>Ga0209023_10000067_pt1 | contig 178745 bp, 166 predicted proteins | sample LakOneMetagenome_FD_187468 | JGI IMG/M metagenome (GOLD analysis project Ga0209023, IMG submission 187468) | Freshwater and sediment microbial communities from Lake Erie, Canada (SPAdes) (version 2) | ecosystem: Environmental > Aquatic > Freshwater > Lentic | place: Lake Erie, Canada...
TCCGATCTCGGTTCTGGGCGGTGGTCAGCTCGTCGCCCGAGACAGCCCCCTCCCCGACCAGCGCCTGGCGGCGGCCAAGGTCGACGCGGGCGCGCTCGACGTCCGACTTGGCGGACGCGATCTGGGCGTCGGCGCGGGCGACATCGGCCTGGCGGGCCTCGAACTGGCCGCCCAGGGCGGTGTCGTTGGCGAAGTAGCCCTTCACCTTGCGCTCGGCCTGACCGAGGGCGGCTTCGGCCTGGGCCACGGCGATGCGGGCGTCGGCGTCGTCGATGACGACCAGCGGGTCGCCGGCCCTCACGGCCTGGGTCTCGACGACGAAAATCTTGGCGACAGGGCCGGGCGACAGGGCGGTGACCTGGGCGGTCTCGGCCCCGACATAGGCGTCGTCGGTCTCGACATAGTGGCTGTCGAAGACCAGCCAGTAGGCGCCATAGGCGACCACGCCGACGGCGACGGCGCCGCCCAGCAGAGTCAGTTGGCGGCGACGCTTGGCGTTGGAAGCGGCTTGCGAGGCGGCGGCGGGTTGTTGATCGGACATAGGTGCAAGTCCTAGGAAGCGGATGCTTTGGAAGTGTGGGTTCAGGCGCCGGTGAAGCCGCCGCCGAGAGCGCGGATCAGGGCGATGTCGAGGGCGAAGGCGCGGCTTTCCAGGTCGGCGACGACCCGGCGCTGGGCCAGGACCGACTGCTCGGACAGCAGCACCGACTGGTAGGTCGACAGCTGGCCTTCGTAGCGCAGGCGGGCGATGCGGTAGGCGTTCTCGTTGGCGGTCAGGGCCAAGCGGGCGTCAGCGAGACGACTAGCGAGCGCCTTTTCGCTGGCGGCGACGTCGGCCACCTCGCGCAGGGCCTGGGTCAGGGCGCCGTCATAGCTGGCCACGGCCGCGTCGCGGTCGGCCTCGGCGCCGCGCAGGCTCGCGCGCAAGCGGCCGCCCTCGAAGATCGGCAGGCGCAAGGCCGGGCCAACCTGGCCGATGTCCGAGCCGCTGGAGAACAGCTTGTCGAGATATAGCGATTGGACGCCGATGAAACCGGTCAGGTTGATGTCCGGATAGAACATCGCCTTGGCCTGTTTGGTGCGCGAGGTCGCGGCCTCGGCCCGCCACCTGGCGGCGACCACGTCGGGGCGGCGGCCGATCAGGTTGGCCGGCAGGTTCGAAGGCAGGCCGAACGGCTTGATGGTCGCGGTCGCCGGGCGAGCGATAGCCAGGCCGCGATCGGGACCGGCGCCGACCAACGCGGCCAGGGCGTTGCGGGTCAGGGCGATCTGCTCGTCGATGGCCGACAGTTCAGCCTTCGACGCGGGAGGACCGGCGGCCGCCTGCTCGCTCTCGGCCTTGGTGTCCAGGCCGTTGGCGACGCGTTTGGACACCAGATTGCTGGTCTGCTCGCGCAGGCTGACGGCCGCGGCGGCGACATCACGCTGGGCGTAGAGACGCGACAGCTCGGCGTAGGTCGAGGCGACGGCGGTCGACAGGGTCAGGCGGGCCTGGGCGGCGTCGGCCTGGGCGGCCTTGGCTTCCGAGGTGGCGGCGGCGATGGCCGCGCGGTTCTTGCCGAAGAAGTCCAGCTCCCAGCTGGCGTCCAGCGCGATGCGGCCGATGTCGTTATAGCCCTGCGGCACGAAGGCCGGCGGGATGCCGGCGTTGTAGCTCTGCTTGGCCTCGGCGGCCGAAGCGGAGAGACCGACTTGCGGCAGGTCGGCGGCCTTGGCCTGGGCGACCAGCGACTGGGCGCGGCGCAGGCGGGCCTCGGCGGCGGCCAGGGTCGGCGAGCCCTTCAGGGCCTCGTCTTCCAGGGCGTTCAGCTGGGCGTCGCCGTAGGACGTCCACCAGGCGTCGGCGGGCCACTCGGCGATGGGGGCCGCCAGGGCCTGGGCGGTTTCGTAGGTTTGGGGAGCCTTGGCGACGCGGGCGTCTTGCGCCGGGGGCAGGCTTGCACACGCGGCCAGCGCCAGGACGCTGGCGGCGGCGAAGAAAGGGGCGCTGTGTCGGAGGGAGGGGGTCGACATGGGAAGAGCCTTGATGTGACCGTACGGTATAGTCATATGCTGGAGTGCAAGTAGGCTCCTCTTGTGCTACAGTCAAGGCGACCGTACCGTACGGTCGGAAAAAGTTCATGACGACGACCGACGCCAAACCCCGCCTGGATCGCGACGCCCGCCGCGAAGCGATCCTCGACATCGCCGCAGAAGTTTTTCTGGAGGAAGGCTTCGACGCCGCCTCGATGTCGACCATCGCAGCCAAGGTCGGCGGCTCGAAAAGCACGCTCTACAACTACTTCAAGAGCAAGGAAGACATCTTCCAGGCCCACGTCGAGCGCTATTGCAGCTGGCAGGGCCAGGAGATGTTCGCCCTGCTGGACGACGAGGGCGATGACGTGCGCGCCGCCCTCACCCGCCTGGGCAAGCGCTACGTGACCAACGTGATGTCCGACCGCAACATGCGCCACTTCCGCCTGATCGCGACGGCGTCCGAGCGCGCGCCCGACATCGGCCGGGCGTTCTACGAGGCCGGCCCGCTGCGGGGGGCGCGGCTCTTGGGCGGCTTCCTGGCGCGGATGAAGCTGGAAGGCCGGATCGACATCCCCGACCCCATCGCCGCCGGCCACCAGTTCATCGGCCTGTGCCAGAACCGCATGCTGAAGGCGCGGCTGGTCAACTACATCGGCGCGCCGACCTCCGAAGAGGTCGACGCCGAGGTCGAGGTCGCAGTCCGCACCTTCATGGCCGCGTTCGGGACGAAGACGGCCTAGAGCACCTCGAACAGGCCGGCCGCGCCCATGCCGCCGCCGACGCACATGGTGACGACGACGTGCTTGGCGCCGCGGCGCTTGCCCTCGATCAGGGCGTGGCCGGTCAGGCGCGCGCCCGACATGCCGTAGGGGTGACCCATGGCGATGGCCCCGCCGTCGACGTTCAGAAGCTCGTCCGGGATGCCCAGGCGGTCGCGGCAATAGACGACCTGGCAGGCGAAGGCCTCGTTCAGCTCCCACAGGCCAATGTCCTCGACCTTGAGGTCGAAGCGTTCCAGCAGGCGCGGGATGGCGAAGACCGGGCCGATGCCCATCTCGTCCGGCTTGGTGCCAGCGACGGCCATGCCGACATAGCGACCCAGCGGCTGCAGGCCGCGCTTCTCCGCGAGCCCCGCCTCCATGACCACGCAGGCCGAGGCCCCGTCCGACAGCTGGCTGGCGTTACCGGCCGTGACCGTGCCGCCCGGACGCACGACCTTCAGGCCCGCGAGGCCTTCCAGCGTGGTGTCTGGCCGCACGCCCTCGTCACGACCAAGCGTGATCTCGCGATGCGAGACCGCGCCGGTCTCCTTGTCGGTGACCTTCATGTTGGCGGTCATCGGCACGAGTTCGGCGTTGAACCGCCCGGCTTCCTGCGCCGCCGCCGCGCGCTGCTGCGACGACAGGGCGTAGAGATCGCAGACCTCCCGCGTGATGCCGTAGCGCGCCGCGACCGTCTCGGCTGTATCCAGCATCGGCATGTAGGCGTCGGGGTGCATGGCCACGAGCTCGGGGTCCTGATCGACCCGCATCTGCGGCGTCTGGACCAGGGAGATCGACTCGACGCCGCCGGCGACGATGACCTCCATGCGGTCGACGATCACCTGCTTGGCGGCCGTGGCGATGGTCATCAGGCCCGACGAGCACTGGCGATCCATCGTCATGCCCGAGACCTCGACCGGCAAGCCGGCCCGCAACGCCGCCATGCGGCCAATGGTGGCCTGGGAGCCCTGCGGCAGCGAGCAGCCGAGGATGCAGTCCTCGATCTCGCCCGGATCGACGCCCGCGCGCTGGACCGCGTGGGTAAGGGCGTGGGCGGCCAGGGTCGGCGCCTGGGTGTCGTTGAAGGCCCCGCGATAGGCGCGGCCGATCGGCGTGCGCGCCGTGGAGACGATGACGGCCTGACGCATCACGCCCGCCCAGCCGCGACGTTGGCGACCAGGCCCGCGCTGGCCGTCTCGCGCTCGGCCTGGGTGAAGCCATAGGCCGGGACGATCTCGCCGGCGCGGCTGCTGACATTGCCCCATTGATGGATCAGCTGCTCGCCCGCATCCTGACCCGCGCCGATGTAGCGGCCTTCGGTCAGGGTGATGTTGGCGGTGGCGAAGTGGCCCGCGCCGGCGCACAGGATGGCGCGGGTCGGCGCGTCGTCGTGGACCAGCGCCAGCAGGCCCGGGCTGACCGCGGCCGGATTCAGCAGGTCCAGGCTCTCCTTGGACAGCACGCCCTCGGTCATGCCCGTGGCGGCCGTCGGGGCCAGGCAGTTGACCCGGACATTGTACTTCTCGCCCTCGATGGCCAGGGTCTGCATCAGGCCGACCAGCGCCATCTTGGCCGCGCCGTAGTTGGCCTGGCCGAAATTGCCGTAGAGGCCCGAGGACGAGGTGGTCATGACGATGCGACCATAGCCCTGCTCGCGCATAATCGCCCACACCGCCTTGGCGCAGATGGCCGCGCCCATCAGGTGGACGTCGACGATCAGGCGGAAGTCCGACAGGTCCATCTTGGCGAAGGTCTTGTCGCGCAGGATGCCAGCGTTGCTGATCAGGATGTCGACGCGGCCCCAGCGGGCCACGACCTGCTCGACCATGGCGTTGACGGCGGCCTCGTCGGTGACCGAGGCGGCGACGCCGAACGCCTCGCCGCCCTGGGCGACGATCTCGGCGGCCACACGGTCGGCGGACTCTTGGGCCAGATCGTTGACCACCACCTTGGCGCCCTGCCCGGCCAGGTACAGCGCGTGGGCGCGGCCGAGGCCTCCGCCAGCGCCCGTGACGATCGCGACGCGTCCTTGCAGCATCATGAAACTCTTCCTTTCCTCGCCCCAAACTCCGCCCGCCGAAGCGCGCGCATAAGTCACTCTCTTGTTAGTGAGCATATTTGACAGAACTGCCCCGGCTAGGGCAAGCCGCCTTTAGGCCTTGCGCCGCTCGCAGGCCGCGATGAAGCCGGCGGCCATGAAGGCGGCCATCCGCTCCTTCACCGCATGGAAGTCGTCGGACTTGCAGACCCCGCCCGACAGCTTGTCGATCCGGCCCGTACGGGCCAGGGTCAGCATCAGGGCGCCGGTCACGAAGTGATAGCCCCAGAAGATGTCAGCCTCCGGACAATCCGGCATCGCCTGCTTGAGCAGGCCGATCAGCTTCAGCACGACCGGATCGAAGTGCTGGTCCATCAGGTCCGCGCCCCAGGCGGGCGTGTTGGCGACCTGGGCGCCCAGGGCGGCGTAGTTCTTCCAGCCCTCACCGCCCTCGATGTAGAGGTCCAGGTCGGTGTCGAGGAACGCCCGCAGCGCCCCCTCCACCGTCGGCTTGCCGCTTGATGCCGCCTCATAGGACTCCAGCGCCCGCATCCGCCGCTCGCTGGTCACCACCGCCCGCCGCGCGAAGACCGCGTCGAACAGGGCTTTCTTGTCGTCGAAATAGTAGTTCATCAGCGTGTGGTGCACGCCGACCTGCTTGGCCACGTCCTTCAGGGTGACGCCGTAGAGCCCGTGCTGGGAGAACAGCGCCTCGGCCGCATCGAGGATCAGCTCCATCTTCTCGGCCCGCTGTTCGGCCTTGGTGGTGCGTCGACGGGGCGTTTCGGCTTCGGACACTGAACGGGATTTCCTGGCTTTGAATGAGAGACGGGAACGGACGATGCGTCAGCCGCCGCCGTACTCCGTTCTCAGCCTTATCTTGTCGATCTTGCCGGTCGACGCCAGGGGCATCCGCGGCAGGCGATAGACGGCGTCGGGGATCCACCAGCTGGCCACCCGGCCTTTCAGCGAGGCCAGCAGCGCCTCGTCGGTGACCTGGCCTTGCGTCTCGACCAGCAGGATCGGGCGCTCGCCCCATTTGGGGTCGGCGCGACCGATGACGGCGGCCAGCGACACCTCGGGCAAGGAGGCGACCACCGCCTCGATCTCGGCCGGATTGATCCATTCGCCGCCGGACTTGATCAGGTCCTTGGCGCGGCCGGTGATCATCAGGTTGCCGGCCGCGTCGATGCGCGCCAAGTCGCCGGTCGGGAACCAGCCGTCGGCGTCGGTGGCCGAGGTCTCGTGTCCGAAGTAGCGCTCGACCACCGCCGCGCCGCGCACCCGCAGGTGACCCTCGACATCGCGCTGCTGCGGCAGAGCCACGCCGTCGGCGTCGGTGAGCAGCAGGTCGACGCCCACGGCCGGACGGCCCGACAGCGCCGCCTGCGACGGGGCGCTCAAGGGTGCGACGGTGCCGGAGGGCGACAGTTCGGTCATGCCCCAGCTGGTCTGGACCGTGACACCGAGGCCCTGCTCGATCCGCTCCATCAGCGCCGGCGGCATCGGCGCGCCGCCGACCATGATGCGCTTGAGCGACGGCAGCTTCTCGCCCGTGGCTTCCAGGTGCTCGACCAGGCCGAGCCAGACGGTAGGCACGCCCACCCCGACCGTGACCCCCTCTGCGGCGATCAGGCGGGCGAGGCTCGCGCCATCGGCGTTGCGGCCGGGCAGAACGAGCTTGGCGCCGACCGCCGGGGCGGCGAACGGCAAGCCCCAGGCATTGGCGTGGAACATCGGCACCACCGCCAGCACCGCGTCGGCGCCGAGATCGCCATCACGTCCACCTGCAGCGCCCGCAGGGTGTGCAGGTAGCTGGAGCGGTGGGTGTAAGTCACGCCCTTGGGCGCGCCCGTCGTGCCGGAGGTGAAGCACAGGCCGCTAGGCGCGGTCTCGTCGAACTGGCCCCAGATAGCGTCGGGCTTGGCGGCGGCGATCATGGGAGCCAGGGCCTCGCCCTCCTCCGTCTCGCCATCGATGACCAACAGGCGCTCGATCCCCGGCGTGACGTCCATGATCTTGTGGGCCAACGGCGCGAGGTCGGCCGAGGCGATCAGCACGCGGGCCTCCGACTGCGCGACCATGGCCGCCAGTTGCTCGGCGGTCAGGCGCGGGTTCAGGGTATGGCAGACCGCGCCCATGCCCATGATCGCGAACCAGGCTTCGACATGGTCCTGGGTGTTCCAGGCCAGGGTCGCGACACGGTCGCCCTGCTCCACGCCCAGCCCCGCCAGCACGCTCGACACCCGAAGGCTGCGGTCGCGCAGATCGGCATAGCCGACCCGGTCGATCCGTCCGCCATCGCGCGCGGTGACCACTTGGCCATCAGGACGCCACTTGGCGGCGTGGTCCAGGAACTTGTCGAGCGTCAGGGCGAAGGCCTGCATCTCGCCATCGACTATCGGCACTGAGCAACTCCAGGGGGGATCGGCGGCGCCACGACGCCGACGTTCCAGTTCCAGGGCGTGTCGCCCCGGGCGCGTCGGCGGCACATCACCGTCTCGTTCAATTCGTACATGCCGGGACGCATGTGGACGCCCGGCTGGGGTCCGGCGGCAAAGGCCATGTAGGCGCGCGCGGTCCCGTAGGGCTTCCAGGCCGGCTGGCCGGCGGCCTTGGGCGCGCCATCCTTGGCGAACGAGGCCCAGTAGTCGCCCATCGCCGCCGTCAGCTTGGCCTCTTCCGGCGTGTCCGGGTTCTTGGGCCAGGCCGGCGGCGTGCCGCTCGCCGTGCCGAAGACGTAAGGCAGCTCGCTGGCGTGGAAGGCATGCAGACCCGCGGTTTCGGCGGCCGGATAGCCGTGGTCCCACAGATAGAAATAGCCCGGCTGGCCGACGGCGGTCTGCTTGGCGACAAGGCGCTCGGCGGTCCAGCCGTAGAGGGCGTCGCGCGGGGTCAGCAGCACACTCTCGGGCACATCCGTCGACGGATAGAGATTGAGGAAGTCGTCCGCGAGATCGCCGTAGCGCGCCCGGATTTCCTTCTCATAGGCGGCCGCATCGGCCGGCGGCGGCGGGGCCAGGAAACGCAGCGAGCGGATCTCGCCGCTGTTGAAGCCGGCCAGGACCGGCACGCGGGCCTGATCGCCGGCGTCGAACGTGTCGACCAGCTGCTTGGGCAGCACCTTGCCGTCGACCGCGCCGAAGGTCTGGAAGCCAGCCATCAGGGCGCCCGTCGTCAGGGTCTCGGCGTCCATGGCCCGCAGGTCGGCCAGCGACTTGGCGCCCAGCTTGGTCGCCGTCATCGCGCCCATGGTCTCGGCCGGGATGTGGCCGTACTTGCCGTCCCGCAGATCCGGGGTCGAGACCATGTAGGCGCTCTGGGCGATGGCCTTGTTGAACAGCCCCCGAGCCGGCGGCGAGGCCATTAGGTAGAGGATGCTGAGACCCCCGGCGGACTCGCCGGCGATGGTGACCTGGGCCGGATCGCCCCCGAAGGCGGCGATGTTCTTCCGCACCCACTTCAGCGCCGCGATCTGGTCCAGCAGGCCGTAGTTGCCCGAGACGTGATCGGGCGATTCCGCGCTGAGCTCCGGATGAGCCATGTAGCCCAGCACGCCGAGACGGTAGTTGATCGAGACTACGACGATCCCGCGCTTGGCCAGGGCCGCGCCGTCGTACATGCCCTCGGCGCTGGAGCCGGCGATCAGCGAGCCGCCGTGGATCCAGACCAGCACCGGAGCCTTCTTCGCCTTGGCCGGCGTCCAGACATTCAGCGACAGGCAGTCCTCGCTGAAGGCCTTCAGCGGCGAGGCGTAGATGCTGCCCGGACGCGGCTTGGCCTGCATGCACGACGCCCCGAAGTCGAGGGCGTCGCGGACGCCGCTCCAGGTCGCCGGAGCGGCGGGCGGCTTCCAGCGCAGCGCCCCGACGGGCGGCGCGGCATAGGGGATGCCCTTGAAGACCTCGAGGCCGTCCTGGGCGACGCCGCGCACGACGCCGGCCGGCGCCTTGACGACGGGCGCCTCGGCGCAGGCGACGGCCGGCGCGAGAGCGAGCACCGCCAGGGCAGAGACGAGAAGACGTTTGCTCATGGCTTCCCCCTAGAACGTGTAGCCAAGGCGCACGCCGGCAGTGCGCGGCCGCATGGTCGCGAACCGGCTGGCGATGAACGCTTCGGGGTGGACGTAGGTGATCGAGTGGTCGTCGAACAGGTTCTCGACATAGGCTCCGATCGTCGTGTCGCCCATGGCCACGGCGAAGGTGGCGTTGACGTTCTGGTACGCGTCCGTGAAGCCGTAGGTGGCGCTGGTCACGGTCGGCTGGCCCGGCACGTGCTGGAACGAGCCCGGATACGAGCCGACGTGCTGCAGCACCACCGACAGGTTGGCCTTGGCGCTGGGCGTCAGGTCCCAGCCATAGTTGACGAACAGCGAGCCCTGCACCTTGGGCGAGGCCAGGCGCGCGCCGACCGTCGCGCCGGAGATGGCGGCCTCGGCCGGGGTCAGCTCGGTGACCTTGGCGTCGTTCAGCGAGCCGTTCAGGCCGATCGTCAGGCCCTTGGCCGGATAGGCCAGCAGCTCCAGCTCGATCCCCTTGCTGCGCGCCGCGCCGATGTTCGTGGCGAACTGCACGCTGTCGGAAACGCGGTTGGCCTGGACCTGGATGTTGCTCCAGTCGATCAGGTAGACGGCGACATTGGCCGACAGCAGGCCGTTCAAGAACCGCCCCTTGGCCCCGAGCTCGTAGTTGGTCAGGTCGTCCGACGAGGCGCCGTTCGGGATGATCAGGTCGCTCGGATTGACCAGGCTGGGCCGCCCGGCGAAGCCGTTGACCACCGGGGTGCGGAAGCCCGTCGACACCGTGGCGTAGGTCGTCAGCGCCGGCGACGGCTTGTACGACAGGCTGAGCTTGAACGACGGCTTGCTGCCCGTCGCCTTGACGCCCGTGGCCGCCGTGAACGGCGTCAGGGTCAGCGGCCCGCGGATGCCGTACAGCGCGTTGACCAGATAGTTGCTGTTGTAGCCCCCGGCCTCGGTGAAGCCCTGCGAGTCGACCTTGCCGTAGCGCAGGCCGCCGGTGGCCCAGACCTTGTCGCTGAAGTGATAGGTCAGCTGACCGAAGGCCGCCTTCTCGTGCGAGAGGAAGTGTGTGTACTGGCGCTGATAGTACTCGTCCGGCAGGCCGGTGATGCCCCGGGCGGTCAGGAAAGCCGGGTTGGAGCGGTAGAAGTAGTCCACGTCCAGGCGGCGATCCATGTAGAAGCCCCCGACCACCCAATCGACCTTGCCGCCCGGATCCGACGCCAGCCGCGCCTCCTCGACGAAGGTCTTCTGGAAGCCGCCGGCGTCCAGCGCGAAGGCGATGGCCTGATTGAAGGTGCCGGCCAGGTCGACATAGAACTTCTGGTCGAACTTCGAATAGGTCGACGAACTGGTGAAGTGCGCGCCGTCGAACTGGTAGTCGACCGTGACGTTGTGGCTGCGCAGCTTGCCCACGAACAGGTCCGGGCGGTCGGAGACCCGCTTGTTCCGGCCCAGGGCCGGATTGACCATCGAGGAGTCCTTGGGGTTGCTGTCCTCGTAGGAGAACAGCGCCTTCACTGACAGGCGGTCGTTGGGCTTCCACAGCAGCGTCGCGCGGCCGCCCCAGTCGACCAGGGTGTTGGAGTTGTGCACGCCGGTGCCAAGGTTATCGAGATAGCCTTCCTCGTGCCGGTAGAAGCCGACAACGCGCAGGGCCAGCTTGTCCTGGATGATCGGCAGATTGACCATGCCGTTGTAGCGCTGGCGCAGCGAGTCCGAGCCCGTTAGGCCAAAGTCGACCAGGGCCGCGCCCTCCCGGCTGGAGAGGTTCGGGGCCTTGGTCAGGATGCGCAGCGCGCCCGACAGCGAGCCGGAGCCAAACAGCGTGCCTTGCGGCCCGCGCAGGAACTCCACCCGCTCGACGTCGAACAGGTTGGGGTCCAGCACCGTGGTGTTGCCGATCGTCGAGATCGGCAACTCATCGATATAGACGGCCACCGTGCTCTGCAGGTTGGCGCCATAGCCGTTGGTGGCCACGCCCCGGGCGGTGAAGTTGTTGAAGTTGGCGGTGGCGCGGTTGAGCACCACGCCGGGCGTCTCGCGCGCCAGACCCTCGAAACCGACGATGCCCTTGGCCGTCAGCTCCTTCTGGTCGAAGGCGGTGACGCTGAGCGGCACGTCCTGGATCTTCTCGGGACGGCGGGTCGAGGTGACGATGACTTCTCCCACCAGATCGGCGTCCCTGTGATCGCCTCTCCCCTGGTCAGCGGTCTGGGCCGCGACCTGTGTGGCGAATGATACGAGCGCGACGGCGCAAGCCGACGCCAGCAGACGAGCCTTCATGTCGTTCCTCCCAGAACGCGTGTCGATCGTTTGGACGTCGACGATTGTGCGGTCACGGTGAGGGCGATCCCGGCCCGTGTCAATACTCACTCACTTGCGTGTGAAGATTGACGAGTGATCGGATTTGAAGGCATGCTCCACTCAGGCCAAGTTCAAAAAGAACGGCCGCCGGGAGGAAGCCTTGAACACCATGCGCGCCATGACGCCGCGAGTCCGTCCGCCTGCCGGGACGCTCGCCCGATGAACGCCCAGTCCCCGACTGTTGACACCGCACACGCCCCCGTCGGCGGCCGCGCCTGGCTGGTGCTTGGCATGCTGTGGTTCGTCTATGTGCTGAACTTCCTGGACCGGCAGCTGATGTCGATCCTGGCCAAGCCGATCCAGGACGCGCTGCATGTCAGCGACAGCCAGCTCGGTTTGATCGGCGGGCTCTATTTCGCGATGTTCTATTGCTTCATCGCCATCCCGGTCGGCTGGCTGGCCGACCGCACCAATCGCGTGGCAGTGCTCAGCCTGGCCTGCGGCATCTGGAGCGCAGCGACCGTCGCCTGCGGCCTCTCACAGTCCTATGGCGAGTTCGCCTTCGCTCGGATGACGGTCGGCTTCGGCGAGGCCGGCGGCGTGCCGCCCTCCTACGCCATCATCTCCGACTACTTCCCAGCGCACCGTCGGGGCACGGCGCTGGGCATCTACAATCTGGGACCGCCCGTCGGCGCGGCGCTGGGCATCGCGTTCGGCGCGGCGATCGCGGCGGCCTTCAACTGGCGCTACGCCTTCGTGATCCTGGGCGTCGTCGGCCTGGCCGCCGCCGTGGTCCTGCCGATGATGGTCAAGGAGCCGCCCCGCGGTGGGCTGGACGGGAATGCGGTCAAGATCGAGAAGGCCGGCTTCTGGTCGACCCTGAAGATGTTCTTCTCGCGCCCGACCCTGGTGCTGGCCTCGCTGGGCAGCGGCGCGACCCAGTTCGTCACCTATGGCCTGGGCAACTTCACCACCCTCTTCCTCATGCGCGAAAAGGGCATGGCGCTCAGCGAAGTCGCCGTCTGGTACGCCCTGGTCGTGGGCGTCGGCATGAGCGCCGGCATCTACGCCTCGGGCCGGGTGATCGACCGCTTCCGCAAAAGGTCCAAGGTCGTCTACGCCATGGCCCCGGTCATCTCCCTGACCCTGGCGATCCCGTTCTACATCGGCTTCGTCTGGGCCCCGACCTGGCCGCTGGCCCTGGCCTTCCTGATGGGGCCGAACTTCCTTAACTACTTCTACCTCTCCTCGTCGGTGGCCCTGGTCCAGGAAGAGGTGCGGCCCGAGCAGCGGGTGATGTCCGGCGCCCTGCTGCTGCTGGTCATGAACTTCATCGGCCTGGGCCTTGGCCCGACCTATGTCGGCGCGGCCAGCGACTTCTTCAAAGCGACGCACCCGCACAACTCGCTGCAGATGGCGCTCTACACCCTGGTGCCGTTCTACGTGATCGCGATCGGCCTCTTCCTGTGGCTGGCCCGGATCTTCCGCCGGGAGGCGCGGGCCTAGACCTAGGTCTAGGCTTTTAGGGCGATGAACCCGGCGGCCATGAAGCGGGCGATCCGCTTCTTGATCGCCGGGAAGTCGTCGGAGTGGCACAGGCCGCTGGACAGCCGGTCGATCCGCCCCGTCCGCGCCAGGGTGTTCATCAGGGCGCCCGACACGAAGTGGTAGCCCCAGAAGATCTCCTCGTCGGCATAGTCCGGCAGGGCGCGCTTGAGGATGCCGACCAGCTTCAACACCACGGGGTCGAAGTGCTCGTCCATCAGCGCCGCGCCCTCGGGCGTGTTGCTGACCCGGGCGCAGAAGGCCCCGTAGTTCATCCAGTGCTCGCCGCCCTCGTAATAGAGGTCCAGATCGGTATCGAGGAAGGCGTGCAGCGCGCCTTCGACTGTCGGCTTGTCGCCCGCCGCCAGCTCGTACTGCTCCAGCGCGATCATCCGCCGGCCGGACGTGACGCCGGCCCGTCGCGCGAACACCGCCTCGAACAGGTTGGCCTTGTCCTTGTAGTAGTAGTTCAGCAGCGTCGTGTGGATGCCCACCCGCACGGCCACGTCGCGCAGGGTCACGCCCGAAAGTCCGTTCTGCGAGAACAGGTATTCGGCCGCATCCAGGATTTGCTCCAGCATCTGGGCGCGCTGCTCGGCCTTGGTGCGCGGGCGCTCCTTGGCCTCTTCCACGGTGGCTCCTGCCAAGCCGTCCTCCTGGTCCTGTCGTTCGCCGCGTAGTCGGCCCGGCGCGTGCCTGTCAATCGTTCCCATAGCGTCAGGCGCCCCCGCTTCGGGGTCGTCGAACAATGATCATTGACGTCGCCGAAGCGGCGCCACAATACTCACTCTTGTGAGAATGAGCGTTAGAGACTCGTTCAACAGGGAGGGTTCGCCACATGAGACTTGGGCTTACGAGCGCGTCGGGAGTCGCGCTGCTGATCGGGATCGCGGGCCTTGGCGCCCCCGCCTGGGGTCAGGAAAAGACGGCCGCCGATCAGAACACACAGGTCGAGGAAATCGTCGTCACCGGCTCCAACATCCGGGGCTCGGCGCTGGACGCCGCCCTCCCCGTGGAGGTCTATTCGCAGGAACAACTGGAAAAGCAGGGCTCGCCGACGGCGCTGGAGTTCGCCAAGAGCCTGACCATCTCGGGCCCGACGACGGGCGAGAGCTACTATTTCGGCGGCCCGGCCCTGGTCGGCTCGGTGAACTACAATCTGCGCGGCCTGGGGGCCGACAAGACGCTGGTGCTGCTGAACGGCCGGCGGATGAACCAGAACACCGCCAACGTGCCCTCGATCGCGCTTTCCCGCACCGAGATCCTCAAGGATGGCGCGGCGGTGATCTACGGCGCCGACGCCACCGGCGGCGTGGTCAACTTCATCACCCGCGACAAGTTCGTCGGGATGGAGGCCCAGGCCCAGTACAAGCAGATCCGCGGCTCGAAGGGCGACTATTCGGTCGGCGTAATGGGCGGCATCGGCGAGGACCGGGTCAACCTGCTGGTCTCGGCCGAGTACGAGCACCGCTCGCGCCTGGGCACGATGGAGCGCGACTTCACCAAGGCCTCGCTGACGCCGGGTACGGGCTACAACCCCGCGCCCTGGTCGACCCTGACCAACCTGACCGGCTGGCAGCCGCGCGGCGCCCTGCCTACGACGCCGACCGCCACGGACACCGGCGAGTGGGGCGCGAACCTGGGCGGCATCGTCTCGGACTTCACCGCCGCCAGCTGCGCCGCCGTCGGCGGCCGCATGGATAACGTCTACACCTGCGCCTACAACTACATCCCGTACTATCGGCTGGTGGAGAACCAGGACACCTACCGGCTCTACGCCCAGCTGAAGGCGCAGATCACCGACAGCATGAAGTTCCACATGGATGCTTCGTACGGCCGGGTGAACCTGCCGCAGGTGATGGGCTCGCCGGCCCAGCCGGTGTCGCGCGGTCCGGCCCTGACGACGGGCGCGGTGAACCAGTTCTACGTGCCGATCAGCAACCCGTTCGCGGCCGAGTTCGCCGCCGCCCACGGCATTGTCGGCGCCTCGGGCTTCACCCCGATCACCTATCGCCTCTTCGGCCACGGCGGGAACCCGTACTATTCCGGCGGCGACGGCTTCGGCGTGGCCGACAAGATCGAGAACAAGGTCTGGCGCATCTCGGGCGGCCTGACCGGCGACCTCGGGGATCTCGCCCCGTTCGCCAAGAAGGTCGGCTACGACTTCGCCCTGACCTATAACGACGCCAGCAACTACAACACCCACGCCGACACCATCGGTTATCGCCTGCAGGAAGCCCTGAACGGCTTCGGCGGTCCCAACTGTAAGGCCGTCGACCTGGACCCCAGCCGCTTCGGCACCCAGAACGCAGCCGCCGCCGGCAAGAACGGCTGCCAGTACTGGAACCCCTTCTCGACGTCGTTCAAGGGCCAACCGGTGCGCGGTCTGGCCAACCCGAACTACATCGCCGGCCACGAGAACCCCGAAGACCTGGCGCTCTGGATGTTCGACCCGCGCGCCGTCGAGACCCTGAGCCACAACTTCACGGCCGACCTGGTGTTCAACGGCCTGTCTGGGATCAACCTGCCCGGCGGCGAGGTGGGCTGGGCGTTGGGCGGCCAATACCGCTCGATGGCCAACCGCGTGAACGTGCCCAGCGCGTTCAACAACGGCTCGGTCCAGTGCGAGTGGCCCAGCAACACCACCAGCGCCAATGGCGCAGGCTCGGGCAATCTCAGCCCGACGCCGCTGCCGACCAACGACCCGAACTTCCGCGGCTGCACGCCGGACGCGCCGGGACCGTTCGTCCTGTTCGCCCCGACCCTGCCCAGCCAGGCCGACCAGAGCCAGTACTCGCTGTTTGGCGAGCTGCAGATCCCGCTGTTCGAAACCGTCGACATCCAGCTGGCGGCGCGTCGCGAGAAGTTCTCCAACGACCTGGGCGCCACCGTCTATAAGGTGTCTGGCAAGTGGAACGTCTGGGGCCCTCTGACCCTACGCGGCTCGTACGGCACCAACTACCAGACCCCGCCGCTGGGGGTGACGCCCGGCGCGATCACGGTGGCCGCGCGCACCTACACGGTGGCGGCCAGCAACTGGCTGGCGGCCCAATTCATCACCGACGCCAGCCTGAAACCCGAGACCGCCAAGACCGCCAACCTCGGCGCCATCTGGCAGAGCCGAGGGATCGCTGACGACCACAAGTTCCGCCTGATCGTCGACTATTTCGACATTCGCACGAAGGACCAGATCGGCCAGGTCGCCGACCCGAACCAGATCGCCAGCCTGGTCTTCAACGGCGCCGGCGGCACGATCACCACCTGCGACGTGACCAAGCAGCCCCTGCTGGCCCGCATCACGTTCAACAACGGCTGCGCGGTCGGCATGAGCGGCGTCGGGACCTTCTCGGCGGTCTCCACCCGCTACGGCAACGGCCCCGGCCAGACGACCAAGGGCTTCGATGTTCAGGCCACCTACGGCCTGCCGCTCGGCCCAGGTAACCTGGACATCAGCCTGACCGCCACCCGCGTCACCGAGCTGAAGACCGGCCCCACCACCTTGGACGGCGTCACGATCTCGACCGGCGATGACCGGCTGGGCACGCTGAACTTCGCCACCTTCGCCCAGGCCGCTCCCAAGCTGCGGGCCAATCTCGGCGTCAACTACGGCCTGGGCCGCCAGAACTTCCGCCTGGGCGTCAACTACGTTTCGGCGGTCGTCGATGAGCGGGCCGGCACGCAGTATGGCGAGAACGGCAAGGAATGGGTGACGACCGACTTCACCTATCGCCTGCAGCTGGGCGACAGCATGGCCCTGACCGCGACGGTCGCGAACATCTTCGATCGCGACCCGCCGCCGGCCCAGGAAGAGTTCGGCTACGACCCCTGGACCGGCAATCCGCTGGGCCGGACGTTCGAGCTCGGGATCAAGAAGTCCTTCTGAATTTAGCACTCCCCGTTTCCGACCTCTGCGCGGCGGGCGGCCCTCGGGTCGTCCGCCGTCTTTCTTTCGGCGACTGTCTCTTTCCCTTTTGAGGACAAAAAACCACTACCGTGGCGGGCCTTTACGCCAAATTCGCACATTGTGGTTGATCGTGTGGGTCACTGCTCAAACGGCGAGTTCATGGCCCTTTCCTCACTGGCATACTCGGCTTCCCACGCGGGTGACGGCGACGTTCACGCACGCCTGGAAACCGCGCGCGGCGCCATCGAAGGCCGCTTCCTGGAAGTGGGCCAGGTGCTCTCCCAGGTCGTGGACGGAACCAGCGCCCTGATCAGCGCCCTGGACCGCATGCGCGAAGGCCTGGAAGGCCAGGAGGTGGCCGCCGCCACCCGTCAGCTGAGCCAGGCTTCCGACCAGCTGCGCGAGCTGCCCAAGTCCCTGCTCGATCGCCGCGACCGCTTGGGTGGCCTGGTGCGCGCCGGCGACGCCCTGACCGCCTGCATTGAGGACATGCGCCAGCACCTGGCCTACCTCCGGGTCTTCGGCGTCAACATCAAGATCACCTCGGGCGGCATCATCGCCGCCGGGCCGGAGTTCGCGATCTTCGCCCAGGAAATCTGCGACTGCATCGAGCTGGGCCGCACCCAGCTGGACACCTTCCGCAACGACCTGTCCGGCCTGGACGGCGCCCTGCGCGCGGCCCTGAGCCACGAGGACGAGCTGCGCCGCCGCTGTGACGGCCTGCTGCCCGCCGTGCCCGACGCCCTGGTCGGCCAGACCGCCGCCATCGCCGAGCACCAGGCCAAGATCGCCCAGATCAGCGCCCGCGTCGGCGAGTTGGTCCGCGACGTCCGCAAGAAGATCGGCTCGGCCCTGGCCGCCCTGCAGATCGGCGACATCACCCGCCAGCGCATCGAGCACGTCCAGCACGGCCTGGTGCTGCTGGAGACCTCGGGTCGCGCCCTGCCCGCCGAGCCGCGCGCGCGCCTGAACGCCTTCGTGCACCGCCTGCTGGCCGCCCAGCTGAACGCCACGATCGACGACTTCCACCGCGACGTCTCGCGCATCGGCCAAAGCGTCGGCGCCATCGCCGGGGACGCCAGCGAGATCCTGCGCCTGCGCGACCATGCCCAAGGTGGCTCGGACAAGGACGGCAGCTTCCTGCGCGGCCTGGAGTCCAGCGTCGGTGAGGCCTTCGCCCTGGTCGACGACATCGACGCCGGCGCCCGCCAGGCCGAGGACGTCAGCCGCTCGGCCGCCAGCTCGGCCCGCGACCTGGTCGCCCAGATCGAAGCCATCCAGAACATGCGCGCCGACGTGCAGATGATGGCGCTGAACACCACGCTGAAGTGCGCCCGCATCGGCGAGACCGGCAAGCCGCTGGGCGTCATCGCCGTCGAGCTGCGCGCCCACGCCGGTCACCTGGAAACCTCGGCCGGCCGCACCCTGACGGCGCTGCAGTCGCTGTCGAGCTCGGCCGACGCCCAGCCCGAGACCGCCAGCCAGGACGGCGCGACCAGCGCCGCACTCGCCCTGCGCGACGCCGTCGGCCGCATCCGCAAGACGGGCGACGCCGTCGAGGGCGACCTCGTGGACGCCGCCCGCCAGGGCGCCGACGTCGTCGACATGCTCAAGCGCGCCGCGGCCCGCTTCGACTTCCAGCGCCAGGTCGGCGACCACCTGGACCAGGCGGCGGCGGACCTGGAAAGCCTGTCGGGCGACGTCGCCGTCGATGACGTGATGAGCGCCCTGTCGCCGCTGCTGGCGGATCTGGCCCGCTGCTACACCATGGCCCAGGAACGTGAGGTCCATGCGGCGATGACGGCGGGGCTGGACATGGCCGTGGTTGAGGCGCTGGCGGAAGCCGAAGCGGTCGACGACGACGACCTGCTGTTCTAGGGCGCTCGCTTAAAGTTTCGCGATTCCCAAATACACTCGTCATTCCCGCCCTTGTGGCGGGAATGACGGGCTTTGTTGGCTTGGGTCTAGACGGCCTCTACCGGCTCGAAGCCCGCAGGATTTCCTTCGCCAGCGCCTGCAGCGGCGCCACGCGATCCACGCACCCCAGCGCGATCGCTTCCTTCGGCATGCCGAACACCACCGAGGTCGCCTCGTCCTGCGCGATCGTGTAGGCGCCGGCCTGTTTCATCTCGTTCATGCCGCGCGCGCCGTCGTCGCCCATGCCGGTCATGATCACGCCGACCGCGTTGCTGCCGGCCGACCGGGCCGCCGAGCGGAACAGCACGTCCACCGAGGGCCGGTGGCGGGTGACCAGCGGGCCGTCCTTGACCGAGACGTAATAGCGGGCGCCGCTGCGCTCCAGGATCGTGTGCTTGTTGCCCGGCGCGATCAGCACCCGGCCGCGCAGCACGGTGTCGCCGTCCTCGGCCTCCTTGACCGAGACCGCGCACAGGCTGTCCAGCCGCTTGGCGAACGAGGCGGTGAACTTCTCGGGCATGTGCTGGACGATGACGATGCCCGGCGAGTCCGGCGGCAGGTCTTCCAGCACCGCGCGCAGAGCTTCCGTACCGCCGGTCGAGGCGCCGATGCAGACGATGGCCTCTGTGGTCTTGGCCATGGCCCGGCCGGACGGCGGGGGCAGCATGGCGTCGGCGGTGAGCTTCTTCTCGGGCTCGTGGATCGGACGCTGGACGGCGACGGGCGGACGGCGGGCGCCGGCCACGCGGGCGCTGGCGGCGGCCTTCACCGCGTCGCAGATGCGGATCCGCGACTCCAGCAGGGCGTCCGCCACGCCGATCTTAGGCTTGAGCACTATGTCGACCGCGCCGGCCTCCAGGGCCTGCAGCAGGGTCTCGGACCCGGCCTCGATCAGCGACGAGCACATCACCACCGGGATGGGGTGCTGGGCCATCAGCTTGCGTAGGAAGGTGATGCCGTCCATGCGCGGCATCTCGACGTCCAGGGTGATGACGTCGGGGATCTCGTCGCGGATACGCTTGGCGGCCACGAAGGGGTCGGAGGCGACGCCGATCACTTCGATCTGCGGATCGGACTCCAGGATGCTGGCCAGGGTCTGCCGGACCGTGGCGGAGTCGTCGATGATCAGGACACGGATCTTGCCAGCCAAGAGCCTAGCCCTTCTGGAAGACGGTGTTGGCGATCTGCCGCAGCGGCAGGTCGACGCCCACGATGGATTCCGAATGGCCCAGGAACAGGTAGCCGTCGGGCGCCAGGTGGCGGCACAGGCGTTCCAGCACCTTGGTCTGGGTCGGCTTGTCGAAATAGATCAGGATGTTACGGCAGAAGATGATGTCCATCTGTTGTTCGACGGGATAGCTGTCGTCCATCAGGTTGAGGCGGCCGTAGGCGACCTTGCTGCGCAGTTCGGGCACGATCCGCACCTCGCCGCGCGAGGGGTCCTTGGACTTCATCACATAGCGTTGGCGGCGCGGCATCGAGACCGGCTCGATCATCTGCTCGGCGAAGCGGCCGGCGATGGCCTGGTCCAGCACCTCGGTGCAGATGTCGGTGCCCAGGATCGAATAGTCGAGGCCGCGCTGGCGCTCGCAGAACTCGTCCAGCACCATGGCCAGGGTGTAGGGCTCGGCCCCGGTCGAGGCCGCGGCGCTCCAGACGCGGATATGCCGGCGGGTCTTGGCCAGCTGCGGCAGCACCGTCTTCTCCATGAAGGTGAAGTGCACGGGCTCGCGGAAGAACTCGGTCTTGTTGGTGGTGACCGCGTCGATCAGATGGATGGTCTCGGCCTCGAGACCGCCCTCGTCGAACAGGAAGCGGCAGTAGTCGTTGACGTTGTCGAAGCGATTGACCCGCATGCGGCGGCGCAGGCGCCCTTCCAGCATGGTCTTCTTGTTCGACGGCATCTTGATGCCGCTGTAGCCATGGATGAACTCGGCCAGGCGCGAGAAATTGCGGCTGCTGAGCGGTTCGCCGATCGTGACCGGCTGCAGGGCGAGAGCGGCTTGCGACAAGGCTTATCCGATCAGGCGGCTTGAGCGATGTAGGCGGCGTCCTGGCTGGTCAGCAGGCGCGCCAGGTCGAAGATCACGACGAAACCGGTCTCGCGACGGACCACGCCGCGGATGTATTCCGAGCGCCACGGCACGCCGATGTCCGGCGCGGCTTCGATCTGGCCGGCGTTGAAGGCGATGACCTCGATGACGCGGTCGGCGACCAGGCCCAGCGACAGGGTGCGGTCCTCGACCGGCACGTCGACCACCAGGATGCGCGTCGCGCCGTCTGGCGGCACCGCGGGCAGGCCGAGCTTCAGGCGCAGGTCCAGGGTCGGCGCCCCTCGCCCGCGCACGTCGGTCAGGCCCAGCAGGTAGGCCGGGCCGTCGGGGATGCCGAACGGCTTGGCGTAGTCGAGGATCTCGCGGACATAGGCCACGGGCACCGCGAAGACCTCGGACCCAAGGCCCAGGGTGACGAACTGTTCGGTCGTTCCGGTCACGAGGCGTATTCCTTGAAATCGTCGTCGGCGTCGTCGGGGCCGCCGCTGGTCAGGTCCAGGGCGAAACCGGCGACGCGGGCCTGCTGGCTGGCGACGGCGTTGCGGACGGGCTTGCGCACGGTCGGGGCGGCCGAACGCTTGGCCGCGACGCTGCGCGAGGCGGGCTTGCGCGGGGCCGGGCGGCCGCCGGCCTCGGTGCGGAAATAGGCGATCGACACCTGCAGCTCCTCGGCCTGGGCCGCGAGCTCTTCGGAGGTGGCCGACATTTCTTCCGAGGCGCTGGCGTTCTGCTGGGTGACCTTGTCGAGCTGCTGGATGGCCTCGTTGATCTGCGAGGAGCCGATGTCCTGCTCGCGGCAGGCGGCGCTGATCTCGGCGACCAGTTCGGCGGTCTTGCGGATGTTCGGCACCAGGCTGATCAGCATGTCGCCCGCCGATTGGGCGGCCTTCACGGTGTCGGACGACACGGCGCTGATCTCGGCGGCGGCGGTCTGCGAGCGCTCGGCCAGCTTGCGCACTTCCGAAGCGACGACCGCGAAACCACGGCCATGCTCGCCGGCGCGGGCGGCCTCGACGGCGGCGTTGAGGGCCAGGAGATCCGTCTGGCGAGCGATCTCCTGCACGATGGTGATCTTCTCGGCGATCGTCTTCATCGCCTCGACCGCCGTGTTCACCGCCGCGCCGGAGGTCTCGGCGTCGGTCGCCGACTGGCGGGCGATCTTCTCGGTCTGGCTGGCGTTGTCGGCGTTCTGCTTGATGTTGGCCGACATCTCTTCCATCGAGGCCGAGGCCTGTTCGGTGGCGGTCGCCTGCTCCGTCGCGCCCTGGCTCATCTGCTCCGAGGTCGCCGAGAGCTGCTGGCTGCCGGCCGAGACGTTCTCGGACGCCGCGACGGCGTCCGACACCACGCCGCGCAGGCGCTCGACCATGCGCTCGAGGGCCAGGCCCAGGGCGTCCTTGTCCGACAGCGGCTTGACCTGGATCGTCAGATCGCCGTCGGCGATCTTGTCGGCCAGGGCGGCGGTGGCCTGCAGGTTGGCGGCCATGCGGTTGACCGTCTCGATCAGGTCCTTGATCTCGTCGTTGCTGGTGGCCTGGACCTGCTGGTCGAGGTCGCCCAGGGCCACGGCGTCGGCCAGGCTGGCGATGCTCTTCAGACCCTTGCTGATGTTCATGGCGATCCAGAAGGCGGCGCCGGCGGCGGCCAGGGCGGCGACCACGATCAGGCTGATCAGGATGGCGCGCAGGCGGGCGAAGTCGGCGTCGGCCTTCTTGATCGAGGCTTCCAGCTCGCCGTCCGAAATGCCGACCAGCGTCTCGACCTGGTCGCCAATCTCGCTGACCAGCTGGCGCGACTCGCCGACCGACAGGGCGGTGGCGTCGGCCTTGCGGCCCTGGTCGACCAGCTCGCGCAGGTGGTCACCGATCTGGCCGAAGCGCTTCCACGAGTGGCCCAGCGCCTCCCATTTGGCCTGGTCCTCGGCCGTGACCTTCTGCTTGGTGCGGGCCAGGAGATCGTCGAACGCCTGACGCTCCTCGTCGATCTTATCCTCGAAGCCCTTGGCCTGGGCGGCGTCGGCGCTGACGAGGTTCTTCTCGGTCCGCACCACATTGAGCATGTGGATGTTCAGCTGCTGCGCGGCCTTGAGGCGCGCGGCGGGCCCAGCGACCAGGGCGTCCATCTCGCGGTTGGCGCTGGACAGGCCCGATAGCCCAAACAGCGACGTCCCGACCAACAGGAGGATCAGGAAGCCGAAAGCGGCGGCGAGCTTGAGCTTGATCGTCAGGCGCATGGGATATTCCTAAAGACTTGGCCGGGACCGCCCCTCGGTCCCGGCCTCGTCGCGGTTTAAGCGTACTGCTTGAAGTCGGCGTCGTCGGCGTCCGGGCCGCCGCTGGTCAGGTCCAGGGCGAAGCCGGCCGCGCGGGCCTGCTGGGCGGCGACGGGACGCCCGGCCGACTTGGCCGGAGCCTTGCGGGCCGGCGTGCTCGCCGCCGGACGCTTGGCCGGGGCGGCCTTGCGGACCGGGGCGCGATGGCCGCCGTGGGCGTCGGTGCGGAAGTAGGCGATGGAGGCCTGCAGCTCCTCGGCCTGGGCCGCCAGCTCTTCCGAGGTCGCCGACATCTCTTCCGAGGCGCTGGCGTTCTGCTGGGTGACCTTGTCGAGTTGCTGGATGGCTTCGTTGATCTGCGAAGAACCGATGTCCTGCTCGCGGCAGGCGCCGCTGATCTCCGAGACCAGTTCGGCGGTCTTGCGGATGTTCGGCACCAGGCTGGTCAGCATCTCGCCGGCCGATTGGGCGGCCTTCACGGTGTCGGACGACACGGCGCTGATCTCGGCGGCGGCGGTCTGCGAGCGCTCGGCCAGCTTGCGCACTTCCGAAGCGACCACGGCGAAGCCGCGGCCATGCTCACCCGCGCGGGCAGCCTCGACGGCGGCGTTCAGGGCCAGCAGGTCGGTCTGACGCGCGATCTCCTGCACGATGGTGATCTTCTCGGCGATGGTCTGCATGGCGTCGACAGCCTTGCTGACGGCCTGGCCCGAGGTCTCGGCGTCGATGGCCGACTGGCGGGCGATCTTCTCGGTCTGCGAAGCGTTGTCGGCGTTCTGCTTGATGTTGGCGGCCATCTCTTCCATCGAGGCCGAGGCCTGCTCGGCGGCCGAGGCTTGCTCGGTAGCGCCCTGGCTCATCTGCTCCGAGGTCGCCGAAAGCTCCTGGCTGCCGGCCGAGACGTTCTCCGAGGCCGAGATCGCGTCGGCGACCACGCCGCGCAGGCGCTCGATCATGACGTTCACATGGCCCAGCAGGTCACCGATCTCGTCGCGCGTGGTGATGTCGACCGACTTGGTCAGGTCGCCGTCGGCCACCATCTTCACGGCGTCCGAAGCGCGGTTCAGGCCCTTGCTGACCGCCATCGAGATGTACAGCGCCGCGGCGGCCGCGCCGAGCAGCGAGATCACCGACAGGCCGATCAGCAGTTTGCGGGTGGCGGCGAAGTCGGTGTCGGCCTTCTCGGTGGCGGCCTCGACCTGGCCCTTCGACAGCTCGACCAGTTCCTGCACCTTCGCGCCGGCCTCGACCACGGCCTTGCGGCCGTCACCCATCGACAGGGCGCTGGCTTCGGCGTCATGGCCGGCGGTCGCCAGCGGCAGGATGCGGCCGTGCACGTCCATCATCTGCTCGAAGGCGCCGCCCAGGGCCTGCCACTTGGGCTTGCCTTCGGCGGTGGCCATGCCCTCGGCCTTGCCCAGGAGGGTCTGGAACGCCTGGCGCTCCTTGTCGACCGAGGTCTCCAGCTTGTTCACCTCCTCGGCCGAGCCGACGAGGATCTGGTTCTTCTCGAAGCGGACGATGTTCAGCAGATGGATGTTCAGCTGCTGGGCGATCTCCAGGCGCGTGGCCGGGCCATCGGCCATGTCGTTGAGAGCCTTGTTCGTCTTGGCCAGGCTGGTGACGCCGAAGACGTTGCCGACGAGCAGCAGGGCGATCACGAACCCGAAGGCCAGGCCGAGCTGAAGCTTGATGGTCAGTCGCATGGGAAACTCCGGGCGATCAGCGTTGAGCGGTGTGGAGGGCGGTGATGGGAGCTGACTGCCCCCGGGCGGCGAAAATCTGGTCGAGGTCCGGCAGCACGATCACGTCGCCGTTGCGGCGGACCAGGCGGCGGATGAAGTCGGGCCGCCAGCGCATGCCGACGCGCGGCGCGTCCTCGGTGCTGTCGGGGGTGATCGAGGTCACCTCGTGCACCTTGTCGGCGCGCAGGCCGATCAGGGTGGGCTCGCCGTCCAGCGGGTGCTCGATGACGACGATGCGGTTGTCGATCGTGGTCTCGCTCACGGCCATGTCGAAGGCCATGCGCAGGTCGACCAGCGGGATCACCCGGCCGCGGAAATTGATCACGGCGCCGACGAAGGCCGGCGCGCCGGGAACCGGGGTTTCGGGCAGCAGGTCCAGGACCTCGCGCACATAGCCGGCTTCGAGGGCGAAGGTCTCGCCCTGCAGGTCGAAGGTCAGGGCCTCGATGGTATCGGTGGTCATGTCGCTCCCCTTCACCCGGCCGCGCGCATCTGGGCGTCGTGGCGTTGGCCCAGGCTGACCAGGGCGGCGATGTCCAGGATCAGAGCCACGCCGCCGTCGCCCATGATCGTCGCGCCCGAGAAGGCGCCGACATCGGCGTGGAAGCTGGAAAGCGGCTTGATCACTGTCTGGTGGTCGCCCAGGATCTGGTCGACCACCAGGCCGACGCGGTCCTGGCCGGTCGAGACCACGACGATCTTCTGGTGCTGGTCAGGCTGGGTCCCGGTCGCGAACTGCTCGCGCAGGCGGATGAACGGCACCAGCTCGTCACGCAGGGTGATCAGGTTGCGGCCGGTCGAGCGCAGGTCCTGCGCCGGCGTCAGCTCGACGCATTCCTCGACGCTGCCCAGCGGGATCACGTAGCGGCCCGCGCCGACGCGGATCAGCAGGCCGTCGATGATGGCCAGGGTCAGCGGGATGCGCAGCGACACCACCGAGCCTTCGCCCGGCGTGCTGCTGATCTCGATCGAACCGCGCAGGCCCTCGATGGTCTTCTTGACCACGTCCATGCCGACGCCGCGGCCCGACAGGTTGGTGATCGCCGCGGCGGTCGAGAAGCCGGGGGCGAAGATCAGCTGCAGCAGCTCCTGGTCGCTCAGCACGGCGCCGGGCTGGATCAGGCCGTTCTCTTCGGCCTTGGCGCGGACGCGGGCGCGGTCGACGCCGCGACCGTCGTCGGTGATGGTGATCACCACCTCGGCGCCCGACTGGCGGGCGGCCAGCATGATCTTGCCGACGGCCGGCTTGCCGGCGGCGGCGCGCTGCTCGGCGCCTTCCAGGCCGTGGTCGGCCGAGTTGCGGATCAGGTGGATCAGCGGGTCGGCCAGGCGCTCGATCACCGTCTTGTCCAGCTCGGTGGTCTCGCCTTCGGTCGACAGCTCGATCTGCTTGCCCGTGTCGCGCTCCAGGTCGTGGATCAGGCGGCGGAAGCGGCCGAACAGCTGGGCGATCGGCACCATGCGGACGACCATCATGGTGTCGCGCATCTCCGAGGCCAGGCGCTCGATCTCCTCGGCCACGGCGCGCAGGGCGACGTCGCTGCTGGAGGCGGCCAGCTGCTTCAGGCGCGACTGGGCGATGACCAGCTCGCCGACGCGGTCCATCATCTCGTCCAGGCGCTCGGCGGGGACGCGGACCGTGTCACCCGACTTCGACGCGGCGCGGCCGGTCTCGGCGGGAGCGTTGGCGGCGACGGGTGCGGCTTCTTCCTGCACGACGACAGTTTCGACGACTTCAGGCTCGACGGCGGCGGCCGTCAGGTCCTCGACCTCCAGCGTCATCTCGTCGATCACGAAGATGAAGACGTCGTCGATGGCGTCGCGGTCGTGCTTGGTGGTCAGCAGCACTTCCCAGGCCAGGCGGCACTCGGCGGGGACCAGCTGGGCCAGCGGCGGAACGGCGTCGGTGATGACCCGCACGCGGGCCTCGCCCAACTCGCGCAGCTCGTCCAGCAGCGGCAGCGGGCGCGCGCCGTTGATCAGGGCGTCGGCCGGCAGGCTGAAGCGGATCTTGAAGGTGTTGAGGCCCGGCGCGACGGGCGCGGCGTCGCCGCCGTCGACGGCGGCTTGAAGCTCGGCCAGCAGGACATCGCCCGCGCCGTCGACCACGGGTGTCCCCTCGGCCAGCGCGCGCATGTGATCCTGGGCGGCCAGCACGGCGGCGACAAGGCGCGGCGAGGCCGGAACCTCGCCCTTGCGGACGCGGTCGAAGGCGGTTTCGCAGTGGTGGGTGAAGGCGGCCAGGGCGTCGAAGCCGAACATGGCGCCCGAGCCCTTCAGCGTGTGCAGGCCGCGGAAGATGGTGTCGATGAGCGCGCGATCCCCCGGACGACGCGCCAGGTCCAGCAGGCCTTGCTCGACCTGCTCGAACAGTTCCTGCGCCTCCTGGCGGAACGTCTCGATGGGATCGAGGCCGCTCATTTGGCGAGGACCTTCTTGACGACGCGGACCAGCTGTTCCGGATCGAAGGGCTTGGTCAGCCAGCCCGTGGCGCCGGCAGCCTTGGCCTGGGCCTTCACGTCGGCGTCGCTCTCGGTGGTCAGGAACAGGATCGGCACGCCGGCGCCGGCCGGACGCTGGCGCAGCTCGCGGATCATGGTCAGGCCGTCCATAATCGGCATGTTCAGATCCGTGACGATCAGGTCGAAACCGCCGGCCGAAGCCTTGTCCAGGCCCTCGGCGCCGTGGGCGGCCTCGGTGACGGCGTAGCCTTCGCCAGTCAGGGCGATCTTGATGGCCGCGCGGATGGAAGCCGAGTCATCGACGGTGAGGATCGCGGTCATTGGTTCGTCCCTTGAAGCCAGAAGTCGGTGCGGTCCCGGTCTTCGGGATCCAGGAAGCCGCCGCGTTGCAGGACCTGTAGGACCGCGCCTTCGGCGGCGCGCGACAGCTGGATCGAGCGCCCGCTTTCCGCAGCGGAACGTCGCGCGGACTCAATCAGTTGTACGAAAGTAAGGTCCGCCTCTTCGAGGCTTTCGATGTCGATTACGACAGAACTGTTACCCTCGATAACCGAGAGCAGAATATCGTGCGCAGCAGAGATATTCGAGATATTGATGGTATCCGAAAATCGGACACACGATCCTTCTAGATCGACAGACATACCCGCCCCCACGCGCAATATAGCCGTCCTTATAAGTTCGTTATAAGAACACTATACCTGAGATATAGGGTGCGGCGATCAGCCTTAATTTAGGGTAAAGTCAGCAACCTACGGGGCTGCGACATTCTGTCCACAACGCGCAGTTTTTCGCGCGCCCGAGAGGATCCCTACTCGTTTAGAGTACGGCTTGCAGCGCGTCGAAGAGGCTGGCCGCGGTGATCGGCTTTTGCAGGTGTCGATCGGCCCCAGCCCTAAGGCTGGCGCGGATATGCTCGTCCCCGGCGTTGGCCGTCAGCATGACGATCGGCAGGCGCTCGCCACCCTCGGCCGCCTCCAGACGGCGGATTTCGCTGATCGCCGAGAGGCCGTCCATGACCGGCATCTGCATGTCCATCAGCACCACATCGGGACGATCGGCCGCATAGGCGCGCACCGCCTCCAGGCCGTTTTCGACGCAGGTCACCTCGGCGGCCTCGGCCAGCATCAGCTCGACGATACGGCGATTGGCCGGATGGTCGTCGGCGACCAGCACCCGCAGCGCGCGCTCCGGAGCGGCCGGCGCTTCTCCGTACGCGTCATTGGCGGCGGCGGGCGGCAGGCGCAGCTCGAACCAGAAGCGCGCGCCCTCGCCCGGCGCGCTGTCGCAATCCAGGGCGCCGCCCATCAGGGCCACCAGGTCGCGCGAGATCGACAGGCCCAACCCCATGCCGCCGAACCGGCGGGTGATCGAGACGTCGGCCTGCTGGAAGCGCTGGAACAGCCGCGCCTTGTGCGCCGCGTCGAAACCGATGCCGGTGTCGGCGACCTCGAAGCGGATGTGGTCGCCGCTCCCGCGCGTGACCGACAGCGAGATGGCGCCCTGCTCGGTGAACTTGACCGCGTTGCGCACCAGGTTGCCCAGCACCTGACCCAGGCGCACGCCGTCACCGACCACCTCGCCATGCAGGTCGGACGCCAGCGACGCCGAGAAGGAGACCGTGGCGTCCGCCAGGCTCAGCCGCGCCGAGGCCTCGACCGAGCGCAGCAGTTCGCCGAGCTGGAAGGGCGCGGCTTCGATACGGACGCGCTCGTCCTCGATCTGGACCACGTCCAGCAGGTCGTCGAGCAGGCGCTCCAGCGTGCGGCCCGCGCCGCGGATGATGTCGACCAGTTCGCGCGCCTTGGGGTCCAGGTCGGCGCGGGCCAGCATGTCGGCCCCGGCGACGATCCCGTTCATCGGGGTGCGGACCTCGTGGCTCATATTGGCCAGGAAGGCGCTCTTGGCCTGGCTGGCGCGCTCGGCGGCGTCCAGCGCGGCGCGCAGGGCGCCGGCCTGCTCGCGCCGCTCGGTGATGTCTTCGCCCAGGCAGATGACGTGGCGCGGCCCTTCGTCGTCGAAGGTGGCCAGCGACTTGATGTCGAACACCCCGCTTCCGAGAGACAGCGGCATGACCACGCCCTCGGCGATGCGGGTCTCGCCCGTGCGTAGCGTGTCGGGCTCGGTGACGGAGATGGCCTTGGCCAGGTCGGGGTCGAACAGCTCCTCGGGCGTGCGCCCCAGGGCGTCGTCGGCGTCGACCTGGAAGAGCGTCTCGGCCGCCTGGTTCCACAGGACGTAGCGGCGGCTCTGCGCCGACTTGACGGTCAGGGGCGATGGCAGCGACTGGACGACCGAGCGCATCAGGGCCTCGGCCTCGACCTCGGCGGTGACGTCCTGCGAGACGGCGACCATCGAGATCACCGCGCCGTCGGCGTCGCAGACGGGGGCGACCGTCGTGTCGTGATAGGTGCGGGCTGCGCCGCCACGGGCGTCGAAGGTGCGAAAGCGAGCCACCCGCCCCTCGGCGGCGGAGGCTACGGCGCGATCGACAGAAAAGCGGCTTTCCTCAGGCCAGTAGTCGCGCCAGGGCTTGCCCCGCGCCTGGTCCAGCTCGGCGCCGGCGCACGTTTCCGCCGCGTCATTCATGTGCTGAATGCGGCCGTCCCGTTCGAGGCTCCAAAGACAGTTCAAGACGCCGTCCCCGGCGCGGCCCACTCCGCGCTCGCTGATAGATAGCGCCCGGCGCCGTTAACGCGGGGTTGGCGACGCGCTAGAGATCCGCATCGCGGAAATTGTCGATGATCACGCGGCGCTCGCCCAGATCACGCTTCACATTGGCCAGAGCCTTCAGGCGCACTTCGCGCTCGGCGGCCTCGGCCTGGGCGCGGCCAGCCGCCTGGCGGGTCTCGGCCAGGCGCTCGCGGCTCAGGGCCAGTTCGGCCAAGATGCGATCGCGATCCGCCGACAGGTCGCCGGCCTCATGCCAAACCTGGGCCAGCCGCGCCTCGGCGCCCAGCAGGCGCAGCACCAGGAACACCACCGTCGGCAGCAGGGCGATCGCCAGGATCTCCGCCAGAAAGCGGATGATTGGACTGTCGAAGAGGCTCAGCAAGGCCAACATGTCGTGACTCCGTATCGGGAAAGATCAGAGGCTGGGAAGGGCCTGAGCGCCCCACCGCCCAGGCCCTTCGAGACGGGGTCCGAGTGTTCCGCAACACACCGGACTCCGTCGTTTTGTCGTTCCCAATGCCCCACACCGGAACGACAAGCTTTCGCGTGGATCAGGCGCTGAGGCCCTGCTGGGGCGAGCCGCCGCGCAGCGAGCCGACCGCGAAGTCGAGGATGTTGTGGATCACGCCGGGCATCTGGTCGTCGGACACGCCGTTTTCGCGCGCCCAGACACGCAGGGCGTGGCGCAGGAAGGTCTTGCCGGTTTCCGGATTGGACGAGGCGTCGGTGAAGATATCGTCGAAGGGCACGGCGCGGCTCCTGTTCTGAGGTCTGGTCTGCGACCTGGTTGAGGCTTCGAAAAAGAGGACCCGGCCGGCGGGTGGCCGGGTCCCCAGTCGGTTCACGCGGCCGGCGACAGGTTTGATCCAGGGAATGGTTGCTGCCTGTCGCGGTCGACAGCTGGACCATGGTCGGTCGGGGCCGACTCTGGATGTGCGGATATGCACACCAAGAAAAATTGCCGTTTTTCTCGGGGAGGTTTACGGCCGCGAAAACGCGCCTAGAGCGCGCGTGACAGGCTGAAGATCGGGGTCGCCGGGAAGCCCTTGCGCCCCTGGGTGCGGCCGACATAGCCGCAGCGGACCTGCTCGCCGTGGAACGTCGCCAGAGCCCCGGCCAGGGCCTCGCTGACATAGGCCGAGCCGGGCGCGACGTCCGGCTCGATGCGTGCGGCCACTACCACGTGAGCCCCGATCACCGCCGGCGCCTTGGTCAGCGGATTGGTCCGCAGATGCACGGGGCCGTAGTGGCCGCCGATGCGCAGGCCCAGGCCGCGCGGCAGGCCTAGGGCGCCAAGGTCCAGCGCCCGATGCCCCTCAAGCAGCGCCAGGGCCGCCAGGGCCGCATCGATCGGCTGGTCGAAGACCAGGAACAGGCCGTCGCCCCAGGTCTCGACATGGCGGGGCGGCTCCGCCAGGGCCTCGACCGTTTCGGCCATCCGGCCCATCACACCCTCGATGAAGGCGGGGATCTGGTCGTCGCGCAGCGCGCCGAAACCCTGAACGTCGGCGAACAGCATCGCCTTCATGGCCCGCTGTTCAGCAGTCGGCGCCGGCTCCCAGCGCGACGGACAGGGCGGCGGGCGCTGGACGTCGATCACCGCCTGGCGTCGATCGCTGCGCGCCCAATAGGCCATGTCGGTCGAAACCCCCGCCGGCCCCGGCGCGGCATAGCCATCCCAGACGGCCAGCTGGATCGCTTCGGTCGACAGGGTCTCGGCGCGCAGCACCGCGCAGCCCATGGCGAACTGGCTGGAATAGGCGAAGACCTGCTCGTCGCCGCGATAGGGATCCTGCGAGGCGTAGCGGATCGACGCCGCGCCGGCCAGGCAGCGCTCGAAGCGCGGGACCCAGTCCTCGCCGAACGGCGCCACCGAGGTCGCGACGAAGGACGCCAGGTTGACCGGCAGCACGACGTGCAGCTCGGCCCCGGCGTCCAGCAGCGCCTCGGCGAAGACGATGTCCGCGCCCGCCGCCAGGCCGCCATAGGCGAAGCCGACCCCCTGCTCGGCCAGCAGCCGGTCGATGCGCCGGCGCAGGTCTTCGTGCGGCAGGCCCGTGATGTGACCGGTGAAATGGGCGCAGGCCGGCGGCCGGAACGGCGCCAGCCAGCTGGCGTCAGCGCCGGTCTCGCGACACAGCATCTTCAGCTGGCGCAGGGTCGAGGCGTGAGCGGCGAAGGCGCGCGGCGCAAACGCCACGGCCGCCACCAGGGTCTCGCGCGCCGCGTCCTGGTCGCCGGTCAGGAACCAGGCCTCGGCGCGGCTGGCGGTTTCGTAGTAGGCGCCCTCGCCTTCCAGGCCTGGCGTGGGCGGCGTCGCCAGAACGGCGGCGGCCTTGACGGCTGCGCCCGCGCGGTCGCCGGCCACCAGGGTCATGGTCGCGGCGTTGATCGCGCCGTACAGCCCCCCGAAGCGCCGGGACAGGGCTTCGTATCGGCTCAGCGAGGCCTTGGCGAAGGCGATCCGACGCGGCCCGTGCGCGGCCAGGGCGACATCCTTTAGCAGGCGCCCGCCCAGGGCCACGGCGTCGGCATGGTCGTCCGCCCCGGCCAGGCCGAGGCGGACATACTCGGCCCGCGCGAAATCGACAGCCCCGGCGCGCGCCAGGCACAGCACGGCCGCATAGGCGATCTCACGCGAAGTCTCCCCCGCCTCCAGGGCGGCGTGGGCGATGTCGTAGGCCGCCAGGATCTCGCCGCGCCGGATCAGCGCGGCGACCTGATCCTGGTCGAACACCGCCCCCGGGATCAGGGAACGTGACCCATGCCGTTGTCGAAGACCGGATCCAGATCGATCATCTGGCCGTGGGCGTCCATCATGAACAGGCTATACGTGTACTCGCCCATCCGCGCGCACTCGTAGATCATCTTGAAACGCGAGCGCGGCGCGTCTTCGCCGTCGATGCCGTAGGGCACCCAGACGAAGCTGGAGAAGTTCACCCCATAGTCACGATCGACCTCGATCGGGCGACGTTGGAAGCTCCAACCGGCCTTGATCAGTTGATCGCTGAGCGTGAACACAAGTTCGCACCGCTCGGTCAAGTCCATCCGCAAGCGAGTGGGCTTCAGCGGGTCGACGAAGTTCATAAAATTGTAATTCTCGTCGAGACCGATCACCAATTCGACGATTTTATCAGGAATAGTGTAGCTCATTTCATTGCCTCCCGACTTGAAATTCCACCTACAGGGGAATCTCGCCAAAAAGCAAGGAAGGCGGGGTGGGCGTAGCCCTGTTTTTTGAGCGTGCGGACGATGTTCTCGGCCTGGTTGCGATTTCCGGTCGCCAGGTCGGCGCGGGCCAGCATGTCGAGGCTGGTGGGCGATAGCGAACCCAGCCTCGGTTTCAGCACCGCCACCGTCGCGGCGGGATTGCCCGCCGCCAGCTGAGTAAAGCCCTCGAGATCGAAGGTCTCCTCGGGCTTGCCGCTCTTCAGCGCCTTGAGAAGGTCCGCCGCCAGGGCGCGAGCCTTGGCGTCTTCGCCGCTCAGCTGCGCCAGGATGATGGCCTGCTTGGCGAGACGGCCGTCCAGCTCGGGCCGCCAGGCTTTGCTTTCCGCGCTCGCCTTCAGCTGGGCCAGTCCCGCCGTCGCCGCCGCGTGCGCGGCCTTGGCCTGCGCCAGATGGCCCGACCAGCACTCCAGTTCGACGGCGTCCAGCTGGCCGATCACCAGATACTCCCGCCAGCGCGCATTGGTCGGGTCCAGGGCCGCCAGGCCGCGGAGACGGCTCATATTGGCGTCCGAGCCGGCCCGCGCGTCGGCGAGGCGGCCCAGGTCGATCTCCAGCCGCGCCAGGGCCAGCTGGGCCGTCACGTCCTTGGCGGCCAGGCGCTTGTCGGCTGGATCGGCGGCGGACGCCTGCGCCAGGAGCTTGGCGCCCTTCTCGCGCACGACAAAGGCGTCGCGAGGCCGGCCCAGCCCCAGCAGCGTATCGGCGGTCCAGGCGCGGTTGTTGGCCGCGTCGCCGATGCGAGCCTTGTCCTTGGGCGCGCGCGCCAGCTCGGCGTCGAACACCGTCGCGGCGCTGCGGAAGGCCGCCAGGGCCGCCTCGTACCGCTTTTGCTCGAACTGCAGCGTGCCCAGGTTGGTGCGGGCATAGCCGACCTCGACGCGCCAGTCCGCCCGGTTCGGATCCAGCTTCACCAGATGCTGGGCCAGTTCGTCGTAGCGCTTCATCCCCTGCTCGGCCGCAACGAAATCCCCGCGCCGCCACTGCATGTAGGCCAGCCAGAAGATGTTCTGGGCCTCGTCGAAGATGCGGTCGCCGTTCCTGGGATCGCGGTCCACCAGGGCGTGGGTGGTCGCCGCGGCCTGGCCGAAGGCGTCCTGGGCGCCGGCATAGTCGCCGCGCTGCTCGCGGATCGTCCCCAGCAGGGTCTGGGCCTTGGCGCGCTGGGCCAGCGCCTTGTCATCCAGCCGGTCGCTGCGCGCCTTGCCGTAATAGGCCAGCACCTTGGCGCTGACCCCGTCCAGCAGGTCCAGGCGCCCCACCGGCTCCAGCTGCTGGCGCAGGTCGCCCAGCATGTAGCCCACCAGGGCCTCGGTCTCGTCGCGCTGCTCGCGGGCGATCTGGCGCGACTTCAGGGTCACGACGGTCATCGCGCCCATGCCGACGGTGACGGCCATGGCCAGGGTCGTGAAGGCGGCCATCACCTGCAGCCGGCGGCGGGCGTCGCGCTGGACCAGCCGATCGAGGCTGACGCCCAGCAGGCGGGCGGCGATCTTCAGCTTCGCCAGGCGCTTGCCGTCGGCGTCGGGACGCAGGTCCACGGCCAGGGGCTCGACGTCCTCCGGCAGGGCCGCGCGCAGCGACGGCGGCAGCACGTCGGCCAGCGGCGTCGCCGCGGGCGTATCCGGGGTGATCACGCAGATGATCCGACGCGCATCCCCGTCCTTGAGGACGTGGGCCACTTCCTGGTCGACCCAGCGCGAGGCGACCGAGGCGGGCGAGCACAGCACGATCAGGGCGTCGGACAGGTCCAGCGCGTCGCGAATGACCTGGTTGAGGTCGGCTGAGGCGGAAAGCTCGTCACGATCACGGAAGATCGGGCGCAGACTGCCGCCGGCGCTCGCCAGGGCGCGCGGCGCACGATAGGTCTCCAGCGCCCGATGCAGCCACTCGGCGACTTTGCGGTCGCGGTGACTATAGCTGATAAAGGCCTTGTACCGCTGTCGGCTGCTCATGCGTCGTCCCACACTCGACGGCAGGAGCGTACCCGATGACCGTGATTCCATCATCGCCCCCGCGTGCTGTCAGCCATACGATGTTCGAGCAACCGTCCAAAGACTATCGCGCCAACAAGATCTTCCGGCACATGTCGCGGGACGAGATCGAGGCCCTGACGCCCTCGATCGAGCAGCGGTCCTACGGCAAGGGCGAGATGATCCTGCAGCGTCGCGACCTGGACGGCGGCATCTATCTGCTGCTGGACGGCGTGCTGCTGGCCAACCAGTACGCCAAGTCGGGGCGCGAGGTCGGCTATCGCCGGATCACGCCCGGCGGCTATTTCGGCGAAATCTCGGCCATCGACGGCCTGCCGCGCTCGGCCAACATCGTCGCCCTGGAAGACGCGCGGATCGCCCGCCTGCCCCAGAGCCTGGTGCGCCGCCTGTTCGAGGAATCGCCGCGCTTCATGAAGGCGCTGCTGGAGGACATGGCTGGCCTCACCCGCTCGCTGACCGACCGCCTGTTCGAGCTGACCGCCGTCTCGGTGGCCTGCCGGGTCGATATCGAGATCCTGCGCCTGGCCTCGGCGGCCAGCGAGGACGGCCTGCGCGGCGTCATCCAGCCCTGCCCCACCCACGCCGAACTGGCCGCCCTGCTGGGCAGCCAGCGCGAGCCTGTCACGCGGGAGCTCAATCGCCTGGCCAGCCTGGACATCGTCCGCCAGACCGGCCGCACGCTGCACGTCCTGGACCTGCGCGCCCTGGCCGCCGAGATCGAACGGATCGGCGGCGAGGTCTAGCGTTAGCGCCTCAGCGCGAAGCCGACATAGACCGTGCGCGGCGCCGAATAGCTGGTGACGCCGTCCGCCGTCTGACCGACCGCGAGATTGGCGTCGAGGGCGTTGTCGGCGGCCAGATAGATCTCGGTCGCCGGCGACAGCTTCCAGCCGGCGCGCAGGTCCAGGCTGGTCCCGGCCTTCAGCACGCGCTGGTTCAGGTCGTCCTCGAACCGCTTGCTCTCGTAGCGCAGGTCGGCGTCAAGGCTGAGGCGATCGAGCGGACGCCAGCCGGCGCCGGCGGTCACGGTCAGGGCCGGCGCCTGGGCCGGCCGCTTGCCTGTCAGCTGAGCCGCGCTCGCGCCGCCGTCGACGCGGGCGTGGGTCGCCGAGAAGGCCGCCCGCACCGTCCAAGCCGCTGAGAGGTCCGCGGCGACGTCGCCCTCGAGCCCGTAGGCATTGATCTGGCCGGCGTTCTGGCGCTGGCGCAGTACACCGCCGGCCGGGATGAAGCCGGCGATCGGGAAGGTCCCCGGACCGATGCCGATGGTGACATTGGTGATCGGGTCCTGCACCTGATTGTAGAAGACGCCGAGGTTCCATTTCGCCACGCCATCGCCAGATAGCCCCGTCTCGACGCCGTACAGGTTCTCGGGCTTCAAGGACGCGTTGGCCTCGGTGACGTCGTTGCCGACGCGGAACGGACGATGCAGCTCGTTGAGCGTCGGCGGACGGAAGCCGGCATAGGCGGCGGCGCGCACCCAGGTCGCACCCGAAAGGCGCTGACGCACGCCGATGCGGCCGGTCGGCGTCGTGCCCGAGGCGTTGGCCGGCGACGCGTCCAGGGTCAGGGCGCCGGTGGCCGTATCGCGCTCGCGCCGGACGCCGTCATAGGATCGCCACCCGTCCAGCCGCGCGCCGGCAGTCAGCGAGAAGTCCGGGCGGCTGTAGGCCCCCTCGACATACGCGCCGCCGACCAGGGTGCGGCCGCCGGCCGTGCGCTGACGGGTGAAGGCGCCGGTCATGTAGCGGAAGAGCTCATGGGTCCGCCCCTCGGTCATGCGCGCGTCGCCGCCCAGCTCCCACGACCAGTCGCCGGCCTTGCCCTGCCACGCGGCGTTGAGGCCGTAGCCGCTGGCCGGGGTCGAGTACTGGTCGTTGGCCGGCGTCGTTCCGACGCGGCCCACCGCTACAGCGGCCGAGGTATTTTCCAAGTCGCTCTTGCGGACCCAAGCCTGCAGTCGCCAGGTGTCACTCGCCAAGGTCACGGCCAGCGAGCCGCCGGTGGCGTTGGAGCGCGCGCCGACGAGGCCAGCGTCGCGCTTCTCCTGGAAGGCGCCCGCGCGGATCGACCAGCGCACGCCGTTGAGATCGCCTTGGACCCGAGCGGCGATCGAGCCATCTTCCAAAGTCGTGGGCGTGTCGGCCGCGCCCGCCGCCGAGCCTCGGACCGGGCGATAGCCGTCGGTGCGCGAGCTGCTGGCGGTCAGCAGCAGGTGCTCGGTCCCAAAGGTCCCCGCCGCACGCCAACCGTCGCGCTCGCGGGCTTCGGCCGTGAAGCTGGTCAGGCCGCCGCCGGCCGCGCGCTCACGCAGGGCCACGACGCCCGTCAGCGCGCCAGCGCCGTAGGGTCCCGCCCCCGCGCCGCGCACGACGGTCGCGCCGGAGAGACCCTCGCCCGGCAACGAGGTCCAGATCACCCAGCCGCCGAACGGGTCGTTCTGCGGCGCGCCATCCAACGTCACCAACGCCCGCCCCGCGCCCGACGGCGCAACGGCGCGAAGCGAGAGCCCCTGGATCGTGGGATTGGCGGCGTCACTGCCGGTGCGACGGAACAGCGAGACGCCCGGCGTGGTCTTCAGCACGTCATCGAGCCGCGCCTGCGCGCCCAGCTGGGCCGCATCGTAGGTCGCGGTGGAGAACGCCTCCTGCCCGGCCAGCGGCGGCAGCCGGGGCGCCTCGATGACGACCGTGGAGACCGAGGGCGGCGGGGCGTCAAGCGGCACGGGCGAACCCTACTGTGGCGAAAGGCTATGCTTAGCCCAAAGCCCTACGGCGCCGCTATCGTTCCCAGCCGCCGCCCAGGGCCAGGAACAGATTGACCTGATCGCTCGCCACCTGGCTGTCGGAGGTCGCCAGAGCCGCTTCCGCGGTCGCCAAGGTGCGTTGGGCGTCCAGGCCGGCCAGGTACGGGCTTTTGCCGGCGCGATAGAGCGTCTGGGCCTGGGTCTCGGCGAGGGCGGCCTGGTCGCGGGCGGCCTTCAGCGCGGCCTGGCGCTGCAGGTCGTGGGCGTAGGCGTCCAGGCTGGTCTCGGTCTCGCGCAGAGCGGTCAGCACCACGCCGTCGAACCGGGCCAGCGCGCCATCGGCGCCCGCTTCGGCTTGACGGATCCGCGCGCGCTCGCCCTCGCCCGGCAGGGTCCAGGAGATCAGCGAGGTCAGGCCCCAGCGGTTGGCCGGCGCCTGGCCGATGTCGGCCAGCAGGCCCGTCGAGCCCGCGCCGACGCCCAGGGTGATGTTCGGATAAAGCGCGCCCATGGCCACGCCGATGCGGGCCGTCTGGCCGGCCAGGGTCCGCTCGGCCTGGCGCACGTCCGGGCGGCGCTTCAGCAGCGCTGCGCCGTCGCCGACCGGGATCGGACGGCTGAGGGTCGGCGGGGCCACGCAGGCCTCGACGGCCTTGGGGAACTCGGCCGGCGGCTTGCCGGTCAGCGTGGCCAGCTTGTAGAGCGCCGCGCGGCGACGGCTCTGGAAGGTCGGTAGGCTGGCGCGCGACAGGTCCAGCTGAGCCTGGGCGCGGGTGACGTCCACGGCCGTGCCTCGACCGGCTCTCACCAGCTTCTGGGTCACGCCCAGGCTGCGGGTCTGCAGGTCCAGGGTCTTCTGGGCCACGACCAGTTCGTGGCCATTGGCGCAGGCCTCGACATAGGCGCGGGCCACGTCGGCGGCGACGCTGACGCGGGCCAGGTCGAGCGCGGCCTGCGAGGCCTCGGCGTCGGCGTGGGCGGCCTCGGCGGCGCGCTTGATGCGGCCGACCAGATCGACTTGATAGGAGACCTTCACGCCGACATCGGCCAGGTTCTCGACCGGCAGCGGCTCGGCCTTCAGGAACTGCTCGCCGGATTCCCGCGAGTGCATGGCGGCGGCCGAGGCGCCGGCCGAGAAGCCGCCCGCGTCGTCGGCCTCGCCGGCGATAGCCTGGGCGCGCGCCAGGTTGGCGGCGGCGACGCGCAGGTCGGTATTGGCCTTCAGCGCTTCCTCGACCAGGCCGTTCAGCACCGGGTCGTCATAGAGCTTCCACCAGCCGGCCGGGACCGGGTCCTGGCTGACCGGTGCGATGGCCGCGCCCATGAAGGCGCCCTGCGCAGTCGGGGCGTTGATCTTGGCCTGCTCCGGCAGCTTGTAGTTCGGGCCGACGGTCGTGCAGGCGGCCAGCGCCAGCAGAGAGCCGGCGACCACAAACGTGCGTAAAGGGCTCATCGACCCGCTCCCACCACCGCCACCGTGGCGGTGCGGCCGGCGATCAGGCGCAGGTCGCGCGGCGTCTGGTCCAGCGCCACGCGCACCGGCACCCGCTGGGCCAGGCGCACCCAGCTGAAGGTCGGATTGACGTTAGGCAACATGTTGCCGCTGGCGGCGCGATCGCGATCTTCGATGCCGGCGGCGATCGACTGGATGTGGCCCTTCAGCGGCCGGTCGTCGCCCATCACCTTGACGGTCACCGGCTGGCCGATCCGCAGACCCGACAGCTTGGTTTCCTCGAAATAGCCCTCGACCCGGAACGAGCGGCTGTCGATCAAGGCCAGCACCGGCTTGCCGGCGGTGACGTAGTCGCCGGTGCGCAGGGTGAGATCCGAGAGGAAGCCGTCCGTGGGCGCAGTCACGACGGTGCGCTGCAGGTTCAGCGCCGCGACGTCGCGGGCCGCCAGGGCCTGGGACAGCGCCGCCTGGCTCTGCTCGACCTTGGCCAGGCTCTGCTCGGTGACCTCGCCGGCCACCAGGTCGCCGAGCGTGCGGTTGCGGGAGAGCTCGCGGCGGGCCTGGGCCAGCATCACGCGCTGGGCCTCGACGGCGGCGTCAGCCTGGCGCAGGGCCAGGGCGTAGCGTTCGCGGTCGACATAGAACAGCGGCTGGCCGGCCTTGACCGTCTGATCGTTGGCGGCGTCGACGCGCGTGACCAGGCCCGAGACGTCGGGGGCCACCTGCACGACATCGGCGCGGACGCGGCCGTCGCGGGTCCAGGGATCGACCTGGTAGTGGGTCCACAGCGCCTTGCCGCCAACCAGGGCGGCGATGACGACGGCGCCGGTGACGGCCACGCGAGCGGTGGTGAGCAGAACGGTCTTCAGCGGGGGCATGATTACAGCTTCAGCGGGGATGGGACCGTCACGACGACGGCCCAGAGGATGACGAACAGGGCGGTGTCGAACAGCGCTGGATGCCAGACGAAGCGGTAAGCTCCAGCCCAGGACAGCACGCGGCGCAGCACGAACGAGGCGACCAGGGCGATCACCGCCGAGACCAGGACGGACGACAGGAAGACCCCGTCGATGGCAAACTCGCCGATCATCGGGCGATCTCCGGAACGAAGGCCGGAGCCTCCGGGAACAGGTTGCGGCGCAGGCCGACCAGGCCCGACACGCCCTGCACCGCCGAGGCGGCGGGGGCGATCGACAGGCCGCGCAGGGCCGCGTCGATGCGGGTCAGCAGGTCGTCTCCGGGCTTGCGCGCCTCGCCGGCGGCGAGGGCGGCGAAGTGATCGCCGACGCCATCGAGCGCGGCGTCCAGGCGCTCGCGTCCCTCGGGCGGCAGGTCCGGCCGGGCGGCCTGGACAGCGACCAGGTTCATGCCGACCCGCAGGTCGCGCAGGGCGTCAACGCCGACGAAGTCGTGGCGCTCGCCGGCTTCGGCCAGCTTGGGCGTCAGCATGCCCAGGCGATCGACCAGGATGGCGGCGAAGGCGGCCGGCTCCGGCGCCTGGCGGGCGCGGGCCAGGCGGGAAAGGCCGCGCCAGGTGCGCACCAGCAGCCGCCGGGCGCTGGCGTCCACGCCCATCGAGCGCAGGCCGGCGGTGACGACGATGGCGAACAGCAGGCCGACGAACTGGGCCAGGTTGCCATTCAGGAAGCTGGCGAAGTCGGCGCTGAACGTCTCCTGCAGGGTCAGGGCGTTGCAGAAGCCGATCAGCATGGCCAGGGCCGCGCCCATCCGCTTGGGGTCGGGGATGTAGAGGCCGATGAACAGCAGCGGCGGGGCCATCACGGCCAGCAGCATCGGGAAGCCGTCGATCGCCGGCAGGATGGCGAACATGTAGAGCGCCGACAGCGGCAGCGAGGCCAGGGTGAACAGGCCGAAGCTCTTGATGGCCGGCACCGGGTCGTCCATCGCCGCAAAGAAACAGCAGAACACCGCCGCCATGACCGGGGCCGAGGCGCCGTCGCCCCAGCCGGACACGATCCAGGTCGCGCTGGCCAGCAGGATGGCGATCACTGCCGCGCCGCCCGAGAGCAGGGCCAGCGGCAGGTCGGCGTGCATCGGACGCATCCCCTTTGCGCGTGCTGAGGCCTCCAGTCCTGGCGATAGCGGCGCGTCGGGATTGTCGAGGCGAGCCATCAGGGCGTGCCCCTCGGCCAGGGCGCGGACGGCTTCGGAGAGACGCACCAGCAGGCTCTCGATCAGCAGGCTGTCCCAGGCCGCGCCGCGGCGGCGGGCGGCCAGGTCGTTCAGGCGCTCGATCAAATCGAGACCCTGGTCGCGCGATCCGCCGGCCTCGATCCAGACCACCACCGCGTCCAGGGCGGCGCGGACGCGGTCGTCGCGCACCTCGCGCAGGGCCTCCATGCGGTCGGCCAGGCCCGAGAGCAGCGGGATCAGCAGCAGCATGCGCTCGTGCAGGGCGCGGACGACGCCGGTGGTCTCGCGCAGGCGCGAGGTGTCGAACGGCAGGTGGACGGCCAGCATCTGGATCTCGCTGGCGGCGGCGGCCAGGTGGCGGCGGTCGCGGGCGATGGCCTCTGCATCCTGCCCCTTCAGCACGTCCAGCGCCCAGCGGTCTGCCTCGCCCAGCCAGGTCGACAGCCGATCCTTCAGGACCGCGCCGACCGGGCGCGGGAAGATCAGGCTGTGGGTCAGGGTGGCGCAGACGATGCCGAGGCCGATTTCGATCACCCGCCAGACGGCCAGGTCGAAGATCGCGCCCGGCTGGTTGACGGCGGGAAAGCCGATGATCGCGGCGGTGTAGCCGGCCAGCATCAACAGGTAGCTGCGCGGCGTGCGGTCCAGCAGCGAGACGGTGAGACAGCCGCCGACCCACAGGGCCAGCGCCAGGGTCAACAGCACCGGGGCGTTGACCAGGGCCGGCACGAAGGCGACGGCGGCCGCCGCGCCCAGGATGGTGCCCAGCACGCGATAGACGGCCTTGGAGCGCACGGCCCCGGCCAGCGGCTGGCTGACGATATAGGCCGTGGTCATCGCCCAGTACGGCCGCGGCAGGCCCAGCGCGAAGCCGATATAAAGGGCCAGCATCGCCGCCGCGAAGCTGTTCACCGAGAACAGCACCGTATGCCGATCGAACTTGGGGAGCATGGCGCGCTAGACCGCCTGCCCTGCCGCCGCGTCGAGCGCGGCCTCGAAGGCGGCGAAGGTGCGAACGGCGGCCGCCAGGTCGGCGTCGCCGACATCGGCCAGCATCTGGGCGCGCACCACCTGCACGGCGTCCTCGACCACGGCGGCCAGCGCCTGGCCCTCGGCGGTCAGGTGCAGGGTCTTGGCCCGCTTGTCGGAGGGATCGTCGCGGCGCTCGACCAGACCGGCCTGGCTGAGTTGATCCAGGATGCGGACCAGCGAAGGCCCCTCGACCCCGATCTCCTCGGCCAGCATGCCCTGGCGCATGCCGCCGCCCGCGCGGGCGATGTGCAGCACCGGCATGGCCTTGGCGTCCGAGATGCCGTGGGCGGCCAGGGCGCGATTAACCTCCTTGCGGTAGATCCGCGCCAGGCGCAGCAGAGCGCCGGCAAAGGCGCGTTCGTCGAGGGTGCGAATGGTGGTCATGGAACGGCGATCTATAAGATAGGTAGCTTCCTATTTATATTAGATAGGATGCTATCGATCTTGGCGCAAGGGCGGACTTCGTTGGACCCCTACTGCTTCTCGTCCAGCCTCAGGAACCGCGCAGCGTTGTCGTGGAAGATCGCCTTCTTCTGGGCGGCGGTGAGGAAGTCGGCGGAATTGATCGCCTCGATCGCCGCGCCGATCGCGCCGGGCCACACCATCTGGTCGGAGCCGAACATGATGCGGTCGCCATAGCCCGCCTCGACCAGTCGCCGCAGGTAGCGGTGGAACTCCGCGCGCGGCTGGGTGAAGTCGATGACGGCGACGTCCAGATAGACCTGCGGATGGGCGTAGAGCAGCGCGATCATCCGGTCGACGTTGGGCCAGCCGCCGTGCATCACGTAGAGCCGCAGCTTGGGATGGCGGATCAGCACGTCCTCCAGCAGCAGCGGATCGGACAGGCTGGCGCGGTACTTGGTCAGGCCCAGATAGGCCGCGCCGGGCGGCCCGGGGCCGATGTGGATCGCGGCGGGGATATCGAGTTCCTCGGCCAGCGCCCAGTAGGGCTCCAGCTTCGGATCGTTGGGCGCGATCCCGTCGTACTGCGCGGCGATCTCGCCCAGCACCACCATCTGGCCGGCGGCGTGCAGAGCCCGCAGGGCCTCGACCGGCGGCGGGTCGGACATGTCGACATAGATGGCGGGCAGGATCCGCTTGGGCTCGGCTTTCTTCCAGGCGTCCACGAAGTCCGGCGGACCGCTGGTCACCGCCAGGATGTCGTAGCGGCGCAGCTGCGCCAGGCTTTGCTCGCGCAGCTCGGCGTCGGTCTTGGCCGACAGCACCGGATGGGCGCAGGCCGGCTTGTCCTTGAAGGTCTTGCCCGCGTAGGTCGGCGGATCCCAACTAGGATCGCGCTGGGGCATCACGTCGTAGGGCGCGCAGACATAGACCTGCGGCGGTCCCTCGGCGTCCGCCGGGAGCGCGTGCAGGTGCATGTCGATGATCGCCTGGGCGCCGGCGGTTGACGCCGCCAGGCTCAGGATCACACCCGCCGCGCCCCCGACGATCCGCACTAGACGAGGGCCTTCTTGTAGAGGGCCAGCAGGTTGGTCCAGGCCCGTTCGGCGCCTTCCTCGTTGTAGACTTGGCTGCCCTTGACGGTCCAACCGTGGGCGCAGCCGGCGAAGACCTCGACCTGGGCCGACAGTTTGGCGGCGTCGAAGGCGGCCTTCAGCTTGTCCTTGGCGGTCGGGTCCTGCTTGTCGTCGTTGTCGGCGATCTCGATCAGATAGCTGGCGCGGGTCTTGGGGATCAGCAGCGCGGGGTTGTCGTCCTTGTCCGTGACCAGGCCGCCGCCGTGGAAGGTGGCCACCGCGCCGATGCGGGCCGGGACTGCGCCGGCTGTGCGGAACGACAGCGGGCCGCCCATGCAGTAGCCCTGCACGCCGGCCTTCTTGGCCTTGTCGGTCTTGGCCTGCGCGTCGAGGAAGGCGATGTAGGCGGCGGCGTCCTTGAACGTGCCTTCCGTCGTCACCGAGGCGCGCAGCGGGGTCAGCTTGGCGCGGTCGTCGGGGTTGGCGAAGTTGAACGTCCCCTCGACCACCGGCGCCTTCTTGACGCGATAGTAGAGGTTGGGGACCAGCACGACATAGCCGGCCGCGGCCAGGCGACGGCCCATGTCGCGGAACACCGGGCGCAGGCTCATGACGTCGGGCCACAGCAGCACCGCAGGGTACTTGCCCTTGGCCTTCGGGTAGAAGAGCGCCGCGTCGGCCACGCCGTCCGGCGTCTTCACCTCGACGTCCTTCTCCTCGACCGTGTCGTCGGCGCGGGCGACCGTGGCGACGCCGGTGGCCGCGACCGTCAGCAGGCCGAAGGCCCGGCGCGAAAGACGGGGGTCGTGAACGAGGCCTGGGTGGATGTCGTCATCGCACATGGCGGTCTCCCTTTGAGCTTTGGGCGGGCACGCTATAACCGCGTTACGCCAACGCCCACCCCTTTTACGCAGGCAGCTGGTACGTCGCCTTGCCCGGCAGCAACAGGTCCTGCTTCTTGCCGTCGCACAGGGCGTAGCTGAAGCCGCTCTGGATCGCCCAGGCGCCAACCTCGCCCTGCTTGTTCACGGCCAGGAAGCCGACCTGGAATTCCTTGGCGTTGGGCTTCTTCTTCAGGATGCGCTCGACGGCCTCGCGGCAGGCGGCCTCGGGCGAGCGGCCCTGGCGCATCAGCTCCACGACCAGGAAGCTGCCGACATTGCGGATCACTTCCTCGCCCACGCCAGTCGAGGTGGCGCCGCCGACCTCGTTGTCGACATAGAGCCCCGCGCCGATGATCGGACTGTCCCCCACTCGGCCGCGCATCTTCCAGGCCATGCCGCTGGTGGTGCAGGCGCCGGCGATATCGCCCTTGGCGTCGATGGCCAGCATGCCGATGGTGTCGTGGTTGTTGGCGCCGCCCGGCGTGCCGAGCTGGCCGGAGGTCTTGCCGTAGTCGGCGTTCTCGCTGTTGGCCTTGGGCGCGTACTTGGCCTCTTTTTTCCAGGCCTCCCAGGCGGTCTTGGACTCCGGCGTCAGCAGTTCCTCGTAGGTGAAGCCCTGTTCGATCGCGAACTGCAGGGCGCCGGCCCCGACCAGCATCACGTGCGGGGTCTTCTCCATGACCTTGCGGGCCACCGAGATCGGGTGGGCGATGTGCTCCAGGGCCGCGACCGCGCCGCAGTTGCCCAGCTCGTCCATGATGCAGGCGTCCAGAGACACGTGCCCGTCGCGGTCCGGATAGCCGGCGCGGCCGACGCTGTGGTTCTTCAGGTTCTGCTCGGGCACGCGTGCGCCGGCCTCGACGGCGTCCAGCGCTCGGCCGCCCTTGGACAGCACGGCCCAGGCGGCCTGATTGGCGGCGACGCCGAAGTCCCAGGTGGAGATCACACACGGCCCGTCCAGCTTCACGCCGCCCTCCGCCGCCATCGTGCTCTTGGCGCCCAGCATCGCCGATCCGGCCAGCGACGCGCCGATCAGGCCTCTACGATTCAACATCCGTATGCTCCAACAGGTCCGCGCCGAATCCCTAGCACGAGGCAGAGCAAAGCATGACCGCCGACCGCATTCTCCTGGAAGTCTGTGTCGACACGCCCGCCGGACTGGCGGCGGCGATCAAGGGCGGGGCGGATCGGATCGAACTTTGCGCGGCGCTGGCGCTGCAGGGCCTGACCCCCGCCCCCGGTCTGATGGCCCAGGCGGCCGCCGCGCCGATCCCGATCTATCCGATGATCCGGCCACGGAATGGCGACTTCACCTACGACGCCGGGGATCTGGATCACATCCGGCGCGACATCGATGCGGTGCGGGACTACGGCCTGGCCGGCGTGGTGATCGGGGCCAACCTGCCCGACGGCCAGCTGGACCTCGCAGCGCTTGAGCTGATCGTCGAGCACAGCAAGGGCCTGGGCATGAGCCTGCATCGCTCGTTCGACCTCGTGCCGGATCAGTCGGTGGCCCTGGAGGCGGCCATCGCCCTGGGCTTCGAGCGCGTGCTGACCTCGGGCGGCGCTCTGACCGCTCAAGCTGGGGCCGAGCGGATTGCAGCCTTGGTCGAGCAGGCCGATGGCCGCATCGGCATCCTGGCCGGCGCGGGCGTGAAGCCCGGCAACGTCGCCGAACTGGTCAAGCGCACCGGCGTGCGCGAAGTCCACGGCTCGTTCAGCGGCCCGATCCCGGGGGCCGCTCCGGGCTCGAAGCTGAACGAGATGGGCTTTGTCCCGCCGGAGCTGCGCGACACCGACGAGGCGGCGGTGCGCGAAGCCGTTGGGATCCTGCGCGGCCTCTAGGCCGGGTGCTTCTTGGCCCAGCCCTCATAGGCTTTGATGGCCTTGGCAGGGCCGGCGCTGAACCAGGAATAGCCGTTGCGCCGCTCCAGCGAGAGCTCGTTGACGTCGTCGCGCAGGGTCTTGTCGCGTTCGCCGAAGACGGGCTTGCCGCTGGTGTCGTAGTAACGCGACCAGATCGGACCCGCGCCCGGCTGGTCGATCAGGCGGCGGCCTTCGGGGTCGCCCTTCCCGCCGGTCCAGGCCTTGCCCATGATGGCCGCGCCCTTCATCCAGGCGACGCCCGCGTGGACCGCGGCGACCTCGGCCGGGGTCGGGTCGGGCAGACTCATCAGATAGGTCAATAAGTCGGCGCTCTCGCCCGTCGATAGGGCCGGCGGCTCGAAGTTGCGGCCGGCGACCGGGGCCAGGGTGAAGGGATCGGCCTGCTGGCCCCAGATGGTGGGCTTGCCGTTCACGCGGATCTGCGAGGCGACGATGACCTCGCGGCCCTTCTTGGCGGCCGCGCCGGACTTGGCGCGCAGCTCGGCGGGCACGAAGGCGAAGTCGGTCTTGGCTTCCGACACCTGGGTCAGCAGGTCGGCGGCTTCGGACACCGCGTTGTCGTTATAGGTGACGGCGTCGTGATAGCCGCCTTCCAGCGGCCAGACCTGCGGCCAGCCGCCGTTCGGGAACTGGGCGGCCAGCAGATAGCGCACGCCCTTCAGGAAGCTCGTCCGATAGGCCTCGCCGTCCTTACCAGGCAGTTGGCCGGCGACCTTGGCCAGGAAGCGCATCTCGGTGATGGTGGCGTTGTTGTCCAGCGTGCCGACATAGCCCCACTTGGGGTCGCGGGCGGCGTCGAAGTCGTTCTCGCTGAGGTACTTGGAATTGTTGTCCGACGCCCAGGGCTGGCCCGGCAGACGCAGCGCGCCCTCGCGATCCTGGTTCTTGCTCCAGCCGCCTGCCGGGGTCTGGAAGCTGACGATAACGTCGGCGATGTGACGGGCCTCGGGCGAGGCGTACCAAGCCGCGTCCTTGTTCAGCGCCATACCGCCGTCGCCGTGGCCGGCTGGAGGCGGCGGCGGAGCCGTCTGGCCCGGCTTAAGCTCGGCGGCCAGGGCGGCGCGGTCGGCTTTCTCCTGGGCGGTCGAGCGGTCGAGATAGACCTTCCACGCCGGCTGCTGGGCGGCCGGCAGCTTGGCGATCCGTTCAGCGGTGATCGGCTGGGCGGGGGTGTTGGTCCCGATCACGCTGGCGAAGGCCGGAGCGGCCAACAGGCTGGCGGACAGTAACAGGCCGATCATGGCGGCGCGATGGGTCATCTGGACGTCTCTCCCCGGCAGGCGTCGTTGTCGTTGGACGCCTTGTCTCACGGGAATGATACCGGTTTCCTACCGCCTTGAAACGGGGTGAAATCAGCCCTCGATGATGTGCGGGATAAACCGCGACCGATCCCGCGTCACCCGGCCGCGATCCTCCCGCACGCCGATGCCAGCCGCCTGATCGCCGATGACCCACGAGCCGACCACCGGATAGTTCACGCCGAACTTCGGCGGCGGCTTCAGTTCCTGGCGGATCCAGCCTTCCTCGCCATAGCCCTGATCCAGCACCCGGCCCTTGCGGCCGTCCTTCCAGAGCTCGACGTTGGCGCCTTCCCGGCTGAACAGCGGCTTGCGGGCGTAGCTCGATCCCAGGCGCTCGACCTTGGGGTCGTCGTCGAAATAGGTCTCCAGCAGGTTCGGATGTCCCGGATGGCGCTCCCACAGCAGCGGCAGCAGCGCCTTGTTCGACAGCACCGCCTTCCACGGCGGCTCCAGGAACAGGGTCTTGGACGCAGCGATATTGGCCGCGTACGGCTCGCGCAGCATGTCTTCCCAGGGGTACAGCTTGAACATCGCGCCGACGATGTAGTTGTCCTGGTCGACGAAGCGGCCGTCGGCGTCGAGGCCGATCTCCGTCATCGGCACGAACTTCGGCTCCAGGCCGGCCAGCCGCGCCATGTCCTCCAGGAACCGCACGGTCTGGCGGTCCTCGACGAAGTCGGGATCGCTGGCGAAGTGGACGAAGCCGCCGTTCGGGAAGATCGCCTTGAAGCGGTCGGCCAGCTGGTCGTGCAGGCTGTTGAACTGGTCCGTGCTCTCGGGCAGCAGGCCCTGAGCGATCAGGTCCTCCAGCCACAGCCACTGGAACACGCCGGCCTCATAGATGCTGGTCGGGGTGTCGGCGTTATACTCGTAGAGCTTGGGCGGCCCGGCCCCGTCGTAGAAGAAGTCGAAACGGCCGTAGAGCGACGGATCGCGGACCTTCCACGAGCCGGCGACCAGGTCGCGCGAGGCTTCCGGGATCTGCAGACGCGCCATCAGGGCGTCGCTCTTCACCGCGTCGTCGACCAGCTCCAGGCACAGCTTGTGCAGCGCCTCGGTCGCGGGCTCCAGATGGCCCTCGACCTCCTCCAGCGTGAAGGCGTAGGCGGCCCGTTCGTCCCAGTAGCGACGACCGTCGGCGTGATGCCAGGTGAAGCCGACCGCCTCGGCCTTGGACTTCCAGTCCGGCCGAGGCGTCAGGGTGAGACGGCGCATCAGGCGTCCGAGCCGTCCTTGTTGACCTTCTGCTTGTCCTCAATGGCCAGCATCGGGGCGGGCAGAGCCTCGTCCTTCGGGGCCATCAGGCGAGCCAGCACGTCCTCGGCGCCGCCACCGCCCGGCAGGATGCCGGCGGCCGCGAGCTTGGCGTCGAGATCCGCGCCGGTCTTGCGGTCTTCCGACTCGCTATGCAGGCGGAACTGCTCCTCGCGGACCGACTGGCGCTCCTTGATGCGCTTGAGGCTATCGGCGGCCGAGCCGACGACGCCGCTGGCCGAGCCCGAGCGCGAGATCACCGCGGCCTGCGCCTTCTGGACGCTCTCGTTGACCTTCACGATCTCGATCTCGCGGCGCAGGGCTTCGACCTTGGTGTCGGTCTGGGCGATGATCGTGCGCAGCTTTTCTTCGGCCGTGCGCAGCTCGGTCATCTGCGTCGACTTCTGGCCGGCGTCCTTCTCGAGGTCGGCGATGCGCTGGGCCACTTCCAGGGCCAAGGCCTGGTCGCCCTTGTTCATCGCCGCGCGGGCCGAGGACTCGTACTTCTTGGACTGGTCGGTCAGCTGGGCGACCTCGCTCTCCAGCGAACGGCGGCGGGCGACCAGCTTGGCCAGCTCGTCCCGGGCCTTGCCTTGGGCGTTGTCGGCGTCACGGATTTCCTGGTCCAGGATCCGCAAGGCGTTGGCGTCCACGATGGTTTGCGCGCCGTCATGCGCGGTCCCACGGAACAGGGCCGAGAGCTTGCTCCAGATCGACATCTCTTAAGTCTCCAGGTCCTGATCTTTTAGGCGGCCGCGACGCGGCTCTTCTCGAAGGTGTCGCGCAGATCGCTGGCGGCGGCGATGGCGTTGTCGGCCAGGGTGCGCAGCTCGATGACCAGGGTCTGCAGGGTAGTCTTGGACGAGATTTCGCCCATCAGCTCGTAATAGTCACGGCCGTCGACGCTGGTGATGCCGAAGTTCGACAGCGGCACGATCTTCTGGGCCTTGAGCAGGAACTCGTTGAAGGCCGCGCGGTCGTTCTGCTCGTCGCAGGGCCACAGCAGGGTCGAGACGACCAGCTGCAGCGCGCCGCCGCTGACATAGACCGGCAGGTCGCCGAACTCGTGCATGACGACCTGCAGCACGGGCTCGACGCCCTCGACCACGGTGGCGGTCAGTTCGCCCTCGCGCACGAGGGCGCTTTCCACCAGCGCGTCGCGCAGGCTGTGGATCGTCCAGGCGGTGTCGATAACGGAGTCCATGTGTCTGACGCCCTTGGGGGGATGGGGGTTGGTGGCCAGGGTCGGGCCGCGAACCGACTCGACGACGATCGCCTGCACGGCCGAAAGGATGTCGGGCTTGCACGCCGCCGGCGCCCAGACCTCGATCTTCACGAAGCCGGCGTTCCGGCGGGCTTCGCGCCACGCTCGGGTTCTTTCAGCGGCCTGGGCGCTTCGGGTCGGTTTGGCAGGCATGCGTTACATGTACGCATAACATGTACGCTTGACAAGGCGTCGTTCGGCGTCATCCTGCGGCCGACCTTATCCGAGAGCAAGTAAGCGCTCGGTCGCTTCAGGCGTCACCCCACAAATGGTTGGCGCGACCAGGATTTCGAGGGCTCGCGAACCGCGATGTTCGGCAAACTTTTCGGCGGCAAGAACGGCGAGACTAAGTCCGCCCTGCCCGTCATCCGCAATGTCACGATCGGACGGACGGTGGTGCTGGACCCGCTGGCCTGGCGCCGCTTCGGGGCCGAGACCAAGTTCGCCCTCGACCGCGACACGCTGGAGATCACCGCCCAGGGCCTGATCCAGCTGAACGACGGCGCGTTCGTGCACCGCTTCTATACGGACGACGAGATCCTGTTCCAGGTCGTCTCGGACGACCGCGAGGGCCAGAAGGCCAACGACTTCACCGTCTTCGTTCCGTGGGCCAGTGAGTATCCCGCCGACCGCGCCGACCGCGACCTGTGGACCCAGCGCCTGCGCGCCCGCGCCTTCCAGGCCGAGGGCCTGCCGCCCTTCACCCGCCTGTGGTTCGGCGACGAGGCCGCCGAGCAGGATCCAGTGACCCTGTGGGAAGACGTCTACTACAGCCGCGACGCCGAGCGGCCGGACCGGCGCCTGTTCCAGACCACCATGCTGTTCAGTCGCGACCTCGCCGGCGGCGACGGGCGCGAGCTGCTGCTGGCCCTGACCCTCGAGCCCGAGGACAGCAGGGACGTCAGCCACGAGACCATGATCGGCCTGCCGCTGTCGGTAGGCGAATTCCGAGCTTGAATTTTGGCGAGCCTGCTTATCCGCTCGGCTGACGCTGATCGGGCAGGCTCTTAAGGGGCGAAGAGAGATGTTCGACTTCACCGGTTTCCAGGAGGGCGCGACCGCGTTCCTGATGGCCTTCGTCGTGGCCGGCCTGTTCACCATCGCCTTCAAGTACATCTACCAGTGGGTGACGCCCTATAACGAGAAGGCCCTGATCCGGGACGGCAACGTCACCGCCGCCATCGCCCTGGCCGGCGCGCTGATCGGCTACGCCCTGCCGCTGGCCTCGGCGCTCAGCCACACGGTCAGCCTGCCGGAATTCGCCGCCTGGGCCACGGTGGCGGGCATCGTCCAGATCGCCGCCTTCAGCGGCGTGCGCCTGCTGGCGTTGCGGGACGTCAAGGTGCGCGTCGAGGCCAACGAAATCGCCATCGGCGTCTACCTGGCCGGCATCTCGATCGCGGTCGGCCTGCTGAACGCCGCCTGCATGACTTCGTGAGGCCTGGAAGCGTGAGAAGGAATGGGACCATGCGCAAGCGTTCGAGCTCGCTGAAGCTCACCACCATGCTGGCCGGCGCGACGGCCCTGACCCTCTCCGGCTGCGACGATCCCGGCGGCCAGGCCAGCTGGGATCCCAACAAGGGCGAGCAGGTCGAGGCCTTCAGCTACAAGTCCCTGGAAGAGTGCAAGGCGGCCAACGAGGTCTCCGACGCCCAGTGCGACACCTCCTATGCCGCCGCCCAGAAGGACGACGCCAAGGACGCCCCGAAGTTCGAGGCCCGCGCCTCGTGCGAGGAGGTCTACGGCGCCGGCAACTGCGTGCCGCGCAGCTACAACAACGGCGGCAACTTCTTCACGCCGCTGCTGGCCGGCTTCGTGATCGGCCAGATGCTGGACGGCGGCTATCGCGGCACCGGCCTCTATCGCCGCGACGACCGCTACGGCGGCGGCTACTACTCGACCTGGGGCGGACAGCTGGGACGCGACTACGGCACCGGCCGCACGACGATCAGCAAGAGCAGCATCGACCCGCCGGACGCCATTCGCAACGCTCCGCCAAAGATCCAGACCCGCACCTCGGTGGTCTCGCGCGGTGGCTTTGGCGGTGGTCGCAGCTACGCCAGCGGCAGCAGCTTCCGTGGCGGTTTCGGCGGCTAAGTAGGCCTCGGCGCGTTTTTGCAATTGACTCGCAACTAAGCATCCCATCTAGTTGCGATGTGTTCGCAAGAACGCGTCGGGCCGCTCACCGAGATCGGTTCGCCAGGGCGGGTGTCGGCCCCCTGCCAGGCGAGGAGATTTCCGGCGTGCGGCCCGACCCTTTCTCAGAGACCCACCTGAACCACTGCGGCCCGGTCGGCCTGGCCGACGGCGAGCGCATCCTGCTCTGGATGCTGCGCCAATGGGTCACCGCCCGCGTCCTGGGCGAGGAGCCGGGCGCTCGGCTCTCCAAGAAGGCCGGCGGGCTGGTCTCGCCCCGCGTGGCCAGCGCCTTCATCCTGATGATGTCCGCCATCGAGGGCCAGGTGCGCCGCCCGCTCTGCGTCTCCGCGCCCTGCTGCAAGGGCTACGCCGACGACGAGCAGCGCCTGATCACCGCCTGCGGCGTCTGCCCAGCCTCCCCCGAAATCGCCGGCCGCCTGATCGAGAGCATGGTGGTCACGCCCGAGAGCGTCACGGTGATGGCGCGGTTCCTGAACATGGCTTTGGCCAATGACGGCATGGCGCTGCCGATGCGGTTCGACGAGCCGGAGGTGGCGGTCTCACACACGGTGCGGCCGACGCTGCACTAGGCCCGCGCCCAGCCCTCGTCCACCAGCCGCTTGGCCACGGCTCTCGCCGCGAGCGTGACGTCGCTCCACGTCACGTCGAACCCGGCGTCATCGCCGTAGTAGGGATCGGCCACGGCCCGCCCGCGATGACCCTCGACCAGATCCAGCAACAGCCCGACCTCCGCCGTCGCGTCATCCGGCGCGACCTGCAGCAGGCCTCGCAGGTTATCGTGGTCCAGGGCGTAGATGTGGGTGAAGGTCCGGAAGTCGTCGGACTTCACCTGCCGCGCCTTCAGACCGCCGATGTCGACGCCGTTGCGGCGGGCCACGGCGATGGCGCGCGGGTCCGGCGCGTCGCCCTTGTGCCAGCCGCCCGTACCGGCGCTGTCGACCGTGACGTCCAGGCCCAGGCGCTCAGCTTCAGCCCTGAACGCACCTTCGGCGAGGGGCGAGCGACAGATGTTGCCCATGCAGACGAACAATACCGAGGCCTTCATGCCTTCCCCCAACCGCCACCGCCCGGCGTCTCGATAACGATGCTATCGCCCGCGCCGACCTCGACGAGATCGGTGGCGGCCATCGGCTGAACGGAGCCATCGGCCCGCTCCACCCGCGCCTTACCGACCGCGCCTGGGCCGCCGCCCTCCAGCCCGAAAGGCGGCACGCGGCGGCGGTTGGACAGCAGGGTCGCGGTCATCGGCTCGCGGAAGCCGATCTTGCGCACCACGCCGTCGCCGCCCTTGTGAACGCCCTGCCCGCCCGAGCCGCGACGGATCGAGAAGGCCTCGACCAGCACCGGATAGCGGGTCTCCAGCACTTCGGGATCGGTCAGGCGGCTGTTGGTCATGTGGGTCTGGACCGCGTCGGTCCCCGCGAAGTCCGGCCCCGCGCCCGAGCCGCCGCAGATGGTCTCGTAGTACTGTCGGCGCTCGTCGCCGAAGGTGAAGTTGTTCATCGTCCCCTGGGCGCCGGCCATCACGGAGAGCGCGCCGTAGAGGGCGTCGACCACCACCTGGCTGGTCTCGACATTGCCGGCCACCACCGCCGCCGGATAGCGCGGCCGCAGCATCGAGCCTTCGGGGATCACCAACTCGACCGGCCGCAGGCAGCCGTCGTTCATCGGGATATCGTCGTCGACCAGGGTGCGGAACACGTACAGCGCCGCCGCCCTGCAGATCGAGGCCGGGGCGTTGAAGTTGGTCGGGACCTGGTCGCTGGTGCCGGTGAAGTCGACGCGCGCGGTGCGGGCCTGCTGGTCGACGTCGATGGCGACGCGGACCACGGCGCCGTCGTCCAGCTCGTAGGCGAAGGTCCCGCCCTGCATCGTCGCGAGCACCCGGCGGACGGCCTCTTCGGCATTGTCCTGGACGTGGGCCATGTAGGCCTCGACGACGTCCTGGCCGAACTCGGCGACCATGCCGGTGAGGGCCTCGGCCCCACGCGCGCAGGCGGCGATCTGGGCCTTGAGGTCGCCGATGTTCTGGTCGGGATTGCGCGCCGGCCACTTGCCGGAAGCCAGAAGGGCGCGGGTCTCGGTCTCCAGGAACCGCCCCCCCTCGACCAGCAGGAAGTTCTCTATGAGAACCCCCTCCTCCTCGACCGTCTTGCTGGTCGGCGGCATCGACCCCGGCGTGATCCCGCCGATGTCGCCCTGGTGGCCACGGGCGGCGACGTAGAACAACAAGCTGCCCGCCCCGTCGAACACCGGCATAACCACCGTCACGTCCGGCAAGTGGGTGCCGCCGTTATACGGCGCGTTCAGCATGTAGACGTCGCCGGGCTGCATGCCGCGTCCGTCATGCTCGCGACCGTCGCGGATGGCCCGCACACTGTCGCCCATCGAGCCCAGGTGCACCGGCATGTGCGGCGCGTTGGCGATCAGGTCGCCGTCGCGGCTGAACAGAGCGCAGGAGAAGTCGAGCCGCTCCTTGATGTTCACCGAATAGGCCGTGTTCTGCAGCGCGAAGCCCATCTCCTCGGCCACGGCCATGAAGAGGTTGTTGAACACCTCCAGCATGACGGGGTCGGCTTCCGTGCCGATGGCCCTGCGGGCCGGCAGGGCGACGACGCGGTCGAGGATCAGGTTCAGGTGAGTGTCCACGGTCGCGCGCCAGCCGGGCTCGATGACCGTGGTGCCGGTGGCTTCGCGGATGATGGCGGGGCCGAGGATCTCGGCGCCGATCGCCAGGGCTTCGCGGTCAAAGACGGGGGTGCTGTGGAGTTCGCCGGCCATGCGGGTTTCGACTGTCGCCAAGGCGTCGGCGCTGCGAGACGCGCCGGACTCAAAAACCGGTTCAGAACCGGCGTCCGAATGCCCGATCGCCTCCACCGACAGCGTCTCGACCACGAGCGGCGTCGTCGGCGAGGTGAAGCCGAAGCGGCGCTGGTGCAGTTCCTCGAACGCTTCGCGTACGCGGTCGCCGAACGGCACGACCAGCGGCGTGTCCGTGCCGGCGTACTTCACGCGCAAGCTGGCGACGGTCTCGACCGAGGCCATCGGCACGTCTTGAGCGCGCAGAGCGGTTTCGGCTTTAGCGGCCAGAACCGTCGCGCGGTCGGCCAGGTCACCCGCGGCGTCCAACGGCCGCTCGACCGTCTCCTCGCGGATCAGGCGTAGGTCGGCCAGACCCATGCCGTAGGCGCTGAGCACCCCGGCGAACGGGTGGATCATGACCTTGGTCATGCTCAGCGCGTCGGCGACCAGGCAGGCATGCTGCCCGCCCGCCCCGCCGAAGCAGGCCAGGACATAGCGGGTGACGTCGTAGCCGCGCTGGATCGAGATCTGCCGCACGGCCTTGGCCATGTTCTCGACGGCGATGGTGACGAAACCCTCGGCGACCTCCTGCGGGGTCATGGTTTTTCCGGTGGCCCCCTCGATCTGCGCCGACACGGCCTCGAAGCCGCGCGTCACGGCTTCGGCGTCCAGCGGCTGGTCGGCGTTGGGGCCGAACACCTTGGGGAAGAACTCCGGCCGCAGCTTGCCCAGCATGACGTTGCAGTCGGTGACCGTCAGCGGTCCGCCCCGGCGATAGGCCGCCGGTCCCGGAACAGCGCCGGCCGACGCGGGACCAACCCGCAACCGCGCCCCGTCGAACGAACAGATCGAGCCGCCGCCCGCGGCCACGGTGTGGATGTTCATCATCGGCGCGCGCATCCGCACGCCGGCCACCACCGTCTCGAACGCCCGCTCGTACTGGCCGGCATAGTGGCAGACGTCGGTCGAGGTGCCGCCCATGTCGAAGCCGATGACGCGCTCGAACCCGGCCTCGCCCGCCGTCCGCGCCATGCCGACCACGCCGCCGGCCGGACCGGACAGGATGGCGTCCTTGCCCCGGAAGGCCCGCGCGTCGGTCAGGCCGCCGTTCGACTGCATGAAGAGGAGCCGCGTGTCGTGGCCGAGCGCGCCGGCGACCTGATCCACATAGCGGCGCAGGATCGGCGACAGATAGGCGTCGACCACCGTCGTGTCGCCCCGTCCGACCAGCTTCATCAGCGGGCTGACCTCGTGGCTGACCGAGACCTGAGCGAAGCCGATCTCGCGCGCGATCGCGGCGACCCGCGCCTCGTGGTCGGTGAAGCGGAAGCCGTGCAGCAGCACGATGGCGATGGCCCGGAAACCTTCGTCGAAGGCGCTTTGCAGACCCGCCCGCGCGGCGCTCTCATCTAGCGGTCGCAGCACCGTCCCCTCGACGCTCATCCGCTCGTCGATCTCGACGACGCGGTCGTAGAGGGCTTCCGGCTTGACGATGTGGCGCTCGAACAGCTTGGGCCGCGCCTGGTAGCCGATCCGCAGGGCGTCGGCGTGTCCCGCCGTGATCGCCAGCACCGTCGGCTCGCCCTTGCGCTCGAGCAAGGCATTGGTGGCGACGGTGGTGCCCATCTTCACCGCGTCGATGACCGCGCCCTCCGGCAGCAGCGCCCGGACGCCCGCCACGGCGGCGTCGGCATAGTGCTCGGGATTTTCCGACAGCAGCTTATGGGTGACCAGCGACCCGTCCGGCCGCCGCGCGACGATGTCGGTGAACGTGCCGCCCCGGTCGATCCAGAACTCCCAGCCGCGCGGATCTTGGGTCATGAGGGACGGAACTCCATGCTCCGTCCCTCATAGCGAGCGCTGCCCGCTTACTTCAACAGCCCAGTCAATTCCGCCACCTGCCAGACGCCCAGCAGCAGGAAGATCAGCGCCGCGCCCATGCGGACGTACTTCAGCGGCACGATCTTGGTCGCGGCCTCGCCCAGATACACGGCCGGGACGTTGGCCAGCATCATGCCCAGGGTGGTGCCGGCGGCGACCCAGGCGATGGAGTGGAACTTGGCGCCCAGGGCGACCGTGGCGATCTGGGTCTTGTCGCCCATCTCGACCAGGAAGAAGGCAATGGCCGTGGTCACGAACACGCCGTAACGGCCGGCGTTCTGGCCTTCCTCGTCATCGGCCTTGTCGGGGATCAGCGCCCAGGCGGCCATGGCGATGAACGAGATGGCGATGGCCCACTTGAACCAGGCGCCGCTCAGGAAGTCCGACACCCAGTAGCCGGCGGTGGCGGCCAGGGCGTGGTTGGCCAGGGTGGCGACCAGGATGCCCATGATGATCGGGATCGGCTTCTTGAACCGCGTGGCCAGGATGATGGCCAGCAGCTGGGTCTTGTCGCCGATTTCGGCGATGGCCACGACCAGGGTCGAGACGAGCAGGGCTTCCATTTGAAATAGTCCTCCGGGCCGGGCGCATGCCAATAGCGTCGACGCCCACCCGGCCCGGATGGAAATCGGCGCAATTGGTCTCGCCAAGGAAGCTCCAGTCGCTTCCCTTCCCCGCGCCATGGTCCGAGGACCAAGTGTGTTGACGGCGGGGCCCGCTGATAGTCGCGGGCGGCTACTCCCCAAAGGTGAGGCGGCGTGTAGCCGCTGCCGGCGCCGCCGTCAACGCGTCAGGCGACCGCAGCAGGCGCGTCGAACCTCAGGACGTGGATGGCCACCCGCACCTTGCCGGTCACGAAGTTCCCGCCGACCGCCGTCAGCAGCACCGGTGTGTCCGCGTAGTAGGCCGTCGGCCCGATCACCCCGATGTTGCTGGAATTCTTGGCGACACCCAGCGAACCGCCGAACTTGCCGACGTCGCCGGAGACCCCACAATTGTACGAGGCAGCGCCGGTGACCGCGGCCGTGGTCCGGGTCGAGACGGCCAGCACGATTACGCGGCTTGGGATGGCGATGCTGGTCGCGGTCGAGGCGCCCGACAGGGTGACCTCCTGCTCCAGCACTTCCAGCCGGGTGTTGGCCAGGTTCGGCGTCTGGGCCGCCACGGTGCTGCGGAAGGTCGCCGACAACGGAACCCAGGCCGCGCCGTCGAAGGCGACCATCTGGTTCTCGTCCTTGACCCAGGCCAGCACGCCCTCTGCGGGGGTCAGGGGCTCCCAGGCGCCGGCCTCGAAACGCATCAGGGTTCCGGCGAGCGGACCCGGCCACGCCGCGATCCACACGCCGCCGTTGGCGGGGCTAGTAGGCTGGACCGAGACCGACCGGCTCTCGACAGCCAGCTGCACCAGGCCGTCCAGCCGGGCCAGACTCTCATTGATGGGGATGTGTTTCTGCGCCTGGGCGGCCACCACATAGGGCAGGCCGAGGCGGGGCGTCGTGTCGTCGAACATGGGCGGCTCCGGGAGCGATTGAGATCGCCCCCAGCATCGAACCGCTGAGAAGGCCGGGGACAGGCGACGCCCTGTCCCCGTGCTCCACCCGCTTACTCGGCGGCGAAAGCCAAGTGATTTCCGGACGTCAGCGCCGTCTTGGCCGCCAGTTCGGCCTTGGCTTGCTCATACTCCGACGCGAACTTGGCGATGAGCTCGGCGGCCGGCAGCACGGTATCGATCGCGCCGATGCCCTGGCCCGAGCCCCAGATGTCGCGCCAGGCCTTGGCTTCTTGGTTGCCGCCCGAGCCGAAGCTCATCTTGGACGGATCGCTGACCGGCAGGTTGTCGGGATCCATGCCCGCATTGACGATCGACGAGCGCAGGTAGTTGCCGTGCACGCCGGTGAAGAGGTTCGAATAGACGATGCCGTCGGCGCGCCCCTCGACGATGCCCTGCTTGTAGCCCTCGATGGCGTTGGCCTCCTCGGTCGCGATGAAGGCCGAGCCGATATAGGCTAGGTCCGCGCCCATGGCCTGGGCGGCCAGGATCGAGCGGCCCGAGGCGATCGAGCCCGACAGCGCCACCGGCCCGTCGAACCATTGGCGGATCTCCTGGATCAGCGCGAACGGCGACAGGGTGCCGGCATGGCCGCCCGCGCCCGCCGCGACCGGGATCAGGCCGTCGGCGCCCTTCTCGATAGCCTTGTGTGCGTGGCGGTCGTTGATGACGTCGTGCAGGGTGACGCCGCCGTACGAGTGGATCGCGCCGTTCAGGTCCTCGCGGGCGCCCAGCGAGGTGATAACCACCGGGACCTTGTGCTTGACGCACAGCTCGATGTCTTCCTCGAGCCGGTTGTTGGTCTTGTGGACGATCTGGTTGACGGCGAACGGCGCGCTCGGCGCTTCCGGGTGGGCCTTGTCGTGGGCGGCCAGTTCCTCGGTGATGCGGTGCAACCACTCGTCCAGCTGCGAGATCGGACGGGCGTTCAGCGACGGGAACGAGCCGACGATGCCGGCCTTGCACTGGGCGATGACCAGGTCTGGATTGCTGATGATGAACAGCGGCGAGGCGATGACCGGCAGGCGCAGACGGTCACGCAGGATGGGCGGCAGGGCCATGGAAGAGCTCCCCTTCGGAGATCGGCTTGAGACGCCGAATATGTGATCACCGATCAGATTAAACGCGCGTTCGACTTCTGTGCAAGGCTTGACGGCCGTAAGGGCACGAGCGCATCACGGTCCAAAAGACAAAAAATGCTGCACCGCAGGAGAGAGACGCTTTGACCATGGCGACGATGCCCCTGGCCGAGGAATTTGGCGCCCAAGGCGACGACGCGACGCGCGCGCGCTGGATGGCCTTGGTCGAGAAGACCCTGAAGGGCCAGAGCTTCGACGACGCCCTGACGATCAAGACGCCCGACGGCCTGACGATCCAGCCGCTCTATACCGCCCAGGACGGCGTCGCCGTGGCCCGCGACCTGCGCGCCCGCGATCCCGACCGCCCCTGGGACCTGCGCACACGCGCCGCCCATCCCGACCCGGCTCGCGTGGCCGAGGACATCCTGACCGACCTGGAAGGCGGCGCAGCCTCGGTGCTGTTGCAGCTGGATCCGACCGGCGCGAACGGCGTCGCGGTCGGCTCTACGGACGACCTGGCCAAGGCGCTGTCGGGCGTGCTGCTGGACTTGGCCCCGGTGGCGCTGGAGGCCGGCTTCCTGGGCCCCAAGGCCGCCGACTGGTTGGGCGCGCTAGCCAAGGCTGCGCCCAATGCGCCGCTGGCGTTCCACCTGGATCCCTTGACCGCCTTCGCAATCGCCGGCGTCAGCCCCGGCCCGATCGAGAGCCACGTCTTCAACGCCGCCACGGTCGCCTCGCGCCTGGCGCAGACCTACGCCAAGGCCAGCCTGTTCCTGGCCACCGGTCGCACCGCGCACGAGGCGGGCGGGTCGAACACCGAGGAGCTGGCGGTGATGACCGCGTCGGCCCTCGCCTACGCCAAGGCCCTGGTCCGCTCGGGCCTTTCGATGGAAGACGCCTTCGGCCGCATCGTGCTCGGCGTCAGCCTCGACGGGGAATATTTCACCGGCGTCGCCAAGGTCCGCGCGGCCAAGGCGATGTGGGCGCGGCTGACGCAAGCCTGCGGCGTCACGGTCGCTCCCAGGATCGAGGTCCGCTCCTCGCGCCGGATGCTGGCCAAGGCCGACGCCTGGACGAACCTGCTGCGCCTGACCTCGGCCGGGTTCGCCGGCGCGGTCGGCGGGGCGGACGCGATCCTGCTGGACGCCTTCACCGACGCCATCGGCCTGCCCACCGCCTTCGCCCGTCGCCAGGCCCGCAACACCCAGCTCGTCCTGATGGAAGAGAGCAATCTGGGCCGCGTCGCTGATCCGGCCGGCGGGGCCTGGTACCTGGACAACCTGACCGACCAGCTGGCCCGCGCCGCCTGGGGCGGCTTCCAGGTCATCGAGGCCGCCGGCGGGATCATCAAGGCGCTGGAGAGCGGCCTGGTCGCCGACGCGGTGGCCAAGACCCGCGCGGCGCAGGAAGCGGCGTTCGCCGACAAGAGCCGCAAGATCCTGGGGGTCACGGTCTTCCCGAACGCCGACGACAAGACGCCGGAAGTCGAGACGCCCGAAGCCGTCGCCGTCATCGGTCCTGACGTCCGTCTGCCCGGCCCCGACAGCCACTGCCCGGCCCTGACGCCGGTCCGCTTCGCCGCCGCCTTCGAAGGAGCTTGAGGTCATGAGCAAGTTCCCCGACTTCACCACCATCGACTTCGCCGAGGTCGCATCGGCGCCTGCCCCAGAGGGCGAGGCCTGGAACACCCCCGAAGGCGTCGCGGTCGCCCCGGCCTATGACGAGGGCGACGCTGCGGGCTTGGATTTCACCGGCGGTTTCCCGGGCGTCGCGCCGTTCGTGCGCGGCCCCTACCCGACCATGTACGTCACCAACCCATGGACGGTGCGCCAGTACGCGGGCTTCTCGACGGCCGAGGACTCCAACGCCTTCTACCGCCGCAACCTGGCGGCCGGTCAGATGGGCCTGTCGGTGGCCTTCGACCTCGCCACCCACCGCGGCTACGACAGTGACCACGAGCGGGTGAAGGGCGATGTCGGCATGGCCGGCGTGGCCATCGACTCGATCCTGGACATGCGCACGCTGTTTTCCGGCATCCCGCTCGACAAGATGAGCGTGTCGATGACCATGAACGGCGCGGTGCTGCCGATCCTGGCGCTCTACATCGTCGCGGCCGAGGAACAGGGCGTCAGCCCCGACAAGCTGTCGGGGACGATCCAGAACGACATCCTCAAAGAGTTCATGGTGCGGAACACCTACATCTATCCGCCCGCGCCCTCGATGCGGATCATCTCGGACATCTTCGCCTTCACCTCGGCGAACATGCCCAAGTTCAACTCGATCTCGATCAGCGGCTACCACATGCAGGAGGCCGGCGCCTCGGCCGACCTGGAGCTGGCCTATACCCTGGCCGACGGCGTTGAATACGCCCGGGCCGGCGTCGCGGCGGGCATGAGCATCGACACCTTCGCCCCGCGCCTGAGCTTCTTCTGGGCCATCGGCATGAACTACTTCATGGAAGTGGCCAAGATGCGGGCCGCGCGCCTGCTGTGGGCCCGCCTGATGAAGCGCGAGTTCGAGCCCAAGGACGACCGCTCGCTATCCCTCCGCACGCACAGCCAGACCTCCGGCTGGTCGCTGGCGGCGCAGGACGTGTTCAACAACGTCTCGCGCACCTGCGTCGAGGCCATGGCCGCCGTGAACGGCCAGACCCAGAGCCTGCACACCAACGCTCTGGACGAGGCCCTGGCCCTGCCGACCGACTTCTCGGCCCGCATCGCCCGCAACACCCAGCTGTTCCTGCAGATGGAAAGCGGCACGACCCGCGTCGCCGACCCCTGGGGCGGCAGCTACTATGTCGAGCGCCTGACCCACGACCTGGCCCAGAAGGCCCTCGCCCACATCGAGGAAGTCGAGGCCGCCGGCGGCATGGCCAAGGCCATCGAGCAGGGCATTCCCAAGCTGCGCATCGAGGAAGCCGCCGCCAAGACCCAGGCTCGCATCGACGCCAATCGCCAGAGCGTCGTGGGCGTCAATCGCTACAAGCCCGACGTCGCCGATGACATCCCGATGCTGAAGGTCGACAACGCTTCGGTGCGCACCCAGCAGCTGGACAAGCTGGCCCGCCTGAAGGCCGAGCGCGATCCCGCCGAGACCGAACGCGCCCTGAAAGCGCTGGAAGACGGCGCGCGCGGAACCGGCAACCTGCTGGCCCTGGCCGTCGACGCCGCCCGCGCCAAGGCCACGCTCGGCGAGATGAGCATGGCCATGGAGAAGGTCTTCGGCCGCCACCGCGCCGAGATCAAGTCGATCCAGGGGGTCTACATGAAGGAGGCCGGCAACGATCCGACCACCGCTCGCGCCAAGGCCATGGTCGAGGCGTTCGAGCAGGCCGACGGCCGCCGCCCCCGCATCCTGATCGCCAAGATGGGCCAGGACGGCCACGACCGCGGCCAGAAGGTCATCGCCACCGCCTTCGCCGACCTCGGCTTCGACGTCGACATCGGTCCGCTGTTCCAGACCCCGGCCGAAGCCGCCCGCCAGGCGGTGGAGAACGACGTCCACGTTGTGGGCGCCAGCTCACTGGCCGCCGGCCACCTGACCCTGGCGCCGGAACTGAAGGCCGAACTGGCTCAGCAGGGCCGTGACGACATCCTGATGGTCGTCGGCGGCGTCATCCCGCCTCAGGACTTCCAGGCCCTGCGCGACGCCGGCGCCGCGGCGATCTTCCCGCCCGGGACGGTCATCGCCGAGGCGGCGATCGAACTGCTGGAGCAGTTGAACCGGCAGCTGGGGTACACGCAGGCGGCGGCGTAACTTCCCCATTTGCCCATTTGCCCAACTACACGAGTGCACGTGTGCACTGATGTGCATTGGTGTAACCTGAGGTCATGAACGCCCTCGTCCGAGCGCTGGAGACGTCGCAACAGCACCGCTTCACGCTGGACGACGTCTTGCGCATGCGGGAGGCTGGCATTCTCGACGAGGGCGCCCGCGTCGAGTTGATCGACGGAGCCCTGGTCGAGATGGCCCCCGAAGGCACGCCGCACACCCGCGTGAAAATGCAACTCGCCAAGCGCTTCTGGGCGACCGCTGGCGACGCCATCGAAGTCATTGTGGACTCGACGCTGCGCTTGGCCCCTACCTACGCGCCAGATCCCGATCTCTATCTGTACAACGCCTCATTGCCGCTAAGCACGGTGAACGGGGTCAATGTCGGGCTGGTGATCGAGATCGCCGCCTCGACCACCCGGTACGATCTCGCCTTCAAGGCCGAGCTCTACGCTCAGCACGGTGTTAGGGATTACTGGGTCGTGGACGTGAACACCGACACGATCATCGTCCATCGCGATCCCGTCGATGGCGTCTATCGCGATATAAAGCGCCACATGGCCCAAGACACGGTGACCGCCCTTGTCTTGCCAAACGTCGCGCTGTCGCTGGCCGACCTGCCGCCGATCCGCTAGCCGCCCTTCTTGCGCCCGAACAGCCCGCGCTTCTTCTTGGACCGTTCGAAGGCGATCTCCTCGGGCAGGCCGTGGCGCGCCTCGATGTCCTTCTGCAGCGCCTTGGCGGCCATCAGGTGGCCGGGGAACAGGGTGTCGATCGCCCAGCCCAGGCCCGGCACGGTGTCCGAGGCGTTGTCGACCGCCAGATAGGCGGCCATGCGCAGCAGGGTTCCCGCCGAAGCGCCGGCCTGGAACGCGTGCATCATCAGAAGCCCGCCGGCGCTCAGGCCATAGATCAGGCCAGCGCCCGGCACCCAGGCCAGCACGCCGTCGAGACCCAGCCCGAAAGGGCCGATGCCGATCAGTCGGTCGGAGATGCGCTTGATGGTCTCGGCCGAGCGCCAGGCGCGGTGAGCCTTGGCGCGGCGGTCCGCGTGGCGATCCGAATAGCCGGAGGATGAGACGGAGATGTCGTCGGTCATGCCTGCCTGAACGCTCCGCCTCGCTGAAGGTTGTGTTCGGTTTCTAACCTAGGAAGACGACGCGGCGCTTTTCCTTGCCGGCCTGGATGCGGGCCAGCAGGTCGCGATACTCCTGGGTGCCCTGCACGTCCTTGCGCCCGCCCTCGAAGTAGATCGTGTCGTCCATGTGCCGGGTCAGCATGTCGGCCGACCACTTGTGGCCGGTGAACAGCACGTCCAGCGCCTTGCCCGCCACCGGGATCGAGCCGGCGACCGTGTCGATCAGGATGATGGCGCAGATCTGGATCACGATCATCGGCGCGGCGCGCGCGCGCACGGCGTCCAGCACGATCAGGCTGCCGGCGCCCAGGCTGTACAGCTCGCCCGCGCCCGGAATCCAGGTCAGCAGGCCGTCCAGGCCAATGCCCAGCGGCCCGACGCCCACGACGTTGTCCGACAGCTTCTTCACCCGCTCCACGTTGTTGCGGATGTTGTGCAGCTCGACATGTGACTTCGCGAAGATCACCAGGGGACTCCGGACACGGTAAACGCCGGCAATCTGCCCGAAGCACGGCCGCACAGGAAGGGCCGACCGGCCAGATTCCCCGTTTGGGCGAACGTCGTGATGATAAGTGTCGCTTTTCGGGGGAGCCCCTCGCGAACAGCGGCGTTTGCGCCTAAGTTAACCGTACGATGCGCCAGGATTCCCGGATGCTGATCTCGACCACGCCATTTATCGAGGGCCGCCCGGTCCAGGAGTACAAGGGCGCGATCTACGCCCAGTCGATCCTGGGCGCGAATGTCGTGCTCGACCTGATGGCGGCCATCCGCGACTTCATCGGCGGTCACTCCAAGTCGTACGAGCGCGTGCTGGCTCGCGCGCGTGAGGACGCGATGAAGGAGCTGGTCAAGGAAGCCGAGAAGCTGGGCGCCAACGCCATCCTAGCCGTCGACCTCGACTACAACACCGTCGGCCCCAACGCCCAGATGCTGATGGTTTCAGTGGCCGGAACCGCCGTCGTCCTCTAATCCGGGATCGTGATCCCAAGTCTCGATATCGACTCCCTGGAGCAGCGCCTGGTCGCCGGCGACCGCGCCGCCCTGGCGCGCGCCATCACCCTGGTCGAGAGCCGGCGCACCGATCACCAGGCCGCCGCACGGGCCTTGCTCTCCCGCCTGATGCCCCTGACCGGCCGCGCCCAGCGGATCGGCGTCACCGGCGTGCCAGGAGCCGGCAAGTCGACCGCCATCGAGCGCTTCGGCTGCGACCTCGTCGAGGCCGGTCACAAGGTGGCGGTGCTGGCGGTCGATCCCTCGTCGGGCCGGCACGGCGGCTCGATCCTGGGCGACAAGACGCGGATGGAGCAGCTCAGCGTCCAGCCGAACGCCTACATCCGCCCCTCCCCATCCGGCGGCGCGCTGGGCGGGGTGGCGCGCAAGACCCGCGAGGCCATGCTGCTATGCGAGGCGGCGGGCTTCGACATCGTCATCGTCGAGACCGTCGGCGTCGGCCAGTCCGAGACGGTGGTGGCCGACATGGTCGACATCTTCCTGGCCGTGTTGATCCCCGGCGGCGGCGACGAGCTGCAGGGCATCAAGAAGGGCCTGATCGAGCTGGCCGATCTGCTTGTGATCAACAAGGCCGACGCCGATCCGCAAAAGGCCGAGCGTTCGGCCCGCGACTACCGCAACGCGCTGCATATCCTGACACCCGCCCATCGCGACTGGACGCCGCCGGTGCTGACGGCCTCCGGCCTGACCGGCCTTGGCCTCGACGTGCTGTGGCAGCAGATCCAGCGCCACCGCGCGGTGATGGCCGCCAACGGCGCGCGGGCCGCCCGCCGCGCCGACCAGGACGCCCGCTGGATGTGGGCCATGGTCCGCGACCGGCTGGAAGACGCCTTCAAGAGCGCCCCCGCCGTCGCGGCGCTGGTTCCGGAGCTGGAGACCGCCGTGCGCGCCGGCGAGGTTCCCGCCTCGGCGGCGGCGGACCGGCTGCTGGCGGCGTTCGGGCTCTAGGCCTCGGCGAACCGTTGGGCCTGGGCGATCCAGGCTTCGCGTTCGGCGCGGCCCTTCAGGTTCAGGAGCTGGTCGTACGAGGACAGCTCGTCCGGCGTCCAGGCGGCGATCTGGCTGAACTTGGTGACGCCCAGGTCGGCCAGCGAAGCGGCCAGCTTGGGGCCGATGCCGACCAGCTTGGTCAGGTCGTCGATGGCGGCCTCGATCTTGGCGGGCGCAGCTTCGACGGCCTCGGCGACCGTCTCCGTGACCTCGGCCACGACCGGTTCGGCTGCGACGACGGGCTCGACCATCGCTTCGGCGGCGTCCTCGTTGGCGGCGACGATGGTTTCGATGACCGGTTCGGCGGCGGCCTCGACGATCTCCTGCGTGGCGTCCAGCACCGTCTCGGTGGTCTCGGCGACCAGGGCGACAGCTTCAACGACCGGTTCGGTCACGGCTTCCAGCACGGGCTCGGGCGACGCCTCCAGCACGGCCACGGCCTCGACCGGCGGCGCGACGGGTTCGGGCCTCAAGGCCATCAGCGACTCGAGATTGACCGCCTCGCGCCAGCGATTGGCCCACCACCAATAGGTGGCGCCGGCGGCCGCTGCGCCGCCGAACATCAGCCACAGCGGCGAGGCCGCGCCGACCATCACATGGGGCGCCGTCTCGGGCTCGACCTTGTCGGTCTTGTAGTCGGGAAGAAAGGAGAAGATCGAAACCATGGCGCGCTCCGCTGGGCTGGCAACCGCGATCTATTGCAATGCAGCATAACACGGAAAATTCGTTCGCAAGCGCAAAAATGCTGACCTTGGGTCAACTCATTCCAAGCGCCTTCAGAAGCACGCCCGAGACGATCAGCACACCAATCATCGCCAGCATCGGCAGGCGGGTGGCGAAGGTCAGCACCAGCGCCAGCGCGGTCAGGCCCAGCGCTGCGAAATTCAAACGGCCGACATCCGGCAGCATCACGCTGAGCAGGCTTGCGACCTCCATGGTCTGGCCGCTGCGGAAAAGCAGGTGGATGGCGAACCACAGGGCCAACTGGCCGATCACGCCGACGGCGGCGGCCGAGATCATCGCCAAGCCGCGTGCGGGCTTGGGTCGCCTGCCCCAACGCTCGAACAACGGCCCGCCGGCGAAGATCCACAGGAACGACGGCGCAAAGGTCGTCCACGCCGCCATCACTCCGCCCAGCACGGCCACGACCCAGGCCCACTCGGCCGGCGCGCTCTGGAAGCTCCCGACGAAGCCGACGAACACGAAGACGAGGATCAACGGGCCGGGCGTCGTCTCGGCCAGGCCCAGGCCGTCCAGCATCTGGGTCGGCGCCAACCAGCCCAGGGCGGAGGCCGTCTGGCCGATATAGGCCAGGGCCGCATACGCGCCGCCGAAGCTGATGGCGGCCAGGCCGCCGAAAGTCAGGCCCATCCAGGCCAGAACCGAACCGGGCGCAACCAGCCAGGCTAGCGCGATCGGCGCCAGCCATAGCGCCAGGCAAACAAAGGCCGTCCTGGCCTGGCCTTTCAGCGGCGGGGCGGGCGGCGGCCCCCTCTCCTCGCCGCCCTTGGCGGTCAGCCAGCCGAAGGCCCCAGCGCAGAGGATCACCAGCGGAAACGGCAGGGTCGTGAAGGCCATCACGACGAAGGCCGCGCCGGCGACGACCGCGGCCGTGCGGTCCTTGATCGTGCGCTTCCCGATCCTGATGAGCGCCTGCAGAACCAGGGCGACCACCGCCGCCTTCAGGCCCAGCAGCACCGGCGCGGCCCAGTCCGAACGGCCGTGGGCGACGTAGAGCGCCGACAGGCCCAGCATCACCAGGAGGCCCGGCAGCACGAACAGCAGTCCCGCCGCGACACCGCCGCGGACGCCGTGCATGCGCCAGCCCAGCCACGTCGCCAGCTGCTGGGCCTCGGGGCCGGGCAGCAGCATGCAGAAGCTCAAGGCCCGGGCGAAGTCGTCGTCATCGATCCAGCCGCGGGTCTCGACGACCTCTTTATGCAGGAGCGCGATCTGCCCCGCCGGACCGCCGAAGCCTAGCAGTCCGACTTTCAGCCAGACGCGCAGGGCCTCGCCGAAGCTGGGCGTACGGCTCACGTCCGCCAGACGCGCGAGCGGCCGCCGGTGTCGCCCAGGTGCGCGGCGATCCAGTCGCCAGCCTGCAACGCCGCACCGTCGACGCTAACCGGCGCGCCGACCATCACCATCGCGCAGCCGTTCATCTTCATGGGATCCGTCAGCGGCCGCAGGCGAAGCTCGGCCACGAGCAGATCGTTGGTGACGGCCTCCATCCCACGCAGGAAGGCGTCGAAGGTCTCCAGGTCCTTGATCGGCAACCAGATGGCCAGAGCCGCATCGCGAGCGCGAGCCAGGACAGCGCGCGTGGTGGCGACGATCTGCTGATAGTCGTCCGGCCGCTCGAACGGCGGATCGATGACGACGAAGGCCCGACCGCCCTTGCCGGCTTGGTTCACCGCGCTGGCGAAGCCATCGGCCTCCAGCGCCTGAGCGTTTGTGTAGGGCGCCAGGCTCTTGCGCAGCAGCGCCACGTCGTCGGACCGCAGCTCACAGCCGGCATAGCGGTCGGCCCTGCGCAGGGCGCGGGCCATCAGCAGCGGCGAGCCCGGATAGAGGTCGCCCTCCTCGCCGCCATTCATGTGCGCGACCGCCTTCAGCAGCGGGCCGAACACCGCTGGCGCATCGCTCGCCGCCTTAAGGCGAAAGATCCCCGCCTGCGCCTCGCCCGAGCGACGCGACATCTCGCCCGACAGGTCATAGCCGCCCGCCCCCGCATGGGTGTCGATCACAGACAGGGCCTCGCTCTGGTCCTGCAAGGCCGACAGCATGGCCAGTACGATCGCGTGCTTATGCAGGTCGGCGAAGTTGCCGGCGTGGAAGGCGTGGCGGTAATTCATGGCCCGCTCCTACCACGCCCCGTGCGCGCGGCCAGCCTCGTGCAGCTCCTCGACCATCTTATCCTTGAGGGCCTGGGGCGCGATGATCTCCACAGCGTCGCCCCAGGTGAAGAGGTGCCAGGCCAGCTCGCGCATGCCGCCAGCGCGGAAAGTGACCGTCACCGAGCCGTCGGTTTCCTGCGTCACCGACTGCGTTGGGTGGAAGCGCCAGCGCAAGGCGTCCTCGGCCCCCTTGGGCTTGATGCGCAGCACCACGTCCTGGATCTCGTCGTGATAGATGCCGAAGCTCTCGTCGGCGAAGGCCTGCAGCGAGAAGTCCTCGGGCGGCGGGGCCGGCTTGTCGAGCGCCTTCAGGTCGCTCATCCGGTCCAGGCGCCAAGAGCGCGGCTTGCCGCCCTTGCCCTCCAGCGCCACCAGGTAGTTGCTGCGCCCGAACAGGACGCCCAGCGGCGTGACCTCGCGCGTGCGCCCCGGCGTGCTGCCGCCCTCATAGCGGAACGACAGCGCCTGCAGGCCCTTGATCGCCGTGCGGATGGTGGCCAGCACCGACCCTTCCTCGAACGGGCGGGGACCGGCGTGGACGGCGATCATCTCGGCCTGGACCAGCGCCTCGACATCGGGCGCAACCCGGCGGCGAGCCGAGCCACGCAAGGCCGACAACAGCTTGGACTCCAGAGAGTAGAGCGAGGCCGCGCGGCTGTCGGCGCCCGAGGCCTTCAACGAGTCGGCCGCCGTGCGCAGCGCCGCCAGCTCTTCGGCGGTCGGGGTCTGGAACAGGCTGTCCAGGCCGGACGGGATGCGGAAACGCTTGGTCGGCGGGTCGTCGATCGCCTCCATCTGCGGGAAGGCGGCCCAGACGGCGTCGCGCATCCGCTCGGCGGTGCGGCGGCCGACGTCCAGGGTTTGGGCCATCTCGTCCAGGGTCAGGCCCTCGGCCGAACCGGCCAGCATTCGGGCCAGATCCAGCAGGCGCGTAGCTTTCTCGTGTCTCATGCGTTCACCCTACGGACGCACAACTTACGACCGTTTCTGTCGCAATGCCCGCACATTCTGTGGATGTCGAGACTGGAGAAACCAATGTCGCGCTTTGCTTGCCCCTCTTGGACTGTCGCTCCCGTGAACGCGGCCATGGTCTCGGCCGTGCTCGACTTCGCCGACATTCATCGCGACCTGGGCGGCGGCCGCACCCTGCGCCGGATCAGCCACGAGCGCGCGGCCCGGGCCGACATCTTCCTGCTGCTGGGCCGCGACGCCGAGCGGGTCACCGACATCGGCCTCGTCTGGAACGACCGCGAAGACCAGATCGTCCGCGTCACCGACGACGCCGAGCTGCGCGATTCCCGCATGGCCGCCTGGGAGGAAGCCTTCGACCTCTTCGAGACCGAAGACACCGACGAGATGGCCGAACCGCTGCGCCTCGTCGCCTGAACCAGACCGCGCCCTAGGCCCGCTCCACCACCTCCGCATGCGGAGAAGCGGGCCATTTGCTCAAAATCCGTGATCCGCCGCCGCGCAAAACGGCGCCCGTCGGGCGCCGGCATTTGTGTTGCGGTTTTATTTCAATGCGCCATTGCCGAAATCTGCGACTTGGATCCCCCTGAATAGATCGGACAGTACCCGATATATTTTTAGTACCCGCGTCAAAAACAATAAAGTCGGGGAGAAAAACGCCATGGAGAAGGGAATCATCACGCGTCCATAAAGACAAAGAGAGGGCTATTAATGACTCGGCGTTTCAAACCTGCCTTGTTGGCGGGCATTTCTGTGCTTTCGGTTACTTTTGGATACTCTGCCTTAGCCTATGCCGCTGACGCGCCTGACAAGGCGCCCGATCAGACTGAAGTCGACACCATCATTGTCACCGGCACGCGTCAGACCGGTCTGCGCGTCATCGACAGCCCCGCCCCCGTTCAAGTCGTCGACACCAGCACGCTGGAACGCACCGGCGCGGTCGACCTTCGCCTCGGCCTCGCCAATCTGGTCCCGTCGTTCAACGCCCAGGCGTTCGGCGGCGACACCGCCAACCTGACCCTTTCGGCTCGCCTGCGCGGCCTCTCGCCCAACCAGGCCCTGGTGCTGGTCAACGGCAAGCGCCGCCACACCACCGGTAACCTGGCCGTCCTGTCGGGCGTCTATCAAGGCGCCGCCGCCGCGGACCTGGGCTTCATTCCGATGGCCGGCATCGGCCGCATTGAAGTGCTGACGGACGGCGCCGCCGCCCAGTACGGCACCGACGCCATCGCCGGCGTCGTCAACATCATCCTGAAGAAGAACCCAAGCGGCGGCTCGATCTCGGCCACCGGCGGTCAGTATTTCGACAAGGGCGGCAAGACGGCCGGCGGCTCGGTCAACATCGGCATGGCGCCGACCGAGAACAGCTATCTGAACGTGACGGTCGAGAGCAAATACCACGGCTTCTCCAACCGCGGCCTGCCCGACCAGCGCGTGTTCAACCCGGCCAGCCCCGGCTATTCGGCCGCCAACAACGCCGTCGAAACCCAGATTCCGGGCTATCCGAACCTGAACCTGATCTCGGGCGACGCCGAGTACCGCCTGAACAACCTGGCCTTCAACGCCGGCGTCACCCTGCCCGCCGACTTCGAGGTCTATTCGTTCGGCACCCTGGGCCACAAGGACGCCTCGGCCTACGAGAACTACCGCCGCTACAACCGCATCCAGGGCAAGATGGGCGCGGCCGACCGGCCCTTCCCGCTGGGCTTCTCGCCCCGCGAGCGCATCATCGAGGACGACTACGCCATGACCCTGGGCGTGTCGGGCAAGCTGGTCGGCTGGGATCTCGACGTCTCGTCGACCTACGGCAAGGACGATATCGAGGTTCGCGTCGAGGACTCGGCCAACGCCAGCCTCTACACCGACACCTCGACCCTAACGACCAAGGGCTTCACCCCGACCTCGTTCCACGCCGGCAGCTGGCGCACCACCCAGTGGACCAACAACATCGACCTGCGCCACGACTTCGAGGTCGGCTTCTCGGCCCCGATCAACGTCGCCCTCGGCTACGAGCAGCGCCGCGACACCTACCGCATCGGCCAGGGCGACGCCGCCTCGACCTACAAGGAAGGCTCGCAGTCCTATCCGGGCTTCCAGAAGACCGACGCCGGCGGCCACGCCCGCACCAGCTGGGCCCTGTACGGCGACGTCGCGGCCACGCCGGTTCCGGAGTGGAAGATCGACGCGGCCGTCCGCTACGAGAAGTTCAGCGACTTCGGCGACACGACGGTGGCCAAGCTGACCAGCCGCTATGACTTCAGCGAGATGTTCGCCATCCGCGGCACGGTCTCGACCGGCTTCCGCGCCCCGACCCTGGCGGAGTCCTACTACTCGGCCACCAACGTCTCGCCGACCTCGGCCTTCGTGCAGCTGGCCCCGAACTCGCCGGCGGCTCGCCTGCTAGGCATCGATGCGCTGAAGCCTGAGAAGTCGACCAACTTCAGCCTCGGCATCGTGGCCCACCCGATCCCGAAGATGACCGCGACGATCGACGTCTATCAGATCAAGCTGAAGGACCGCATCTTCGGTTCGAGCTCGGTCTACGGCCTGCGTAACGGCGTGGTCGTCAACAGCAACGTCAACGCCGCGATCGCCGCCAACGGCAACGTGCTCGACAGCACGGTGGCCAGCACCGGCATCAACATCTTCTCGAACGGCCTGGATACACGCACCAAAGGCCTGGACTTCGTGGTCTCGTACCCGACCGACCTGGGCGACATGGGCCGCGTCGACTGGACCCTGTCGGGCAACTTCAACAAGACCAAGATCACCAAGGTCAAGACCGCGCCGACCGCGCTTGCGACCACCAGCACCGCCTTCCCGAGCGGTCAGGTCCTGTTCGCCGGCAACGCCGCCTCGCTGCTCGAGAAGGCCGCGCCGAAGTACAAGATCGGCCTGAACGGTCTCTACACCTTCGGCCCGCTGTCGCTGTCGCTGACCGAGACGTTCTACGGCAAGGCCTCGGCCCTGTCGGATCCTGGCACCGGTCCGCTGCTGAACACCGTGGCCAGCGCCGCGGCGATCACCGACGTCGAGGTGTCCTACAAGTTCCTGAAGGGCGTCACCGCCGCCATCGGGGCCAACAACGCGTTCAACAAGTATCCGGACAAGTTCTCGTCCGCGTTCCAGACCGCCTGTATCGCTTCGGGCGGCGGCTGCGTGACCCAGTACCCGGGCTTCTCGCCCTACGGCATCAACGGCGGCTACTACTACGGCCGCCTGAGCTACGCCTTCTAAGGCTTGGCTTCAGGCTGAAAAGCGAAGGGGCGGGCCGGAAGGTCCGCCCCTTTTGCTTGAGCACCGCCCCATAGACTCGCGCCACATTTCTAGTATCGTAGAAATATGGAATCAAAGGTCATCGTCAGCATGCTTTCCGCCCTTGGTCACGAGGGGCGGCTCGCGATCTTTCGCTTGTTGGTGAAAGCCGGTCCGGAGGGGATCGCGGCAGGCGAAATCGCCCGGACCCTTGCCGTTCTGCCCAACAGCCTGTCCGCCAATCTCAATGTGCTGTCCCACGCCGGCCTGATTACGTCCAGGCGCGAGGGCCGCTCGATCCTCTACGCCGCGAACTACGACGCCATGAGCGGGATGCTGGGCTTCCTCGTCGAGGACTGCTGCGGCGGCTCGCCCGAAATCTGCGCGTCGCTGGGTCCTATCGTCGCCCGTGCGGAGGCTTGCGGCCCGACGTGCGCGCCCAGCGTCGGCGCATGAGTCCGAGCGACTTCAACTGGCCCCGGAAGCTGGCGGCCGAGGGCCTCGGCTCGGCCCTGCTGCTGGCCGTGGTCGTCGGCTCTGGGATCATGGGTGAGCGCCTGGCCGGCGGCAACGTCGCCATCGCGCTGCTGGGCAACACGCTCGCCACCGGCGCGGCGCTGGTCGTCCTGATCTGGGTTTTTGGCCCCATCTCCGGCGCGCACTTCAATCCGGCGGTCACGCTCGTCGCCGCGCTGAGACGAGACCTCCCCTGGCGGTTGGCGCTGGCCTATCCAGTCGTTCAGATCACGGGCGCGATCTTGGGGGTGTTGCTGGCCCACGCCATGTTCGGCGAGCCGCTTGTCCAGATCTCGATCAAGGCGCGGAACGGCGCGGGCCAGGCGCTCTCCGAGATCGTGGCGACCTTCGGTCTAGTCGGCGTGATCCTTGGGACGACGCGGTTTCGTCCCGACAGCACGGCGATGGCCGTCGGGCTCTACATCACCGCGGCCTATTGGTTCACCGCCTCGACATCGTTCGCCAATCCGGCGGTGACAGTGGCCCGCAGCCTGTCGGACACTTTCGCCGGCATCGCGCCCTCCAGCGCGCCGGTCTTCATCCTCGCCCAGATCGTCGGCGCGCTGCTCGGCGCGGGCGCCTTCGGCTGGCTGCTGCAATCGGAGAAAATCCAGTGACCGACTTCCCGATCGTCATCTTCCACAACCCGGCGTGCGGCACGTCGCGCAACACGGTGGCCATGGTGCAGGCGGCCGGGTACGAGCCCGAGGTGGTCGAATACCTCCAGGTCGGCTGGACGCGCGACCAGCTCCTCCAGTTGTCCGAGGCGACAGGCCTGACACTGCGCCAGCTCCTGCGCGAGAAGGGCTCGCCCGCCGCGGACCTGGGCCTGCTGGATCATGGGGTCGGCGAGGATCGCCTGCTCGCGGCGATGATCGAGCACCCGATCCTGGTCAATCGCCCCATCGTCGTCACGCCCAAGGGCGCAAAGCTCTGCCGCCCCTCGGAAGTCGTGTTCGACCTGCTCGACCGGAAGCCCGAACGCTTCACCAAGGAGGACGGCGAAGTCGTGAACCTAGGCTAGACCCGATCAGGCCAGGGTCAGCACGACCGGACCATTCCGAGTGGCGACCAGCGTGTGCTCGTACTGCACCGTCGGCTGACGCTTGGGCGGATAGAGGGTCCAGCCGTCGTCACGCTCCTCGACCCAGTCCGCGCCCAGCGACAGGAATGGCTCGATGGTGAAGACCAGGCCCTCGGGGATCAGGCGGCGGTCGCGCGGCTCATACCAGGTCGGGATCTCGCGGGGATCGTCGTGCAGAGAGCGCCCCACCCCGTGGCTCGCAAGGTTGCGCACCAGGCTGTAGCCGTTCTTCTGGGCGAAGGTCTCAATCGACCGGCCCACCTCGTTCAGCCGCCCGCCGGCCTGCGTGGCCTTGATCCCGGCCCACATGGCGCGGCGACCGTCACGGCAAAGGCGCTCGATACGCTTGGTGGTCGGCGGCACGGCGAAGCTGGCGCCGGTGTCGCCGAAATAGCCGTCCAGCTCGGCCGAGACGTCGATATTGATCAGGTCGCCGGCCTTGACCACCGTGTCGTCCGGGATGCCATGCGCGCAGTCGGGACCGACCGAGATGCAGGTCGCGCCGGGAAAGTTGTAGGTCAGCTCCGGCGCCGAGCGCGCGCCCTCCGCCTCCAGCAGCTTGCGGCCCAGGTCGTCCAGCTCGCGGGTGGTGACGCCCGGCTCCAGCGCCTTGCCCATCGCCTCCAGGGTGCGCGCGACCAGCCGGCCGACGGTGCGCAGCTTCTCCAGCTGGTCCTCGTTCTCGATGGTCATGGGCGGCCTCCTGATGTTTCCGGCACAATGTCGAGGCCGGGCCGGCAAGGCAACGAAAAGCCCCCTATAGCGCCTTGCCCATCCGGATCAGCGGCACGCGGTAGCCGGTCGTGGTCACCGCCTCGAACGGCTCGATGTCGTGGTAGCCGCAAGCGCGATACAACGGGACGCCGCCCATGGTCGCGGCCATCTCGACGCGGGTGAAACCCTCGGCGCGAGCGGCCGCTTCGCAGGCGTCCAGCACGATCCGGCCGACGCCTTTGCGGGTGTGATCGGGGTGGGTGTACATCGCCCGCACGCGGGCGGCGTCGACATGGGGATCCAGCAACGCCGCGTCGCGGCCGGCCGAGTGGTCGCCGCCGAACAGGGTGGCGCGCCGACTCCAGCCGCCGCAGCCGGCGATCTCGCCCGCATCTTCCACGACGAAGTAGGTGCCATCAGCGATCAGCTGGGTGTCCAGGCCCATGATCTCGAACGAGGCCTTCACGCCCTCCGGCGGCAGGAACGCCTGCAGCAGCTCGCCGATCGCGCGGTCCATCAGGGCTGACAGGACGGGCATGTCGTCAGCACGCGCCAGGCGGATGGAAAGCTCAGAAACGGATGATTCCACGACAACTCCCTACGACGCCCACCGATCGCTCAAAGACCGCCCCCGGCGCCCAATGGCGAGGCTACTAACATGTCAGCCCTGTGACGGACCCGAATTGAATTGCGCCGGGAGGAGCGGAATTTCGAGATGCCCGCAGCCGATGCGGTGAGCCGCGTCGGCCAATCAAGGGCGGGGATATAATGAGCGGATTGGACGCGTCTTCGGCGGGTGGAGTTCTCACACGTCGTCGGTTCTTCGAAAGCCTGGCCGCCGTGGGCGGCATGTCGCTGGTGCTGTCGGGCATGGAGGCGCTGGGCTACGGCATGGCCTCGGCCACCGAGCTGCCGCCCGAGCTGACCGGCGGGGCCAAGAACACCAAGATCGTCATCCTGGGCGCGGGCCTGGCGGGCATGACCGCCGCCTACGAACTGAGCAAGGCCGGCTATCAGGTGCAGGTGCTGGAGGCGCGCGCCTATGCCGGCGGCCGCTGCCAGACGGCGCGCAAGGGCTTCAAGCACACCGACCTGATCGGCCACGAGCAAACCTGCGAGTTCGACGAGGGCCAGTACATCAACCACGGCCCGTGGCGGATCCCGTACCACCACCGATCGACCCTGCACTACACCAAGAAGTTCGGGGTGCCGCTGGAGAGCTTCGTCAACGACAACGACGCGGCCTATGTCTACTTCGAGAAGGGCGCGGGGCCGCTGGCCGGCAAGCCGGTGCGCAAGGGCGAGGTCGCCGCCGACATCCGCGGCTACACCGCCGAGCTGGTCGCCAAGGCCGCCAGCCAAGGCCAGCTGGACGCGCCGCTGACCGGGATCGACCGCGAGAAGTTCATCTCCTACCTGGTCACCGAAGGCCGCCTGTCCAAGGACTTGGCCTACAAGGGCACCGAGGGCCGCGGCTTCTCGGTCCATCCCGGCGCGGGCGTCAGCCCTGGCCCCGGCAAGGAGCTGCCGCCGTTCGCCTTCAAGGACGTGCTCGACAGCAACGCCTGGCGGGTGCTGAGCTCGGTCACCGGCTATGAGCAGCAGCGCACCATGCTGCAGCCGATCGGCGGCATGGACCAGATCGCCAAGGCCTTCGAAAAGCAGGTCGGGCCGATGATCCGCTACGAGACGGTCGTCGAGAAGATCAAGCAGTCGCCCACCGGCGTGACGGTTTCCTACAAGGGCGCGGACGGCAAGAAGGGCGAGGTCACCGCCGACTACTGCCTGTGCACCATCCCGCTCAGCGTGCTCAAGCAGATCGACCTCGACGCCTCGCCAGCTTTCAAGGCGGCGATGGAAGGCGTGGCCTACGCCCCGGTCAACAAGATCGGCCTGCAGATGAAGAACCGGTTCTGGGAAGAGAACCACCACATCTACGGCGGCCACATCTACAACGACATTCCCGGCATCGGCACGATCACCCTGCCCTCCTACGGCTGGCAGGGGCAGAAGGGCGTGCTCCTGGGCTACTACGCTTTCGGCGGTGAGGCGGCGCGGATCAGCGCCAAGAGCCCCGCCGACCGCGCAGCCTTCGCCGTGGCGGCGGGTCAGAAGATCTTCCCCGAATACGCCGAGAACTTCGACAACGCCTTCTCCTTCAGTTGGCACCTGGCCGAGTACAATCTAGGCGGCTGGGCGGAGTGGGGCGAAGGCGGCCGCAAGAACAGCTACCCGACCCTGTGCGAGCCCGACGGCCGCCTGTACCTGGCCGGCGAACACCTCAGCTATCTGGGCGGCTGGCAGGCCGGGGCCATCGAGTCGGCCTGGCAGCAGATCGGCAAGATCCACGCCCGCGTGTCGCAAGCCTGAGCCGAGGAACCACTATGCGTTTCGCCATCCTCGCGCTCGCCGCGACCCTCGCCGCTCCGGCGCTCGCTTCGGCCGCCACGCCGCAATCTCAGTTCCTGGACAACTGCTCGGCCTGCCACCAGGCGACCGGCAAGGGCGTCAAGGGCGCCTTCCCGGCCCTGGCCGGCTCGGCCTTTGTGCAGGGCGACCCGAAGATCGTCATGACCACCGTGCTCAATGGCCGGGCGGGCATGCCGGCCTTCAAGGACGACCTGACCGACGCCGACCTGGCGGCGATCCTGACCTATGTCCGCAGTTCGTGGGGCAACAAGGCCTCGGCCATCAAGCCCGCCGACGTCCTGGCCGCCCGCAACGCCGCCAAGGCCGGCGCCAAGGCGCGCGGCCTGCAGGCCCATTAAAACTTCAAAGGGAGAGACATTATGAAACGCCTCATCGCCCTCGCCGCCAGCATCGTCGCCCTCGCGGGCTTCGACGCGACCGCCCACGCCCAGGAGATCGTCCGCAACGGCGACGCCAAGTCGCCGATCGCCAGCGTGGTCACCGTGCCGGCCGGCTTCGACACCATCTATGTCTCGGGCATGACCCCGCCGGTTATCGACGAGAAGGCCACGGGCGTGGCCAAGTTCGGCGACACCAAGACCCAGACCCTGGGCGTGCTGAGTCGCATCGAGGCCGCCCTGAAGACCCAGGGCGCGACCATGGCCGACGTCGTCATGATGCGCGTGCTGCTGGTCGGCGACCCGGCCAAGGGTGGCAAGATGGACTTCCCGGGCATGATGGAGGGCTACAAGACTTACTTCGGCACCGCGACCCAGCCCAACAAGCCCGCCCGCATCACCAGCCAGATCACCTCGCTGGTCCAGGACGGCATGCTGGTCGAGATCGAGGCCCAGGCGGCGAAGAAGAAGTAGGACGCCCCGCCGACGGCCGATTTCACCGCCTCGCGAAATTATTTTCGTGACAACGTTGTCAGATCGAATTCAAACAGCTATATGGAAATCAGCCCTTTCGGGCGTTTCCTCCCAATGACTCGGCCGCCTTCTCCTCCTGGAAGGCGGCCGTTCTTTTGTCTGGAGTCGGCCTCACCAGTTGCGCAGGCTAGGCGGAAGCTCCGACGCCGCGCAGTAGCGGAACCTCTCGCCCGCGCCGCCCCGCTTGAGGGTGAAGGTCAGATTGTCCTGGATGTCGATCGTCGCCGTCTCGGTCGAGCGCGGCCCGGGCCCCTGGCCGGCGTCGATGCAGGACTGCTCGATGTCGTAGGACTTGCCACGCTGGCCGACGATCTTGATCTGGCAGGCGTGGGTGTGCGCGCCGCTGAGGCCCTCGCCGTCATAGCGACGCAGCGCCGCGTTGGGCGGATCGCTGCAAGGGATGTCCGCCGAGACGAAGATGCCGTGCTTGAGTTGCAGGACGCCGCCCAGGTCGCGCGACGGCTCGATCAGCACCTCGCGCTCGGGCGCGGCGGCTGGCGCGGGCGCGGGAGTCGGCGGCGGCGCTGCCGGCGCGCTCGCCGGCGCTTCGGCCTTGTCGGCCGGCGCGGGGCGCTCACCGCATGCGGCCAAGGCCAGGATGGAAAGCACGCTGGCGACCATGGCTCGTGAAGACATGCGGGATCCCTTTCTACGCGTCTCCCGTAGAGACGCGTAAAGGCCCGCGACCGATCCCCATGCGGGTCGTCAGCTTGATGCGCGCGCCCAGAACCTCCTGAGCCACGACGATCCGCCTCGCCGGCCAAGACAATAGACACCACCAAAATCAATAGACATACTTTGATACGATCTAGAAATCAGGTGAAAATAATCCCATTTTCTAATGTAGAAATGTTCTACTATTGAGCCGTTGCTCGCTTAATATTTAGCCCGAAATCAGAAGTTAGGCACACCTCAGCACTACTATGCTTCGCTGAGACCTGTTCACGTCTCAGCCTTTGGACCATTCGACACGCCCTTCCGCTCGACCGGAAGACCGCGGTTGTCGTCGTCCAAGGGGATAGTCCGATGAATTCCGCCAAGTCCGCCGCGCTCTCCGGCGCCGCCATGATGCTCGCTTTGGCCGCCGCCGGGTCGGCCTCTTCCCAAGCCATGACCACGCCGTCGATGAGCTGGCCGCTGGCCGCCAACCCGAACCCCACCTCCATCGACGCGGGACCGCTGGGCAATGTCTACGTCACCGGCGCGATCAGCGGCCTCGGCTATGTGCAGGACCGCAAGGCCGGCAGCGACGTCAAAGCGCGCGGCGACATCTCGAACGCCCAGGTCATGGTCCAGACCACCGAGGGACCAATCCAGTTCTTCGCCCAGTTCGGCGCCTATTCGTTCCCGACCGTGGGCGTCCCCTACGGCGAGGCGACCGACAACACCAAGAATACGTTCGGCACGGTGTCGCAGGCGTTCGTGAAGTTCGTGCCCAGTGAGAACTTCTCGATCATGGTCGGCAAGCTCCCAACCCTGATCGGCGCCGAGTACAGCTTCACCTTCCAGAACGCCAACATCACGCGTGGTCAGTTGTGGAATCAGGAGAACCTGATCAACCGCGGCGTCCAGGTGAACTACGCCGCCGGCCCGCTCAGCATCTCGGCCTCGCTGAACGACGGCTTCTATTCCGACAAGTACAGCTGGGGCTCGGCCCTGGTGTCCTACGCCGTCAACGACAAGAACGTCATCGCCTTCGCCGGCGGGGCCAATTTCGACAAGGCGGTCAACGTCGCGACCTCGGCCACGCCGCTGCTGCAGAACAATTCCGAGATCTACAACCTGATCTGGACCCACACCAACGGGCCGCTGACGATCATGCCCTACGTCCAGTACACGCGCGTGCCCAAGATGCCGTCGCTGGGCGTCACCGAGTCGGCCTCGACCACCGGCGTCGCGGTGCTGGGCAAGTACAGCTTCAGCGACACCTTCTCGCTGGCCGCCCGCGCCGAGCACATCACCACGGACGGCAACGGCGTGACCAACCTGCTCTACGGCCCTGACAGCAAGGCCACGACCCTGACCCTGACGCCGACCTTCCAGAAGGGCGCCTTCTTCATCCGGGGCGAGGTCGCCTACATCAAGCTGAACGACTATGCCGCTGGCGCGGGTCTCGGCGCCAACGGCGACAAGAAATCCCAGACCCGCGCGCTGATCGAGACGGGGATCCTGTTCTAGACCCGAGGCTCGCCCCGCCTCTCCCTAGGGAGGCGGGGCGGCCGTCACCACGCGGCCGTCCCGCGCTTCCACCGGCCACGGCGAAAGCCGCGCGCCAACGCAGGGACCGCCGACGCAGGTCCCCTCCTCCACCGTGAACACCGCGCCGTGCCAGGAGCACATGATCAGGTCGCCGTCGGGGGTCAGGTAGCGGTCCAGTTCCTGGGCCAGCGGCAGGCCGGCGTGCGGGCAGCGGTCGACATAGCCGAACACCGCCTCGCCCCGGCGCACCACGAAGCCGTGGAAGCGCTTGTCGCCGATCTGCAGCACATAGTTGCGCGCCTTGCCGTCGGCGATCAGGTCCAAAGGGCCGAGATTGATCCCGGCGCGCGTCGACCAGATGCGGCCGACGGTAGGCGCGTCTTCGCTCAAACCCGCTCGACCGTCTGCTCGATGGCGCCGAAGATCGTGTGGCCCTTGGCGTCCTTCATCTCGATGCGGATGGTGTCGTCACCCAGCAGGAACGGCGTCTTGGCCGCGCCGTGCAGGATGGTTTCGACCGTGCGCAGTTCGGCCAGGCACGAATAGCCCAGGCCGCCCTCGCTGATCGGCTTGCCGGGACCACCGTCCTCACCGCGGTTGGACACCGTGCCCGAGCCGACGATGGTGCCTGCGCTCAGGGACCGGGTCTTGGCGGCGTGGGCCACCAGGGTCCCGAAGTCGAAGGTCATGTCGACGCCGGCGTCGGCCTTGCCGAAGTCCTTGCCGTCCAGCTCGACCAGCAGCGCGCCGTGCAGCTTGCCGTCCTTCCAGGCGTCGCCCAGCGCGTCAGGCGACACCGCCACCGGCGAGAAGGCGCTGGCCGGCTTGGACTGCACGAAGCCGAAGCCCTTGCCCAGCTCGCCCGGAATCAGGTTGCGCAGGGAGACGTCGTTGCACAGCATGACCAGACGGATGGCGGCCAGGGCCTCCTCGCGCGTGGCGCCCAGCGGCACGTCGTCGACGATCACGGCGACCTCGCCCTCCAGGTCGCAGCCCCACGCGGCGTCGGCCAGCGGGATCGGATCGCGGGGGGCCAGGAAGCCGTCCGAGGCGCCCTGGTACATCAGGGGATCGGTCCAGAAGGTCTCGGGCATCTCGGCGCCGCGCGCCTGGCGCACCAGCTGCACGTGGTTGACGTAGGCCGAGCCGTCGACCCACTGGAACGCGCGCGGCAGCGGGCTCAGGGCGTCATGCTCGTGGAAACGTTCCTGCGGCACGGCGCCGTGCTCGAGGCTCTCGGCCAGGCCCGCCAGCATCGGCCCGCAGCGCTGCCAGTCGTCGAGCGCAGCCTGCAGGGTCGGCGCGATGGTCCCGGCGTCGGTGAACCAGGCCAGGTCATTGGAGACCACCACAAGCCGGCCGTCGCGGCCGCCCTTGAGAGACGCGAGCTTCATCAGCGCTTCCTCTATTCTGTTCTTGTTACGGCAGCCGGGCTTTGGGGAAGCCCGTCCAGCACGCGTCATAGTCACCCTGAAGCGCGGAAGTCTCCAGAGCGAACTTCGTCGGCCGGATCACCCAGCGGCTTTCGAACATGAAGGCCATGGTGCCGTCGATCTTGTGGGGGCCGAGTTCGGCCTCGGTCGCCTTCTTGTGGCTGGCGGCGTCGGGGCCGTGGTCGCTCATGCAGTTGTGCAGGCTCGCGCCACCCGGCGAGAAGCCGCCTTCCTTGGCGTCATAGGCGCCGTGGACCAGGCCCATGAACTCGCTCATCACGTTGCGGTGGAACCATGGCGGGCGGAACGTGTGCTCGGCCACCATCCAGCGCGGCGGGAAGATCACGAAGTCGCAATTGGCTGTGCCCGGCGTGTCGCTGGGCGAGGTCAGGACCGTGAAGATCGACGGATCGGGGTGGTCGAAGCTGACCGTGTTGATCGTGTTGAAGCGCGACAGGTCATAGCGGTACGGCGCGAGGTTGCCGTGCCAGGCGACAACGTCCAGCGGGCTGTGATCCCACTCGGCGGCCCAAAGCGATCCCTGGAATTTCTGGATGACCAGGGTCGGGGCGTCGACGTCCTCGAACGCCGCCACGGGGGTCTCGAAGTCACGCGGATTGGCCAGGCCGTTGGAGCCGATCGGCCCCAGGTCCGGCAGCTTGAACGCCGCGCCGTAGTTCTCGCAGACATAGCCGCGCGAGGGACCGTCGACCTCGACGCGGAAGCGCACGCCGCGCGGGATGACAGCGATGTGGCCGGGGCCGGCCTTCAGCACGCCAAACTCGGTGACCAGGGTCAGCACGCCCTGCTGCGGCACGATCAGGAGCTCGCCGTCGGCGTCGTAGAACACGCGGTTCTTCATCGACGTGTTGGCGAGATAGAGGTGCACGCCCATGCCGTTCAGCGTCGCGGCGTCGGCATTGCCGGCGATGGTGACGAGGCCATCGACGAAGTCGGTCGGCGCGGCCGGGATCTCCAGCGGGCTCCAGCGCAGGCGGTTGGGCGTCACCGGGCCGTCGAAGCGCGAGACGAGCTTGTCCTGGGCGTAGGGCGTGTACGGCCCATGCCCGGCGCTGGGCCGCAGTCGGTAGAGCCAGCTGCGCTTGTTCTCGTGGCGCGGGGCGGTGAAGGCCGTGCCGGAGATCTGCTCGGCGTAGAGGCCAAACGGAACCCGCTGCGGCGAGTTCTGGCCGATGGGCAGCGCGCCGGCCACGGCTTCCGTGGCGAAGTGGGCGCCAAAGCCGGTTTGGTATTTGAGCGTGTCGGTGCTGGTCACGTGCGTCCTCCCCCACTCCGCTCTTCCCGGCGAAAGCCGGGACCCAGATTCATCCGGGGCGGTTGGTGGGCTTCACCTGGCCCCCGGCTTTCGCCGGGGAGATCGGGATAGTGGGACGGGACGCGGGGTCCCGTCCACAGGCCTTGATCAGGCGTCTACCGTGATCACCCCACGGCGGATCTGGTCCAGCTCGATGCTTTCGAACAGGGCCTGGAAGTTGCCGTTGCCGAAGCCCTGGTTGCCCTTGCGCTGGATGATCTCGAAGAAGATCGGGCCGAACAGGTTCTCGGTGAAGATCTGCAGCAGCAGGCCTTCCTCGCCGACATTGCCGTCCAGCAGGATGCGGTTCTTCTTCAGGCGCTCCAGGTCCTCGCCGTGGCCCGGGACGCGCTTGTCGACCAGCTCGTAATAGGTCTCGATGGTGTCCTGCAGCTTGACGCCGCGGGCGCGCAGGCGCTCGACGGTGTCGTAGATGTCCTCGGTGGTCAGGGCCAGGTGCTGGATGCCCTCGCCGTTGTACTGGCGGATGAACTCCTCGATCTGGCTCTTGTCGTCCTGGCTCTCGTTCAGCGGGATGCGGATGGCCTTGTCGGGCGCGATCATCGCCTGGCTGAACAGGCCCGTGGCCTGGCCCTTGATGTCGAAGTACTTCTGCTCCTCGAAGCCGAAGACGTCGCGATAGAAGGTCGACCAGGTGCGCATCTGGCCGCGCTTGACGTTGTGGGTCAGGTGATCGAGCAGATCCAGGCCGACATTGTTGGCCGCTTCGGCTTCCGCTGCGCCGGGCACGGCGGTCCAGGTCGAGAACACCGCCTCGGGGCCTTCGACCAAGTACAGCATCGAGCCGCCGATGCCTTCCAGCACCCGCGCGCCCTCGCCCAGCACCGTGGCCGAGGCGTCGGCCGCCACAGCGCCGCGCTTCAGGGCTTCGGCATAGGCCTGCTCGACGTCGGCCACACCGAACGCCATGCCGTTGGCCGAGGGGCCGTGGGCGGCGCGGAACTCGGCCACCTGGCCGGTCGCCTCGTCATTGACCAGCAGGTTGATGCGGCCCTGCTTGTAGCGGGTCACGGCCTTGGTCGGGTGGGTCGAGGCGGCGACGAAGCCCATCTGCTCGAACAGCGCTTTCATGGCGGCCGGTTCGGGGCTGGTGAACTCGACGAAGGCGAAGCCGTCGAGGCCGAGCGGGTTGTCTTGAGTGACGGTCATGCGGGTTCTCCCTGCAGGCAGGCGTTCAGCGCCCGCGCGAATGTGTCGATGTTCTCAACGGTCAGGCCGGCCAGATTGATGCGGCCAGAACCCGCCATGTAGATCGCGTGATCTTCGCGCAGCTGAGCGACCTGAGCGGGCGTCAGCGGCAGCAGGGCGAACAGGCCGTGCTGACCGGCCAGCGGCGCCAGGACCGGGACCGCCGTCGCCAGACGCTGGCGCAGGTCGGCCACGCGCGTGCGCATGGCTTCCAGTTCGGACTTCCAGAGCGCCGTGAGGCTTTCGCTTTCCAGGATAACACGAACCGTGGCGGCGCCGTGATCCGGCGGCATCGACCAGTTGGTGCGGGCCAGGGCGCGGATGTTGCTGGCGGCCAGGTCCAGCGTCGCCGCATCGCGGGTCAGCGTGTAGAGCGCGCCGACGCGTTCGCGATAGAGACCGAAGTTCTTGTCGCAGGAATAGGCCAGCAGGCCGTCCTCGGCGGCGGCCAGGACCATGCGCATGCCGGCGGCGTCTTCCTCAAGGCCCAGACCCAGGCCCTGATAGGCCAGGTCGATTAGCGGCGTGATCTGCTTGCGGCCGACCACCTCGGCGATCGCCGCCCATTGCTCCAGGCTGTAGTCGGCGCCCGACGGGTTGTGGCAGCAGGCGTGCAGCAGCACCGCGTCGCCGGCCCGCGCCGTCTCCAGCGTCGCCATCATGTCGTCGAAGCCCAGCTTTTGGGCGCGCTGGTCGTAGTGGCGGAAGGTGACCGTCTCGATGCCCAGCTGGTCCAGGATCTGGGTGTGGTTGGGCCAGGTCGGGGCGCCGATGAACATGCGCAGGTCGGGCTTGGCGGCCTTCAGCAGCTCGCAGGCCAGGCGCACCGCGCCGGTGCCGCCGGGCGTCTGAACGCCGAACATCTCGTGGCCGACCGCGTCGCCGAAAATGATCGGCTTCAACAGGTCCAGGAAGCCGATGTCGCCCTCCGGGCCGAGATACGACTTGGTGGTCTGGGTGTTCAACATGATCTGCTCGGCGGCCTTCACGGCCTCCAGCACCGGCGTCGAACCGGCGTCGTCGCGGAAGACGCCCACGCCCAGGTCGATCTTCTCCGCGCGCGGATCGCGGCGATACAGGCCGATCAGCGACAGCAGGGAGTCGGGCGCCTGAGGCGTCAGGCCGGTGAACACGGAGGAGGTCATTGCGGCTTTCCGGATGGTCGACGGAAAGCAGCTTATCGCGGTGCCGAAGTCAGAACGTGGCGATGATGACCAAACAGGACGCCAACTTGGTCACATCCTGCCAATGATCAAGATCAGTCTCGGCCGAATATGATCACGCCATATAGTCCAGCGGCAGGGCCGTGGAATCCTTCACCGTGTCCAGCACGAAGGCCGAGCGCACGTCCTTCACGGCCGGCATCTTCAGCAGGCGCTGCATCATCAGGTCGCCATAGGCGTCGAGGTCCGGCGCCACCACTCGCAGCAGATAGTCGTAGCTGCCGGTCATCACGTAGCAGCCGACCACCTCGGGCTCGCGCAGCACCGCCTGTTTGAACGCCTCGGCCGCGCCCTCGGTGTGGTCGACCTGCACCTCGACATAGGCCAGCACGCCCAGCTGCGCCTTGCGGCGATCCAGCAGCGCGACATAGCCGCTGATCAGGCCGGAGGCCTCCAGCTGCTTGACCCGCCGCAGGCACGGACTGGGCGACAGCCCCACCCGCTCGGCCAGGTCGACGTTCGAGATCTTGCCGTCCTCCTGCAGGATCTGGAGGATCTTCCGATCAGCGCGGGTTAGCTTCATCGTGACCGGTCTTGTCTATCGATTGGCAGATCATGACCTCATAGCGCAATTTCAGGTCCGCGTGGAGACGAGCCTTGCGCAGCGCCGCGCTTGAGGCTCTACCATGGGACGAGATGCGAAGCGTTCGGGGCCAGCAGCCGTGATCTACGCCAAGGCGACCGCCTACCTGGTCGGTTGGGTGTTCCTGGCCATCGTGCTGATGCGCGTGGTCGTCGGCCCGCTGTGGGGCTCGGGCACGGACATCGGCCTGGTCGCCGCCCCGGCCGCCTTCGCCGTCGGCGTCCTGGGCCTGGCCTGGCTGGCCCGCCTCCTGCTCCGCGATCTCTCCAAGACCCTGCCCAAGGATCCCGAATGACCGACAGCCCGTTCGCCTCGCCCTCGCGCAAGCTCAAGTCGCCGTTCCAGAAGCAGGGCCAGATGGTCCTGGTCGGCGTCGTCGCGGTGCTCGTCTTGCTGCTAGGCTCGTGCAGCGTGCTGTCGCACAGCACCACGGTCGAACCGGGCAATGTCGGGGTGAAGATCCGCACCCTGGGCTCGTCGGCCGGCGTCGCGCCCGAGCCCCTGCCCGCCCGCTGGTACTTCCGCGGCGTCGGCGAGCGGATCATCCAGTACCCGGTGATCCAGCGCACCTACAGCTACACTCGCGAGAAGGACGAGCGCGGCAACGAGAACGAGGAGATCACCTTCTCCGACAACACCGGCCTACCGATGACAGCCGACATCTCGGTGACGCTGCAGGTCAATCCGGCCTCGGCGCCGAACCTCTACCAGACCTATCGCCTGTCGTTCGACCAACTGCTGGACGGCCCGATCCGCAACGACGTCCGCTCGGCCGTCGCCGCCGAGGCCGAGAAGGTCGGTGTCGAGACCCTTTACAGCGGCGGCCGCCAACAGGTGATCCAGCGCGCCTATGCCCGGGTATCCAACAAGTGGGCCAAGCACGGGGTCACCGTCTCGCAGCTAGACTGGATCGGCTCGATCCGCTATCCGGCCGCCATCATCCAGCAGATGCAGGCCAAGACCCAGCTGGAGCAGGAAGCCTTGGCCGCCAAGGCCCTGGAAGCCAAGGAAACCGCTCTCGCCAACGCCGCCATCGCCAAGGCGCGCGGCGAGGCCGAGTCGATCCGCATCAAGGGCGAGGCCCTGCGCGCCAACCCTCAGGTCCTGCAGCAGCTGGCGATCGAGAAGTGGAACGGCGAGCTGCCCAAGGTCACGGGCGGTTCGACGCCGTTCGTGAAGATCGACTAGATCTTGTAGCCGTTCGTCGCCAGGCAGCGATCCGTCGCGGCCTCGATGGCGGCGTTGCGGCCGTGGCGGTACTTGCCCTTCGTGCGGTCATAAGGCGCCTTCAGGCGCAGGCCGGTGTCGCCGCCAGGCGTGGCCTGTGCGGCGGGCGAGGCCGACGAGATCTTGAAGTTGTCGGTCTTGCCGGCCCGCACCTGGTCGCGGCACGAGGCGAAGGTGGTGGCGAACATGCGCTCGTCGCTGCTGGGCCCGCTCGACATCCGGCCGCCCATCGCGCAGCCGCTGACCGCGACGGTCAGCATCAAGCAGGTGGTCACACGCATCACTAAGCTCATGGTCGCCTCCAGGATTGTTCCTGGAGGCGAGCGCTTGAGCGACAGTGTTGGTTCCTACTTGGCCGCCGGCGTGTCCTCGCCCAGCCAGGCCTTGCGGAAGGCCAGCTGCGCGTCGGTCGGCTTGAGGTCGGCCTTCTCGTAGCGGACGACCTCGATTGTCGGGTCGGCGGCGACCTTCAGCGGGGCTTCGCGGGTCTGGCCGCGCTGGACGAACTTCACCGTGGTGGCGTCGTCCGGCTTCAGGCGGTCGAGCGCGTCGGTCCAGTCGCCTTCATTGGCGAACTCGAAGCGGCCGATCGCGATGATCCGGTCGCCGACCTCGACGCCGGCAGCGTAGAGCGGGCTGTTCGGCACGGGCGGCGCGTCCAGGATCACGTCGGTCCCGCTGACCTTGACGCGCGCGGCGCCCAACCAGGCCTTCTTCGGCGACTTCGGCCGCAGCTTCAGGCCGGCCTTGTCCAGCAGCGGGCCGAAGTCCGGCAGGGCCGAGCCTTCGATGCTGGCCTTGAAGAAGCTGTCGGCGAAGGCCGGGTCGCTCGTCGTCTGGGCCAGGGCCGCGCGGATATCGGCGGGCTTGTAGGGCTTCTCGGGCGCGCCGTGGGTCTTCCACATGCGCTTCATGAAGTCGTCCAGGCTGAGCGGCTTCTCGCGGCCGCGCAGCTGCAGGTCCAGCGCCAGGCCGATCACCGCGCCGTACGGATAGTACGAGGTGAAGATGTTCGGATTGGTCGGATCCAGGGCGGCGGCGGCGTCGACGAACGGCGCGCGCAGGCTCATCTCCTGCGGCGAGCCATAGAGGCGGCCGGGGCCGACCACGACGCCGTTCAGCGTGCCCGACAGGCTGGTCAGGAACTCGTCCACCGTCGACTGGCCAGCGCGGCGGATCAGCAGCGGGCCGTAGTACTGGGTGAAGCCTTCGGCCAGCCACAGCGAGGGGGTCGGGTTGGCCTTGGTGAAGTCGAACGGCTCCAGCTCGGCCGGGCGGATGCGCTCGACGTTCCAGGCGTGGAAGAACTCGTGGCTGGCCGTGCCCAGCTGGCTGAAATTGCCCCGGAACAGCGAGCGCGGCTGGCTGATGAAGGTCGAGTTGCGGTGCTCCATGCCGTCGCCGGTGATCTGCGGCATGTAGTCGGCGATGAAGGTGTATTCGCCATGGTCGAACTTCGGCAGCTCGCCGAACACCTTGATGTGCTGGGGCACGATGGCCTTCAGCTTCTCGACGAACTTGTCGGCGTCCTCGTCCGTGCCCGGGTTATGCAGCGCCAGGCGGAAGGTGTAGGTGCGGCCGCTGTCGGTCACTTGCCACTCGCGGATGGTCAAAGCCGCGATCTCGGTCGGGCTGTCCATGAAATACTGCAGGTTCGGGGCCCAGAACGTATCGGCCTGGCCCTCGGCGGCCGGCAGCTGGGTGGCGATCTTCCAGCTCTGATCGGCGCGCTTGAAGCTCACGCGGATCGGCTTGGCGTCATAGCCCACGGCCCACAGGAAGGTGGCCGGCATATTGAGGTGGGCGTGGGTAGGGTCGACCTGCGAATAGGTGCCGTCGCCGCGGTCGGCATAGAGGGTGTAGATGACCTTCACGGTCCCGTCGTGGCCCGCGACGGTCCAGCCGTAGGGCTCGCTGCGCTCGACCTTCAGCGGCTTGCCCGCGCCGTCGACGGCGCTGACCTGGTAGACGTTCTTGGCGAACTCGTGGATCGCGTAGCGGCCCGGCGACGAACGCGACATCCGCAGCTTCAGGGGGCCTTTGGGAACGCCGCGATAGGTGGCGACGATCTGGGCTTCGTGGTGACGCGCGTTATCGAACGAGACCTCGTACTGCGTCGGCGCGCTGGCGCCCGGATCCTTGTCCGCGACCGGCGCGGCCGAAGCCGTGGCCGCCAACACCGCCAGGCCCGACAGGCCGTACAGGAACTTGCGCATGAACTCTCCCCTCGACTGAGGGCGGCACCTTGGCCGGGGCGAACGGGAGTCGCAAGCGAGCGGACAAAGCAAAACGCCCCGGGATCTCTCCCGGGGCGTTTCAGGTCATTTAGGCCGTTTGGAAGGATCCCGCTTGGGGTCTTCCTTTCAGTTGGCCAGGCGTCGCAGGAACGACGGGATTTCCAGGTCCTCGCCGTCGTCGGTCTGCGGCGCTTCGATGGGCTGCAGCTGCGGACGGGCGCTCTGGGTCGAGCGGGCCTGCGGCTGGGGAGCCGACGAAGCCTGCTGCTCGTAACGCTGGCGACCACCGCCGAACATCGAGAAGAAACCACCGCCCTGCTTCTGGGGACGACGCTCTTCGTAATAGTTGTTCTCGGGGAACAGCGGCTCTTCCGAGCCTACTTCGTCGACCATCGGGTCGACGATGCGGGTCACCGTCCGGGGCGCAGGCGCGGAAATACGCGGTTCTTCAGCTACACTGGGCTCATCGTAGTAGAGCTCGGCTTCCGGCGCCGGTTGGGGCGCGGACATGACGATCTCGGGCTCGGGAGCCGGCATCGGCTCGGGCGCGAAAGCCGACGACGGACGCTCGACGGGGCGAGCGGCTTCGTAGCGAGCGGTCGGACGCGCCGGTTCCGGCTGCGGCGCCGGACGGGTCGTCTCGGCGATCAGCGGGGCGGCCGAGGTGTTGCGGGTGACCGGCTTGGGCTCGATCTGGGCGATCGAGGCGCCGTCCATGCCGGTGGCGACCACCGACACGCGGATCACGCCTTCCAGCGACGGATCGAAGGCCGCGCCGAAGATGATGTTGGCTTCCGGATCGACCTGATCCGAGATCGCGTTGGCGGCCTCGTCGACTTCCAGCAGGGTCATGTCCATGCCGCCGGTCACGTTGACCAGCACGGCCTTGGCGCCCTTCAGCGAGACTTCGTCCAGCAGCGGGTTGGCGATGGCGTTCTGGGCGGCCATCAGGGCGCGATCTTCGCCAGCGCCTTCACCGGTGCCCATCATCGCCTTGCCCATCTCGGTCATGACCGTGCGGACGTCGGCGAAGTCGAGGTTGATCAGGCCCGGCAGGACCATCAGGTCGGTGATCGAACGGACGCCCGAGTGCAGCACCTGGTCCGCCATGCCGAAGGCTTCGGCGAAGGTCGTGCGCTCGTTGGCGACGCGGAACAGGTTCTGGTTCGGAATGACGATCAGAGTGTCGACGTAGCGCTGCAGCTCCTGGATGCCGCTATCGGCCAGGCGCATGCGGTGACGACCTTCGAAGTGGAAGGGCTTGGTCACGACGCCGACGGTCAGGATGCCGCGCTCACGAGCGCACTTGGCGATGATCGGGGCCGCGCCGGTGCCGGTGCCGCCGCCCATGCCGGCGGTGATGAAGACCATATGGGCGCCGTCGAGGTGCTCGCCGATCTCCGGGAAGCTCTCTTCGGCGGCGCTCATGCCCACTTCCGGGTGCGCGCCAGCGCCCAGGCCCTGGGTGATCTGCACGCCGAGCTGGATGCGCCGGTCGGTCTTGGCGAACTGAAGCTGTTGCGCGTCGGTGTTGGCCACCACGAACTCAACACCTTCGAGGCCAGCCTCGATCATGTTGTTCACGGCGTTGCCGCCAGCGCCGCCGACGCCGAACACCACGATACGCGGCTTCAGCTCAGTCGTACGCGGCGCAGAAAGAGAAATTGCCATGGGACCCTCGCGTCCTTAACGCCGAAATCGTCGAACTTAGACCTCGGCGACACCCAATCGCCGGGGATGCCTCGACGATCGTGTTAACAGAACAACCACCATCGTTAATCGGCAGTTAACTGCATAATCTGAGTCGTGGTTTGGTCGAGCGCGACCGCTGGATAAATTGTGGTCTATCAACAGAATCTCCAAAGGAACCAAGGGTTCCCCTGGGGATTCACAGACGCGTGCGACCGAACGACGCTAAGCGCGAATTCTGGCGAATATAGGCGCAACCGGACAGCAAAAGGCCCGGTCGAGTGTCTCGACCGGGCCTTCAAGGTTAAGCAGTACAGTTAATCACGCTTAAAACTTAAGAGCTTGGCTACCAGCCCAAGCTAGAGATTGTCGCGCAGCCAGGCCGCGGCCTTGGCCATCGGCGAGGCGTTGGGATCCAGCGGTCGCTTGCGGACCGGACCACCGGCCAGGGCCTTGCTCGAAACGGCCTCGCGCGGACCGAAGGCCGTGCGGTGCAGGGTGCCGGCGGCGGCGCAGAAGGCGGGGCCCGAGGCGGCGTCGGCCAGGTGCGGCACCCGGCGCGGGCGACCCAGGCGAACCGGACGGTCGAACACACGGACAGCCACTTCGCGGACGCCGGCCAGCTGGCTAGCGCCGCCCGTCAGGACGATGCCCGCGCCCGGCTCGACCGGCGCGCCCGAGGCCTTCAGGCGCTCGCGCAGCAGTTCCAGGGTCTCTTCGACGCGCGGCTGGATGATGCCCTTGAGCAAGCTGCGCGGCGCGATGACCGGACCCGCGCCCGGATCGTCGCCACGCGGCGGCGCCTCGATCATTTCCCGGTCCTCGTTGGCCGAGGCGATGGCGCTGCCGTGCAGGGTCTTGATGCGCTCGGCGCCGACCACCGAGGTCTGCAGGCCGCGGGCGATGTCCTGCGTCACGTGACCGCCGCCGACCGACAAGCTGTCGACGTGGCAGAGCGCGCCGTTGTTGAACACGGCCACCGAGGTCGAGCCGCCGCCCATGTCGATGCAGACCGCGCCCAGGTCCATCTCGTCCTCTTCCAGGGCCGCTAGGGCCGAGGCGAAGGGCGCGGCGACCACGCCTTCGAAGGACAGGTGGGCGCGTTCGACACAGTGAGCCAGGGTGTGGAAGATGTTCTCGTTGACCGAGACCACCAGCAGCTCCAGGCCCAGCGAGCGGCCGAACATGGCGCGCGGGTCACGGATGCCGCGCTGTCCATCGACCGACCAGGCGATCGGCAGCAGGTGGATCGGCTTGCGGCCGGGAATACGGACTTGCGCCAGGGCCGAGGCGATGGCGCGCGACAGGTCGCCGTCGCCGATCGGACGGGCGCCCAGCGAAACCTGGGTGTGGACGCGGTTCGACGCCAGCTGGCCGCCGGCGGTGCAGACGCTGACGCCCTGGACGTTGACGCCGGCCACCGTCTCGGCGCGTTCCACGGCCTGGGCGATGGCTTGCGCCGCCTCGTCCAGATTGACGATGGCGCCGCCGCGCACGCCGCGCGACTGGACATAGCCGACACCGGCCGTCGTCAGGGTGCGGTTGTCGCGATGAATGCCGTCGGCCTTCATGATGAAGCAGGTGACCTTGGACGCGCCCAGGTCGACAGCCGCGATGGCGGGCTGGCGCACGAGCGTGGCCTTCAGGCCCTCACGCGCCTGCTTCCGTTCCTCCAATCGCGACATTGCTATTGCCACCTCAGCCCATCACTCGTCTTCACGCCCCGTTCGCCGCCGGTGCTCCGGGGAGCACGGCGTCGCGCGGTCTGACAGCCACCATTTCGGGGTCGCGCAGATCGATCCGCGCAAAACCCATGTCGAGGATTCGCTGTCGTTGGTCGAGCTGATCCAATTGAATCAGCGCGGATTCTTCGTCAATGGCCGGCAGCTGAATTAGCGAGCCGTCCTTCAGTCTCAAGTCCCATCGGCGGTCGTCGACGCGCACCAGCGCTTCGAGACGGTCCCGCAGACGGGGGCGCGAGGCCACCGCCGGCAGGATCAGGCCGGCCGCCTGGTCGGCGCCCTGCCCCACCACCAGCGGCAGCGCGGGGAAGCGGGCCGGATCGGCCTCGCTGATCACCCGGCCTTCGCCGTCGATCACCTTCATGCGGCCCTGGTTCTGCCAGACCGCCAGCGCCGGCCGCTCTTCCACCGCGATCAGCACGGTGTCGGGCAGCATGCGCACCACTTTGGCGTCCTTGACCCAGCCCACGCCCTGCACCCGGGTGCGAACGTCGTTCAGATCCATGCCCAGCGTGGGCTGGTTCAGGTAGAGGCCCGAGGCCGCCAGAATATCGCCTTGCGCGGTCGCCGAGGCGCCGCGGATATGAACCGTCTTCAGCCGGAAACCGGCCGAAGCGAAGGTGTTGTCGACGCCATGGACCATGGACAAGCCGATGCGCTCGGCGCGGTGGCCGGTCGCCAGCATGACCACAAGACCGAGACTCAAGGCCGCGCCCGCCACGCTCAGGGCCACCGTGGGCGACAAACCCACGCCCTTGGCGGCGTGCAACTTCGCGGCCGGCTGCGCCCCCCTGGGCGCCGGCTTGCCTTTGCTCGGACTTGCGGGCGCTTCGGCCCGGGGTCGCCTAGGCTTAGGCGGTCCCCCCCGCACTACAGCGGGCATAAGCGTCCTCCACGATCCACAAAACTAGTTGGTCAAACGGGATCCCGACGTGATCGGCCTGCTCGGGAGCGAGCGAGGTCGGCGTCATGCCGGGTTGCGTGTTGACCTCTAGAAGGACCAGAAGGTCGTTAATGTCGTCATAACGGAAGTCCGACCGAGTCACGCCTTGGCAACCAAGAGCGGTATGAGCCAGCTCGGCCATCCGCATGGCGCGATCCCTTACGCCATCAGGGATTGGGGCCGGTAGGACGTGAATTGAACCGCCTTCTGAGTACTTGGCTTCGTAGTCGTAGAAACCTGTGGATGCACGGATATCGGTAACGGCCAGCGCCCTGGGACCTTTTGACTCACCCATGACCGCCACGGCCAATTCCAACCCCCGGATGTAGGGCTCGACCATCACTTCCTCGCCGAAAGTCCAGGTCGGAGATGAAAGTTCTACCGGCGGGCGGTTCGCGCCTTCCAGAATGATGAAGACGCCTACGGACGAACCTTCGGCATTGGGCTTCACGACATAGGGGGGCTGCAACACATGGTCGCGCGCGACATCGTGTCGGTTGTAGAGGCCGCCGCCCGGAACGATCACGCCGGCGGCCGCCAGCACGGCCTTTGCCTTGGCCTTGTCCATGGCCAGCGCCGAGGCCAGAACGCCCGAGTGGGTGTAGGGGATCTTCAGGGTTTCCAGCACGCCCTGGACGCAACCGTCCTCGCCCCACTCACCGTGCAGGGCGTTGAAGACCATGTCGGGCTTGGCGGCGGTCAGCACCTGGGCGATGTCGACGCCGGGATCGATCCGCGAGACCTTGGCCCCCAGCTGCTCCAGCGCGTCGGCGCAGGCCGCGCCAGAGACCAGGCTGACCTTGCGTTCCGACGAAGGGCCGCCGAGCAAAACGGCGATATGGCGGCCCGCCAATGGGGCGCCGGAATGCGGTTGGGTCATGGAGGCGGTGACTCTTTGGAGGGCGGGTATGAGCCACTCCTAGTCAGCCTCGGCGCGCCTGCCAACAGCTAGACGCAGCAGCGCCCCCTCCGTCTCGTCGCGTATCCGCGCCGATCCACCTCCCCCGTTGCACGGGGGAGGAGAAGATCCTCCTTACCCGTGCAACGGGGGAGGTGGCGCGCTGCGGATACGCAGCGTGACGGAGGGGGCGCTAAAGCTTACTTCGCGGCCGGAGCCGCCGCCTTCAGCGCGCGGAAGTCCACGTCGGTCTCGGCCACCAGGTAGATGAAGCTGACCCACGCAGCGACGTTCTGCGCCAGTTCGTTCGGACGGACCTTGTTCAGGGTGTCGTCCATGGTGTGGTGGTAGTCGAAGTAGCGGCTGGCGTCCTGGCGCATCTCGACCGACGGCACGCCGGCGGATTCGAGGCCAGAGATGTCGGCGCCGCCGCTGCGGGCGGCTTCACGCGCCACGTTGATCTTCAGCGGCATCAGCACGTTGGCCACGGTGGTGGCGAACGGGGCGCCCTGAGCGCCGGCCGGCAGCTTCAGCGAGAAGATGTTGTCCGCGCCCTCGTCGCTTTCGCCGGCCAGGACGATCTTCGGAACCTCGGCCTTGTGGGCTTCCAGATAGGCTTCCGACGAACCGCCGCTCTCTTCCGAGCCCCACATCACGACGCGGATGGTGCGCTTGGGGTGCTTGGGCAGGTCGCCGATCAGCTTGCCGACGGCCGTGGTGATGCCGATGCCGGTGGCGTCGTCCAGGGCGCCGGTGCCGACGTCCCAGCTGTCCAGGTGACCGCCGATGACGATGACTTCATCCGGCTTCTCAGAACCCTTGATCTCGCCCGAGATGTTCCAGGCCACGGCGTTGGGGTTGGTGGTCGAGGCCAGCTTCAGCTTGATGCGCAGCGGACCCTTCTTGGCCAGGCGCTCCAGCTGCTCGGATTCCGGCACGCCCAGGGCGGCCGAGGGCACGGTCGAGACGCCGTCGCCGAAGGCGGTGACGCCGGTGTGCGGCACGGTCGAGTCCGAGGTCGAGATCGAACGGATCAGCACGGCTACGGCGCCGCGCTTGGCGGCTTCGGTCGGGCCGGCGCGGCGCGAGATGCCGGCCATGCCGTAGCCCGAGGCGTCCTGGGTGCGGGCCATCGGCTGGGTGATGACGACGATCTTGCCCTTCACGGCGCTTTCCGGCGCAGCCATCAGCTCGGCGAAGGTGTGGAACAGGGCGACGTCGGCCTCGATGCCTTCGGGCGGGGTCGGGACCGTGCGGCCCAGGCCCACGATCGACAGCTTCATCGGATACGGACCGACCAGCTCGGCGCTCTCTTCACCGCGCGTCCACGACGGCTTGGCGAACTGCTCGACCTTCACGTCGGTGAAGCCCAGGGCCTTCAGCTTGGCCGCGCCCCAGTCCTTGGCGCGCTCCATGGCCGGCGAGCCGACGAGGCGCGGGCCGATGGTGGTGGTCAGGTCTTCGGTGATGTCCCAGGCCGTGCGGTCCAGCAGCGCCTTGTCGCGCAGGGCCTCGGCGGTGGCGACGGGATCGGCGGGCTTCGCAGCGGCGGGCGCGGCCTTGGCCGGCTTGGAAGATTCAGCGTGAGCAACGCCCGAAAGCAGGGCGAGCACGGCGGTGGCGGCCAGTAAGCGACGATACATGAGCAAGGATTCTCCCCAATGGCGCGGGAGTCATAGCACCGCTCTACGCCAGGGGGAGTCAGCAATACGCTGAACTGTCATGGAGCGTGCGGGCGCCCTTAGGCCGGGCGCCCGATGCGCTTGATCTCCCAGTCCAGCTGCACGCCGGTCTTTTCCTTGACGTCAGCGCGGACGGCTTCGCCCAGCCCTTCCAGGTCGGCGGCGGTCGCCTCGCCCGTATTGATCAGAAAGTTGCTGTGCAGCGGCGAGAACATCGCCCCGCCAAACGGCTTGCCGCGCCAACCGGCCTCGTCGACCAGCTTCCACGACGAGTGGCCCGGCGGGTTCTTGAAGGTCGAGCCGCCGGTCTTCTCGCGGATCGGCTGGGTGGTCTCGCGACGGCTGGTGATCTCGGCCATGCGGGCCTTGATCGCTTCGGCCTCGTCGGCGGTCCCTTCGTAGATCGCGTCGAGCACGAAGACGGTGTCGCCGTCCTGCAAGGCGCTGTGGCGATAGGTGTAGTGCAGGTCCTCGACGGACAGCTCACGCACCTCACCGGCGCGGGCCATGACCCGGACGGACTTCACGACATTGACGGTCTCGGAGCCGTAGCAGCCGGCGTTCATGATCACCGCGCCGCCGACCGTGCCGGGGATGCCGGCATAGAATTCCAGCCCCGCGATGCCGGCTTCCGCGGCCTTGCGGGCCAGGATGGCGTCCGGCACGGCGCTGCCCGCTTTGATGCGGTTGTCGCCCAGCGGCTCGACGCCGTTGAAGCCCTTGCCCAGGCGGATGATCACGCCCTCGACGCCGCCGTCGCGGACCAGCAGGTTGGAGCCCACGCCGATGGCCATGACCGGCACGGTCGGATCCAGGGCCTTCAGGAAGTCCGACAGGTCCTGTTCGTCGGCCGGCAGGAACACCACGTCGGCCGGACCGCCGACCCGGAACCAGGTGAACGGCGCCAGGGCCTCGTCGATCAGCAGCTTGCCACGGACGGTCGGGAGATTGGTTTTCCAGCTCATACGAGGGCTCTAGCGCGTCCTGGACCATTTCTCAAAGTGCTCGACCGTCCACCAGGCCAGGACGAGCAGGATGCCGACGACGATCAGGGCGATATGCGCCCAGTGCTCGGCCGGCGTGACATAGGTGACGCCGGTCGGCTGCTTCAGCGCCACGACGAACGGGCCGTCGGGCGCCTTGGGACGGCGGGTGATCAGCAGCCGGGTGAACCACCAGCTTCCCGCCAGGTACGCGATCACCCCAAGGACGATCGCGGCCTTGGTCGCGAGCCAGCGGTCGATCCTCACTTCGCCAACCTCATTGGGCCAGCGCTTCCAGCTGGCCCGGCAGGGCGTAGGACCAGCTGGTGATGTCGCCGGCCCCGAGCAGCACGACGAGGTCGCCCGACTTGGCTTCCTCGGCGATCAGGGCCGGCAGGGCCGCGGGGCTCTCCAGCGGCAGGGCGCGGCGGTGGCCGAACTTCTTGAGGCCCTCGACCAGGTGGTCGCGGTCGACGCCCTCGATCGGCTGCTCGCCGGCCGTGTAGACGTCGGCGACGATCACCGTGTCGGCGTCGTTGAAGCAGCTGCTAAACTCGGTCATCAGGTCGCGCAGGCGGGTGTAACGATGCGGCTGGACCACGGCGATGACCTTGCCCGTCGACACCGCGCGGGCGGCCTTCAGCACGGCGGCGATCTCGACCGGGTGGTGGCCGTAGTCGTCGACGACGCGGACGCCATTGGCCACGCCCGTGGTGGTGAAGCGGCGCTTGACCCCGCCGAAGCTGGCCAGGCCCTTGCGGATGGACTCGGCGTCGACGCTGAGCTCGCGGGCCACGGCCACGGCGGCGGTGGCGTTCAGCACGTTGTGGTGGCCGGCCATCGGCATCTTCAGGCCGTCATAGCGGACCTCCTCGCCGTCACGCGGCGAGATGACGATGTCGAAGGTCGCGCCTTCCGGGCCCATCTCGATGTTGGAGACCCGGACCTCGGCCTGCGGGTTGGTCCCGTAGGTCACCAGGCGGCGGTTCTCGATGCGCGAGGTCAGGGCCTGGACTTCCGGGTGGTCGGTGCAGACCGCCGCGAAGCCGTAGAACGGGATGTTTTCGATGAAGTCCTGGAAGCCCTTCTTCACCGCGTCGAAGTCGCCCCAGTGGTCCAGGTGCTCGGCGTCGATATTGGTGACGATGGCCACCGTGGACTTCAGCTTCAGGAACGAGCCGTCGCTCTCGTCGGCCTCGACGACGATCCAGTCGCCCTCGCCGACCTTGGCGTTGGTGCCGTAGGCGTTGATGATGCCGCCATTGACCACGGTCGGGTCCAGCGCGCCCGCGTCCAGCAGGGCCGCGACCATCGAAGTGGTGGTCGTCTTACCGTGCGTGCCGCCAACGGCCACCGAGAACTGCAGGCGCATCAGCTCGGCCAGCATCTCGGCGCGGCGCACCAGCGGCAGGCGCTTATCGCGGCCGGCGACCATCTCGGGGTTATCGGCCTTCACGGCCGTGGAATAGACGATGGCCGAGGCGCCCTCGACGTGGCTGGTCTCGTGACCGATGAAGATGCGCGCGCCCAGCTTTTCCAGCCGTTCGGTATTGGCGCTGGCCTTGGCGTCGCTGCCCTGAACGGTGTAGCCGATACGCAGCATGATCTCGGCGATGCCGGACATGCCAATGCCGCCGATGCCGATGAAGTGCACGGGGCCGAGTTCGAAGGGGACGGGGCGTCGACGCTGGATCATGAAAAGCCGATTAGACCAATTCCGCGCGGTGGGAAACGCCCTCCTGATCCTGTGTGTGTGGACAGCCTCCGCTCACGCCCAGGCGCCCTCTCCTGCCCCGCTTGAGCTGCGGCTGGCCGATGTCGGCCGCTTCGCCAGCTTCGTCGACCTGACCAGCCGCCAGCCCGAGGGCTCCACCGTCCAGGTCCGGGTGCTGCAGGTGGCTGAGGCCGACTTCGAGGTGGCCGGCGAAGCCTACTGGGGCGGCTGGCGGCGCGAGGTCATCGACTGCCCCGCCCGCACCCTGGCTCACGCCGGCTTCTCCAGCCTGCGCGCCACTGGCCGCGAAGGCCCGCTGATGGGCGACCGCCGCCCGGCCGTGGTCCCCGCCTCCGGCGGCACGGACGAAGCAGTGTTGAAGGTGGTCTGCGACGGCTGGAAGCCGTTCAAGCCCGTCCCGGTCGCGACCAGCGTCGAGCAGGCGGTGAAGCTCGCCCGTCCGCTGATCGAGACGGGGGCTGAACCGTAAGCAGGATCGGCGACGGCGCGACCTACCGCGCCGTCCGCTCCACCAGGTCCGCCAGCTCTTCCGCCGCGTTCGGCTTGGCCACCGACCGCGCGCCGGCCGCCATCTTGGCCAGGCGTTCGGGGTTCTTGAGCAGGGCGTTCAGCGCCCCGGCCATGGCGTCCACCGTCAGTTCGTCTTCCAGGCACACGGCCGCGCCGCCCGCCTCTTCCAGGAGCTTGGCGTTGAAGCGCTGGTGGTCGTCGGCGGCGATCTTCAGCGGCACCAGGATCGAGGGGCGGCCGGCGACGGCCAACTCCGTGCAGGTCGAGGCGCCCGAGCGGCCGATGACCAGGTGGGCCTGGCGCAGATAGCCGGCCATGTCGCGGAAGAACGGCGCGACCTCGCAGTCGACCATGGCGTTGCGATAGATCTTGCGGGCGCTTTCCATGCTCTCGGCGCGGGCCTGCTGGAAGACCTTCAGGCGCGCGCGCATGTCCTCGGGCAGCTTTGCGACGGCCTCGGGGATCAGCTCCGACAGCAGGCGCGCGCCCTGGCTGCCGCCGGTGACGAGGACCCGCAGTTGCACTTCCGGCGCGATGTACGGCACCTCGTAGAGGTCGCGCACCGGCGGGCGCACGGGGTTGCCGACCACGTGGGCGCGGGCCTTCACAGCCGGCTTGGCCATCTGCAGCGTCGGGAACGCGCAGGCCACCTCGTTGACGCGCGGGGCCAGGAAGCGGTTCACGCGACCCAGGACCGCGTTCTGCTCGTGGATCACCGTCGGGCGCTTCTGGCTCAGCGCGCCCAGCAGGGCCGGCAGCGCCGGATAGCCGCCGAAGCCGACGACGACGGCCGGGTCCAGGCGCTTGAAGGCCGTACGGGCCTCCATCACGCCCTGCATGACGGTGAAGCCAGCCTTGATCATGCCCAGCGGGTCGTTGGACTTGGCCGTGGCGGCCGACAGCGCCAGGCGCTCTTCGGCCGGGAACTTGTCTGCGTACATCGCGCCGCGATCGTCCGTGGCCAGCACGACGCGCCAGCCGCGCGCGGACAAAGCCTCAGCCAAGGCCTGGGCGGGGAACATATGGCCGCCGGTTCCCCCGGCGGCGACGACTGCCAGCTTGCTCATCTCAGGCGAAAGCGCCGCCGAGGCTGAACTCGCCGCTGGCCCCATAGGCGCCGGGGCGCTTGCGAACCAAAGCCAGGGCCATGCCCAGCGTCAAACCCATCGCGAGCATGGAGGAGCCCCCGTAACTGATGAACGGAAGCGTCATGCCCTTGGTCGGGATCATGTTCAAGTTCACGGCGATGTTAATGATGGCCTGCTGGCCCACCAGGACGAACAGGCCGGCCGCTGCGACCTGCTCGAACGGGTCGTTCAGCTTCATGGCCTTGTACAGTCCGCGCACAACCAGGAAGGCGAAGATCGCGATCAGCGCCCACGAAAAGATCAGGCCGTATTCCTCGGCGGCCACCGAATAGATGAAGTCGGTGTGCAGGTCGGGCACGTGGCGCTTCATGACGCCCTCGCCCGGACCGCGGCCGAAGAAGCCGCCGGCGCGGATGGCCTCGGCGGCGCGGGTGATCTGGTGGGTGTCGGCCTGGTCGGGGCTGAGGAACTTCTGCACGCGGGCGTGCACGTGGTCGAACAGGAAGTAGGTCGAGCCCAGGCCCGCCAGCGCCACCGCGCCCAGGCCCATGATCCACGAGATCGGCACCCCGGCCATCCAGAAGGCGGCCCCGAAGGCGATGGTGATCAGCACGGTCTGGCCGACGTCAGGCTGCACCAGGAGCAAGCCCACGGCGATGAAATAGAGCAGGAAGGCGATCGACACGCCGGGCACGCCCTCGCCTTTCTGGCCCTCGGCGAACATCCACGAGACCAGCACGATCAGCGCCGGCTTCATGAACTCGGACGGTTGCAGGGTGAAGCCGCCGAACTGCAGCCAGCGCGTGGCGCCCTTGGCGTTGTGGCCGATGAACGGCAGGGCGATCATGATCGCGATGGCCACGATGTAGATGAAGAACGCCGCCCGCCGGATGCCCTTGGGCGACAGCATCGACACTGTCAGCATCACAACCGACGAGGCGGTGGCGAAGAAGCACATGCGGATGGCGAAGTGGAACTGGTCGTCGATGCCGATCCGCTGGGCCGCGGCCGGGCTCGAGGCGAACGACAGCAGCATGCCCAGCGTGGCCAGCAGGGCCGTCGCGCCCAGCAGCCAGCGATCGGTCGTCCACCACCAGATGCCGAGCGCGGTGCGGTCGGTGCGGGCGAAAGCATGTGTCGCGTTGGAGGCCATGGGCGGAGAGTCGGACCGCAGGGTTAATCAAATCTTGCTTGGCCACTGTAAGCTGGTGGACATGCGTCGAAAAGCGCCCGCGACCGCGCTATGAAGTCGCCATGACTGCTTCGACCGACCTCCGCACCCTCGAAACCACGACCGACGACGCCGAGCGCGACGCCCTGGCCCTGCACCTGGCCGAGACCGGCGCTCAGGGCGTGGAGCCGGTGTTGCTCGCGCTGATCCAGCGCCCCGACCTGGCCGACAAGCGCGGGTCCTTGATCCATGCCCTGGGCTATCTCGACTGCTCGGACCACCTCGTCCTGCTGGTCGAGCTGGTCGCTTCCGGCAACTTCGAGGCCGCCCACGAGGCGCTTCAGGCGCTGGAGACGGTCGACGAGGCCGACGCCGACGATGTCGAGCGCGCCCAAGCCATCCTCGACCGCGCGCGCAGCATCGCCAACATTGAGCCCTGGCGCATCAGCCTGGTCGAAGAGCTGTCCGAGATGTTCGACTAGGCCAGCGCCCGCCGCGTCCAGTCGACGATCTGCGGCGCGGTCATGGCCCCGGCCTGGCGCGCGATCACCTGGCCGTCGCGATAGAGCACCAGCGTCGGGATGCTGCTGACGTTCAACGCGCCCGCGGCGGCTGGTTCGGCATCGGAATCGAGCTTCAGCAGGCGAACGGCCGGCTCCAGCTGGCGGGCGGCGGCCTCGAAGGCCGGCGCCATGCTCCGGCACGGCCCGCACCACGGCGCCCAGACGTCCAGCAGCAAGGCCACGCCCTTGGTCATCCGGCGATGACGGTCCAGCGCCGCGCCGGTCACGGCCGTCGGCCCGCCGGTGAACAGCGGCGACTTGCACTGGCCGCACTTGGCCGACAACGGATCACGATCCTGCGGCAGACGATTGCCGGCGCCGCAGGCGACGCACACGACCTGGGACATAGGACTCCTCGAACTTGGGACCGCGAGCAGATGGGCGACTGCTCCAGCGAACGCAAGGCGGCGACGGTTCCTCATTGTCGTGCAGACTTGGCTTGAATTCGCCGGCCAACCCGTGATCATGGAATCGGTTGCAGGGGCGCAGAGTGGCCGACGAAGGATCCGACAAGGCCGTTCTGGAGGGCGCTGGGGCCTATTTCCTCAGCGTGGTCGAGGCCAGCCAGGACTGCATCCGCGTGATCAGCGCCGATGGCCATGTCGAGTACATGAACGCCCAGGGCCAGGCGCTGTTCGAGATCGACGACTTCGACGGCCGCAATCGCCAGCGCTATTGGCCCGACATGTGGCCGGCGCAGAGCCGCGAGACGGTCGAACAATCGCTGCGCGCCGCGCTCGGCGGCCACGCCGTGGCCTTCCGCGCCTTCTGTCCTACGGCCCGGGGCGCGCCACGCTGGTGGGACACCACCGTCTCGCCGATCCTGGAGAACGGCCAGGTGATCCGGGTGCTGGCCACCTCGCGCGACGTCACCGGCGAGCGCACGGCCGAAAGCCACCGCCAGCTATTGGTCAACGAGCTGAACCACCGGGTGAAGAACACCCTGGCCACCATCCAGTCGATCGCCAACCAGTCACTGCGCAACGCCGGCGTCGAGCCGGACGTGCGCGACGCCCTGGAAGGCCGCCTGATGGCCATCGCCGCTACGCACAACGTGCTGACCGACCAGAATTGGTCGGCCGCCAGCCTGCGCCAGATCGTCGACGGCTCGGTCGCGCCCTACAGCGCCAGCCCCCGCCAGCTGACCATCACCGGCCAGGACCTGCAGGTCTCGCCCAAGCCCGCCGTGGTCATGGCGCTCGCCTTCCACGAACTGGCCATCAACGCCCTGAAGTACGGCGCGCTTTCGGCCCCCGGAGGTCACGTCGACATCCGCTGGTCGGTCGAGCCGGACGACCAGCTGATCATCGAATGGGCTGAGCGCGGGGGGCCGACGGTGCGGCCTCCGGAGGTCACGTCGACATCCGCTGGTCGGTCGAGCCGGACGACCAGCTGATCATCGAATGGGCTGAGCGCGGGGGGCCGACGGTGCGGCCTCCGGAGCGGCGGGGGTTCGGGTCGAGGATCGTCGAGACGGCGCTGCCGAACGAGCTGGGCGGCAAGGTGGCCGTGGATTACCGGGCGGAGGGATTGCGGTGCTCGATCCGCTCGCCGCTGGCGGCCTTGGACAAGGTCGACGCCTTCATGCCGCTGGGCTAGGCGGTATCGCCGGTCAGTTCGCGCCGGGCCTTTTCCAGTTCTTCGGCGTACCGGCGGGTGACGTGGGCTTCGGTGATCAGGCCGATCACCTCGCCGCCCGTATCGACCACGGCCAGTTCGTCGGCGCCGGTCTCGTCGAAGGCCGTCATGATCGCCTTGATCGACATCTCCGGGGCCAGCGCGACCTTGGCGTGGACCGCCAGGGCTGAGACCGGGGCGTCGCGCTCGGGCGGCTCGGCATAGACGGCGGCGGTCGAGGCGATGCCGGCATAGCGGCCGGTCTCGTCCGTCAGCACGGCGCGCTTGGTCGAGCCCAGCGGGAAGCGGCGGCGGAACTCGGCCAGGCTGGTGGCGGCGGGGACCGTCTTGACGTCGCGGCGCATCATCTTGCCGGCCGTCAGGGTGCGCATCCAGGAGACGTCATGAGCGCTGCGGATCGTCTCGCCGCGCAGGTGCAGGCGCCAGGTCGAGAACGAATAGCCGAAGGTCTCGCGCACCACGGCGCTGGCGATCAGCGAGGCGGCCAGGGTGGCGGCGGTGATGGTGAAGTCGCCCGTGGCCTCCAGCACCAGGAACGACATGGTGAAGGGGCCGCCGACGATGGCCACGCCCAGCGCGCCCATGCCGACCAGCGAGGCGGCGATCGGGTCCAGACGCCCAGGTCCGGCGACCAGGGCCACGACGTCCGAGAACGCCTGGCCCATCAGCGCGCCCAGGAACAGGGCCGCGAAGAAGAGACCGCCCCGGAAGCCCGAACTCAGCGAGATGATCGAGGCCGCCGACTTCATCAGGATCAGCATGGCTAAGAGCTTCAATGGCAGGTCGGTGTTGAGGTCCAGGTGCAGCGCGCCATGCCCCCCGGAAAGGGTCTGGGGCGTGACCAGGGCCAGGGCCGCCAGCGCCAGGCCGCCGATGGCCGGGCGCGACCAGCGCGGCAGCGGGGCCTTGGCGGTCCAGCGGTCGGCCACGGCCACGGCGCGCATCAGCGCTACACCGAACAACGCCGTCGCCAGGCCCAGCAGGCCATAGAGGAGGTAGTCGCTCCACGACGAGATGGCCACGACCGAGGTCTTGATCAGATACGGCGTCGAGCCCAGTCCCTTGGCCACCAGGACGGCGGCCAGGGCCGCGGCGGCCACCGGGGCGATGTTGGCGACCGTATAGGCGCCGATGACGATCTCGAACGCGTAGAAGGCGCCGGTCAGCGGCGCGCCGAACGCCGCCGCGATCGCCGCCCCAGCGCCGGCGCCGACCAGGATGCGCAGGTCTCCGCGACGCAGGTTCAGTCTCTGCCCGACCCATGACGCCGCCGCGCCGCCGGCCTGGGCGTAGGCGGCCTCCAGCCCGACCGACGCGCCACAGCCGTTCGAGATCAGGGTCTGGCCGCAGATGAAGGCGCTGTCGCGGATCGACAGCCGGCCGCCGTGCAGGGCGTTGGCCTCCACGGGGTCGACGGCGTGGTTGGGACGAAAGCGTAGGATGGCGGCGGTGAACAGGCCCAGCGCCAGCCCGCCCAGCGGAATGGCCAGCAGGCGCAGCGGATGCACGACGGCCTGGGCCGACAGCCGCTCATCGGGATCAAAGCCGAACAGCTTCACCTGGGTCCCGTGGGCGATCTTGGCCTGCAACACAGCCAATGCGCCGGCGACCAGTCCGACCAAGGTGGCGACGGCGATGACCCAGAGTTCCGACGAGCGCGTCCGGCGACGCAGCCAGGCCAGCCACGGCACGACCTGTCGGCTGGCCTCGCGGAAGCTGGCGCGCTCGGTCAGGGCTGTACGCAGTACATGACGCCAGGAGGCGGTCTTGGCGGTCTCCGGATCAGGGGCCGCCATCGCCGCGCCTTAAGCGACGGCCTTGCCGCCGGTCGCCGTCAGGCCGTTGACGGCGGTGCGAAAGGCCTCCCCCCGCGCCTCGAAGTCGCTGAACTGGTCGAACGAAGCGCACGCCGGCGACAGCAGCACCACCGCGTCCTCGCCGCTAGCCGCCGCATCGGCGTAAGCCTGCTGCACGGCCTTCTCCAGCGTGCCGCTCATCTTGACCTCGGCCTTGCCGGCCAGGGTGACGGCGAAGGGCTTGGCGGCCTCGCCGATCAGGTAGGCGCCGGCGACGCGGGGGAAGAGGTCCTTCAGGTCGTCGATGCCGCCGGCTTTGGCGACGCCGCCGGCGATCCAGTAGAACTTGGGATAGCTGGACATCGCCTGGCGGGCGGCGTCGGCGTTGGTGGCCTTGCTGTCGTTGACGAAGCGGACCTTGCCGATCTTGCCGACCGTCTCCATCCGGTGCGCCAGGCCCGGGAAGGTCATCAGGCCTTCGACGGCGTCGTGGGCGGGGATGCCGATAGCCTTGGCGGCGGCGTAGGCGGCCGCGGCGTTCTGCCAGTTGTGGCGGCCGGGCAGGCTGCGGGCGCGCAGCAGGTCGGCCATCTCGACCACCCGCTCGCCGGTGGCGTCATAGAGCACGCCCTGCAGCGCATAGACGCCTCGGCCCATCGCCTTGCCGGCGCTGATCGGCCAGATGGTGCGGCGGTTGGCGGCGGTGATCTCGGTGCAGATCTGCTGGCACCAGGGATCGTCGACGCCGATAATGGCGGTGTCGCCCTTGCCCTGGTTCAGGAAGATCCGGCGCTTGGCGGCGATATAGCCATCCATGCCGCCGTGACGGTCCAGATGGTCGGGCGAGATGTTCAGCAGCACCACCGCGTCGGGGTGCAGGCTGGACGTCAGGTCCAGCTGGTAGGACGACAGCTCCAGCACGTAGACCGCGCCGCCGTGCATGTCTTCCAGGCCCAGGACGCCCAGGCCGATATTGCCGCCGATGCGGGTATCGCGGCCGGCCGAGGCGCACAGGTGGCCGATCAGGGCGGTCGTGGTCGACTTGCCGTTGGTGCCGGTGATGGCGATGATCTTCGGGCGCTTGTGGACCGGCGCGGCGTTGACCGTGCGGGCGAAGAGCTCGACATCGCCCAGGATCTCGACGCCGGCCGCCTTGGCCTTGTCGACGGTCCAGTGCGGCTTGGGATGGGTCAGCGGCACGCCGGGCGACAGCATCAGGGCTGCGAACTGGCTCCAGTCGGCGGCCTGCAGGTCGACGACGGGGAAACCCTCGGCGGCCGCGGCTTCGCGGCTCTCCGGCTTCTCGTCCCATAGGGCGACCTTCGCCCCACCCGCGATCAAGGCGCGCGCGGCCGTCAGTCCGGTGCGGCCCAGGCCGAACACCGCGACGGTCTTGTCCTCGAATCCGCGGACGGGGATCATGCTCTCAGGGCTCCTAGCGCAGCTTCAGGGTGGCGAGGCCGACGAAGGCCAGGATCATCGAGACGATCCAGAACCGGATCACGACGGTCGATTCCGCCCAGCCCAGCTTCTCGAAATGGTGGTGGATCGGGGCCATCAGGAAGACGCGCTTGCCGGTCTTCTTGAAGTAGGCGACCTGGATCATGACGCTGAGCGCCTCGGCCACGAACAGGCCGCCGACGATGCCCAGCACCAGCTCGTGCTTGGCGCAGACGGCGATCGCGCCCAGCGCGCCGCCCAGGGCCAGCGAGCCGGTGTCGCCCATGAAGATCTTGGCCGGCGGGGCGTTGTACCAGAGGAAGCCCATGCCCCCGCCGATGATGGCGCCGCACAGCACCGCCAACTCACCGACACCAGGCGCGAAGTGCAGGTTCAGATAGTCCGCGAACTTGTAGTTGCCCACGAGGTAGGCGATCAGGCCGAAGGTCGAGGCGGCGAACATCACCGGCACGATGGCCAGGCCGTCCAGGCCGTCGGTCAGGTTCACGGCGTTGGAGAAGCCGGCGATCGTGACTGCGGCGAAGACCACGTAGAACCAGCCCAGATTGATCACCAGCGCCTTGAAGATCGGGAAGACCACGCTGGTCTCCATGCCTGGGGTCATCGGCGACTTGGGCGCGAACAGGATCAGGACCACGGTGGCGATGATGGCGACGATGAACTGCGCCACCAGCTTCTGGCCGCTAGAGAGGCCAGCCGTGGTCTGCTTGGTGACCTTGGCGTAGTCGTCCATGAAGCCCAGCACGCCGTAGCTGCCGGTGACCAGCAGCACGACCCAGACGTGGATGTTGCGCAGGTCCGCCCACAGCAGGGCGCCGACGAACAGGCCGGCCAGGATCATGAAGCCGCCCATGGTGGGCGTGCCGGCCTTCTCGGTGACGTGACGGGCGATGCCGTCGGTGCGGATCGGCTGGCCCTTGCCCTGCCGGGCCTTCATCCAGCGGATGAAGCGCGAGCCCATCGCCACGGCGACGATATAGGCGGTCAGCATCGCCATGCCCGACCGGAAGGTCAGGTACTTCAGCAGGTTCAGCAGCGGCACGTGCTCTTGGCCGCGCGCCAGCCATTCGTACAGGAAGTACAGCATCAGCCCTGTTCCCCAAGGTCGAGCTCAGCCAAGGCCCGGGCGAGAACCCCGGCCTTGGAGCCGTTCGACCCCTTCACCATCACCACGTCACCTGGACGGATCGCCCCCGCCAGCTGCGCCGTTAACTTTTCAGTAACTTCCGCGTAGCCGCCCCGCCGAGTCGGCGGAAGCGCCTCCCACAGCGATTTCATGTGGACGCCTGCGACAAAAACGACGTCAACGTTTGCATGGTCGATCGGGCCTGCAAGCTCGGCGTGAAACCGGCCGCTGTCCTCGCCCAGTTCGAGCATGTCGGTCAGCGCCACGACCCGACGGCCGGCGACCTTGCGCGCGCCCAGGGTCTTCAGAGCGGCCTGCATCGAGACCGGATTGGCGTTGTAGCTCTCGTCAACCAGGGTGAAGGTCCCGCCGTCGATGCGGACGGTCTTCTCGGCGCCGCGGCCCTCGATCGGCGCGAACGCGGCCAGAGCGGCCAGCGCCGTCTCGCGGGGGACATCCAGGGCTTCCAGCATCAGCAGGACGCAGAGACTGTTGGGACCCCAGTGCACGCCCGTCTGACGGATCGGGAAGCTCAGGGGCTCGCCGCGCAGGTTCAGGGAAACGATCGCGCCCTCGCCGTCGACCGCGAAGCCGGTCAGGCGCGCGGTCGCGCCCTCGGCCTCGCCGAAGCTCCAGACGGTCGCGCCGGCCTTTTCGGCCTCGGCCTTGAGCAGCTCGAACCACTTGTTGTCAGCGTTCAGCACCGCGATCCCGCCGCGCTGCAGGCCGGCGAAGATCTCAGCCTTGGCGCGGGCGACGCCCTCTTCGTTCTCGAAGTTCTCCAGGTGAACCGGGCCGACCGTGGTGATCGCCACGGCGTGCGGCTGAACGAAGCCCGACAGCGGCGTGATCTCGTCGGCGTGGTTCATGCCGATCTCGAACACGGCGCGCTGCGTGTCGCGCGGCATCCGGGCCAGGGTCAGCGGCACGCCGATGTGGTTGTTGTAGCTCTTCACCGAGGCGTGGGCCTTGCCCGCCAGACGCAGGCCGGCCTCGACGGCGCGGGTGACGCTGGTCTTGCCGACCGAGCCGGTCACCGCCCCGCGCTTGCACTGCGGCGCGCGCTCGCGAGCGGCGACGCCCAGCCGCTCCAAAGCCTTGAAGGTGTCCTGGACCATCACCGCCGGGGCGTCGACCGCCTTGGCAGCCAGCACGCCGGTCGCACCATTCGCGACCGCCTGGGCCACGAAGTCATGACCGTCGCGCGCGCCGACCAGCGGCACGAACAGGTCGCCCGGCTCGACGGTGCGGGTGTCGATCGACACGCCAGTCACGGCGAAGTCGCCGGCGACCTTGCCGCCGGTGGCTTGCGCGATCTCGTCAGCAGTCCAGAGGGCTTCAGGCATCCACGCCCTCCAGCGCTTCCAGGGTCTCGGCGACGTCGTCGAACGGGTGGACGACGCCGGCGACGATCTGGCCCTGCTCGTGGCCCTTGCCGGCGATGACCAGCACGTCGCCGTCGCTCATCAGCTGCACAGCGGCGCGGATGGCCGCGCGGCGGTCGCCGATCTCGCGCGCGCCGGGGGCGGCTTCCAGGATGGCGGCGCGGATCGAGGCCGGGTCTTCCGAGCGCGGGTTGTCGTCGGTGACGATGGCGATGTCGGCCAGCTTGGCGCCGATCGCGCCCATCAAGGGCCTCTTGCCGCGATCGCGGTCGCCGCCGGCGCCGAACACGGCGATCAACCGGCCGCGCGTGTGCGGGCGCAAGGCTTCCAGCACCGTCTGGAGGCCGTCCGGCGTGTGGGCGTAGTCGACATAGGCCTCGCCGCCCTTCACGCCACGACCGACGCGCTGCAGGCGACCGGCCGCGCCTTCGAGGCTTTCCAGGGCCTTCAGCACACGCGCGGGATCCTCGCCGGCGGCGATGCACAAGCCGGCCGCGACCAGCACGTTCGAGGCCTGGAAGGCGCCGGCGAGCGGCAGCTTGATGTGGTGTACGACGTCGTCGATCTCGACCGCCATGTCCTGACCGGCTGGGGTCGGGGTGCGGGAGATCAGGCGCAGGCCCTGGCCGTCCTCGCCCACCGAGAACACGCTCTGGCCCGAGGTGACGGCGGCGGCGGCGAAGTTGGGGAAGGCCTCGCTGTCGGCGTTCAGCACCGCCGTCGCGCCGGTGGGCGTCAGGGTGTCGAACAGGCGGAGCTTGGCGGCCCGGTATTCTTCCATCGAGCCGTGATAGTCGAGGTGGTCCTGGGTGAAGTTGGTGAAGCCGGCGGCGCGCAACTTCACGCCATCGACGCGGCGCTGGTCGACGCCGTGCGAACTGGCTTCCAAGGCCAGGTGCGTGACGCCCATCTCGGCCAGGCGGGCGACCATCTCGGCGACGTCGCCGGCGTCCGGCGTGGTCAGGCCCGGCGGGGTCAGCTGCTGGTCGGGCTGGCCAAGTTCCGACACCACGACGCCCAGGGTGCCCATGCTGGCGGCCTTGTGGCCCAGCTTAGCGAAGATCTGGCGGGCGAAGCCGGCGACCGAGGTCTTGCCGTTGGTGCCCGTGACGGCCACGCACATGGCCGGCTGCTTGCCCCAGAAGGCGGCCGAGGCCAGGGCGTAGGCGCGGCGGGCGTCTTCCGAGCGGACGACCGGCACGCCCAGGCCTTCCAGCCCGCCCTCGGGGGCAAGCACGGCGGCGGCGCCCTTGGACACCGCGCCGGCAGCGAAGTCGCGACCGTCGACCTTGGTCCCCGGCAGGGCGGCGAACAGCCAGCCGGCGGTGACCTTGCGGCTGTCGGCGGTGACGCCGGCGATCACCGGGTCGTTGGCGAAAGGACGATTGAACAGTTCCGACAGATGTCTGGTCATAGCCCTGAGTCCGGTACGGCGTTCTTTTGGGGGCTGGCGATCGTCACCAGCTCGGTCTTGCGTTGCACGCCCAGGAACGGCGCGATGCGTTCGATCACCTTGCCGGCCGCCGGCGCGGCGACCCAGCCGCCGGTCGAGAAGCCGAAGGTCTTGGGCGTGCCGTGCGGCTCGTCCATCAGGATCAGCACGAAATAGCGGTCGGCCTCGGGCCCGCCGTCGGTCGGGAAGGTCGAGGCGAACGAAGACACCTGGCGCTGGTGATTGTAGCCGCGGATCGACGGATCGTACTTCTCGCCGGTGCCGGTCTTGCCGCCGACCGACAGGCCGGGGACGTCGGCCTTGCCGCCGCTGCCGCCCGGCAGGACGTTGGCCCGCATGATCTTCAGCATCTCGGCCGAGGTCGCCTCGGAGATCGCCCGCTTGCCCTCGGGACGCACGCCCGCCGGCATCTTCTTGATGGTCAGCGGCAGCAGCTCGCCGCCGTTCAGCAGCGCGCCCATGGCCTGGGCCAGGGCCAGCGGGCTGACATTGATGCCGTGGCCGAACGAAGTGGAGGCCACCGCGTCCATGTCCCACTTGCGCGGGGTCAGCGGACGCGCCGACTCCATCAGCTCGACCTTGGCCGGCTTGGTCAGACCCAGATTGGCGAAATACTGGCTGAGACGCTCGCCGCCGATCTTCTCGGCCAGCATGGCCGTGCCGATGTTCGACGAGTGCTTGAACACCTCGACCAGGGTCAGGATGGCCTTGGCCGCGTGGTAGTCGTGGATCGTGCGATAGCCCAGCTTGAACGGCTCGCGCGCGTCGAAGGTCGAGGCCGGAGTGGCCACGCCGGTGTCGAGACCGATGGCCACGGTGAAGGCCTTGAAGGTCGAGCCCATCTCGTAGACCGAGGCGGCGGCGCGGTTGCGCAACTGCTCGGGGCTGGCCTCGCCCGCCTTGTTGGCGTCGTAGTCGGGATAGCTGGCCAGGCCCAGGATCTCGCCGGTGTGGACGTTGGTGACCAGGCCCACGGCGCCGACCGGCTGGAACTCCAGCGCGGCCTTGCGCAGCTCGTCCTCGAGCGCCGCCTGCACGCGCACGTCGATCGACAGCTGGGTCGGACCGCCGTCGCCGCCGGCCGCCTTGCGGATCGGATCGTCCAGGGCGCGCTCGGCCCCGGCCAGGCCCTTGCCGCCGCTGTCGACGAAGCCGACCAGGTGAGCGGCCGTGGGACCCAGCGGGTACATCCGGCGCTCCTGCTCCTCGAACGAGATGCCGGGCAGGCCCAGGTTGAAGATGGCGTCCTTCTCGTCGGGCGTCAGGCCGCCCAGGACGAAGGCGCGGTGGTCGCCGAACACGGCCTTGTCCAGGCGCTTGCCCGGCACCTGCGGCAGGGCCGTGCCCAGCGCACGGCGCACTTCCTTGGCGTCCCAGACCTCGCGCGGGTCAACGTATAGAGCGTAGTGCGCCAGGTCGACGGCCAGCAGCTTGCCGTTGCGATCGACCACGTCGCCGCGCGCGCCATCCGCGCCCTGCGCGTAACCGTTGCCCTGCCCCGCGTGCGAGAACAGCGCCGCCCAGCCCGCGCCCAGCGCCACGCCGACGAAGCACAGGCTGAAGAAGCCCATCACCAGGAAGATGCGGATGCGGGTGTCGTCTTCGGGCTTGGCCGCGGCGCGCGAACGCTCGAAGGCGTGCTCCAGCCGCCAGACGCGCTCGATCAGCCAACGCCAGAGCGGCGACTGGAAGCCGCCGGGACCCAGGTTCGAGAGGCTCATCGCTGCGCCTCCGGGGGTGGCGGCGGCGGAGGCGGAACGTCGTCCGGCACGGCCTCGGGCGCATCGGCGGCCAGGGCCTCGGGCGTGACCGGCGCAGCCGAGATCGGCGCGCGCGGCAGCTCGCGGCGGCGCGCAACGTCGATCAAGGCGTCCTCGGTGATCTCGTGATCCGGCTTGATCGGCTCCAGCTTCATCATCTGGGCCAGCTGCTCGATGCGGCGCGGCTGCTCCAGGTGAGCGACCTCGGCTTCCAACAGGCGCTTGCGGACGCCCTCGTCCACAATCTCCTGCTCGATGCCGCTGATCTGCTGGCGCTCGCGGCCCGCGAAGGTCTTGGCCAGGTAGACGCTGGTGACCAGGGTCAGCAGCACCCCCATGCCTGCGAGCTCTACGACGCGGAAGCCGCGGATACGGCGATCGAACAGGCCGACGCTGGTCATGCCGAGGCCTCCCAGACGGGAGCCTGGGTGCGCACGGCGGCGCGCAGCTTCGACGAGCGCGCGCGGGGATTGGCGGCCAGCTCGGCCTCGCCCGGCGCGATGGCCTTGTTGGCGATCAGCTCGAAGCTGGCGGGCGCGCCGGCGGGCGCCTGCGGCAGGTGGCGCGAGCCGCCGGCGGTGCGCCCGGCGCGCTCGGCCAGGTAATTCTTGACGATGCGGTCTTCCAGCGAGTGGAAGGTCACGACCGCCAGGCGGCCGCCCGGCTTCAGGATCCGCTCGGCGGCGACCAGCCCCGCTTCCAGTTCGGCCAATTCCTCGTTGACCGCGATGCGCAGGCCTTGGAACGAGCGCGTGGCGGGATGGACCTTCGCGCCTTTGCGCCCTCCGAGCGCGCGCTCGATGACATGCGCCAGGTCCAGGGTGCGCTCGAACTTGCGCTCCTCGCGGCGGCGCACCAGGAAGCTGGCGATCCGGCGCGAGGCATGCTCCTCGCCGTAGACATAGAGGATGCGGGCCAGCTCGGTGTGGTCCAGTTCGTTGACGAGGTCGGCGGCCGTCGGGCCGGTGTCACTCATCCGCATGTCCAGCGGGCCGTCGCGCATGAACGAGAAGCCGCGCTCGGCCTCGTCCAGCTGCATGGACGACACGCCGATATCCAGCACCACGCCATCGACCGACTGCGGCTCGAAATGCTCGGCCATCTGCGAGAAGCGGTCCTGGATCAGGCGGAAGCGATCCGCCGGCAGGCCTTCGGTGAACTTCAGGACGGTGGGGTCGCGATCGAAGCCCACGACGGTCGCGCCGGTGGCCAGGATGGCGCGGGTATAGCCGCCCGCGCCAAAGGTGCCGTCGATGATCGTCTCGCCCGGCTTTGCGTCCAGGGCCTCGACGATTTCGTTCAACAGAACGGAGATGTGCGGCGCTTCGCTCACGATGCGCCCCCGAACTTGGCCACGCGCTGCTGCGCGCGCAGGGCCGCGAGGCCTTCCCTAGCCAGATCGCGTTGCGCCGCGCGATGGGCCTGGAAGGCCTCGCGCGACCAGATCTGAAAACGCTCACCCATACCGACGACGGCTACCCAATCCGTGAGACCGCACATTTCGCACAGGTGATCGGGGAGCGTAATGCGACCAGCTGTATCAAACGACAGCTTGGCCATGCCGCCGAGGACGCTGGTTTCCAGCGCCGAGCGCGTCGGATCGCCGAACGGCATCTCCTCGATCACGCCCAGATAGCGGTCGAACAAGGCCTTTCCGCCCGCTTCCAGGCAATCGGCCTCGATGGAGGGGAAGACGAAGATCCCGTCGAACATGCCGGAGACGGCCGCGCGGAATTCCTGCGGCACAACGATGCGCCGCTTGCTGTCGAGCTGTTTCTCGAACGTCGAGAGAAACACTGAAGCCAACCCCGCCCAAACCCAAGCCGGTCGGCGAGCAGCCACACCCTCGCCCCGACGCAAATTGGGTTAACATGGGATGAATTGGGAAACAATGACACCAACGCCCATTTCATCGACAATTCAAAGATGTCGCACCCCTTCTTCACTGGGCGCGAAAGTTAATCCACAGAACATACACAGAACTGATTGAGTGGAGACCGTGCGTGGTGTCATCGCGGCCCATTGGGTGTGGATGAAGGGCTTCAAAGCGCCCCCTCCGTCACGTCGCCTATTGGCGTCGCGCCACCTCCCCCGTTTCATGGGTGAGGAGAAGAGAGCTCCTTCCTGCCCCGCTTGCGGGGGAGGTGGATCGCTGCGGATACGCAGCGAGACGGAGGGGGCGCACCCCTCCGCTGAAAATGGACCAGACGGTCTGTAAGCCGGGTTCTGTTCCGTTCCGAAGAACGGCGACGATCATTCCTCTAGGCCGGCCATTGCTGGACGGCTCTCGCGACCTACCCGGACCCTCTCAGCCAGTGACGGCCTATCCGACGCGAGGCCGGCGCGGGGTCCCTATTCGGTCTTGCTCCAGGCGGGGCTTGCCATGCCGTCCCTGTCGCCAGGTCCGCGGTGGGCTCTTACCCCACCCTTTCACCCTTCCCGCCCCGTAGGGAGGAGGTTTGCTTTCTGTGGCGCTATCCCTGGGATCGCTCCCGGTGGGCGTTACCCACCGCCTTGTCACCGTGGAGCCCGGACTTTCCTCGGCGTCCGAAGACGACGCGACCGCCCGACCATCTGGTCCGGGGCCTTGGTGACGGACGAGGCCCTCCGGGTCAACCCCGGCGCATCAACTCCGCGATCGGATGGTCGCCCAGCCCCGTGGCCGCGCCCAGGCGGTCGGCGTCGTTCTTGTTCTGCGAAAGCTTGAAGGTCCCCTCCAGGCGCTCGACGAACAGGCGGCCGCCTTGGATGCCGCGCAGCAGCGCCTCGAACTTGCCGGGCTTCATCTTGTCGCGGGTCCAGGGCGTCTTGGAGAAAAGGCGCGCCTCCTCCTGGGCCGAGAGGTCGTCGAGCAGGGCGATCAGCTCTTCGTCGTTCAGCGGCGCGACCGAGCCCTCGGCCTCGACGGACTGGTAGTTCCAGGTTGGCACCTGGTCGGCGCTCTCGTACCAGTCGGGGCTGACATAGGCGTCCAGCCCCGTGGCCAGCACCACAGCCCGGAAGCCTTGCGTCAGGTGCGGCGTCAGGACGTTGCCGCGCGACAGGTGAAAGTCGAGGGCGATCTCGCCGTCCAGGTCGCGGATCACCACCGGGCTCTGGGCCACGAACGGCCGGCCGCCGACTGAGGCCGCGATCGTCACGAACGGATGCGCGGCGATGAAGTCGAGCAGGACCGCGCGCTCCTCGACGCGGAAGCGATTGTCGGGATGCATTACTCGGCCGCCGCGCGCAGCAGGCCCACCAATCGGGCTCGGGTCTCGCCGTCGGCGATGCCATCGAAGCGGCTTTGTAGCCAATGACGCTGGAAGGCGCCGACAACGGTCGCGGTCCACTCGTCGTACTTGCCGGTCGGTGCGCAGTCGAAGCCGAGACGGGTCAGGCCGGCCTGCAACGCGAAGACGCCAGTCCCCTCTTCGCCCTGGCCCAGCGGCGCGCCCGGCGACGGGGCCGGCTCGATCCACAGGCCGTGACCGCTTTCGGCCAGGCGCTTCCAGGGGAAGAGCTCGCCCGGATCGATCTTGCGCGCGGGGGCGATGTCGGAGTGGCCCAGGATGCGGCTGTCGGGGATCATCCAGCGCGTGCGCACGTCGGCCAGCAGGTTGATCACCGACGCGATCTGCGCGTCGGGGAACGGGCGATAGCCGAACTCGTGGCCGGGATTGACGATCTCGATGCCGATCGAGGCCGAGTTGATGTCCTTGACGCCCTTCCAGAAGGCCGCGCCCGCATGCCAGGCGCGGCGCTCTTCGGGCACCAGGCGGAAGATGCGGCCGTCTTCTTCCACGCAGTAGTGGGCCGACACCTTGGCCTCGGGGTCGCGCAGACGCTCGATCGCGGCCTCGCCGGTTTCCATGCCCGTGTAGTGGAGGACCACGGTGTCGGGCACGGCCTTGCGGGCGTCGAAGTTCGGCGACGGGGCCTCGATGAAGGGCAGACTCATTGGGCGCGGTTCCGGATCGACATCAGCAACGGCATGACCTGATTCCGCCGAAGCGCGATGATCAAGACGCCGGTTAAGGCCAGCCCCGCCCCGACGCCCATGCGCAGGTCGAAGTGGTCGTGGGTGACCAGCACGCCCAGCAGGATGGTGAAGAGCGGCGTCAGCAGGGTGAGCGGAGCGATGAGATTGGCCTCGTAGCGCTGGATAAGCCCGTAATAGGCCGTATGGGCCACGACCGAAACCACCAGGGCCGAGAACACCACCGCCGCCACGAACGGCCAGCCGGCGGCGATCCCCGCCGCGACCTGGCCGGGCTCGATGAAGGCGCTCATCGCCGCCAGCGGCCAGATCGACGAGAAGCCGACCCAGGCCTGGAACTGCAGCGGCCGCACGCCCTCGACCTGCTTCATCATCACCGCGCCCAGCGAGCCGGCGAAGGCGGCGGCGACGATCAGCCAGAGGCCCGGCGACAGCACGAAGCCGTGCGGGCTCCACATCACCGTCACCGCGCCGGCCAGGGTCAGCGCGATGCCCAGGCCCCGCCGCCAGCGGATCGTCTCGCCCAGCATCAGCATCGACAGCAGGGTCGTGAACGGCACGCCCAGCTGGATCACCACCGAAGCGGCCGAGGGCGAGGCGGTCTTGAAGCCCATGAACAGCAAGGCGAAGTTCCCCGCCCCCATCAGCAGCGCCACCACCACGATCCGCCAAGTCGGCTTCGGCGCCGGCAGCAGCCAGGGCAAGGTCGCCAGCGCCACCAGGGTGAAGCGCACGGCCGCGTAGAACAGCGGCGGCACGCCCCAGTGGGCGACCACGATCTTGGAGATGATGTTGTTGCCCGCCCACACCAGGCAGATCAGGACGAGAAGGCCGAAGTCGCGAAGGGACATGAGGTATCCGATAGGCCGCAGTTGACGTTCGGTCAAAACGGTCGTTTGTTAGTGAACACTGTTCACATACAGCCACGCCGGGTCAACCAGCGGGCGGACCCAAGGGCGGAAACGGATGACCATCGAACATGTCGACGTCCTGATCGTGGGCGCGGGGCTTTCGGGGATCGGCGCGGCCTATCACCTGAAGAAGCACTGCCCCGGCAAGACCTACGCGATCCTGGAAGGGCGCGAGGCGATCGGCGGCACCTGGGACCTGTTCCGCTACCCCGGCATTCGCTCCGACAGCGACATGTACACCCTGGGCTACAGCTTCAAACCATGGAAGGCCGCCAAGGCCATCGCCGACGGCCCGTCGATCCTGTCCTATGTCCGCGAGACCGCCCGCGAGCACGACGTCGACCGCCACATCCACTTCAAACACATGGTCAAGCGCGCCAGCTGGTCGACCGAGACGGCGACCTGGACGGTCGAGGCCGAGCACGAAGGCCAAACCGTCAAGTTCACCTGCGGCTTCCTCTATATGTGCGCCGGCTACTACCGCTATTCGTCGGGCTACACGCCGGAGTTCGCGGGGACCGAGCAGTTCAAGGGCCGCATCGTCCACCCGCAGCTTTGGCCCGAGGATCTGGACTACAGCGGCAAGAAGGTCGTGGTCATCGGCAGCGGCGCCACCGCCGTGACCCTGGTGCCCGAGATGGCCAAGACCGCCAGCCACGTCACCATGCTGCAGCGCTCGCCGACCTATGTGGTCTCGCGCCCGGCCGAGGACGGGGTGGCCAACTGGCTGCGGTCCAAGCTGCCGGCCATGACGGCCTATGGCCTGACCCGCTGGAAGAACGTTCTCTTCCAGATGCTGTTCTTCAACATGGCCCGCAAGAAGCCCGAGAAGGTCAAGGAGCGCCTGCTGGGCATGGTGCGCGAGCACCTGGGGCCGGACTACGACGTCGGGACCCACTTCACGCCGAGCTACAATCCCTGGGACCAGCGCCTGTGCCTGGTGCCGGACGCCGACCTGTTCGCCTCGATCAAGGCTGGGTCCAGCTCGGTGGTCACCGACCACATCGACCGCTTCACCGAGACCGGCATCCTGCTCAAGTCCGGCAAGACCCTGGACGCCGATGTCGTTGTCACGGCGACCGGCCTGCAAATGCAGCTACTCAGCGGCATGGAGGTCGTGGTCGACGGCAAGGTCGCCGATCTGTCCCAGTCGATGAGCTACAAGGGCATGATGTTCAGCGACGTGCCGAACCTGGCCTCGGCCTTCGGCTACACCAACGCCAGCTGGACGCTGAAGGCGGACTTGACCAGCGAATATGTCTGCCGCCTGATCAACCACATGACCCGCACGCGCACCGACTTCTGCGTGCCGCGCGTCGATGGCGAGATGGAAGTCGCACCGTGGCTGGACTTCTCGTCCGGCTACGTCACCCGCGCCATCGGCCAGTTCCCCAAGCAGGGCCTGCGCAAACCGTGGAAGGTGCACCAGAACTACGCCCTGGACTTGGCCGCCCTGCGCCTAGGCAAGGTTGAGGACGGGGTCATGCAGTTCGGCCGCAAGACCGGCGTGAAGGTCCAGCCGGTGGAGGCGATGGAGGCGGCCTAGTTTCCCTATCGGATTCGATAGGTTGCGACCCGCGGTTCTGACCCCGACCTTTCCTCGGGAAGGAGATCGCCATGGCCGACACCTATCTGGGCTGGAAGATCGACTACACCAACCCGGCTGGCGAGCCCGCCTATCTGGATCCGGGCTCGATGCACTGGCGCGTCTACAAGAACCCGATCGCCCTGGCGGTTGGGGGCGTGGCCGCCGTGCTGCTGGAGTTCGCCGACGCGCGGATCCGGTCGGGCGTCTGGGACCACTCGACCTACAAGGCCGATCCGATCGGGCGCTCCAAGCGCACCGGCATCGCCGCCATGGTCGGGGTCTATGGCCCGCAGGCCGCCGCACGGCGGGTGATCCAGGGCGTCACCAACATGCACACGCGGGTGGTGGGCCAGACGCCGACGGGCGAGGCCTACAAGGCGCTGGATGTCGAGCTGCTGGACTGGGTCAGCGCCACGGCTGGTTACGGCTTCCTCAACGCCTATGACCGCTTCGTCGAGCCGCTGACCGAGGCCGAGAAGACCCGGTTCTACGAAGAGGCCCACCCGATCGCGCGGCTGTACGGCGTGAAGTACTCGCCCAGCTCACAGTCCGACTTCCTGGCGATGATGGAGAAACTAGCGCCCCGCTTCGAGCCGCATCCAATCGTCGAAGAGTTCCTCGCCATTATCCAATCCGGCAAGGCCGCGCCGAACGCGCCCAAGTTCCTGCACAAGGCTCTCGCCCGGGCTTCAGTGTCGCTGCTGCCGCCGGTGGTGCGGGGGAAGCTAGCGCTGGGGGCGGAGTATGACCTGACGGCTCTGGATCGGCTGGCGCTCAAGACCGCCGGCAGGCTGGCGGAGAAGATTCCCGTGAAAAGCTCTCCGCCAAGCCAGGCCTGCGTGCGGTTGGGACTGCCTTATGACTTTCTCTATCGGAGCAAGGCAGAGCAGAAGCGGCTGCTGGCCACCTCCCACTCTCCGCTCATCCCCGCGAAAGCGGGGACCCAAGCCGAAGCTTGAGAACCACCGCCGCGTCCATGTCGAGCGCCGCTTGGGTCCCCGCTTTCGCGGGGATGAGCGGTGTAGAGGTTATTCCTCCTCGAAACCCTCGTCGTCCACCGGAGCCGCTGCGGGAGCCGCCTTCGGCGTCTTGCGCTTCACGAACCGCAGGGCCGTGTGGCTCTTGGAGAAGGCGCAGACCTTGGTGTCGGACAGGCCAAAGCCCCGCGCCGCGGTCAGCACGTCGGTGTCCTTCAGCGGCGCGCCCTTGCCCTTCTGGGAGACGATCCAGATCGCGCCCTTGTCGGCCAGGGTCCACATCAGGTCTTCCAGCCGGTCGAGGTCGGCCAGGTCGTCGGCGGCCAGGAACAGGATGTCGACGCCATCGGCCTCGTCGGCGTCCACCGGCTCGACGCGGGTGGACAGCTCGGCCAGGAACTCGGGATCCTCGACGCCGTCGACGACCACGGTCATGCCGGGCTTCACGCCCAGCTTGTCCAGGCGCGAGGGCGGGTTCTGGATGGCGTGCAGCCACTTCTCGGCCTGGCCCGGCTCCAGCGTGAAGCGCGTGCCGTCGCTCAGCACCAGGTCGTCGCCCTCGGTGCGCAGGTTCCGCAGGGCGTGGCCCTGATAGATGCCGCGCACCGCCCCGCGGAAGATCAGCTTGGGCGGCTCCCACAGCAGCTTGCCCTCGCTATCCCCGTCCGACAGCTGCCCCCAGACGCCGCTTGCTTCCTTGCCCATGCCTATTTGCCTTTGAACGTCGGCGCGCGCTTTTCGAGGATCGCGTCGACGCCTTCCATGTGGTCTTCGGTGTGGTGAGCGATGGCCTGGGCGGCGGCGCTCATCTCCATCAGCGTGTCGTAGCTGGCGGTCTGGCCGTGCTTGAGCAGGCTCTTGGCCATGCGCAGGGCGTGCGGCGGCTGCTGGGCGATCCGGTTGGCCAAGGTCATGGCTTCTTCCATCAGCGTCTCGGCCGGCACGGCCTTGCTGACCAGGCCCCAGTCCGCCGCCTTCGCGGCATCGATCACGTCGCCGGTGAACAGCAGTTCCGCCGCGCGGCTCATGCCCACGGTGCGCGGCATCAGCCAGGCCCCGCCGTCGCCGGGGATCAGGCCCAGCTTCAGGAAGGTCACGCCGAACTTGGCGGTGTCGGCGGCGATGCGGATGTCGGTCATGCAGGCCACGTCGCAGCCCAGGCCGATCGCCGCCCCGTTCACCGCCGCGATCGACGGGACCTCCAGGCCGTAGATGGCCCGCACCACGCGGTGAATGTTCTTGCGGTAGCCGTCGCGAACCGCCACGCCGTTGCCGCCGAACGCGCCCTCGCGGGCCTTCATCGCCTTGACGTCGCCGCCGGCCGAGAAGGCCTTGCCTGCGCCCGTCAGGATCACGCAGCGGATGTCCTGGTCGTCATTGATCGCCTCGCAGGCGGCCGCCACCTGGTCGCCGTCGCCTGGGGCGCCCAGGGCGTTCATCGCTTCGGGCCGGTTCAGGGTGAGGATGGCGACGTGGCCGCGTTTCTCGGTGAGGATCAGGGACATGGGCGCGCGCTCCTGCGAATTCCTTGTTTTTCTCTCCATAGCCTGCTTTACGCCGTCGCACAGCCGAACTGGGCCACACAACCAGTGCGATTACACCGATCACGAAAACGCGACTGGCGCATCGACGCGCGCCGACATTGAGTGGGCGCAGGGACGATCACGAAGGCTGCGGTGGATGACCGAGCACGCGAAGGCCCGACACGTGTTGATTATCGAGGATGAAATCCTCGTCGCGTTCGAGGTCGAAGCCCTCCTGACTGAGCAGGGCTTCACGAGTTTCGATATCGCCGACAGTTTGTCGGACGCCCTGGCCTTGGCCATGGCCAATCCTCCAGATCTGATCACCGCCGATTATCGCATCGTGGGCGGCACCGGCGAGGAAGCCGTCGAGGCCATCCAGCGCCAGCTGGGCCGCATCCCCGTGGTCTACGTCACCGGCAATGCCGACCAGCTGCAGGGCCGCCTGACCCCCATCGTCGACAAGCCGATCTCGGCCCGCCGTCTTCGCGAAGCCTGCGCTCGCGCCGCCACACGCTGAGATTGCCGCCATCCCGGCCAGCCCATAGACTTGGCGGCTGGAGGACGCGATGCACGAGATCACCACCCTCGAGGCTCTGGAGGCGCTGTATCAGCCCCAGCCTGTGGCGGCCTCGACCGTCAAGGTCACCGACCACATCACCCCGCACTATGCCGCCCTGATCGAGGCCTCGCCCTTCCTGGCCCTGGCCACCGTCGGCCCCGAGGGCCTGGACTGCAGCCCGCGCGGCGACCTGCCGGGCTTCGTCCGCATCGCGGATCCCAAGACCCTGATCCTGCCCGACCGGCGCGGCAACAACCGCATCGACAGCCTGCGTAACATCGTCCGCGACCCGCGCGTGGCGCTGCTGTTCCTGATCCCGGGCTCGGGCACCACCTTCCGCGTCAACGGCCGCGCGGTGTTGAGCGTCGATCCCGACCTGCTGGAAAGCTTCGCCGTCGACGGCAAGCCGCCGCGCACGGCGATGGTCGTCACCGTCGAGGAAGCCTATTTCCAGTGCGCCCGCGCCATCGTCCGCTCGGGCCTGTGGAAACCAGAAAGCCACGTCGACCCGAAGGCCCTGCCCACGCCCGGCGCCATGCTGGCCGCCGTCACCGCCGGCGAAGTCGGCGGCGAGACCTACGACCGCGAGTGGCCGGACCGCGCGGCCAAGACGATGTGGTAGCACGCCCACCGGTTGGGCCTAGTCGCCCACCAGCCCTTCAAGGTGAGGAAGCCGCGTCCAGAGACCAAGATGGGCCATCACCTTTCCTTCGAGTTCCATCGGCGCGCGCCACCACGCCTCGACGATCTCCAGGACCACCATGCTCATGGTGTTGCCCGCGCAACGAGGATCCGCCTCGTCTTGGTAGCGAGCGTTATCGTGATGCGGCGGGTCATCGTGCAAACTGTCCAGCCGCACGCCCGTCTCGGTGATCAGCTGCGCCGCAGAGCCAGGCACGCCAACAAGAAAATGACGCTGACAGTCTTGGCACTCCATCCGCACCAACAGGCCGGCCTGAGCATAAACGTGCATATCCCCAGGCTGGAACTCTTCGTAGCGCGGCACGCCGTGACACCACCAGCGCGGCGGCTGCTCGATGCGGCGGAGGATATCGTCGTAGGGAACGTACATTCGGCGTCGTCCATGACTTACGCCTGACGCAATGGTTGAATTTCGCGGAATGCGCAATGTTCCAGAGAGCGCCGCTCAGCTCTCCTCGATCTGCCGTTCATCCTCGCGGCTGATCGAGACTTCTTCGAAGTCCAGCTCCTCCTGCAGGATGAGGAAGGCGTCGGCGCCGACGGCCTGGCTTTCGCGCAACTCTTCCAGCCGTTCGCGCTCGCGGCGGATGGCTTTCAGGCCCAGCGTACGGCGCGCTTCCTGATCGCCGGTCTGCGGCGGGACCGTGGTGGGCACGGCGGCGAAGCGGTAGCGCCAGTGGTCGGCGGCCGCGCCGGTCTTGCCGTCCAGCACCTTGAGGGCGACGCTGGCCATGTCGGCGCGGATGCGCGCCAGCTCCTCGTCCAGGCCGTTCTCGCCGTCCAGGCCCAGCAGGCGCACCAGCGGCGACAGGGTCAGGCCCTGCAGCACCAGGGTGGCCAGCACCACGGCGAAGGCGGTCAGCACGATCAGGTCGCGCTGGGGAAAGCTGTGCGGCAGGGCGAAGGCGGTGGCCAGGGTGACGAGACCCCGCATGCCGCACCAGCCGACCAGCACGCCGTGCTTCAGGCTGGGCGTCGGATAGCCGCTGCCCCGCAGGGTCGGGAACATCTGCGCCAAGCGGATATAGGTCAGCACCCAGACCATCCGCACCACGATCAGGCAGCCGATCACCGCCACGGCGAACATCGCCGCCTCCTCCAGCCGCGCCCGCGGCATGCCGGCGACGATGGTCCGCGCCTGCAGGCCCATCAGCAGGAAGGCCAGAACGTTCAGTAGGAACACCGACGAGGTCCAGACGGCGAAGCTGTGGATCCGCATCCGGGGTGGCGTGCGCAAAGCTGCGGTCCGAGCCACGGTCATGGCGAAGGCCACCAGGCACAGGACCGCCGACAGTCCCAGGCGTTCGGCGATGATCCAGGCCCCGAAGCAGGTGACGAACTCGGCCATGTTGCCGCCCAGGGTGCCGGTCACGAACGGGTTCACGAAGCGCAGCACGCGCGCCAGCAGCATGCCCAGGATGATCCCGCCGGGCGCGGCCAGGGTCAGCTTGGCGGCCAAGGCGGCGTCGATGCCGCCCTGGGCCTGGAGCGCCAGGGCCGCCGAGAACAGCATCAGCGCCGAGGCGTCGTTCAGCAGGCTCTCGCCCTTCAGCACCGCGACCGAGCCGCGCGGCAGGCGCACGCTGGTCAGGATGGCGGTGGCGGCGGCGGCGTCCGGCGGGGCGACGATCGCGCCCAGGGCCAAGGCGGCGGCGATCGGCAGGCCGGCCATGGTCACGCCTAGCCAGGTCACGGCGCCGGCGCTCAGCACCACCGCCACGATGGCCAGGGCGAACAGCGGCCGCCACAGCTTGCGCGCATCGCCGACCGGGAAGTCGAAGGCCGCGTCGACCAGCACAGGGGCCAGGAACAGCGCCAGGGCCGTGTGCGGCTCGATCGAAATCTTGGGCGCGCCCGGGATCAGGGCGAAACACACGCCGGCGGCGGCCAGCATGGTCGGATAGGGCACCTTCAACCGGCGCGAGAACTGCAACAGCAGGACCGCGGCGGCCAGCAGGGCCAGCAGGCTTTCGAAAAAGCTCAAGCGTCAGGTCTCCGGGATCGACGCCCGACCTTACGCACCCCAGCTCAAAACAAAAGCGGCCCTGGGCTCCCCACCCAAGGCCGCTTGAAACACATCAGTCGCCTGAAGCGATGCTTAATCGTCGCGGTGGACGCGTTCGCGGCGCTCGTGGCGTTCCTGGGCCTCGACGCTCATGGTCGCCGTGGGGCGAGCATCCAGTCGGGCCAGGCCGATGGGCTCGCCCGTCTCCTCGCAATAGCCGTACGAGCCGTCCTCGACTCGGCGCAGGGCCTGGTCGATCTTGGAAATCAGCTTGCGTTGGCGGTCGCGGGTACGGAGCTCAAGAGCCCGATCCGTTTCCGAGGACGCGCGATCGGCGAGATCGGCGTGGTTCTCGGTTTCTTTCTGGAGATGGGCGACCGTTTCGCGAGATTCGCGAAGGATCTCCTCTTTCCAGGCGAGCAGCTTGTCCTTGAAATACTCAAGCTGCCGCTCGTTCATAAAAGGCTCGTCCTCGGAAGGACGATAATCAGACTTCTCTACAAGAACAGTGGCCGTTTGCATCAACGCCTCACGCCCCAATGAACTCAGCCCTTAAGGGCTGCGTGCTTATAGCAAAAGGTGAGCCGGGTTCAATGAACCTCGCGTGAGCGGCGCGTTCAGGTCGCGCGCCTCCCGCAAGAGGGCCGCAAACACGGCGACGATGGGTGTAAAACGCGCGAAAAAGCCAAGCGTGGCAGGGAAAAACCGATTTCGAGGTCCCTGCCCTGGCCATGTCAGCTTTTCCGCGCCTGGAGCTTGGCCAGCTCGACGGCGGCGCGCGTCTCGATTTCGTTGAGGATGCCCTCCAGATTGGGGTCCTCGGTATTTTCCCGCTGCTCGCGGATGGCGCGGGTCAGGCGGTCCAGGGTGTCGTGCGAGATGTCGCCGTCGATCATCCCGATGTGGACGTCGCCCAGCAGGTCCAGGATGTGCTCGGCGCGGCGCACGGCGCGGCGCTTGCGCTCCAGCGGGCTGCCGACGGCGCCCATCTCCTGCAGCGCCAGCAGGGCGTCGACCGAACCGACGCCGGAGAGACCGCCCACCGAGGCGGTGCTCGCCGCCCCACTGGCGGCGTTCACGGACGGGAGCGAAAAGCTTGACGATCCGCCGGCCGGCTTGGCCCGCGATGCGCCGCTCGCGCCTACGCCCCCCGTGCTGGAAACCTTCATCCGACAGCTCCAAAAAGCTTACGCGTGCGAGTCACTTATCCCGCAGCGTCATCAATATCCAATCGTGCGCTTGAAGTATGGTTAATGCCGGGCAGATTCTGCCGCGAGGCGCCCGGCGGACCACCGCCAAATCTCGAATCCTTTGAGTCACAAGGGCCTGAGCGATCTCAGGAAACTGGCCCGCTTCTGGCATGGGGCGGCGCGGGGACGTTCCCCACGACGAGATTGCCATGCCGCGTTCATTCTTTCGCACCCTGCTGACCGCCTTGGTCGCCGCTTCCGCGTTCATCGCGGCGCCGGCGTTCGCCAAGTCGCGGATCAAGGACATCGTCGCCTTCGAAGGCGTGCGCGATAACCCGCTGGTCGGCTACGGCATCGTCGTCGGCCTGAACGGCACGGGCGACAGCCTGCGCAACGCGCCGATGACCAAGCAGAGCCTCGAGGCCATGCTGGAGCGCCAGGGCGTCAACGTCCGCGACGGCAATCTCAACACCAAGAACACCGCCGCCGTCATGGTCACCGCCAATCTGCCGCCGTTCTCGGCCGCCGGTTCGAAGATGGACGTCACCGTCTCGACCCTGGGCGACGCCAAGAGCCTGCTGGGCGGCACCCTGCTGGTCACCAGCCTGCAGGGCGCGGACGGCCAGACCTATGCCGTGGCGCAAGGCACCGTGCAGACCGGCTCGGTCTCGGCCGGCGGCGCCTCGGGATCCTCAGTTACGAAGGGCGTTCCGACCGCTGGTCGGATCGCCGGCGGCGGCGTCATCGAACGCGAGACCGGCTTCCAGATGGTCAGCATGGACATCATGCGCCTGACCCTGCGCAATCCGGACTTCACCACGGCGCGCCGCGTGGCCGACGCCATCAACCAGAAATTCCCCAACTGCGCCCAGGCCCAGAACCCGACGGTCATCGCCACCCGCGCCCCGGCCGGCATGGACATGATCAGCTTCATGACCGCCATCGAGAACCTGGAAGTCGAGCCCGACGGCCCGGCCAAGGTGGTGATCGACGAAGTGGCCGGCGTGATCGTGATGGGCGACGACGTCCGCATCAGCAAGGTGGCCATCGCCCAGGGCAACCTGACCATCTCGGTCCAGGAAAACCCCGCCGTCAGCCAGCCGGCCCCGTTCAGCCAGGGCCAGACCAAGGTCGTCCCGCAGTCGACGGTCAGCGTCGACGAGGAGAAGGGCAAGCAGTTCCTGACCCTGGGCGGCGCGCCGTCGCTGAAGGGCCTGATCGGCGGCCTGAACGCCCTGGGCGTCACGCCCCGCGACATGATCTCCATCCTGCAGGCCGTGAAGGCCGCGGGCGCCCTGCAAGCCGACATCGAGGTGATGTGATGAGCGCGCTCTCGACGATCTCCACCTACGTTCCGCAGTTCGGCGCAGCCGCCGCCACGGTCAAGACGGCCGCCCAGGCGGTGAAGACCGCCGGCGCCGCTATCCAGGGCGCGGTCGAGGACACCGCCAAGGAAACCAAGGCCCGCGCCAAGATCAAGGCGACGGCCGAGAGCTTCGAGTCCTCGTTCATGTCCGTGATGATGCAGCAGATGTTCGAGGGCGTGAAAACCTCCGAACCGTTCGGCGGCGGCAACGGCGAGGAGATGTTCAAGTCGGTCCTGACCGACGCGATGTCGAAGGAAGTGACCAAGGCCGGCGGGATCGGCCTGGCCGCCACGATCCAGCGCGAAATGCTGAAGATGCAAGGTCTGAAGGAGTAACCCCATGGCCATCGCCGCCGTCGACGCCGACGATCGCGTCCACCAGCTGACCCTGCTGACCGAGCGCCTCACCGACCTGATCGCCAAGGAAGCCACCGCCTTCGAGACCCACCGCCCGCACGAGGCGGCGCAGTACGTCGAAGAGACGGCCAAGCTGGCCAATGTCTATCGCCACGAGTCGATGCGGGTGCGCCACAACCCCGCTTTGATCGAGAGCGCGCGGCCCGAGCTGCGCCAGCGCCTGATGCGCGCCACCGAGGCCTTCGACGCCGTGCTGGCCCGCCAGGCTCGCGCCGTGAACGCCGCCAAGACCGTCACCGAGGGCCTGGTCCACGCCGTGGCCCAGGAAATCGCCAGCCAGCGCGCCGCGCCGTCGACGACCTATGGCTCGGGCGGCATGGTCAACGACCGCCCGCAGCACGGCTCGGCGATCACGCTAAACCGCAAGGCCTAGAAGAACTCGTCCAGCATGAGGTGGAAGGCCAGCTTCCCCTCATCGGGCCGATAGATCCCGTAGCTTCGCAGGAAGCGCGCCTGCAGCGGACGGCCAAACTCGCCCAGGCCGTTCCAGGCGATGGCCAGGTCCTGATAGCGATCGGCCAGGCCCACGCGGCCGACGTCGATGCAACCGACCACCGCGCCGTCCCGCAGGATCAGGTTGTCGAGCGAGTAGTCGCCATGGGTGACGACCGTGTCCGCGGAGAGCGGCAGCAGGGCCATCATCTGGTCCCACACCGCCTGCGCGGTCATCCCTTCCCGCTCCTCATCGAAGTCCTCGGCGTCGACCAGGCCGGCCTCCAGCCGCGCCTGCGCCTTGGCCAGGCGGAAGCGATGGTCGCTGGTGAACGGGCAATCTTCGATCGGGATGGCGTGCAGGCGCTTCAGATGTCGCGCCAGGGCGTCGACGATCGCCTCTCGCTCGTCGTCGCCCGCCGCTTCCAGCAGCTGATAGGCGGTCTGGCCCGCGATCGCGTCCATCAGCAGCCAGGCCTCGTCCGGCGCGCAGACGAAGCCGGCCACGGCCGGAACGGGCAGACGCTCCGCCAGCCAGCGCAGGCGAACCATCTCGTCCGCCACGTCGTCGGCGACCGGCCCCCGTCCGTGCTTGAGATAGAGGTCCGGCGCGTCGGCGCGGCCGAACAGGCGATAGATCGCTCCGCCGGACTCGCCGACCGTGTCCCGCGCCCAGGCATAGCCGGCCAGCATCTCGGTCAGGCTCGCGGGCGTCTCGATGGCGACGCAGGCTTCTTCTCGATCGGTGTTCAGCATGGGTGGGATGTGGTGAGGATTGGCGGAAGCGCTACCGCACGAACGCAAACACCGCCGCCGCTCGCGTTGCGCCGTCGGGGTCGCCGTAGTCGGCCACCGGATACTCGGCCACGACCCGCAGGCGCTGGGTCGGCAGGTAGGCGCGGAAGGGATCGCCGATCAGCACCGCGATCCCGGCGACGACGCAGCGCTCTAGATAGGCCGTGACGCGCGCGGCCAGCTCCGGATCGTAGAAGAGATCGCCCACCAGCATCAGCTCGACAGCGGGCGGCTCGCCCGTCGTCAGGTCGCCGAGCCGCGCCTCGACCGAGACGCCATTAGCGACAGCGTTCAGGCGCGTGGCCGTCACGGCGTAGGGATCGACGTCGACCGCCACGACCTCGGCCGCCCCGGCCATCGCGGCGGCGATGGCCACAAGGCCCGACCCCGCGCCCAGATCCAGCACCCGCTTGCCCCGGACGGTCTCGGGATGGTCGAGGACATGCCGCGCGAGGGCCAGCCCGCCGCCCCAGGTCCGCGCCCAGTAGGGCGAGCCGAAATCCGGATCGGCCTCGGCCAGCCGCATCAGGCCGCTGCGAGGACCGGCGCGGTGCAGGCGGATCTCCGGCGCGCCCGGAACAGGCTCCAGCGGCAGGCGATCCCGGATGAAGGTTTCGAGGTCGGTCGTCATGGCTTGCCGCCCAAGCTTATCGTCCTCTCGACCCCGATCGCGTCCAGAAAATCCGCGTCATGGCTGACGACCAGCAGCGCCCCGTCATAGCCCGACAGCGCCGCCTCTACGGCCTCGATCGAGGCCAGATCCAGGTGGTTGGTCGGCTCGTCCAGGATCAGCAGCTGCGGCGGCGTGGCGGCGCAGAGCACGCAGGCCAGGGCCGCCCGCAAGCGCTCGCCGCCGCTCAACGTGCCGGCGACCTGGTGCGCGGCGGTGTTGCGGAACAGGAAGCGGGCCAGGGCCGCGTGGGCGTCGTTCTGACTGGCGGCCGGGTTCAGGCGGCGGAAGTTCTCCAAGATGGTCTCATCGTCGTGCAGCAGCGCCGCCCGTTGGTCGAGCAGGGCGACCGGGACGGAGAGCTTCACCTCTCCGGCGGTTGGCGACAGCGCGCCGGTGGCCAGTCGGATCAGCGTCGTCTTGCCCGTGCCGTTCGGCCCCGACACCGCGACGCGTTCGGGCCCGGCGATGCTGAAAGACAGACCTTCGATCACCGGCGCGCCATCCGGCCAGGCGAAGCTCACCGCATCGAAGGCCAGCACCCCGCGCCCTTCCGGCAACCCACTGGACGGCAGGTCGAAGCCCAGGGTCCGGGCGCGCTCAACGCGGGCCTCGGCCGACGCCTTGGCCTGCGCCGCCTCGGCCGCCAGCTTCTCGGCCAGCTTGCCCTCGCGCGCGCCGCTATTCTCGGCGCGTTCGGCCATCATGCCCAGCAGGATCTTCGGCTCGCTGCCCTTGGCGGCGAACTTGCGGCCGGCCGCGTCGCGGCGGTCCTTGCGCTCGCGGGCGACCTGGGCCTCGCGGGCGACGCGGCGCACCTCCTTCTCGGCGTGGTCGAGATCGCGCTGGGCGGCGTCGGCCTCGGCGGCCTTGCGCTCGGCATAGAGGTCCCAGCCGCCGCCGTACGAGCGCGCGCCCAGCGACGACAGCTCGACGATGCGATCCATGCCGCGCAGCAGGCTCCGGTCGTGGCTAACCACCACCGCCCCGCCGCGCCAGCGGGCCAGCACCTTGCCGACGATCGCCCTGGCCTCGGCGTCGAGATTGTTGGTCGGCTCGTCCAGCAGCAGGACATCGGGCCGAGCGATCAGCAACCGCGCCAGGCCCGCCCGCGTCGCCTGACCGCCCGACAGCGCCGCCGCCGGCCGCTCGGGATCCAGGCCCGCCAGACCGACATCGGCCAGCGCCTGGTCCAGCCGCGCCGGCAGGTCCCAGTCGGCTTCGGAGAGGTCGGTCTCGTCGCCCTCCCCGCGCTCGATCCGCGACAGGCGATCCCAGGCCGCGCCGACGCCCAGCAGGTCGGCCAGCCGCGCGCCGGATGAGACGTCCGGCGTCTGGTCCAGGGTCGCGACGGTCCCCGCCCGCGCGACCGTCCCGGTCAGCGGCGGACGCAGCCCCGCGATCAGCGCCAGCAAGGTCGACTTGCCCGCGCCGTTGCGCCCGACCAGGCCGATCCGCTCGGCCCCGATCGTGAGGTTCAGATTTTCGAAGAGCAGCCGGCCGTCAGGCGTGGCGGCGGAAACGGCATCCAGAGTGACGAAGGACATGCGAACCCACGGTCAGGGAAACGGGAAGGACGAAGCGGTCTTCCGTCTTGCTGATCATGGGAGCCTCCATCGGATGGGAAGGGGCGGTTTCTACGCTTGCGAACACGGTTCGGCAAGGCCGCAAGGATCGGGTGTCGCCCGGCGCCTGTCGGCGCGAGAACCCTCGCAACAGAGGAACTCCCCATGGCCTACGCCGTCACCAGCCTGCCCGCCGAACCGTTCGCCCCGTTGTTCGCCATGGACGACGCGACCCTGGCCGCGCGCGGCGCCCGCCGCGTCGTGGCCGATGCGCCGCTGGGCTTTCCCTGTCGCGTCAGTCTGGACGACGCCCAGCCGGGCGAGACGCTGATCCTGGTCAATTATGAGCACCAGCCGGCCGCGACGCCGTTCCGCGCCAGCCACGCCGTCTTCGTCCGTGAGGGTGTGGAAGCCGCCAACACGGTGGACGCCATGCCGCCGGCGCTGCGCCGACGCCTGCTGTCGCTACGCGCCTTCGACGCCGACCACATGATGATCGCCGCCGATATCGTCGAGGGTGTGGACGCCGGCACGCTGATCGCCCGGATGTTCGCCGATCCGAATATCGCCTACCTGCACGCCCACTACGCCAAGTGGGGCTGCTACGCGGCGCGGATCGATCGGACGTAGAGCTAGGTCGGCGCCATCTCGCGCAGGACCCAGACCAGCGAGCCGATGCCGCCGCAGAACACCATCATGTCGATGATGATCGAGCGCGGCTTGGGCGCCTTCAACGCGTCGAATGCGTCCTGCTTGGCGTCTTGCTTGGCGCTTCCGGCCTCTTTCTTGGCCATGGCTCGTTCCTTCGTAAGGTCGAGCTTCGGCCCGAACATGGGCTTTAGATCATGCGTGGGCTGAAGAACCCGCTTCCAAACAGGGTTGAGGGAGTACGAACGGCCAAGCCTGCCTAGAGGCAGCCGCCCTCACGCAGCGACGGCATGGACGAGGCGTCCGCCCCGACCCGACTGCTGCGATAGACCTTGCAGCGTTCGCGGCGCTGGAACTCCTTGTCGGGCGGTGGCGGCGGCGGGCGCTCGAAGGCCTGCCACTTGCGCTCGTCGATCGGGCCGATGAACGTCGGCGACGGGCGCTTGTCCGGCGGCTTGTCGTTCCAGCCGCCGTAGCAGCGCTCCTTCTCGGCAGGCGTCATGTGCTCGTCGCTGAGCCCCTTGCACGCCCGGTAGTAGCGGCCCCAGCCGAAGTTCGGATCCCCCTCGGTCAGCCGCCAGCGCTCGACCGCCTTGGGATCGACCTGCCAGGCGGGATCGGCAGGTGGCGCAGCTTCGGACGGCGCCGTCGCGGCCGGCGCGCCCACTGCTGAGGGCGTCGAAGCCTGCGCCGCCGCCGTCCTGGGCGCTGACGGGCCGCCCCGCGCAGAAGGCGATCGACGATGCGGCGCGCGCTCAGGCCGTTCCAGATCCAGGACGATCACCGGCGCCTCTTCGGCCAGCGGCGGCGCCTGATCGACCAGGACCAGCGCGGCCAGGATCAAGCCATTGATCAGGACGCCGCCCGACACGGCGATCCACCGTCGTCCTCCCCGCCCCATTCCGCCACCTCTGGTTAAGCTGGGCGGCAGCACGCGCGCCGCTGGCGCCGTTTTCGAGGCGGAGGCGTGTCCAAGCGGCGCCGTGAAGGCAGCGGCCTGCTGACATCCGCTGTCAGCAGAGGCAGGCCCTCGCGTGCGCGACATTTGTTCGCATGTTGTTCTTGTGTTAATTCGCGCGTCGAGCCCTACATATAGCCGCTGCGCTGCGACCAATGTCGCGGCCCAACGTTCCGGAAAACATGGCTGAGCAACTGAACTTCATCCGCGTTCGCGGCGCCCGTGAGCATAATCTCAAGGACGTCAGCGTCGACATCCCGCGCGGCGAGCTGGTCGTGCTGACCGGCCTGTCGGGCTCGGGCAAGTCGTCCCTGGCCTTCGACACGATCTATGCCGAGGGCCAGCGCCGCTATGTGGAGAGCCTGTCGGCCTATGCGCGCCAGTTCCTGGAGCTGATGAGCAAGCCCGACGTCGACCTGATCGAGGGCCTGTCGCCCGCGATCTCGATCGAGCAGAAGACCACCAGCCGCAACCCGCGCTCGACCGTCGGCACGGTGACCGAGATCCACGACTACATGCGCCTGCTGTGGGCGCGGGTCGGGGTCCCCTACTCGCCGGCCACCGGCCTGCCGATCGAGAGCCAGACCATCAGCCAGATGGTCGACAAGATCACCGCCCTGCCCGAAGGCACGCGTCTCTACCTGCTGGCCCCCGTCGTTCGCGACCGCAAGGGCGAGTACAAGAAGGAGATCGCCGAGTGGCAGAAGGCCGGCTTCCAGCGGCTGAAGATCGACGGCGAGTACTACCCGATCGAGGACGCCCCGGCGCTCGACAAGAAGTTCAAGCACGACATCGACGTGGTCGTGGATCGCGTGGTGACCAAGCCCGACATGGAGCAGCGCCTGGCCGACTCCATCGAGCAGGCCTTGCGCCTGGCCGACGGCCTGGCGGTCGCCGAGTTCGCCAATATCGAAGAGGGCGAAAAGGAGCCGCGCCGGATCCTGTTCTCGGAGCGCTTCGCCTGTCCGGTCAGCGGCTTCACGATCGCCGAGATCGAGCCGCGCCTGTTCTCGTTCAACAACCCGGCGGGCGCCTGTCCGGTCTGCGACGGCCTGGGCGCGAAGCTGGCCTTCGACGCCGACCTGGTCATCCCCGACAAGGACAAGAGCCTGCATAAGGGCGCCGTCGCCCCGTGGGCCAAGGGTCCCTCGCCGCTCTATACCCAGACTCTGCAGGCCCTGGCGCGCCACTACGGCTTCTCGATGGACGAGGCCTGGTACAAGCTGTCGACCGACGCGCGCGACGTGGTGCTGAACGGGTCCAAGGGGACCAAGATCAAGTTCATCTACGACGACAATGCCCGCAAGTACGAGGTCGAGAAGCCCTTCGAAGGCGTGCTGCCGAACCTGGAGCGCCGCTGGCGCGAGACGGACAGCTCGTGGGTCCGTGAAGAACTCGGCCGCTATCAGTCCGACACCCCGTGCGAGACCTGCCACGGCAAGCGCCTGAAGCCCGAAGCCCTGGCCGTCAAGATCGACGCCATGGACATCGCCGAGGTGTCGATGCTGGCCATCCGTCCGGCCCGCGACTGGTTCGCCAGCCTGGAAGGCAAGCTGACCGACAAGCAGATGGAGATCGCCCGGCGGATCCTGAAGGAGATCAATGATCGCCTGCGGTTCCTGGTCGATGTCGGCCTCGACTACCTCAACCTCTCGCGTGGCTCGGGCACCCTGTCGGGCGGCGAGAGCCAGCGCATCCGCCTGGCCAGCCAGATCGGTTCGGGCCTGACCGGCGTGCTATACGTGCTGGACGAGCCGTCGATCGGCCTGCACCAGCGCGACAACACCCGCCTGCTGACCTCGCTGCAGGGCCTGCGGGACCTGGGCAATTCGGTGCTGGTGGTCGAGCACGACGAGGAGGCCATCCTCACCGCCGACTACGTGATCGACATGGGTCCGGCCGCCGGCGTCCACGGCGGCCAGATCATCGCCGAGGGCAAGCCGGCCGAGATCATGGCCAACCCGAACAGCATCACCGGCCAGTACCTGACCGGCGCGCGCGAGATCGAGGTGCCCGAGCAGCGCCGCCCGATCAGCAAGAAGAAGATGCTGCGCGTCATCGGCGCCACCGGCAACAACCTCAAGAACGTCACGGCCGAGATCCCGGTCGGGACCTTCACCTGCATCACCGGCGTGTCGGGCGGCGGCAAGTCGACCTTCACGATCGAAACCCTGTACAAGGCCGCCGCGCGCCGCCTGAACAACGCCAGCGACGCCCCCGCTCCGCACGAGCGGATCGAGGGCCTGGAGCAGTTCGACAAGGTCATCGACATCGACCAGTCGCCGATCGGCCGCACCCCGCGCTCGAACCCGGCGACCTATACCGGCGCCTTCGGTCCGATCCGCGACTGGTTCGCGGGCCTGCCGGAAAGCAAGGCGCGCGGCTACGGCCCGGGTCGCTTCAGCTTCAACGTCAAGGGCGGCCGCTGCGAGGCCTGCCAGGGCGACGGCGTCATCAAGATCGAGATGCACTTCCTGCCGGACGTCTACGTCACCTGCGATATCTGCAAGGGCAAGCGCTACAACCGCGAGACCCTGGACGTGCTGTTCAAGGGCAAGACGATCGCCGATGTCCTGGACATGACCGTCGAGGAGGCGGCCGACTTCTTCAAGGCCGTGCCGCCGATCCGCGACAAGATGGAGACCCTCAAGCGCGTGGGCCTCAGCTACATCAAGGTCGGCCAGCAGGCGACGACCCTGTCGGGCGGCGAGGCGCAGCGGGTGAAGCTCAGCAAGGAGCTGTCGCGCCGGGCCACCGGCCGGACGCTGTACATCCTCGACGAGCCCACGACCGGCCTGCACTTCGAGGACACCAAGAAGCTGCTGGAGGTGCTGCACGAGCTAGCCGACCAGGGCAACACCGTGGTGGTCATCGAGCATAACCTGGACGTGGTGAAGACCGCCGACTGGCTGATCGACTTCGGCCCCGAGGGCGGCGATGGCGGCGGAGAGATCGTCGCGACCGGCTCGCCGCAGGACGTGGCCAAGGTCGAGGCCAGCTGGACCGGTCGCTACCTCAAGGAGCTGCTGGACCGCCACGAGGAGCGCCGCAAGGCGCGGGTGGCCGAGCTGAAGAAGGCGAAACGCGCCTAGAAAACGAAGGCCCCGGAGATCGATCTCCGGGGCCTTTTTCGTTACCAGCCGCCCGTGGTCTCGGCGCCGGTCCGGCGATCCTTGAGCTCGCGATAGATCGCCGGCGCCGGGCTGAAGACGATCATGGTCGTCAGCACCGAGATCAGGCCCGCGAACAGCGTCCGCACGACGCCCGCGGGCGTGAAATAGGCCTGCAGCGAGCTGCTGTCTGAGCGCATCATCTTGCCGGTGGCCGCCAGGTCGCCCGAGGCGATCAGGCCGATCGCGTAGACGATCATCATCAGCAGCAGCACGACGATCAGGCTCATCACCACGCCCAGCAGATAGGCGCCGAACAGCGGCCAGAAGAGCCCCTTGGTCTCTGGCAGAGAGCGGAACAGGGTGAACCGGCCGGTGTCGAAGGTGACGGGCGAGGCGAACGACAGCCGCACGGCCAGATAGACCGCCCCGCCGATCGATCCCAGCACGGTCAGAAGCGCCAGGAACGCGCCCATCGCGCCGCCCAGACCGCCCAGGAAACCCGCCAGGGCGGACCCGAAGAACAGCACGCTCATCACCGACAGGACCATCAGGAACCACACGGACGCCTGACGCAACTCCTGCGCGCCAAGCCGCACATAGGCGGTCTTGCTGTCGTCATGGCGCAGCACCAGGCGGTTCAGGGCGGCGAAGATCACGCCGTTCATGATGAAGCTGTAGGGCAGCGTCCACAGCATCATCGGCGCCAGGTTCGAGAGGTGGCTGGCGAACACTTCCGGGTCCGGCGTGGTGGTGTCCGACAGGTAGGTGACGACGGCCTGCATCTGGACGCCGAAGAACTGGATCGCCAGCACGTTCGAGATCAGCGACAGCACCGTCATTCCCACCGCCCAGATGGCGACCGTCTTCAGGTTCTCCCGCACGAGCCGGAAACCGGAAAAGGCTGCGTCGGAGGCGGAGAACTTGGACATGTGGGGCTCTTCGGAAGGCATAGCCCTCAAGGCTAAACAGGTTCGCGATGCTCCGACAGGGCCGAGACGGCTTTATTCGCACGGGCTTGCGGCGCGGCGGCGGGCGCCTCTAACATCTGTTTAAAATATGGGGAGGACATCATGAAACTCTATGGCGAAGCCATGCCCGCGCCCAATCCGCGCCGCGTGCGGATCTTTCTGGCCGAGAAAGGCGTCGAGGTTCCCGAAATCCCAATCGGCATGCGCCAGGGCGGCCACAAGTCGCCCGAACACCTGGCGCGCAACAGCCTGGGCCAGGTGCCGACCCTGGAGCTCGACGATGGAACCACGATCAGCGAGACAGTCGCCATCTGCCGCTATTTCGAGGTGCTGCACCCCTCCCCGCCCCTGTTCGGCGGTTCGGCGCTGGAACAGGCCCAGGTCGAGATGTGGACCCGGCGGGCCGAGTTCCGGCTGATGGTGCCGGTCGGCATGTTCTGGCGCCACGCCCATCCGCTGACCGCGCGCCTGCTGAAGCAGAACGTCGAGTTTGGGGAGTCCAACCGCGAGGTGGTCGAGAAGGCCCAGCTGTGGCTGGACCGCGAACTGGCCGACGGCCGGCCCTACCTGGCCGGCGAGACCTATACGATGGCCGACATCACCGCCCAGACCACGCTGGACTTCGCCGACTTCACGGGGCTGCACACGCCGGCGGAAGCCAAGCACGTGCTGGCCTGGCGCGAACGGATGGCGGCGAGGCCCTCGGCTTCCGCCTAGTCGTGCAGCCCGGCGTCGATCTCGTCCTGGTTCAGCTGGGCGAAGGCCTTGGCCGGGGCGGCGACCAGGATCACCGTCTGCAGGGTCAGGAAGATCGGCGCCAGCAGCAGGTTGGCCAGCAGCATCAGGATCAAGCGCGGGTGGCTGCCCGCCGCGCCGCCCAGGGGATCGACGCCGCCGCCGATCACATTGCCGACGACGCCCGACACCGTCGTCTGGATCAGCGACACGACCGCCGCCAGGACGATGGCCATGACGTACATGCCCAGCAGGCGCAGGAACTGGCCGTGGGTCTGCACCCAGGCCTCGCGGATGTCGATGTGGTGATGCGAGAAGGCGTGCGGGCCCAGCAGCGACAGGCGCACGGCCACCCATAGCGACAGGCCGATCACCGCCAGGCCGCCCAGGGTGGCGAACCAGCCGGCCGCCGCGCCCGACAGCAGCGACGCGCCCAGCACTACCGCGCCCGACGGGATCACCGTCACGCCCAGGGCCGCGGCCCAGGTGATCAGCGAGACGATCAGGAGCTGCAGCTCCTCCTTGCCCAGGCGCAGATAGGCGAAGCGGTTGTTGGCGGGCTCGATCACCGAGCGGATGATCGCCGCCTGCAGCACCGAGGACAGGGCCAGCGCCACGGCGATCAGCAGCACCATCACCCCGCCCAGATGGGTGACCAGATCGAGGATCTCGCGCGGGTCAGCCGACCCGACGCGGCCGGCCAGGGCCGCGCGCCCCTCGTCGCCCAGCACGATCTTCACCAGCAGACCCAGGATCGGCAGCATGACCAGAGAGAAGGTCGCCCAGGCCAGCACGGCCAACGGCTTGCGCCGCATGGTGCTGAGGCCTTCGAGGGCGGCGTCGACGGGGCGGACGGACATCTAGGCTTCCTGCGTGACCGCGCTGGCGCGGTAGAAATGGGCCAGCGACCCGGCCCAGGCCGGCATGGCGTAGAAATAGGCGACCGCGGCCAGGATCGCGGCCACGACCAGGCTCTGGCCGGGCGCGAGGGTCAGCAGCGCGCTGAGCGCCATCATCGGCACGACGATGGCCAGGCCGACGACGAACAGGGTCGGCACGCGGCCCTTGGTCAGCGGAAAGGCGCTCAGCACCCGCACGCCCGACTGCTCGACCGTGGCCGGCGCCGACAGCGACAGGCGCAGGGACAGCCAGATCAGGATCGCGAAGCTGGCCAGCGGCGCCACGACCAGCACGATCCCGGCCGGACCGGCGCTGGCGAAGGCGCCCTTCCAGCCCGCGATGGTGCCGGGATCGAAGTTCGGCGCGGCGGTCCGGGCGACGCCCAGGGACACGCCGCCGACGATGACCATCAAGATCGCGCCGATCAGGAACAGCAGGGCCAGGATCATCAGCTGCGCGGCCAGCAGCCGCCACTCGTCGCGGCCCCAGCGCAGGCCCTTCAGGCCCGTCTGACGACCGAACGCCCGCCGGAACAGCGCGCCTTGGGCGATGACCAGGGCCAGCAGCCCACCCAGCAGGCGCACGCCCGGCGGCAGGAAGTCGGCGGCGACGCTTACCACCGCCGCGACGGCGAGGGCCGCCCAGCAGTCGCGCGCTGCGTTGGCCACATCGGACAGGCCCGCGCGCAAGGTCGCGCCAATGGTCGCCGATCCGTCCGTCATCCGATCAAATTCCTCTGCGCGAGCGAGTCGCCGCGATCCGCGCAATCTATGGCCTTGCCGCAGTCGCCGCTACGCCTCGCGCGTCAACGCGCGGTGGATGACCGCCCAAGGCGCGAAGAACACCGCCTGCACCACCGCGCTGAACAGGGCGCCGATCGCGCCCAGTCCCGCCAGCCACGGCCAGGCGTCGTGCAGGATGTCCATCGGGGGGCGGGCCATGAACGCCTCGATCGCGCCCGCGCCGTGCATGGCCGTCAGCGAGCTGCCGCCCGCCACCACCACGCCCAGCACGACGGCGCCAACCAGGATCTCCATCCCGATCACGAAGACGATCAGCAACAGGGCCACGCCCAGCAGCGACCAGCCCTGGCCCTTGGTCAGGGTCCAGCTCTCGAACAGCCTGAACTGGTTGTCGACGAAGGTCATCGGCGCGGCCATCGACAGGCGCAGCGCCACCCACAGCAGCACGCCCGCCGCGAGCATGAAGCCGATCACGGCCGTCGCGCCCGCCGCCATCTTGCCGCTCTCGCCGCCGCTGACCGCGACGATCGTCACGATCACCACCACGATCAGGGCGACCACGAAGATGGCGATCATCGCCAGCACCTGCTCGACCAGCAGCAGCAAGGTCAGCCACATCTCCCGCGAGCCGACCCGCAGGTAGGCCCAGGCCGACTGCTGGGGCGTCAGCACGGCGCGGAACACCGCCGCGCAGAACACCGCCCGCACGAACGACGACCACAGCCAGTACAGCATGTTGAAGGCGGTCATGCCCGACTGCGCCTTGAACATCTGCTCCATCATCTCGGGGTTGCTCTGGCCGCCGTGCTGGCTCATGGCCACCTGGATCAGCTGGGCGAAGGTCGGCCCCATCGCCAGGAAGCACAACACCGCTGGCACGATCAGCGCCGCGACGAAGGCGATCGCCCACCCGACCACCGCCAGAGGCTTGCGACCGACCACGCCGAAACCGGCCGTCGCGGCCTCGCCTACCGAAAAGCTCGCCATGTTCCCACCCATGCTCGCCAGGCGCGAAGGGCCCGGTCCGGTAACGCGACACTACCAGCAGGTTTCGCCGAGCGACAGCCGGGGGTATAGGGCGCCCCATGACCACGAATTCGACCTATCAACCTGTCCACGTCGTCGGCGGGGGCCTGGCCGGCTCCGAAGCCGCCTGGCAGATCGCCCAGAGCGGCGTGCCCGTGATCCTGCACGAGATGCGCAAGGACGACGCGACCGGCAAAGTCACCACCGACGCCCACAACACCGCCGACCTGGCCGAGATGGTGTGCTCCAACTCGTTCCGCTCGGACGACTGGCAATTCAACGCCGTGGGCCTGCTGCACGCCGAGATGCGCAAGCTGGACAGCCTGATCCTGGCCTGCGCCGACCAGCACCAGGTGCCGGCCGGCGGCGCCCTGGCCGTGGACCGCGACAACTTCTCGGCCGAGGTCACCCGCCGCCTGGAAGCCCACCCGCTGGTCACCATCGTCCGCGAGGAAATCGCCGGCCTGCCGCCGCAAGAGTGGGACAACGTCATCGTCGCCACCGGCCCGCTGACCTCGCCGGCCCTGGCCGAGGCGATCCTGGAGCTGTCGGGCGAAGGCCAGCTAAGCTTCTTCGACGCCATCGCGCCAATCATCCACTTCGAGTCCATCAACATGGACGTCGCCTGGCGCCAGTCGCGCTACGACAAGGAAGGCCCTGGCGGCGACGCGACCGCCTACATCAACCTGCCGATGAACAAGGACCAGTACGAGGCCTTCATCGACGCCCTGATCGACGGCCCCAAGTCCGAGTTCAAGGAGTGGGAGAACGTCCCCTATTTCGACGGCTGCCTGCCGATCGAGGTGATGGCCGAGCGCGGTCGCGAGACCCTGCGCCACGGCCCGATGAAGCCCGTCGGTCTGACCAATCCGCGCGACCCGACTGTGAAGTCCTACGCCATCGTCCAGCTGCGCCAGGACAACGCCCTGGGCACGCTGTGGAACATGGTGGGTTTCCAGACCAAGCTGAAGCACGGCGTCCAGGCCGAGACCTTCCGGATGATCCCGGGGCTGGAGAACGCCCAGTTCGCCCGCCTGGGCGGCCTGCACCGCAACACCTTCATCAACTCGCCCAAGCTCCTGGACAAGTCGCTGCGCATGAAGGTCGCCCCGCGCCTGCGTTTCGCGGGCCAAGTCACGGGCGTCGAGGGCTATGTCGAGAGCGCCGCCATGGGCCTGCTGACCGGCCGCTTCGCCGCCGCCGACCGCAAGGGCGCGCCGATCGACGCTCCGCCGCCGACCACCGCCCTGGGCGCGTTGGTCGAACACATCACCGGCGGCCACCTGGAAGCCGGCAACGGCCCCGGCAGCTTCCAGCCGATGAACATCAACTACGGCCTGCTGCCGCCGCTCGAAGCCCCCAAGGTCGACGAGGACGGCAAGAAGATCCCGCTCAAGGAGCGTGGCCGGGCCAAGAAGCGCCTGATGAGCGTGCGAGCGTTGAAGGATCTGGAGGCGTGGGCCGGCCTCTAGTCGCGGGATCCTGCGGGAAGTAGCGAAAGCCCTTCAGCAGGATCTTCACCGCCTCCCAATGGATCGCCGCCAGGATGCCGGCCACCTGCCAGGGGTGGCTGGCCAGGGCCTTCCAGATGGCGCGATCGGTCAGGTCGCGCCGCTCGCCAGCAAAGGTCGCGGCCAGCACCAGGCCGTCCTCGTCCAGCACGTCGACGCCGACATGGACGCTCTCGCCCGGCGGCGCGATCTCGAAGGCGTATCGCAGGTCCATTGGCAGGAAAGGCGAGACGTAGAACGCCTTGCGTGCGTCCTGCTCGACCCAGCCGCCGACGACCCGCCGGGCCGGCAGCACATAGTCATGGCGCTGGCCGAAGGTGTTGCGCACCGCGTGCACCGTGGCCACCAGCTTGCCGTCCGCGTCGTGGCAGAAGAACACACTCAGCGGATTGAAGCCCTTGCCCAGGATGCGCGGCATGGCCAGCACGCTGACGCGTTCGGCGCCCAGGCCGCGCGCGCGCAGCTTGGTCAGCACGGCCTCTTTCAGCGAACCTTCGGCCCCTCCGAGGTGGTCGCGATCGTGGAAGCTGATCAGGTTCCAGCGGCCGCGTGAGAACCGCTTCAGCGACCGGTCCAGCGCGTCGATCTCTTCAAGATCCAGCAGCAGCATAAACACCCGATAGCGCAGCCGATGGCGCTTGGGCCGCATGCGCTCATGGACGACATGGCCGGTGTAGAGCGCCGAGCGGAGGGTCATGCGACCAGCTCCCGCTCCGCCTCGACGACCGGAGCCTCGAGGAAGATGCGGCCCGAGGGATTCGGCGTCAGCCAGGGCCGGCGCCCGCCTCCCAATTGCTCGGCGACGGCCAGGCCCGCCTGCAGGCCGTCCTCATGGAAGCCCGAGCCGAAATAGGCCCCACAGAACCAGGTCCGGCGGCGGCCCTGCAGCGACCACAGCTTGCGTTGCGCCAGCATGGCCGGACTGTCGAACAGCGGGTGCTCATAGACTTGGTCGTGCAGCAGCCCGCCCGGCGTCTGGTCCGGGTTCAGCGACAGGAACACCTCCGCCTCGCCGATCGGCTGCAGGCGGTTCATCCAGTAAGTCACCCCGCCGTCCTCGCCCCGCCGGCCGACATGGTTCCAGCTGGCCCAGGCGGCGCGCCGGCGCGGCATCTGACCGACGTCGCGGTGCAGCACCGCGCGGTTGCGGCTGTAGCGGAAGGCGCCCAGCAGGTCGCGCTCCTCGGCGGTCGGCGCGGCCAGCATCCGCAGCGCCTGGTCGGCGTGGGACGCGATGACAACCTGGTCGTAGGTTCGCATCTGCCCGAACGCATCCTCGATCGAGACGCCGTCCGGCTGGCGATGAATCGCCTTCACCGGCCGGCCGACGAAGATGTCGCCCGAGATCCCTGCGGCCAGCTTCTCCACATAGCGGGCGCTGCCGCCGGCGACGGTGCGCCAGATCGGCCGCTTGTCTACGGGAAGCATCAGGCCGTGATTGTCGAAGAACCGCAGCAAGGCCGCGGCCGGAAACTCGCGAATGTCGCTCATCGAGGTCGACCAGATCGCCGCCGCCTGCGGCAGCAGGTGGTCTTCCTGGAACGCGCGCCCGAAACCCTGCTGACGCAGATATTCGTCGAGCCGGCACAGGCCGCCGCTCTCAAGCTCCGGCGGGATACGGCGGCCCTCGCGGTAGAACCGCATGACGTCCAGCAGCATTTTCAGGAAGCGCGGGTTCAGCGCGTTACGCTTCTGAGCCAGGATGTTAGTGCTGGAATATTCCAGCGCCCCGCCGTCCAGCGATACGCCGAACGACATGTCGGTCGCCAGCGTCTCGACGCCCAGGTGCTGGAACAGCGCCGTCAGGTTCGGATAGTTCGGCTCGTTATAGACGATGAAGCCGGTGTCGATCGCCGTGCCGTCCACCTTCACCGTGTGGGCATGCCCGCCCAGCCGGTCGTCGGCCTCGTACAGCGTCACGTCATGGCCGCGCGACAGGAGCCAGGCGGCGGATAGTCCCGAGATCCCGGCGCCGATGACGGCGACGGACAGACGAGGAGCGACGGTGGCCAAGGCGATCTCCCAAGAGCGTCCGAGCGACGCTTGCAGGAGCAGCTACGGATCGTCGCGACAAACGGACGCATCCGATCGCCCGTTCCGCGCGTAGCTACGCATGAACAGGAAAAGGGACGGTCCATGAGCTTTATGAAGGCGGCGATCCACGCGTTCGAGGACGCGCCGATGCCCGACCTGGTGTCGCGCACGGCGATCGAGATGCTGGTCGGAGACGTCCGCCGCCGGCTGTCCTACGCTCCGTCCGACGCCACCGCCCTCTTCGCCCGCGACATGGACCATCATCCGATCGCGACCCACACCGAAGACGCCAACGCCCAGCATTACGAGCTGCCCGCGGCGTTCTTCGAGACGGTGCTCGGCCCCAACCTGAAATACTCCAGCGGCCTCTATCCTCCGGGCGCGACCAAGCTGGAACACGCCGAGGCCGAGGCCCTGCGCGAAACCGCCGCCCATGCTGACCTGCGCGACGGCCAGGACGTGCTGGAGCTGGGCTGCGGCTGGGGTTCGCTGTCGCTGTGGATGGCCCAGCGCTATCCGAACTCGCGGATCGTCAGCGTCTCCAACTCGGCCTCGCAACGCGCCTTCATCGAAGGCCGCGCCGCCGCGCGTGGCCTCACCAACCTGACCGTCGTCACCGCCGACATGAACGACTTCAGCACCGATCGCCGCTTCGACCGCGTGGTCTCGGTCGAGATGTTCGAGCACATGTCCAACTGGCGCGCCCTGCTGGGACGCGTGCGCGGCTGGCTCAAGCCCGACGGCCTGCTGTTCCTGCACGTCTTCACCCACCGCACGACGCCGTACCGCTTCGAGACCGACGACCCGGCCGACTGGATCGCCCAGTACTTCTTCGCTGGCGGCGTCATGCCCAGCCACGACCTGGCGCGGCAGTTCCCGGACCTCTTCACCGTCGAGGCCGACTGGCGCTGGAGCGGCGAGCACTATGCCCGCACCGCCCGCCAGTGGCTGGCCAACATGGACGCCAACCGCGCCAAGCTCGATCCGGTGCTGACCGAGGTCTACGGCAAGGACGCGGCCGTCTGGCGGCGGCGCTGGCGGCTGTTCTTCCTGGCCACCGCCGGCCTGTTCGGCCATCGCGGCGGCGAGGAGTGGGGCGTCAGCCATTACCGCATGCGCCCGGTTCCGGAGGCGGCCCGATGATCCGCCTTCTCGCCGGCTACGGCGCGACCGCCCTGACCATGCTGGCCCTGGACGGCGTGTGGCTGACCCTGGCCGTCCCGCGCCTCTACCAGCCGCGCATCGGCGAGTTGATGGCCGCCAAGCCGTCGCTGGCGCCGGCCGTCGTCTTCTATCTGCTCTATGTCGCCGCCATCGTGGTGCTGGCGATCCAGCCGGCGCTGCGCGAAGGCGGCTGGCGGCGACTGCTGACCCATGCGGTCGTCTTCGGCCTCGTGGCCTACGCCACCTATGACTTGACCAACCAGGCGACCCTGAAGACCTGGTCGACCACCATCACCCTCGTCGACATGGCCTGGGGGACCCTGGTCACCACCGCCGCGGCTTCGGCGGGTTACGCCGTCATGCGCGCTATGGGGAAATAGTCCCGTTGCCAGACCGGAGTCGCCGTGCGAGCGTCCGGTTCGTGGGATCGCCAGGGAACGCTTGATGGACGCCGACACCAGCCGCGCCTTGCTGTCGCGCGCCCTTGCGCGCGTGGCCAATCGCGACTCCGATGCGCTGAAATACGTCTATCGCCACACCTCCGCGAAACTGTTCGGCGTCTGCCTCCGTATCTTGAATGACCGCGAGGAGGCGGAAGACGTGCTTCAGGATGTGTACCTCACCGTCTGGAACAAGGCCGGCCAGTTCGACCCCGAACGCGCCAGCCCGATCACCTGGCTGGTCAGCCTGTCCCGCAACCGCTCGATCGACCGCTTGCGGGCGCGCGGCGGCCGGGTGATGGCCGCCGTCGACGAGGCCGAGGCCCTGCCCGATGGCGCGCCCCTGGCCTCGACCCTGATCGAGGACGAGGACGATCGTCGCCGCCTCGAAGGGTGCCTGGACCAGCTGGACCCCAAACACGCCGGCGCGGTGCGCACCGCCTTCTTCGAAGGCGTGACCTATGACGCGCTGGCCAAGGCGCTCAGCATCCCGCTGGGCACGATGAAGAGCTGGATCCGGCGCAGCCTGATCAGCCTGCGCGCGTGCCTTGAAGCATGACCGACGCCCTGCCCCCGCATGACGGCGAAGACCGCCCCCTGGCCGGCGAATACGTGCTGGGCGTCCTGGACGCCGACGAGCGCGCCGAGGCGCAACGCCGCATAGCCGCCGAACCGGCCTTCGCCCGTGCGGTCGAATGGTGGGAAGGCCGCCTGGCGCATCTGGCAGAGCGCATCCCGCCGGTCGAACCGCCGGCCACGGTGTGGCCGCGCATCGCCAACCTGGTCGGCGCGGCCGCGTCGCAGAAGCCCTCGGCCTGGAACAATGTCCGTCTGTGGCAAGGCGCGTCGGCCGGCGCCCTGGCGCTGGCGGCGGCCAGCGTCGTCGCGCTGGTCGTCACGCCGCGTCCGGCCCCGCCGCCGGTCGTGGCGGCCAAGCCGCCGCCGGCCGCCGCCGAGGTGGCGCTGATCGCCGATCCGACCACCAAGCAGCCCGCCTTGGTCGCCACCCTCGACCACGCCGCCGGCAAGCTGATCCTGACGCCGGTCTCGATGAAGATGCCGGCCCGGCGCGACGCCGAGCTGTGGATCATCCCCGAGGGCCAGAAGCCAATCTCGCTGGGCGTGATCCCGCAGGACGCGCCGGCCCGCATCGCCGTGCCCGCCGGCCTGTCCGGCGCGGGCCACTACACCGCGACCCTAGCCGTCACCGACGAACCCCTCGGCGGCTCGCCCAGCGGCGCCCCGACAGGCTCGGTGCGGGCGGCGGGCAAGTTCCAGCAACAGGCCGAATAGCCGGAGCCTTCCGGCCCCCGAAGCGTTCGGGCGGGCATGACCCGCGTACAGACCTGGTTCACCGACACCGCCCAGATGTTCGGCTGGGCGCCGCCGTGGCTGGTCAGCACCGTGCTGATCGGCCTGGCCGTCATCATCGCCGTGGCGGTCCATGCCGTCGTGGTCCAGGTCGTCCGGCACGCCATCTCGCGTCATAGCGAGTTCTGGAAGCCGCTGATCGCTCGCACCCGCCGGCCGACGCGCCTGGCCTTCATCGTCGCGGCCCTGGGTCCGGCCGTCTCGGCCGCGCCGTTGACCGTCAGCCAAGCCGCGACCGCCAAGCACGGCCTGCTGGTCCTGTTCATCCTGCTGCTGGGCTGGATGGCCATGACCGCGCTCGATATCGGCGCGGCCCTCTATCTGCGCGGCTTCAAGATCGACGTCGAGGATAACCTCCTGGCCCGCAAGCACGTCACCCAGGTTCGGATCCTGCGGCGGGCGATGGCCATCCTGGTCGGCATCTTCACCCTGGCCCTGGCGTTGATGACCATTCCCGGCGTGCGCCAGTGGGGCGTCAGCCTACTGGCGGCCGGCGGCGCGGCGTCGCTGATCGTCGGCCTGGCGCTGCAGCCGCTGCTGACCAACCTGATCGCCGGCATCCAGATCGCCGTCACCCAGCCGATCCGCATCGACGACGCCGTGATCGTCGAGAAGGAATGGGGGAACATCGAGGAGATCAACGCCACCTACGTGGTGGTCCGCCTGTGGGACTGGCGACGGATGGTGCTGCCGCTCAGCTACTTCATCCAGACCCCGTTCCAGAACTGGACCCGCGAGAGCGCCGCCTTGATCGGCACCGCCATGCTCTATGTCGACCCCGCTGCCCCGGTCGATCGCCTGCGCGCCAAGCTGGAGGAGATCGCCAAGGCCTCGCCCCTGTGGGACGGCAAGGTCGTCAACCTGGCCGTCACCGACCTGACCGCCGAGGTCATGGAAGTCCGCTGCCTGGTCAGCGCTCGCAACGCGCCCAAGACCTTCGACCTGCGTTGCGAAGTCCGCGAAAAGATGATGGCCTTCCTGCGCGACGAGCTGCCGGAAGCCTTCCCGAAGCGCCGCCTGGCGCTGGCGGCGGGGGAGGCGTGATCATTCGACAAAGCTAGAGCACAGCTCGACCTTTTTCGCGGGCAGCCTCGATCAGAGCCTCACACTGCTCATCAGTGATTTCGGCGATGACTGCTCGCAAGACGCGCGATTTGGACATGCTGTGCTGATCCGCGAGGGCATCGAGCCTCCCCCGAACAATCTCTGACATTCGGAAGGTCAAATGCATGGATTTCTTAGCGTACATTTCCAATGCCCCTTAGACGATTTCCGGCAGCGCCTCTCTCGCGGGTCCTTTGTTCCGCCAAGCTAATATCTGCAGCGGCCTGTGTTCCTTGAAGGCATTCCAGGCCTTGATCGCCAAGGCAGCGCGCTCGCCATCGGAAATGCGAATGCGATAGACCGCCCGCGTTCTCAGCAACCTTTCGCGCAGATGGTATATTGGGCTTACTGCTGATAGATCGATCCCATCGATCAGCCTCGAGAAGAATTCGTCTGCCAAGGCAGGTTCTATACGGCCAAACCTATAGTGAAGAGCTGCCGCGAGCCCCCCTCCCATTATCTCGCGAATTTGCGAGGTGAATTTCACACTGTCTCGAATTCCAGGGTTTTTCGCCAAAACCTCTAGCAACTCACCATTCGTGGGAGAGATGTTCGCTGATAGAACGTATCCATACTTGAACATCCAGAACCAACGCAGCCCAGAAGCGAGAATGCTCGTGTTCGTCTCGCCCTGATCTCGCAAAACCTCTCCAAGAGCCCTCCGGCGACCTACGTCCAGCGAGCCGAATGCTGTTTCAGGAACGCCTCGCACAACGATTGCATAGAATGGCCGGCCAGCCTTCTTCACCGCTTCCAGGCGATGCTGCCCATCCATTAATTTGCCCGAGGCACTAATCTTGATGGTCTGGCCGTTGAGCCGCCAACGCCCGTCCCTCATGTCGCGAGCATACTTGTCGACGACAACACCGGAAATCTTCCGGTTCAATTCATTGTTGGATAGAAGCTTTTCGGCAACCGCGGCGTCAATGAGCTCGACGCTCGCCCTCAAATCGTCTGCGTTTCCTGATTTGACTTCAACATCGCGCTCAAACAGAGGCCCCGCACCATCCACTACGCCCGTGAAGTCGGTCAGACCCGTGATTTTCGGGAATGCTTCGCGCCCTGAGTCTACCTTGAGAAGCTTAATTTCCCTGTCGTGATAAAATGCGTTCCAAGCCTTCACCGCGACCGTAAGTATATATGTCTGCCGTCGAATTCCGCCGATGTCCCTCAATTCGCTCAGGACTTTTCTGAGGTGGAACACGGGCATACCAGGCCTTACGGGAACCTCGCCCGCCAATTGCCGATAAAAGGCATCGCATTTGGCCGGATCAGAAAGGCTGAAAAGATAGTGCAGCGCGATTGCAGGTCCGTGCGGTACTAGCGGCGTCGCTCTGAGCCCCGGAAGGATGCTATCCCTAATTTCAGGATGGGATTCTATCATATCAAGAAGAGTTATCGTAGAAACAGTCCTGCCATCACCGACGCATCCATTTATATAAAGCCATATAATCTTCAACGCCGCCCCTAGAGCACGTCCGTGCTGTACTTTCCTTATAGATAGAAAATCAGCAAGCTTTCTCTTTCGAACAGAATCTATCGTTTCGAAGGCGCTTACCTCAACACCTTCAACGACAAGTGTTTTGAACGAGCATTGAGATTGCACGGATGCCAATATTCTCATCCGTCCATCTAGAACCCGACCATCTGAGGATATAACAATCGACGCGCCGTTGGTGAGCCAGCGCCCAGCGCGCATGTCATCGCCGTATGCACGGATCAACTTGGGATCAACCTTTGTCGTCGAATAGAATTTTTGAGAAAGCTGGTGCGCTTCTGATGGACTGAGGACCATCAAGCGCGAGGTTACTGAAGGACCCAAAGCCATCACTTGCCTCCCTCGCTTGCTCAAGAGATACATCCAGGAGGCGAACGAGTAAAAAAGAAACGTGTCCCCCATTTTTCTGGCGCACAGCAACTGCGCAAATTGCCCACGTCCCTCGCGCTCTTGCAGATTCAAGTAAGTGATTTATGACTTATGAGTGAGCGTCAGCGCGCCCATCGTGACGCTGACCGAGGCGCCTAGCCATTGTTCGTGGCGCGTGGGGAATGGAGCTGCAAGGTTCAAAGCCAAGCCTGTTAGCCTGCGAAATCGAACAGCGTGAGAATGACAGGCTTGAGCGTGATCGACGCATTTACAGTCGGAACCAGGGCCAAGGCCCGCTGTGACCTGCTGGGCGTCCCGCCCTACAGCGAGGTCGAGGGCCAGCTGACGCGGCGGTTCCTGACGCCTGCCCACGAGGCCGCTCTGGGCGCGCTCTCCGGCTGGATGCTGGAAGCCGGCCTGAGCGTGCGCCGCGACGCCGCGGCCAATCTGATCGGGCGCTACGAGGGCGAGATGGCCGGCGCCAAGGCGTTGATCATCGGCTCGCACATCGACAGCGTCAGGAACGGCGGGCGCTATGACGGGCCGCTGGGGATCATGCTGGGGATCGACGTGGTCGAGGCCGTGAACCGCGCTGGCCGCCGCTTGCCCTTCGCGATCGAGGTCGTGGCGTTCGGCGACGAGGAAGGCTCGCGCTTCCCCGCCTCGATGAGCTGCAGTCGCGCCATCGCCGGCACGCTGGATACATCGGCGCTGGAGATGAAGGACGCCGAGGGCGTGTCGGTCGCCGACGCGCTGAAGGCGTTCGGCGGCGATCCCGCCAATATCGCATCGGCGGCCCGTAGGCCCGAAGACGTGCTGGCCTTCCTGGAAGCGCATATCGAGCAAGGCCCGGTGCTGGAAGCCGAGGGCCTGGCGCTGGGCGTCGTCACCGCCATCGCCGCCCAGAAGCGGCTGATGGTGCGGATCGAGGGCACGGCGGGCCACGCCGGCACCACGCCGATGAACCTGCGCAAGGACCCCGGTCCTGCCGCCGCCGAGTCGATCCTGGCCCTGGAGCGGATCTGCCGCGCGGGAACCGACGGCCTGGTCGGCACAGTCGGCCGCATGACTGCCCTGCCCGGCGCCTTCAACGTTATTCCCGGCGCGATCGAGTTCTCGATGGATATCCGCGCCGAGACCTCCGCGACGCGCGACGAGGCGGTGCTGACCATCAGCGCCGAGATCCACGCCATCGCCGCCAAGCGCGGGCTTTCGGCGAACGTCACTCTGATGCAGGCCCTGGCCGAGAGCCCCTGCGATCCGTCGCTGATGGACCTGCTCGAACAGGCGCTCAGGGAGCTTTCCCTGCCCCTTCGCCGGCTGCCCTCGGGCGCGGGTCACGACGCCATGGTGATGGCCGACCTGTGCCCCGTCGCCATGCTGTTCATCCGCTGCGAGGGCGGGATCAGCCACAATCCGGCCGAGGCCGTCACCGAGGCCGATTGCGCCCTGGCGGCCCAGGCCATGCTTCATTTCATCGACAAGCTAGAACGACGCGAACGCGCATGACTGACACTTTCAAAGAACTCGACCACCCCGCCCGCCTGCTGATGGGACCCGGCCCGATCAACGTGCATCCCCGCGTGCTGCGGGCCATGTCGGTGCAGTTGCTGGGGCAGTTCGATCCCGAGTTCACCGGCTACATGAACGAGGTCATGGCGCTGTATCGCGGCGTGTTCGAGACGAAGAACCAGCAGACCTTCCTGATCGACGGCACCTCGCGCGCCGGGATCGAAGCGGCGCTGGTCTCGACGCTCAGCCCCGGCGACGACGTCGTGGTGATCAACGCCGGGCGCTTTGGCCTGCTGCTGGCCGAGATCGCCGAGCGCTGCGACGCCAAGGTCACCTTCGTCGAGGGTGATTGGGGCAAGGTCGTCGATCCGCAGGCGGTCGAGGACGCCGTCGCGCGCGTCAAGCCGCGCCTGGTCGCCTGCGTCCACGGCGACACCTCAACCACCATCGCCCAGCCGATCGAAGCCATCGGCGAGATCTGCCGTCGCCACGATGCGCTCCTCTATGTCGACGCCACCGCGACGCTGGGCGGCATGAGCGTGCCCGCCGACGCCTGGCAGGCCGACATCGTCACCGCCGGTCTGCAGAAGTGCATGGGCGGCCCCTCGGGCTCGGCCCCGATCACCATCAGCGACCGCGCCGCCGACCACATCTTCGGCCGCCGCCATGTCGAGAAGGGCCTGGCGACGCCGGGCGCCGCCGGCAACGGCCGCCGGATCGCCTCCAACTATTTCGATCTGGCGATGATCATGGACTACTGGTCCGACAAGCGCCTGAACCACCACACCGAGGCCGCGAGCATGCTGTTCGCCGCCCGCGAATGCGCGCGCATCGTGCTGGAGGAAGGCCTGGAAACGCGCTTCGCCCGTCACAAGCAGGCGGGTGCGGCCATGGTCGCCGGCATCGAGGCGCTGGGGCTCGAAGTCTATGGCGACCAGGCCCACAAGATGACCAACGTCACCGGTGTGATCGCGCCACGCGGCGTCGACTACGACCGCGTCAAGGCCCGCATGCGCACCGAGTTCGAGATCGAGATCGGCGCCGCCTTCGGCCCCCTGGCCGGCAAGATCTGGCGGATCGGGACCATGGGCGTGAACGCCCGCAAGCATGCGGTTCTGCAGACCCTGGCGGCGCTGGAGGCGGTGCTGCGCTGGGAAGGCTTCGAAGCCCCGGCCGGCGCAGGCGTCGACGCGGCGGCGAAGGTCTTCGCATGAGCGCCTACCCTCGCGACCTGATCGGCTACGGCGAACATCCGCCCCAGGCCAACTGGCCGAACGGCGCCCGCGTGGCCGTGCAGTTCGTGCTGAACTACGAAGAAGGCGCCGAGCGGTCGATCCTGCACGGCGACCCCGTCTCCGAGTTCTTCCTGTCGGAAATGGTCGGCGCCCAGCCCATCGAAGGCATGCGCAACATGTCGATGGAGAGCCTCTACGAATACGGCTCGCGCGCCGGCTTCTGGCGCATCCGGCGATTGTTCGAAGAATTTGGCCTGCCGCTGACCGTGTTCGGCGTCGCCCAGGCCATGGAGCGCCATCCTGACGCCGTCGAGGCGATGATGCAGTCGGGCTGGGAGATCGCGTCCCACGGCTATCGCTGGATCGACTACCAGCACTTCACGCCCGAGCAGGAGCTGGAGCACATCCAGCAGGCCATCGACATCCAGACGCGCCTGACCGGCGAGCGCCCGCTGGGCTGGTACCAGGGCCGCACCAGCCCCAACACCGCTCGCCTGATCGCGCAGGAAGGCGGCTTCGTCTATGACGCCGACAGCTATGCCGACGATCTTCCGTACTGGGACGATCAGCACGGCCGCGCCCAGCTGATCGTGCCCTACACGCTGGAAGCCAACGACATGCGCTTCACCGCGGCCCAGGGCTTCAACACCGGCGAGCAGTTCTTCACCTATCTGCGCGACGCCTTCGACGCCCTGTATCTGGAAGGCGAGACGGCGCCCAAGATGATGAGCGTGGGCCTGCATTGCCGTGTCGTGGGCAAGCCCGGCCGCATCGGCGCGCTCCGCAGGTTCCTCGAACACATCACCCAGCACGACCGCGTCTGGGTGGCGAAACGCATCGACATCGCCCGCCACTGGATCGCGACGCATCCGTATGGAGCCAAGGCATGAGCGCCCCGCCCCTGACGCTGTCGCGGCTGAACAGCATGAACCAGACCGGCTTCACCACCGCCCTGGGGTTCGCCTTCGAGCTGTCCCCCTGGGTCGTCGAGCGCGCCTGGGACGAGCGCCCGTTCACCAGCGTCGAGGCCATGCACGACGGCATGATGGCCGTCCTCGACGCCGCCACCACCGCCGACAAGCTGGCCCTGATCCGCGCCCACCCCGAACTGGCCGGCAAGGCCGCGATCGCCAAGACGCTGACCGCCGAGAGCAACGCCGAGCAGGCCAGCGCCGGGCTCGACAAGCTGACGCCGGAAGAGTTCGCGCGCTTCCACGACCTCAACGCCGCCTACGGCCAGCGCTTCGGCTTTCCGTTCATCATCGCCGTGCGGCTGAACGACAAGGCCTCGATCCTGACGGCCATGCAGGCGCGCCTGGCCAACGACGAAGCGGCCGAGATCGCCGAGGCGATCACCCAGATCGGCCTGATCTCCAAGCTCCGACTGCTCGACGCGGTGACGCAATAAGATGGACTACGACCTTCCCGGCTGGCTGAATCTCGCCCTTCGCTGGCTGCACGTGATCGCCGGCGTCGCCTGGATCGGGGCCTCGTTCTACTTCGTTTGGCTGGACAACAATCTGCGCGCGCCTGTCCCTGATAAGGACGGCGTCAAGGGCGAGCTGTGGGCCGTGCACGGCGGCGGCTTCTACCACTCGCAGAAATACATGGTGGCCCCGGCGCACATGCCCGACCACCTGCACTGGTTCAAATGGGAGGCCTACACCACCTGGCTGTCGGGCTTTGCTTTGCTGATCGTGCTCTACTACTGGCAGGCGCCGGTCTACTTGATCGACACCGCCAAGCACGCGTTCAGCCAGCCGGCCGCCATCGGCACGGGCCTGGCCTTCATCTTCGGCGGACTGGCGGTCTATGAGGCGCTCTGCCGCTCGCCCTTGGGCCAACGCGGGCTGTGGTTCGGGATCGTCTGGTTCGGCGCGCTCACCACTGCGGCCTATGCGCTGAGCAAGCTGTTCAGCGACCGCGGCGCTTTCATCCACGTCGGCGCGATCATCGGCACGGCGATGGTCGCCAACGTCTTCGTGGTGATCATCCCCAACCAGCGCAAGATCGTCGCCGACATGCTGGCGGGCCGGACCGTCGATCCGCGCCTGGGCGCGATGGGCAAGCAGCGGTCGGTGCACAACACCTACATGACCCTGCCGGTCATCTTCATCATGATCAGCAACCACTATCCGATGGTCACCGGCCATCCGCTGAGCTGGCTGCTGCTGGCGATGATCAGCGCCGGCGGGATCTCGATCCGGCAGTTCTTCCTGCTCAAGCACCACGGCAAGATCCGCCACGACTTCCTGTTCTACGGCGCGATGCTGGTGTTCGCCGCCACCGTGGTGGCCAGCCTGAAGCCCAAGACCGAGGTCAAGATCGATGGTCCCGTCAGCTTCGCGACCGCCCAGGCGATCGTGCAAAAGCACTGCGTGATGTGCCACAGCGCCGCGCCCACGCATCCCGGCTTCTCGGCGCCGCCCCTGGGCGCGACCTTCGACAACCCTGAACATATCCGTACCTACGCTCCGAAAATCCGTGAACGTGCGGTTCTTTCCACCTCTATGCCCCTTGGCAACGAGACAGGCATGACTGTAGAGGAGCGCGCCCAGCTGGGCGCCTGGATCAATCAGGGAGCCAAGATCCCGTGACCGACGCCGTCCTGGACGCGACCACGAAGACCGAGGGTGACGCCGCCCCGCGCAAGCGCAACGCCGAGCGCACCCGCAAGGCGATCCTCGCCGCGGCCTTGAAGGAATTCGCCCAGGCGGGCTTCGCCGGCGCCCGCATCGAGCGGATCGTCAAGGCCGCCAAGTGCAACATCCGGATGCTGTACCACTACTTCGGGGACAAGAAGGGCCTGTACATGGCCGTCCTCGAAAGCGCCTACATGGACCTGCGCACGCGCGAAGCCGAGCTTAAAATCGACTTCGACAAGCCGCTGGACGGCTTCATCGAGCTGCAGAAGTTCACCTTCGACTATTTCGAGAAGAACCCGCGCTTCGAGGGCCTGCTGCGCAATGAGAACCTGCAGCACGGCAAGTTCGCCTCGCAGTCGCGCGTGGTTACCGAGACCGCCTTCCCGCTGCGCCGCACGATCGAGAAACTGATCGAGAGCGGCCAACGCCAGGGCCTGTTCGGCCCCGACCTCGACCCGGTGCAGATCTACGTGACCATCGCGGCCATGAGCCGCTTTCACCTGGCCAACGGCTATTCGCTGTCGGCGACGCTGGACACAGACATGAGCGCTCCCGAGTGGCGCAAGGCGCGGCTGGACCACGCCCTGGCGCTGCTCGAAGGCTACCTCACGCGCGGCGCGCGCTAGGGCTTTGCGGGTGCGGCCGGGGCGGTCGCCAGCGGCGGACCGCTGAACTCGGCCTCGATCGTCACCTGGACCTCGTCGCCGACGCCCATGGTCGTGCCGGGGGCCGGCACGCCGTAGGCCATGCCGAAGTCCGAGCGCTTGAACGAGCCCTTGGCCGAGAAACCGACGCGAGCGTGCGGGTCCATCGGATGGCCCGGATAGCCGCCGTTGTAGGTGACATCCAGGACGACCGGCTTGGTCACGCCGTGCAGGGTCAGGTCGCCGGTGATCTTGCCGGTGTCGGCGCCGGTCGTCTCGACCTTGGTCGACTTGAAGGTGATGGCCGGATAGGTCGCGGTGTTCAGCCACTGCGCGCCGGTCAGCTCGGCCAGGAATCCCTCGGGCGGCGACGGGATGGTCAGCGACATCGGATTGATCGTCGCCTCCAGCGTGCTGGCGCCGGCGTTGTTCTGGTCGAAATGGAGCTTGGCGTCGAAGTCGGCGAACGCAGCCGTATAGTTCGAGAAGCCCAGGTGGCTGACGCGGAACACCAGCGTGGCGTGGTGCTTGTCCAGCGTGTAGTCGCCGGCCGGGATGTCGGCCTTGGGCGGCTTCAGCGCGGCCGACGGCGCGGCGACGACCGGCGCATCGGCCTTCTTGTCGGCGGCCGGCTGGGGCGAACAGGCCGCGACGGCCAGCAGGGCGACGACGGGCAGGATCGATTTCATGCGCTTCCCTCCAAGGAGCCCGATCTTCACGCCGGGCGTCAGGCCGGAGCAAAAGGCCCCTACGCCGACCAAACGTCAACGTAGGGGACCCGACAGAGGTTGCGGTGGGGCGGTTAGGCGGCCATGAACATGTCCATCGTCACGAGGGTCGGGTTGAAGTTCACCAGCTGCACCGCCTGGCGGAACTCGTGGATGATCCAAGTGTCGTTATCGACGCCCAGCACCAAATATTCGGGCACCTTGATGGCGCTCGATTGATAGAGCGCAAGCTGGGCGTCCAACGACAGGGCCGCGCCCAGCGGGCCTCCGACCATGCCAAGATAGGTAATACCCGGCTGAAGATTGTTGCTCACGATATGCTCGAAGGCCAGTTTGTCGCCGACTTCGAAATCCATCACCTTGTCCGCGCCCGTCAGCTGTAGGTCGTGGGTGTCGAACGGGCTGTCGGCGCCCATGAACTTGAAAACGTCCGCGCCGGCGCCGCCGAAGAGGATGTCCTGACCAGCGCCGCCGTCGATAATGTCGTTCCCGTCGTGGCCGCTGATGACATCTTTCTGCGCCGTGCCCGTCAGGACATTGGCGCCGTTGTCGCCATTCAGCGTGATGGCGGCGTTCGGTACGAAGTTGACGGCGCTGATCTTATCCAGCGAGGTATTAGCCAACTTGACCGCGCTTTCGATCACGCCGGTCGTCCCGTTGGGCACGTAGAAGACGTAGACGTCGGCGCCGACCTTGTAGGCCTTGTAGATCGGGTTCGGGTTCGTCGAGGTGCTCGCCGCCCACGACGCCGCCTCCTGCCAGGTGTAGAATCCCGCCTTTTGCAGCACGAACGACGTGTTGAACGACCCCATCGATAGCTTGTCGCTGGCGTCCCAATCCATGATCACGTCGATGTCGTCGTTGCTGAGAGGCGTCCAGCTGGTGTCGCCGGCGTCGAAGACGAAGGTGTCAGAACCCGCCCCCCCGAACATGACGTCGGTCCCTTTGCCGCCCTTGATCGTGTCGTCGCCGGCGTAGCCGTAGATCCTGTCGTTCAGCGCGCCGCCGATCAGAATGTTGGCGCCATCGTCTCCGACCGGCAGGATGTTGTCGGCGCTGATCTTGTCCAGCGTGGTGTTGGCCAGCTTGACGACATTCTCGACAGAACCGTTCGGTGCGGCGAAGACGTAGACGTCCGTGCCGACCTGCATCGCCAGGTGCGACAGGTGCTGTGAAGCCATGATCTGCGGCGCAGTGGTCGCGGCCGCAAGCCAGTTGGTCGCGGTCTGTTCGCCGTAGTGGATGATCTCACCGCCGCTCGGACCGAACGATAGCCGATCCGTGGCCTCCCAGTCGGTGATCACGTCGACGCCGGCGTCGCTGTTTAGGGACCAGGTCGTGTCGCCCTTGGCGAAGACGAAGGTGTCGTCGCCCAGGCCACCGGTCAGCTTGTCGGCGCCCACGCCGCCGACAAGGGTGTCGCGACCGTTGCCGCCGATCAGCGTGTCGTCGCCGCCGAAACCGCGGAGAAGGTCGCCGCCTCCAACCGCTTGCAGGGTGTCGGCCGCGTCCGTCCCACCGGCCAGCTTCAACATCGACATGTTCACCGAGACGACCTTGTTGTCGTCCATGATGATCATGGTCCGGCCGTCGTTGCTCAGCGTGACGCGATCGCCATAGGCCGCGCCAGCGGCGAAGCTGACGTCCACGGCATTGATGTTCGCGCCGATTGCGTAGACCTCGTTGAGCGACCAGGTTTCGGTCGAGAAGTCGAAGATCTGGTCCTTGACCGCGTCCACCACAAACAGGTGCTTGCCGTCGGCGCTGAAATCCATGCCGTGCGTCGACATGGCATAGGGGCTGTATCCACCCAGCCGAACTAGATGCTTTAGCGACCCGTCATAGACTTCGATAGCGCCGGAGATCCACTGGGCGCTCTTGGACCCGTCGCCGGAAATGGCCTGCACCCCGAAATTGAAACCCGAGACGCCGTCGAAATTGCCAAACTGGTTATGCGACGCCGTCTGAGCAGCGCCAGGCGCCAAGAGGAAGATCGAGCCCCAAGACCCGTTAGTCTCGGCCATCAAGACCTTCCCATGGTCGTCGCTCACCGACAGCACGCCACTCTGCCCGTACTTGGTCGTGCCGGCCGTAAAGCTGCCCGTCGCCAAGTCTAGCGTCGTGACCGACACGAACCCGCTGCCGTCGAAGTTCTGGCTCAACAGGATCTTGCCGTCACTGGTGAATGCCGCGTCCTGGAAGCTCAGGTCCCAGCCATTCACGAAGGTAGCGTAGTCCTTGACGGTGTTGGTCTGCAGGTCGACCACGTGGACGACGGCCATCTTGGCCGGCGAACCGCCGGGTGAACTGCGGTCGACCAGCTTGCCTTCGGTGACCACCAGATAGCGGCCGTCCGCTGAAACATCCATGCCGCCCAGTTGGGTCCCGACCGTGATGTTGGTCTTCGTCTGGCCGGTCGTGGTGTCGACCAAGGAGACGTGACCGTCGCCGGTCGCGACATAGGCCGTGCGACCATCCGCCGAGAGGATCGCGTCCTTGACGCCCACGGTCGAGGTGACCAGCGTCTTGGGGTTCAGCAGGTCGTCCACCGTCACCGTCGTCGTCGACGGCGACAGGGTGACCGTCTTGTCGCTGAACTGCAGCTTCTCGATGTTCAGCAGGGTGTCCGTGCCTTCGAGGCCTTTCACCGTCCAGGTGCCGTTGGCGTTCAGGGACCAGGTGTAGTTCGACGAATTGGCCCAATAGACCGCCGTATCGACACCGGCGCCGCCGTCGAGGATGTCGTCGCCCGAGCCGCCTTCCAGGGTGTTGTCCTTGGCGTCGCCGATCAGGATGTCGTTGCGGAGCGAGCCTTTGAGGCCTTCGAAGTTGCTCAGCGTGTCGACGCCCTGGCCGCCGGTGTCCTGCGGGCCGGTCTTGGACAGGTCGACGCGGACAGCCTGGTCGCCCTCGTAGGAGGCGATGTCGAAGCCTGCGCCGCCGTCCAGGATGTCGTTGCCGGCGCCGCCGTTGATGACGTTGTTGGCCGCGTCACCGGTGATACGGTCATTGCCGCTGCTGCCCGTGACGTTCTCGATGTTCGAGACGACCATGTGCACGCCCGGTGCGATCAGCTGATCGCCGGTGTTCTTCAGGTCGAGCGTGATGTCGTAGACCGAGGCGAACGACAGCAGGTCGACGCCCGAACCGCCGTCGACGATCGTCGCGTCGCCTTCGCTGCCCGGTCCCGTCCACACGATGATCGTGTCGTTGCCCGCGCCGCCCAGCAACATGTCGCCGGGCTTGCGGAAGCTGCCCCGCAGGATGTCGTTACCGTCGCCGCCGTCCAGGACGTCGTGGCCGCCGATGCCGAAGATGACGTCGTCGCCGGCGTCGCCGAACAGGTAGTTCTCGGCGTCGTTGCCGACGATGTAGTCGTTATAGGCCGAGCCCATCGCCGCCTCGATCGAGACGAGCGTGTCGACGCCGTCGGGGATCGGGATCTGCGGCGCCGGAGCGCCCGACAGGTTGATCGTCACGCCCTTGTCGCTGAACGAGTAGTCGACCGTGTCGAAGCCGTCGCCGCCGTCGATGTAGTTGACGCCCGCGCCGCCCGACAGGTGGTCATCGCCTGCGCCGCCGTAGAGCTTGTCGTTGCCGTCCGAGCCCCACAGGTAGTTGTCCTTGGCGTCGCCGGTCAGGACGTCGTCGAACTTCGAGCCATACAGGTTCTCGACGCCGGTGATGGTGTCCTTGCCCGCGCCGACCGTGTCCTGGATCGTGGTCTTGGTCAGGTCGACCTTCACGCCGGCCTTGGCGTTCTCGTACGAGGCCCAGTCGTTACCGGCCCCGCCCTTGATGATGTCGTCGCCCTCGCCGCCGACCATGTAGTCGTCGCCGTCGCCGCCATCCAGGACGTCGTTGCCGGCGTCGCCCCACAGGGTGTCGTTGCCCTTGCCGCCGCTGATGGTGTCGTTGCCGGCGTCGCCGACCAGCATGTTGTCCTTGGCGTCGCCGATCAGGGTGTCGTTGTAGGCCGAGCCGTAGACGTTCTCGATCGAGACCAGGGTGTCGGTCCCAGAGCCGCCCGTGTTCTGCGCGCCGGTGATGTTGAGGTCGATCTTCACGCCGGCCGTGGCGTCCTCGTAGGCCGCCCAGTCATTGCCGTCGCCGCCGTCGATCAGGTCGTTGCCCGCGCCGCCCAGCAGGTAGTCGTCGCCGGCCCCGCCATACAGCTTGTCGTTGCCGTCGTTGCCGGCCAGGACGTCGTTGCCCGCGCCGCCCTTCAGGGTGTCGGCGCCGCCGAACCCGTAGATGACGTCGTCGCCGCTGGTTCCGTTCAGAACGTCAGCGCTTTCCGTGCCCCGAATATCCATCGCCTCAACCCCTCGAAACCAGCTGCAACCTCAGCGTGACCTAGCGAGTGCAAGACGTGGGCCGAAAAGCTTTCAGCGTTTGCGGGAATATTAAGGGTAAATCCTGTGCCGGAACGGAGCGGTCGTATCGTTTTAAAACAGAAACGGCTTATCCATAAGGGATTGGGCCAATCCAACGCCCCGACCAGAGGTTGCTCCGGGAACGCATCATTCCCGGCGCTTCCCCTGCGATCCGCCACGCGCGGAGGTAGTTCTAGAGCCCCAGGATCGAGCTGGCGTCGATGGCCAAGAGATTGACCCCGGCCAGGACGATCACCTGGTCGTAGGTCGTGCCCTCGTCTCCATCGTCGGCGAACAGCAGGACGTCGTTGTTCACCTGCATGGCCACGTAGCGGACGCCGTCGCCCGCGAAAGCGGCGTTGACGGCGGCGAAGTCGGTGCTCTCCAGTTCGATATAGTTGGCGCCGGTCCCGGCCGGTCCCTGGAGGAACAGGATGTGGTCCTCGGCGGTGAAGTCCTGGATCGTGTCGAGCCCGGCGGCGTCGCCAGGGGCGAACGCGAAGATGTCCGCCCCGGCCCCGCCATACATCCGATCCTGGCCCGCGCCGCCCTCGATATAGTCCGCGCCGTCACCGCCGTTGATCGCATCGTCGCCATCGCGACCATACAGCCAGTCATTGCCGCCCAGCCCGTAGAGGACGTTGGCGCCGGCGTCGCCGATCAGGGTGTCGCCTGCCTCCGTGCCGTTGACGTTCTCCACGTTGGTCAGGGTCAGAACGACGCCCGCGGCGACGGTCTGGGTCGTCTTGTTCAGGTCGACGAATACGCCGTTCGTGAAGGGGTTGGGCGAGCTGGCGAACGCCAGGAGATCGGTCCCGTCACCGCCGTCGACGATGCGGGTCGTCGCGAAGTTGCTGACGGTCAGGACGTCGTTGCCCGTCCCGCCCAGCATGGTGTCGTTGAAATTGCCGCTCTGGAGGGAGTCATTGCCGGCGCCGCCGATCATCAGCGAGCCGGTGGTCGCCGGGCCGGTCACGGGGAACACGATCATGGAGTTGATCGAGTCATTCCCGTCGCCGCCGTCCAGAATGTCAGTGCCGCCCCAGCCGTTGATCTGGTCGTCACCCGCGCCGCCGATCAGGACGTTGTCGCCGTTCGTGCCCACGATCCAGTCCGCGCTGGCCGAGCCCGTCGCGTTCTCGATCGAGACCAGGGTGTCCAGAAGTCCGCCACCAGGCCCCATGATCGAGGTAGTCTGGCTTTGCAGGTTGATCATCAGGAAGCTGAAAAACGGCAGCACAGGAGCCTGATCGGCATAGCTGACGGTGTCGTTGCCGGCTCCGCCGTCCAGCGTGTTGTGGCCGGTCCCGCCCATCAGCAGGTCGTCGCCGTCGCCGCCGTACAAGGTGTCGTCGCCGCCCAGGCCCACCAGCGTGTCCGCGTCGCTCCCGCAGACCAGGATGTCGTCGCCCTCGGTTCCCGTCAGATACATGCGTAGCCCTCCAGCCGCCGGATTGGGGCGAGGGCATTGGCGATCAACCCAGGATCGATCTCAAGTAGATTTTTCACCCATTGGACGAGTAACCACAAGCGGCAACCTGGGATTAAGGGCGTCGCCGGATCAGAACAGCAAGCCTTTCTGCAGCAAGGCGTGAACCCCTTTCTCGCCATTGACGGTCTGGGTGACGCGGAAGTCCACCGCCAGGGAGCAGAACTGGTAGGCCTGCACGCGGGTCAGGCTCGATCGGGCCGTGATGAAGTCGATGGTCTGGCGCAGGGCCTGCTTCATGGCCAGGTCCAGGTCCTCGTTGAAGCCCATCAGGATGTAGTGGGTCGGCGTCTCGGCGCGCGGCCAACGGACGTCCAAGGCCTTGTGCAGCACGAAGGTGAAGGTCCCCGTCAGGCCCATCTCCAGCGCGTTGACGCAGACCTCGCCGTCGCCCTGCCGGCCGTGGCCATCGCCGACCGAGAAGTTCGCGCCCGCGACCCAGACCGGCAGGTAGAGGGTCGCGCCGGCGGTGAGCTCCTTGTTGTCCATGTTGCCGCCATGCTCGCGCGGTTCGCGGCTGGACAGGCGGCCGTACTTGGCCGGCGGCGCCACGCCCATGGTGCCGAAGAACGGGGCCAGCGGCAGCTCGGGACCCCAGTCGGGCTTGCAGGTTCCGGCCGCCCGATCGACGGCGATATGGCTGACATAGCGCTCGGGGAAGTCCTCGGGCAGCGTCCCGGCCAGGGGGCGGACGGCGCAATAGCCCCAGTCGTTGTTGGGCTCGATCGCCTCGATCCGCACCTCCAGCAGGTCGCCCGGTTCGGCGCCGGCGATGGCCACGGGGCCGGTGAGAATGTGCGGGCCAATGCGGGGCGGGTTGCTGTCGTGGATCGCCTGCAGCGCGGGCGGCACGGCGTAGGGCGAGCCCGGCGGCGGCATCACCTCGACGCCCCCCGAGACGCACTGGAAAGTCACGCTGTCGCCCGAGTTCACCGTCAGCACGGGATCGAAGGCCGCGTCGAACATGCCGAAGCGGACAGTGTCGGGGGTGGAAGCCAGCCGGTGATGCGCCATCAAGTAAGTTCCTTCTTACAAGTGCATCTCGCGCTGGAGCGGGCGCGGCTCATAGGTGTGGCGCGAGATCTGAGACCGGATCACTCTCTCCTGCCCGCCACGCAGGCGATCGCGCTCGCGGATGACGCGGGCTTGGGCGCTTGGCCCTTCCAGGCCAGGCGGGGCTGGCGACTCCCGCGAACACGGGTGTATGAAGTTTTTTCTTACTTGTGAGGGATCGCATGGCGCTGGACGCGGAGACGAAGGCCTTCCTGGACCTGAAAGACCACGAGATCGCGCCGTGGACCGCCGCCCGCGCCGCCGCGCGTGAGCTGACCTTGTCGCCCGACGTGCTGCCGACCGTGATCGACAACGTCGCCCTCCTGCGCACCCAAGCCTCGCTGTTCGTGTCCACGTTGGGCGATCACGCCGGCGAGGAACCAGAGGCGTTCGAACCGTGAGCTTTTGCAGCGTCGTCGAGATCGCCGGCGAGGTCCGCGCCGGCCGCGTCACCGCCCGGGCGGTGACCGAAGCCACCCTCTCGCGGATCCAGCGCCTGGACGGCGGGATCAACGCCTTCACGGCCGTCACCGCCGAGCGCGCCCTGGCCGCCGCCGATGCGGTCGACGCGGGCCAAGTCACTGGTCCGCTGGCCGGCGTGCCCTTCGCGGTGAAGAACCTGTTCGACGTCGAGGGCCTACCGACCCTGGCCGGCTCGAAGATCCGCCGCGACGCCGCGCCGCCCGCCCATGACGCGACCCTGGTCCAGCGCCTGACCGCCGCAGGGGCGATCTTGGTGGGCGCGCTGAACATGGACGAGTTCGCCTACGGCTTCGTCACCGAGAACGCTCACGACGGGCCCGTCCACAACCCGCACGACCCGACGCGGATCGCCGGCGGTTCGTCGGGCGGCTCGGCGGCCGCTGTGGCGGCGGGGCTCGTGCCCCTGACCCTGGGTTCGGACACCAACGGCTCGATCCGCATCCCCGCCGGCCTGTGCGGCGTCTTCGGGCTGAAGCCCACCTATGGTCGCCTGTCGCGCCAGGGGGTCTTCCCGTTCGTCGAGAGCCTGGACCATGTCGGCCCGTTCGCGCGCTCGGTCGAGGACCTGGCCGTGGCCTATGACGTCCTCCAGGGGCCGGATCCGCGCGGCGACTCCATCTGCGTCCGCGACGCCGAGCGGCTGGGCGACCGCCTCGATGAACTGGCCGACCGTCCCCTGCGCGTCGGCGTGCTGGGCGGCTGGTTCCAGCAGGGCGCGTTCCCCGAAGTGCTCGCAGCGCTCGGCCAGGTCGCTACGGCGCTGAGGGCCGGCGACGCGGTGACCCTGCCCGGAGCGGTCGCCGCTCGCGCCGCGGCCTTCACCCTGACCGCCTTCGAGGGCGGCGAGTTGCACCACGCCGACCTGGTCCAGCGGGCCATGGACTACGACCCCGCCGTCCGCGACCGCCTGCTGGCCGGCGCCCTGCTGCCCAAGGGCGTGCACGAGGCTGCCCAGCGCTTCCGTACGATCTTCCGCCACGAGGTTCGCGCGGCCTTCCAGCGCTACGACATCCTGCTGGCGCCGGCCTCGGTTTGCCCCGCCCCGCCGATCGGCCAGGCGACCATGGAGATGGACGGGGTTCCGGTCTCGGTCCGCAAGAACCTCGGCGCCTTCACCCAGCCGATCAGCTATATCGGCCTGCCGGTCGTGGCCGCGCCGGTGAACCGGCCGGGCCAACTGCCGATCGGCGTGCAGATCATCGCCCCCGCCTGGCGCGAGGACCTGGCCTTCGCCGCCGCCCTGCGCCTGCAGCGTGAGGGCGTGGTCGCCGCCCATCCCCCGAAAGGCGCCCTATGATCGTCAACGATCCCGCCGTTCTGGCTGAAGTCACCGCGCTGGTGGACGCCTACGAGACAGCGCTGATGAGCAACGACGTCGAGGCCCTGGACGGGGCGTTCTGGAACTCGGCCCACACCGTACGGCTGGGCGTGGCCGAAAATCTCTGGAGCTTCGACGAGATCGCCGCCTTCCGTGTGGGCCGCGCCGGCGGCTCGCCGCCGCGCACGCGGCTGCGGACGCAGATCACGACCTTCGGCCAGGACTTCGCCGTCGCCAATGTCGAATTCCGCCGCGACGACAGCGGCAAGATCGGCCGCCAGAGCCAGACCTGGATCCGCACCGAAGACGGCTGGAAGGTCGCTTCGGCCCACGTGTCCCTGATGCAGGGCGGAGCCGATCAGCGGCTCGCCTCGAACGACGAAAAGCGCTAGAGCCTCCCAATGACGACCAAGATCATTTTCGACACCGACCCCGGCATCGACGACGCCATGGCGCTGCTGTTCATCGAGGCGAGCCCCGCCCTCGACCTGATCGCCGTGACGACTATCTTCGGCAATTCCGACATCGAGACCACGACGCGCAACGCGCTGTACCTGAAGGACCGCTTCGGCCTGAAGGCGCCGGTCTACAAGGGCGCCGACAAGCCGCTGACCCGTCCGCGCAACCCCTCGCCGACCTTCGTGCATGGCGTGAACGGTCTGGGCGATGTCCAGCTGACGGGCCTGATCCCGGCTCAGCCGGAAACCAAGCCGGCGCACCAAGCGATCATCGACCTGGCCCGCCAGTATCCGGGCGAGGTGGTGCTGTGCGCCGTCGGTCCGCTGACCAACCTGGCCCTGGCGCTGAAGGCCGATCCGGAAGTGGCGACCTTGCTGAAGTCCGTCGTCATCATGGGCGGCGCGTTCGGCGTGGCCGGCAAGCCGGGCAATGTCACGCCCGTGGCCGAGGCCAATATCTGGAACGACCCGGAGGCCGCCGACCAGGTGTTCATCGCGCCTTGGAACCTGACCGCCGTCAGCCTGGACGTGACCACGCAGGTTGTGATGTCGCCCGCGTATATGGACGCGTTGGCGGCTGGTGGTTCCGACGCCGGCGTGTTCCTGAACGACATCTCCAAGCCCTACGCGGCGTTCTACGGCGGCCGCGACGGCATCGTCGGCTGCTGCGTGCACGACGCGGCGGCGGTGGCGTTCGTGATCGATCCGACGCTGTTCGAGGTGCGTCGTGGGGCCGTGCGGGTGGTGACCGAAGGGATCACTCTGGGCCAGACGTGCCAGGCGCCGGAGGGCGAGCTGTTTGGTCCGTCGGCTTGGGATGACATGCCGATCCAGGCCGCGACCGTGGCGGTCGATGGTGACCGGCTGCTGAAGCTCTACGCCGACACCATGAAGGCGGCGCACGGGTAAGGCCCCTCCACCGCCGTTCGGCGGTCCCCCTCCCCCAAAGGGGGAGGAGAGCTTACTCCTGCCAAGCCGGCGGGGCGGCAGGTTTTCTCCGCCCCGTTTGGGGGCGGACAGACCTCGCGCAGCGAGGTCAGGTGGGGGCCTGTGCGGCGTTGTAGCGTTCCACACCCGCCAGATACGTCCGGGCCACGACCCGATCATCCCCCAGCACCGTCAACGCGAAGAGCTTGTTCTCCAGGCTCTTCGCGCCGGCCAGCCGCCGCGCCATCAGCGGCGTCGCGGCCAGGTCCAGCACCACGAAGTCGGCCTCTTTCCCCGGCTCCAGATTGCCGATCTTGTCGCCCAGATCCAGCGCCCGCGCCCCGCCCAGGGTGGCGAGATACAGCGCATGGAATGGATCCAGCGCGTCCCCACGCAGCTGCCCCACCTTGTACGCCTCGCCCAACGTGTGGAGGATCGAGAACGTCGTGCCCGCCCCGACATCGGTGCCAACCCCGACCTTCACTCCGTGCGAACAGGCTTCCTCCAGCGGGAACAGGCCCGAGCCCAGGAACAGGTTCGAGGTCGGGCAGAACGCCACCGCCCCGCCCTTGGCCGCCAGCCGCCGGAACGCCTCGCCCTTCAGGTGAACGCAGTGGGCGAAGACCGAGCGTTCGCGCAGCAGGCCAAAGCGGTCATAGACGTCGAGATAATCCTTGGCCGCCGGGAACAGGCGCGCCGTCTCCTTGATCTCATGGATGTTCTCCGAGAGGTGGGTCTGCATCCAGACGTCGGGATGGGCAGCCAACACCTCGCCGGCCATGGCCAGCTGTTCGTCGCTGCAGCTGATCGCAAAACGCGGAGTGACGGCGTAGCCGAGGCGGCCCTTGCCGTGCCAGTCGGCGATCAGGGCCTCCATGTCGGCGCGGCTGCCCTCGACCGTGTCGGTCAGGCCGTCAGGCGCGTTGCGGTCCATCAGCGCCTTGCCGGCGATCAGCCGCATGTCGCGGTCAAAGGCCTCGGCGAACAGCGCGTCGACCGAGACCTTGTGCACCGAGCCGAACACCAGCGCCGTGGTCGTGCCATTGCGCAGCAGCTCGTCGACGAAGAACGCCGCCGTGTCCGCCGCGTGCTTGGGATCGGCGAAGGCCGCCTCGGCCGGGAAGGTGTGCTGCTCCAGCCAGTCTAGCAACTGCTTGCCGTGGGCGGCGATGACGTCGACCTGCGGGAAGTGGATGTGGGTGTCGATGAAGCCCGGCGTGATCAGATGCCCGGTCAGGTCGGTGAGCTCGGCGTCGCCCAGCCACGGCGACAGCTCGGCATAGGCCCCGCAGCCGGCGATGCGGCCGTCCTCGACCAGCAACAGGCCGTCCTCGTGGAAGGCCACGGCCTCCGCGTTCTTCGTCGGGTCGTCCACCAGGTGGAGGATCGACGCCCTATAAGCTTGCACTGATCTGGCCTTCGTCGTTTCGAGCGCGCGCCGCTTCCTGGCGCATCAGGAGGTCGGCCGCCACCGAGACCGCGATCACCTCGGGCGCCTTGCTCTTCAGCTGCGGCAGGCCGATGGGACTGGTCAGGCGGGTCAGCACCGCTTCGGAGAAACCATCATCGCGTAACCGGCTCATGAACCTGGCGCGCTTGGTCTTCGACCCGATGACGCCAAAATAGGAAAAGCCGCCGCCGGCCAGGCCGGCCGAGACCAGGGCGTAGTCGAGCGCGTGGTCATGGGTCAGCACCAGGCCATAGGCGTCGGAGCCGGCGCCCATGGCCTTGGCGGCGACCTCGGCGGGCTCCAGCACCGTGACACCGGGGATATCAGCGGTCTCGGGCCGGGTGTCGTACCAGAAGAGGCGGAACGGCAGCGGCTCGAAGGCCTTGGCGATGGCCTGGCCGACATGGCCGGCGCCGAACAGCAGCAGCGGCGGACGCGGCGCGTCGGCGCGCTCGACCATCACCTCCCCTGGCCCGGGCCGAGCGCCGCGGGCGGTGGCGGGGGCCGCACCGAACGTGACCGCCGGCCCCTCGGCGTCGGTCGACAGGATCGGCGCGACCGACTTGACCAGCAGGCCGGGATCAAAGCGCGTGCGGACCTCGAACGGCTGGGCCGCGTCCATGCGCTTGGCGGCCTCGGTCAGCCAATCACGGCTGTTATCGTTCAGGCGCTCCAGGAACAGCCGCACGCGCCCGCCGCAGCACTGGGCCAGCAGCGGACCCAGGGGGTAGTCCTGGATCGCGAACGGGACCTGGCTGGCGTCGAGCATCCTGCGCGCCTGGTCAGTGGCGCGGTGCTCCAGATTGCCGCCGCCGATCGTGCCGTCCTGGCCGCCGCGCCAGACGACCATCTTGGTCCCGGCCTCGCGCGGAGCCGAGCCTTCGGTCGCCAGCACGGTGACGAGAGCGGCTTCGTCGTGGGCGTCGAGGCGAGCCAGGGCGGCGCGGGCCCAGTTACGCATGGGTGCGTCTCCGGACATCCTCGCACGCCATCAGGATCGCTTCCGGCGTCGCGGGCGCGTCCAACTGCGGCAGGACCTTGTAGTCGCCGACACTGGCCACCGCGTGGTTGATCGCGCTGTAGACCGAGATCGCCAGCATCAGCGGCGGCTCGCCCACGGCCTTGGAGCGATGCACCGTGGCCTCGACATTGCGGCCGGCCTTCCAGAGCCGGACGTCCAGGTGAGCCGGGCGGTCGCCGATGGTCGGGATCTTGTAGGTCGAGGGCGCGTGGGTCCGCAGGCGGCCTTGGGCGTCGTAGACCAGCTCCTCGGTCGTCAGCCAGCCCATGCCCTGGATGAAGCCGCCTTCGATCTGGCCAAGGTCGATGGCCGGGTTCAGCGACTTGCCGACATCGTGCAGGATGTCGGCGCGGGTGACCTTCATCTCGCCGGTCAGGGTGTCGATCAGCACTTCGCTGCAGGCCGCGCCATAGGCGAAGTAGTAGAACGGCCGGCCGGTGTGGGTGGCGCGGTCGTAGTGGATCTTGGGCGTGGCGTAGTAGCCGGTCGCCGACAGAGAGATCCGCGCCAGATAGGCTTGGCGGATGAACCAGCCAAACTCGAAGGTCTCGCCACACACCCGCACGCCCTCGGGGGTGAAGGCGATGTCGTGCTCGGGGCAGTTCCACTTCTGGGCGGCGAACGCGACCAGCCGCGCCTTGATGGTCTCCGCCGCGTTGAGGGCCGCCATGCCGTTCAGGTCCGCGCCCGACGAAGCAGCGGTGGCCGAGGTGTTAGGCACCTTGTCGGTGACGGTCGAGGTGATCTTCACCTGGCCGATCTCGACCTGGAAGGCGTTGGCGACGATCTGGGCGATCTTGATGTTCAGCCCCTGCCCCATCTCGGTGCCGCCGTGGTTCAGCATGATCGAGCCGTCGGCGTAGAGGTGGATCAGCGCGCCCGCCTGGTTCAGGAAGGTCGTCGTGAACGAGATGCCGAACTTCACCGGCGTCAGGGCGATGCCTTTCTTCAGCACCGGGCTCTTGGCGTTGAACGCCTCGATCTCGCGACGACGGGTCTCGTAGGCGCAGGACGCCGACAGCTCGTCGATCAGCTGCGGCGCGACATTGTCTTCGACCACTTGATGGTAGGGCGTCAGGTTGCGGCCCTCGCCGCCGTAGAGGTTGCGGCGGCGCACCTCCAGCGGATCGATCCCGACCTCGGCGGCGACGGCGTCCATCACCCGCTCGATGGCCAGCATGCCTTGCGGTCCGCCGAAGCCCCGGAAGGCGGTGTTCGACACCGTATGGGTCTTGAAGCGATGCGACAGAATCTCGATGGCCGGCAGGAAATAGGCGTTGTCGGTGTGGAACATCGCCCGGTCGTTGATCGCCAACGACAGGTCGGTCGTCGCCCCGCAGCGCGAGGCCAGTTCCAGGAAGAGACCCGTCAGCCGGCCCTCGTCATCGAAGCCGACGTCGTAGGCGCACTCGAAGTCATGCCGCTTGCCGGTCATGACCATGTCCTCGTCGCGATCCGGTCGCGCCTTGGCCGGGCGGCCGGTCTTCACGGCCACGAGCGCGGCGGCGGCGGCGAACAGCGAGGCTTGCGTCTCCTTGCCGCCGAAGCCGCCGCCCATGCGGCGCACCTCGACGGTGACGCAGTGGTCGGGCCGGCCCAGCACGCGGGCGATCAGGTGCTGCACCTCGGTGGGGTGCTGGGTGGAGGACCAGACGTGGACGTCGCCATCCTCGCGCGGCGTCGCCACGGCGATCTGGCCTTCGAGATAGAAGTGATCCTGGCCGCCGATCGCGAACTTGCCCTGCGCACGGCGCGGCGAGGCGGCCAGCGCGGCCTGAGCGTCGCCCCGAGCCATGCGTTGCGAGGACTCGATCTTCAGGTCCATGTCGCGCGCGGCGGCGATGTCGATGGCGGCCGGCCGCTCTTCGTACTCGACCACGGCCTTGGCGGCGGCGGCGCGGGCTGCGGCGATCGAGGTCGCGGCGACGGCGAACAGGCTCTGGCCGACGCAGTAGACCTCGCCGGCGGCGAACAGCTTGTCGTCGTGGATGACCGGGCTGACGTCGTTCTCGCCGGGCACGTCCTCCGCGCTGAGGACCAACACCACGCCCGGCGCGGCGCGGACGGCCGACAGGTCCATCCGGGTGATCCTGGCATGCGCCTTGGTGCTCATCCCGAACGCGATGTGCAGCAAGCCTGCCGGCTCGGGCATGTCGTCGATATAGACCGCCGAGCCCGCCACATGCCGGGCGGCGCTGTCATGCGGCAGCGGCGCGGACACGCCCTGGAAGGGCGCGCTCTGGACGGGTGCGGTGGCTGCGGAGTCAGCCATGGGCGCTCTCCGGCATCACTCGAGTTTCAACGTCCTGGCTCTCCAAGAACACCTTGCGCAGCATATTCCTCGCGGTCAGCGATCGGTAGGCGGCCGAGGCGCGCATGTCGCTCATCGGGGCGTAGTCGATGTCGAGCGCGGCCATCGCGACATCAACGGTCGCCTCGTTCCAGGGCTGCCCCCTCAACGCCGCTTCGCAGGCCTTGGCCCGCTTGGGCGTCCCGGCCATGCCGCCGAACGCGATGCGCGCGTCGGCGACAACCCCGCCCTCGACCGCGATCGAGAACGCCCCGCACACCGCCGAGATATCCTGGTCGAAGCGCTTTGACAGTTTGAAGACCTTGAAGATCCGACCTGCCGCCAGCTTCGGAACGATCACCGCCTCGACGAACTCGCCCCGCTTCCGATCCTGCTTGCCGTAGTCGAGGAAGAAGTCTTCCAGCGCCAGCTCGCGCCGCTCATCGCCTCGGCGAAGCCCCAGCCTCGCCCCCGCCGCGATCAGCGCCGGCGGCATGTCGCCGATCGGCGAGCCGTTGGCGATGTTGCCGCCGATCGTGCCGCTGTTGCGCACCTGGGTGGAGCCCAGCCGCCGCATCATCTGACCCAGATCCGGATAGAGCCTCGCCACCGCCTCGATGGCGTCGACATAGCGGACGCCAGCGCCGATCCGCAGCCCGTCGGCCGTCTCCTCCAGCGCCTTCAGCTCGGCGACCTCGGACACGCTGATCAGGGTCGGCAGCGGCCGCCGCTGCTTGGTGACCCACAGGCCGACATCGGTCGCGCCGGCCACGATCGTCGCGTCCGGATGCGCCAGATAGGCCTGCGCCAGTTCGTCCGCCGTCCGCGGCGACAGCCATGTGCGGGTGACGCCGTGGACCTCATCCTCGAAGCTCAGCGACAGCATGGTCTCGTCGCGCACCGTCGACAGGTCGACCGCCGGAGCCGGCTCGGCGCTCACGCCCTTGGCCACCTCGATGATCGGCCCATAGCCGGTGCAGCGGCACAGGTTGCCCGCCAGCACCTCGCCGACCGGCGCCGCCGCGCCCTTTGCCGCAATGGCCCGGCCGTAAAGCGACATGACGATGCCCGGCGTGCAGAAGCCGCATTGGGAGCCGTGCTTGTCGACCATCGCCTGCTGCACTGGATGCAGCGCCCCGCCCCTGGCTAGACTCTCCACCGTCAGCAGCGCCTTGCCGTGCAGCATCGGCAGGAACTGGATGCAGCTGTTGACCGCCCGCCAGGCCACACCGTCACCGTCCGCCTCGCCGACCAGCACCGTGCACGAGCCGCAGTCGCCCTCGGCGCAGCCTTCCTTGGTCCCAGTCCGCCGCATGGGGCCGCGCAGATGCTCCAGCAAGGTCGTCGTCGGGTTGGCCCCGCGGACCTCCTGCACCTGGCCGTCCAGCAGAAAGCGGATCGTCGCGCCCATCAGCTGCCCCGATAGGTGGAATAGCCGTACGGCGAGACCAGCAGCGGCACGTGCCAGTGCTGCTCGACGTTCGAAACGGCGAAATCGATGACTACCACATCCAGGAACGGCGGGTCGCTAACCGGCAGGCCGGACGCCTTGAAATGCGCGCCGATCGCGAATTCCAGGCGGTAGGCGCCGACCTCGAGATCCTCGCCGGCGACAAGCCGCGCACGGCCATCGGCGTCCGTGCGGAATTCCGCCACCAGCGCCACGTCCGCGCCCTGGCGCCGCGACACCCGCACCGTCACGCCGGCCGCCGGCTTGCCGGACGCCTGGTCGAGAATGTGGGTCGTCAGTCCGCTCATGCTCCGCCCTCTGATCGCATCGCCTGACCGATGCTCGGCCTGCTCCGCCGCGCTGTCCAGCGCCTTGCCCCGCCGCGCATCGCCGCAAAGCGAAGCGCTGAGGAAGGCGGCGACCGGCGCCCGAAGCGGAGGCAATATATAATAGATTTATTACTTATGAGAGCCCCGATCGCCGCAGGCGCCACGACGGGGCGCGCAGGGTTGGAAAAGCCGGCCAACCCCGTTAGCAAGACCCCTGGACGGCCCGCGAGCCAGACGGGCCGCGCGAAGACCGCGCAGAGCTTCTAGAGGAACACCGAATGGACGAGGATTTCCGCAAGGCGGCGCTGGACTACCACCGTCTTCCGCGCCCCGGGAAACTGGCCATCGAGGCCACCAAGCGCATGGCCACCCAGCGCGACCTCGGCTTGGCCTACTCCCCCGGTGTCGCCGCCCCCTGCGAAGCCATCGCCGCCGATCCCGACACCGCCCGCGACTACACCGCGCGCGGCAACCTGGTGGCCGTGATCTCCAACGGCACCGCCGTCCTGGGCCTGGGCAATATCGGTCCGCTGGCCAGCAAGCCGGTGATGGAGGGCAAGGCCGTCCTCTTCAAGAAGTTCGCCGGCATCGACGTGTTCGACATCGAGGTCGACGCCGAGGATCCCGACCGCTTCATCGAGGTCGTCGCGGCCCTGGAGCCCACCTTCGGCGGCATCAATCTCGAGGACATCAAGGCTCCCGAGTGCTTCATCATCGAGCGCACCCTGCGCGAGCGGATGAACATCCCGGTCTTCCACGACGACCAGCACGGCACCGCCATCGTCTGCGCCGCCGCCGTGCGCAACGCCCTGCTCGTCCAGGGCAAGATGCTCAAGGACGTCAAGCTGGTGACCTCGGGCGCCGGCGCGGCCGCCCTGGCCTGCGTCGACCTGCTGGTTTCGATGGGCCTGCCCGTCGAGAACGTCACCCTGACCGACATCAAGGGCGTGGTTTACGCCGGTCGCGACGACGACATGCTCGACAACATGGCCCGCTATGCGCGCCAGACCGACGCCCGCACGCTCGGCGAAGTGATCTCCGGCGCCGACATCTTCCTGGGCCTCTCGGCCCCGCGCGTGTTCAAGGCCGAGTGGCTGCCGCTGCTGGCGCCCAATCCGCTGATCCTGGCCATGGCCAACCCGGAGCCGGAGATCCTGCCCGAGCTGGTCCAGGCCGCGCGTCCCGACGCCATCATGGCCACGGGCCGCAGCGACTACGCCAACCAGGTCAACAACGTCCTCTGCTTCCCGTTCATCTTCCGCGGCGCGCTGGATGTCGGCGCCAGCGAGATCAACGAGGCGATGAAGGTCGCGGCCGTCGAGGCCATCGCTGAACTGGCCCGCGCCGAGGCGTCCGAGGTCGTCGCCTCGGCCTATGGCGGCGTCGCGCCGGTGTTCGGCTCGCAGTACATCATCCCCAAGCCCTTTGACCCGCGCCTGATCCTGCAGATCGCCCCGGCCGTGGCCAAGGCGGCCATGGACAGCGGCGTGGCGACCCGGCCGATCACCGACTTCGACGCCTACCAGGCCGAGCTGGAGCTGTTCGTCTACCGCTCAGGCCAGCTGATGCGGCCGGTGTTCGAGCGCGCCCGCAAGGCCCCGGTCAAGGTGGCCTATGCCGAGGGCGAGGACGAGCGCGTGCTGCGCGCCGTGCAGACCGTGGTCGACGAAGGCTTGGCCCAGCCCGTGCTGGTCGGCCGCCGCGAGGTCATCAAGGCCAAGATCGCCGAGATGGGCCTGCGCCTCGATGTCGGCGGCAAGGTCGAGATCGTCGACCCCTATACCGACAAGGATCTCTTCGCGCCGCTGGTCGCCGACTACCAGAAGCTGGTCGGACGCCGCGGCGTGCCGCCGACGGCCGCCGAGCGTCGCGTCGAGGGCCGCCGCACCGTGGCCGCCTCGATGCTGCTGTCGTCGGGCTATGTCGAGGCCGCCCTGGTCGGCGGCAGCGGCGACTGGTGGCAGCACATGACGTACGCCCTGCCGATCATCCCGCGCCGCGAGAACGTCAGCCGGGTCTATGCGCTGTCGACCCTGATCCTGGACAACGGCACGCTGTTCTTCTGCGACACCCACGTCAATGTCGACCCGACGGCCGAGCAGATCGCCGAGTGCACCCAGCTGGCCGCCGAGGCCGTGCGCCGCTTTGGCCTGACGCCCAAGGCCGCCCTGCTGTCGCACTCCTCGTTCGGGGCCAGCAATTCGCCGACCGCCCGCAAGATGCGCGACGCCCTGGCCATCCTGCGCGAACAGGCGCCGGATCTGGAAGTCGATGGCGAGATGCACGCCGACGCCGCCCTCAGCCAGCACCTGCGCGAGCGCATGGTCGCCGACAGCCCGCTGAAGGGCTCGGCAAACCTGCTGGTCATGCCGACGCTGGACGCAGCCAATATCGGCCTGACCCTGCTCAGCGCCGCCACCGAAAGCCTGCTGGTCGGCCCGATCCTCTTGGGTATGAGCAAGCCGCTGCACGTGCTGGTGCCCAGCGTCACCGCGCGCGGCATCGTCAACCTGACGGCGCTCAGCGTGAACCAGGCGGCCTCGGAACGCGCGCGTCGCGAGGCTCCGCAAGCCTGACCCAGAAACGCCGAAAGGCCCCGTCCGACGTTCGCACGTCGGCGGGGCCTCCCAAAAGTCTCTTGAAAAGGCCGTCCGTCCGGGCGGCCTTTTCTCTTTTGCGTCCTTAGAGGATGCGCAGGTTGCCAGCCGAGGTCTTGCCCGAGCGGCGGTCCTGTTCCAGTTCGTAACCGACTTGCTGGCCTTCGTTCAGGCCGCGCAGGCCGGCGCGCTCAACGGCCGAGATGTGCACGAAGATGTCGCCGCCGCCGTTGTCCGGCTGGATGAAGCCGAAGCCCTTGGTGGTGTTGAACCACTTCACGACGCCGGTGCCGGCTTCGCCGGTGCCACCGCCACCGCCGCCGCCGCCGTAGCCGCCGCCGCGCGGGGCGTCGAAGCTGCGCGGGGGACGCGGGCCGCGGCCAGCGCCACCACCAGCCGGCACGGCGCCTTGGCCCGTGACGCGCAGGTTGCCGGCCGAGGTCTTGCCCGAACGGCGATCCTCTTCCAGCTCGTAGTTGACCTGATCACCTTCGTTCAGACCCGCCAGACCCGAACGTTCAACCGCGGCGATATGGACGAACACGTCCTGGCCGCCGTCCTCGGGCTGAATGAAGCCAAAGCCCTTGGCCGGGTTGAACCACTTAACGACACCGTTCGCCATATTATCCTCAAACACCTTCATCGACGGGCTGATAGTCGGCCCGCGTCCTTCCGGACGGAAGTCATGACGCAAAACCGCGACGCGCGCTATGGGCTTTGAACGGAGAAAATCGGCTGAAAGGCGGATGTGGCCACAAAAACTCGCGTTTTGGGTAGGTGGCGTTGCGAGTATGCCACTTGTGATTGCATGTTTAGGCATAAAAAAGCCCTGGCCGGGATCCCGGACAGGGTTGTGTGTATGGGGCCTTGGGTGCGGGGACAG
>Ga0209023_10000068_pt1 | contig 178171 bp, 147 predicted proteins | sample LakOneMetagenome_FD_187468 | JGI IMG/M metagenome (GOLD analysis project Ga0209023, IMG submission 187468) | Freshwater and sediment microbial communities from Lake Erie, Canada (SPAdes) (version 2) | ecosystem: Environmental > Aquatic > Freshwater > Lentic | place: Lake Erie, Canada...
ATTGATTACTGTAAATGATGTGGCTCCAAGTTCTCTTAGTTATGCTTCACCAAATGTGTTTACCGTTGGAAGCACTATTAGCAATTTGAATCCATCGATCTCAGGTGTAGTTTTGAGTTATTCTATCACTCCGGCTTTGCCGTCTGGATTAAATTTCAACACTACAACTGGAGTAATTTCAGGAACGCCTTCTGCGGTTTCGAGCACAGCTACTTATACCGTTACTGCTACTAATTCTGGTGGTTCCTCTTCTTTTGGAGTAGTGATTGCTGTAAATGATATTTCGCCGAATTCCCTTAGTTATCCAACGCCGAATACGTTTACCCGAAACACAACGATTACTAGTTTAAATCCTAGTGTTTCTGGGGGAAGTGTTTCCAATTATAGTATTAGTCCGAGTTTGCCGTCTGGTTTGAATTTCAATTCCGCGACTGGTGTGATTTCTGGAACGCCTTCTGCTGTTTCTAGTGCGAATACATATACCGTTACGGCTACTAATTCTGGTGGTTCTACTTCTTTTGGAGTAGTGATTACTGTGAATGACGTGGCTCCAAGTTCTCTTAGTTATGCTTCACCAAATGTGTTTACCGTTGGAACAACTATCTCTAATCTATTGCCTTCATTCACTGGAAGCGTGACAAGTTTTAGTATTGCGCCAAGCTTACCTGCTGGATTGAATTTCGATACCGCTACTGGAGTAATCTCTGGAACACCAACTGAAGTATCAAGTTCTAGTATTTACATAGTGACGGCTACCAATTCTGGTGGTTCAACTTCTTTTGGAGTAATCATTACTGTAAATGATGCCGCACCAAGTTCGCTTAGCTATTCTTCTCCAAATGTGTTTACTATTGGAACCACTATCTCTAATCTATTACCTTCATTCAACGGAAATGTAATTAGTTTTAGTATTGTGCCTAGTTTGCCTGCTGGATTGAATTTCGATACCGCTACTGGCGAAATCTCTGGAACACCAACAGAAGTATCAAGTTCTAGTATTTACACGGTGACAGCTACCAATTCTGGTGGTTCCACTTCTTTTGGAGTAATCATTACTGTAAATGATGCCGCACCAAGTTCGCTTAGCTATTCTTCTCCAAATGTGTTTACTATTGGAACCACTATCTCTAATCTATTACCTTCATTCAATGGAAATGTAATTAGTTTTAGTATTGTGCCTAGTTTGCCTGTTGGATTGAATTTCGATACCGCTACTGGCGAAATCTCTGGAACACCAACAGAAGTATCAAGTTCTAGTATTTACACGGTAACGGCTACCAATTCTGGCGGAACCACTTCGTTCGATATTGAAATCACCATTAATGCGTTAGCTCCAAGCACGCTTACCTATCCGTCGCCAAATGTCTTCACCGTTGGAACAACTATCTCTAATCTATTTCCTTCATTCACTGGAAGCGTAACAAGTTTTAGTATTGTGCCAAGCTTACCTGCTGGATTGAATTTCGATACCGCTACTGGAGTAATCTCTGGAACACCAACTGAAGTTTCAAGTTCTAGTATTTACACAGTGACGGCTCTTAATTCTGGCGGAACCACTTCGTTCGATATTGAAATCACCATTAATGCGGTAGCTCCAAGCACGCTTAACTATCCGTCGCCAAATGTCTTTACCGTTGGAACAACTATCTCTAATCTATTTCCTTCATTCACTGGAAGCGTAACAAGTTTTAGTATTGCGCCAAGCTTGCCTGCTGGATTGACTTTCGATACCGCTACTGGCGAAATCTCTGGAACACCAACAGAAGTATCAAGTTCTAGTATTTACACGGTGACGGCTACCAATTCTGGTGGTTCAACTTCTTTTGGAGTAATCATTACTGTAAATGATGCCGCACCAAGTTCGCTTAGCTATTCTTCTCCAAATGTGTTTACTATTGGAACCACTATCTCTAATCTATTACCTTCATTCAATGGAAATGTAATTAGTTTTAGTATTGTGCCTAGTTTGCCTGCTGGATTGACTTTCGATACCGCTACTGGCGAAATCTCTGGAACACCAACAGAAGTATCAAGTTCTAGTATTTACACGGTAACGGCTACCAATTCTGGTGGTTCAATTTCATTTGATATTGAAATAACTGTAGAAGATGTCCTAAACACGAATTCTTCTTCACCGCTGCAATTGCTGATATATCCAAATCCATTTATCGACACAGTGCATGTCGAAGGAATTCATAGCGGTGGAACTTATAAAGTTTATTCTATAGAAGGACGATTAATTCAAAACGGGGCTCTTCTAAGCAATCAAATTGAATTGTCGTCTATTCCGACCGGAGTGTATCTTCTTCATCTGTATTCGGAGAATAAAGAGGGAATTTATAAAATCATCAAGCGATAAATTGAGACATAAAAAAGGAGGAAATTAATTCCTCCTTTTTATTTTCTTACTAATGCTTCTTCCCAACTTTTGATTGTCGTTTTGAATTCTGTTTTGATTTTAGTTTTGTCTAAAACGCTGTATTTCGGGCGCTTTGCCGGCGTTGGATAGTCGCTTGTAGTTATCGGAGTTAGTACAATCGTGACATTATTTATTTCAAAAATTTTCTTTGCAAAATCAAACCAGCTGGCGCTTCCTTCGTTACTAAAATGATAGATTCCGTAATTCTTGCTGTTGCTTAAAATTATTGTTACAATTGTTACGGCTAAATCTAGGGCTTGTGTCGGTGTTCCTATTTGATCGCTTACGATACTCAATGACGTTCTTTCTTTGGCCAATCGTAACATTGTTTTCATGAAATTATTTCCAAATTCTGAATACAACCAAGATGTTCTGATTATAAAAAAAGCATCCGACTTTGCTTCTATTTCCAACTCACCTTCTCTTTTCGTGACGCCATAAATTCCTTGTGGATTGGTAGTATCTTCTTCCGTATAAGGGGTGTTTTTGTTTCCATCAAATACAAAATCCGTAGAAACATGAATTAAAGTTGTACTATACAGATTGCAAACTTCGGCTAAATTTTTTGGGCCAATTGCATTAATGGCTCTCGCGTTTTCAATGTCAGTTTCGGCTTTATCGACTGCTGTGTAAGCCGCTGCATTGATGCAAAAATTTGGTTTTAGCTTTTCAAAAGCGGAGGCGACAGACTCCTTATCAGTAATATTTAATAAATCGGAACCATAAAAATGAAATTGGATTTGTAAATACTCTGGCGCAATAAAACGCAAGGCTTGACCCAATTGGCCATTGGCTCCTGTTACTAAAACTACCATGCTATTTTGGCTTTGTCTAAAGTCGGTTGTACTTTATCCTTTTCAGAAATTAAAAGATCTTTCTCTGAAAATCCCCAATCAATATTTAAGGTTGGGTCGTTATAAATGATACCGCCTTCCGAATCTTTATTGTAAAAATTATCGCATTTGTAAAAGAAAGTCGCGGTATCGCTTAAGACCAAAAATCCATGCGCAAAGCCTCTTGGAATGAAAAGTTGTTTTTGATTTTCACCCGAAAGTACTATGGACACATATTCTCCATAAGTTTTTGAATTTGGCCGAATATCAACTGCAATATCCAAAACTTCTCCGGATAAGACCCGTATTAATTTTGCCTGCGCGTGTTCACCGACCTGATAATGCAGTCCTCTTAGGACTCCTTTTGAGGAGAACGATTGATTGTCTTGAACAAAATGTGTGCTTGTTCTTACACCTCTTTGAAAAGTATTTTCATTGAAACTTTCCATGAAGTACCCGCGTTCATCCTTGAATACCTTGGGCTCAATAACATAACACCCTTCTAATGCTGTTGCAATAAAATCCATAAATCTAAATGATGCTTAACAAATGGGTACCATAGCCACTCTTAAGAAGCGGTTCGGCTAAAACTCTCAATTGATTGGCATCAATAAAGCCCATTTTAAAAGCAGCTTCTTCAATTGAACCAATTTTTAATCCCTGCCGTTCTTCAATAACTTGTACAAACTGCCCAGCTTGCATTAGTGAATTAAAGGTGCCCGTATCTAGCCATGCTGTTCCTCTATCTAAGATGCTTACTTTCAATTTTCCTCTTTTTAGGTATTCTTTATTGATGTCTGTAATTTCTAATTCGCCTCTATGACTTGGTTTGATATTGGCTGCTATTTCTACCACATCGTTGTCATAAAAATAAATTCCAGGAACAGCATAATTTGATTTCGGCTTTTCTGGCTTTTCTTCAATTGATAATACATTTCCGTTTTGGTCAAAATCAACTACGCCGTAACGTTCAGGATCGTGAACGTGATAGGCATAAATAATACCGCCGTCTGGATTATTATTGGCCAGTAATAAGTCGGATAAACCGGTTCCATAAAAGATATTATCTCCTAAAACTAAAGCTACTTTATCATCTCCAATGAACTCTTTTCCTATTATAAAGGCTTCTGCTAGACCATTTGGGTTTTGTTGAACGGCGTATTCAAAACGACATCCCAATTTTTTTCCATCGCCTAATAATTGCTCAAATAGTGGTAAATCGTGCGGAGTAGATATGATTAAAATCTCACTAATTCCCGACCACAATAAAGTGGATAATGGATAGTAAATCATCGGTTTGTCATAAATAGGCATTAATTGCTTACTTACGGCTAATGTCAACGGATGTAATCGAGTGCCAGAACCTCCAGCTAAAATAATTCCTTTCATTTGTGTGCCGAATTTTAGTTTCCTTGTCTTTTTAGTAACTGTTTTTTGTAAAAGCTTTTAAAAGAATAAATCAAAATATAAATAAATATAAATAAAAACGGAAGAATCAATTTCAATTTACCATTTACAGATTGCGTGTTCTCGATATTCAGTGTTTTGCTATTTTCTTTGATTATTTCATCCAAACCAACTAGTTCAACTCTTAGAATTCCTTGTTCCTTTGTTAATTTGTCCTTAGTTACAATAACATCATTCAATTGAGTGTTTTCGTTATAATACACCAATTTATCGTTCTTATTTTGACCGTTTACGGTATTCGAAAAACTATTCAAAAAACTATCGATTTGAACTATTGTAAGATCATTCGCTTTCATCTTAAGCAAAACATTGTTAATATATTCCTTTTGGATTTTGCTAAAGAATTCACTTGTGTTTAGATATTTCAGAAGTGGCGCTATTGTTTTTTGCGAGCTAATCATATGATTAGTTCTAATTGAAATTACATGATAAGTATAGTTTTTACTTGTTGTTTTTTCTTCTACTATTTTCTTAATATCGCCATCTTCGGCCATCAACTTCAAAAGTTCAAAGTTTTGTTCACTATTGGAATTAATAAATCTATAAATATCAACAACTGGTTTTATTTCTATATCCGTCAAATCTTTCGGGTCCTTAATCCCGATAGATTTCAAGAAAATGGTGTCTCTCTCTTTGATTTTGGATTGCAGTAAATCAATTTTTGAATACAAATAATCAGTACTCCCGAAATTAGGCTGAACAATAATTTGATGATCGTAGGTTTTTTGTGTCTTGTCTAAATAAACCCCTAACCCTATTCCTATAAAAAACAAAATGGATAAAATTATTACTTTGCTTACAAAAAACTGAATGATTCTAAATATGAAAGTATTAATTCCTTGAAAAAAACCAGATATTTTCTTAGAAATTAGGGCTAAATCAATCTCCTGATCGTCTGTATTCCTTTTATTTTCTGTGCTCATTTTATAAATTTAATTAATATTGAAAATTTGTTCTAAAATCTTGATCGTTATCAAATACGTCGGTTTTACTCCTGTTGTTCCTAAACCGCCTGAAGCTAATGTACTTCCTGTCTCTAAAGGATTATCAGAAGCATAATAAGCATAACGCACTTTCACATCGGGATTGATGCTTTTTCGGATTTTGGACGCTGATTGAATTGCTTTTTGATAATAAGCGCCTTCCATTTCCAATCCGATAACACCCCAAGTCGAATCGTGGAAGAACTTTAATAAGTCTTTATTCTGCAACGAAGTTCCCAATACGGTAACCATTGGACCCGCAAAAACGGGAATGCCATTTCCTTCTAACATGCCAGCAGTTAATTCGTTTACAAATGGATAATTATCACCTGTTCCTTCGTTAATATGCGCCGATGGAATCATGATATCGCCTTTTCCTCCTTGAAGAATTCCAGCTTTTCCCATGATCGAAACCGATTCTATATTCAAGAATACTTTCTTAAATTTGGTTTCTTGAAAAGGTTTCAACAACTCGTCAATCGTTTCATAAGCTTGCTCTCCAAAAGCATAATCCATAACAATAATAACAGGTTTGTTATCGCCTACTTTAGCCGTTGGAAACGCTGATTTTTTCCAATCGATTTTGGCAGTATCAAAGATTTGAACATCTATATTGGTTCCCGAAGCATCCGGAATTGAAATCATGCCGTGTTGTTCTGCGAAAGCTGTTACTTTGTCTCGAACGTCGTGAGCACCTGATTTGCTTAATTCTTCATAAATAAAGAAATCGGTTTGGTCTTTGAATTTGGTTTTCAACACATGCGTCGCAAAAATCGAATTCATAACACTGTGCATGTTGGCACTAATAATATGAATCGGTCGGTCTAAAAGGTTATTTTCTTGCAAGACCTCTTTGATATTGGTTGCCCAAATTTCTCCGTGGATGTGATGCCCTAAACGTTCTCTCAAGATTGGACTGAACGTAATTGTTCTTTTGTTGTTCTCAATAACTTCTTCTAAAGCGAGTTTTCCCAACCAATATATTACGTGTAAAAAACGATCTGGTTTTTCAGTGGTTGCAAAGGCTTCGTAAATGTCTAAAACTTCTGAAAAGGTTCTGCCCAAGATGTTCGCGGTGTGCGAAATAGTTTTTTCTTTTTCGATTAGAGTGAGCTTTTTATTTTGCAAAACTGCTTGCGCCAATTTCTGCCAATCGCGAGTAACTTCGCCACTTTCATCAATTAAAATCCGATCCTTAATTTTGTGTGATTCGATAAAAATAAACGTCAAATGCGTCAAGATATCATAAATGTCAGAGCGCCCTCGCGTGATTTCAACATTCATTTGTTCGTCGTCAATGCGGTAACAATTTCGCTTTCTTTTAGGAGGAACAATCGCTTTAAAATGTGATTTCGAATAGCCTTCGTCCGAAGTTAGATTGATAAATCGGCATTCTTCAATTCCAACAGGTAGTCGTTCAATCACGTATAAAAGTCCGCTTAATTCTACTTTTTCTTCGGCAATAGTTCCATAAATTTCGGGGCGTAAAGACAACAGTGCTTCTCTTAAAGTTTCGCCCGAAACGCCCATCGGTTTGTAGAATCCTCTGTTAAACAAATGGCGCATGGTGATGTACAATTTTTCAACAGCACTCGATGATTCTTGAGCTCTTGAACGTACAATGTTTTTAATTTCTTTCATTTAATTTTTTAAATTTTTTAATCTTTAAATGGAATTTGCCTAATTTCTTTTCCGTAAAATCGTTGCTTTCTTAGGCCTATTTCATTTAGTTTTTGTTTACTAACCTGCAAATGTAAGGTTTTTATTTTTAGTTCGTAAGAATCAGGTTGATTGCGGGTTCATATATTCTAATTTTATTGGAACCGTTCCCTTTTTCTTCACTGATTTGCTTGTTCCATTTGCCTCCCGAAAAGGTATAAAAGAAATCTCGTTCCACAGTATTGTACATGACAAAAGGATAGTAGCTTTTTTGAATTCTGGTCGAATTGGTGTTCGCATCCAATAGCTCTTTTTCCTGCTTGTTCTTCTCGACTATCAATTTTTCAAACCCAACAAAAATGCCGTTTTTAGGCATTCGCAAATTGAATTTGGTTACATTAAATTTGGTTTCTTTCAATCCTCTATTCACCGAAACTACGAAGTCTTTGCTGAGCAATTCCTCTCCAGGAAAACCATTGGGCGCCACGCTATAAAAATGAATCTTAAAAAACGCTTCGTCAATTCTAGAATCCGTAGCAATTGCCACTTGTTTGATATATTTTGTTCTTTTATACGAAGTCAAATAAGGGAAAAATTTCGTGTCAATTCGGGGACCATTGTCAAACGCCTGAAAAATAGCACTCCCCGTGTCTCCAATTTCAATCGTTCTGGTTTCATACCGTTTTGAAATCACGAGTTCATCCAATTGAAAAGCAATCGGTTTCAGAAAAACGCTGGCGGCTTTTGAAATAGAAATCCGTTTTTTTTCGTAACCCAATGCCGAGAAAACTAACATTTTGTTGGCTTCTTGACTATGAATTAAAAATTCGCCATTTTCTTCAGCCGTTGTTCCGATGTTTTCATTCTCAACCCAAATGTTCACATACGGAATTGGTTTCCCCGAAATACTGTCTTTTACAATCCCTTTGGTTTGGGCTGCTACCGCCAAACTCATTAAAAAAAGCACCGCTAAAACCAGTTTATCTTTCTTCATTTTTTTATTCGATTGCTAACAAATCGACAATTTTTCTATCGTTACTCAATCTCGGAATTTTATTTTGCCCTCCTAATTTTCCTATTGATTTCATGTAGTTTTGAAATCCGTTTTTAACCACTTTGGTAACCACCAATCGTTGGAGCACTTTGCCAACAATCAAGTCATCATAGTACACATTTTGCTGGCGCATGGCATGATCTATTTTTTCAGCGAATTCGGTTAGGTTCTCTGGTTCGTTTTCAAATTCTACAAACCATTCGTGGTACGGCAATCCATCTTTCGGTGTAATTTGAGGCGCAACCGTAAATTCATTAATCCGGATATCAGTGCCAAGAATCGCTTCTTGCAAAGCACTTTCCACTTCTTTTCCAATCACGTGTTCGCCGAATGCCGAAATAAAATGTTTGATTCTTCCTGAAACAATTACCCGATAAGGCGAAATAGAAGTAAACTGCACGGTGTCGCCAATATTATAGCCCCAAAGTCCTGCGTTGGTGGAAATAATCAGCACGTAATTCACGCCTAGTGTTACTTCTCCAATGGTATATCGTCTCGGATTTTCAGTAAAAAATTCATCCGATTTTATAAATTCGTAAAAAATACCAGCATTCAAAAGCAGCAGCATTCCTGTTTCCTTTTGCGAATCTTGATAGGCGAAAAAACCTTCTGACGCGGGAAACAATTCAATACTATCCACTTTTCTTCCGATAAGATTTTCAAATTTCGCTCGATAGGGCTCATAATTCACGCCGCCATAAATGAACAAATTGAAGTTTTTAAAAAGTTCACCAACAGGTTTCTTGGCCTTTTGATGGAGTTTCTCAAAGTACATTTGCACCCATGAAGGAATGCCCGAAATCACGGTCATGTCTTGATCAAAAGTTTCTTTGACAATCGCATCTACTTTGGTTTCCCAGTCTTCGATGCAATTCGTTTCCCACGAAGGCAAGCGGTTTTTCTGCAAATATTTTGGAACAAAATGGGCTACAATTCCGGACAATCTTCCAAATTGAATTCCCTTTTTTTCTTCTAAAATTGGACTTCCTTGCAGGAAAATCATTTTCCCATTGACAAAATCCGCTTTGCCGGTTTCATGAATATAATGTAAAATGGCGTTTCTAGCCGCTTCAATGTGAAAAGGCATGGATTCTTTTGTCAGTGGGATGTATTTGGCACCTGATGTCGTTCCTGAAGTTTTCGCAAAATATAACGGTTTTCCAGGCCAAAGTACGTTTTCTTCTCCACCTACAACTCGATCCACATACGATTTCAAACCTTCATAATCCCGAATCGGAACTTGGCTAGAAAAATCAACATACGATCGTATTTTACCAAATTGATGGTCTTTTCCAAACTGTGTGTTCTTAGCTTGATCTAGTAATGACTCAAATACTTTTCGTTGGGTTGCAATTGGCTTTTTTGCCCATAGTTGAGTCTGTTTGTAAATTCGTTTGGCGAATAGTTTGGCGGCAAGAATTTTTAGAGCGCTTCTCATTTATTCGAATTCTATAAATTGAGTAGGGTCAATTGGATAGCCATCTTTCCAAAGTTCAAAATGCAAATGCACGCCGGTAGATTCTTGACCAGTAGAACCTGCCAAAGCAATCACTTCGCCCGTTTTCACCACATCGCCTTGAGATTTGGTTAAAGATGCTGCATGTTTGTAGACGGATATAAAACCGTTGTTGTGTCGGATGATGATGACGTTTCCTGTTGTGGGCGTCCAATCGGCAAAAATCACGGTTCCATTTAATGTGGCTTTTATCGGCGTGTTTTTGGCCAACGCAACATCCACTGCAAAATGTTTGTTTTTTAAATTAAAGGTTTCCGTTATCGATCCCTTCACTGGTGGAAAAAGGACGATACTGACTTTGGATTTGGCCTTCTCAAAAAGGTTGTATTTGTCTTCTTGTGTTACTTCTTCGCGCAATTGCAAATCAGCTTCCGATGGTTTTAAATCTTCTGTTTTTGGGGTTTCAGTTACTGAGGCGTAGATGGAATCTTTGTTCAATTTAGCATAGTCCAAATCGCCGGTAAGTACCTTTTTTATCGAGCTGATGTAGGCTTCATTTTTCTTTAAAGCTGTTGATAGAGAATCGGATTTTAACGCCAATTCGGTTGCATCACGCTTTAATTTATTCGATGCATAGCCTGGGATGAATTCTCTTAAAGGTGTAAAAGCAATGAGGTATGTCGTTATCGTGATGATCAAAACCGCTCCAACCGTCGCGACCACAAAGACATTCATCAAAGTTAATTTTAAAGAAAAGATTTCTTCAAAAGAATCTTCATTCAAAATTACCAAGCGGTTTTTGGTGAATAATTTTTTCTTGATGAGTTGACGTTTGAGTCTTTTCTCCGACATGCTGTTGGTTTAGATTACAAATATAGAAATTAAAGTTACCAATAGGTCGTCGTTTAACGCTTCAAATAATTTCCGAATTAGTAACGTAACGAAATCATAAATATTTGCTAACGAATGAAAACATTTACCACAATTTCTATTTATCTTTGTGGCGGTTTATATTACAAATATTGCTTCGGCAACAAATTATTACATCATGGGAAGATTAGGTATTACAGAAATCCTTATTATATTGTTAGTGGTGCTTTTGCTTTTCGGAGGAAAAAAAATTCCGGAATTAATGAAAGGATTGGGTAGCGGAATTAAAGAATTCAAAAACGCTGCTAAAGACGACCAACCAACTGAGAAAAAATCAGACGAGGAAACAAAATAAAAAATGTCCCAAATTTGGGATATTTTTTTTATAATATCATTGACAGTTGAATGCGTTTTCGCTCTTCATCGACATCAGTTACTTTCACCTCAACATGTTGGTGCAATTTTACTACTTCATTGACGTCGGAAACAAATCCGGCTTTCAATTGCGAAATGTGCACTAAGCCACTTTCCTTAATTCCAATATCTACAAAACATCCAAAATTGGTAATGTTGTTCACAATACCAGGAACTATCATTCCGATTCTGACATCTTTAATCGTTTTTACATTCGGATCAAATTCGAAAACTTTAGCTGATTTTCTTGGATCTAGCCCAGGTTTTTCTAATTCTTTTAAGATGTCTTTCAACCCCAAAACTCCGATTTCTTTGGTTGTATAATTTTCCGGGCTGATTTGTGAAATTTTAACTTTATTGCCAATTAATTCATGCATGGAAATCTTAAGATCTTTCGCCATTTTTTCGACAATCGGATAGGCTTCTGGATGCACCGCCGAATTGTCTAACGGGTTTTTAGCATTGGCAATTCGGATAAAAGCGGCACCTTGTTGGTAGGCTTTTTCACCCAATCTCGGTACCTTTTTGAGTTGCTTTCGATCGTCAAACGGACCATTTTCTTGGCGGTACAGAACAATGTTTTCGGCCAACTTCTCGCCTATGCCACTCACATAACTTAATAATGATTTGCTTGCAGTGTTGATGTTAATTCCGACCGAATTTACGCATCGCATTACCGTTGTATCCAACTCTTCTTTCAATTTCGTTTGGTCCACATCGTGCTGGTACTGCCCTACTCCTATCGCTTTGGGATCAATCTTAACCAATTCCGCTAACGGATCCGAAAGTCGTCTTCCAATAGAAACAGAACCGCGCACTGTCACATCGTATTTCGGAAATTCTTCACGGGCAATTTTAGACGCGGAATATACCGAAGCGCCGGCTTCGCTCACTACAAAAACTTGAACCGGTTTGTCGAAGGCGATTTTTTTTATAAAAAATTCTGTTTCCCTCGACGCTGTTCCGTTGCCAATAGATATCGCGTCAATTTTATAAGCATTGACCATCGATCGGATTTTCTTCATCGCGATGCCATCTTCGTGCTGCGGCGCATGCGGATAAATCGTTTCGTTGTATAACAAATCGCCTTTTTCATCCAAACAAACAATTTTGCAACCGCTGCGAAACCCTGGATCAATGGCCAAAATTCGCTTTTCTCCTAGTGGTGGCGCTAGCAATAACTGACTTAAATTGTTCGCAAAAACTTGAATCGAATTGGCGTCTGCTTTGGCTTTAGCCTCTTGCAAAGTTTCGTTCGATATTGCCGGTGCTAACAACCTTTTGTAACTGTCTTCCAGTGCTAATTGTAGATGCGGCGTGCTGTCATTATTTCTTTTGATGATAGCGTCTTGCATTAATTCAAGCGCTTCTTCCGACTCAATTTCAACTTTAATTTTGACAAAACCTTCGTTTTCAGCACGAAGCATCGCTAGTAATCGGTGCGCTGGCGTCTTATGCAACACTTCAGACCAATCAAAATAATTGACAAACTTTTGAGCTTCTTCCTCGTCTTTTTTAGCTTTAGACACTTTAGTCGTGATGGTCGCTTTGCGTTGAAATAGTCTTCGAATGCCTTTTCGAACGTAAAGGTTTTCATTGATCCATTCCGCGATAATGTCGCGCGCGCCTTGTAATGCTTCGTCTTCATTGATTACTTTGTCGTTCAGGTATTTTGAAGCTAAGAAATCAATGTCGTCATTATTCTGCGCCATGATGATTTTGGCCAAAGGTTCTAAACCATTTTCTCGGGCGACATCGGCTTTGGTTTTCTTTTTCTTTTTGTAAGGCAAATAAAAATCTTCCAGTTCTTGCAAGTCGAAACTTTCTTGGATTTTTTTTGCCAATTCCGGTGTCAACGCTTGTTGTTCTTCAATCGATTTGAGAATGGCTTCTTTGCGTTTGACTAGGACTTCGTACTCTTTTTGACCTTTGGCAATTTGTTCAATTACTACTTCATCGAGGTTTCCGGTTTGGTCTTTTCGGTATCGGGAAATGAACGGAATCGTGCAATCTTCTTGCAGTAATTTTACGGTGTTTTGGATGTTGGTCGCCGAGGTCGCGACACTTTTGGCAATAAATTGAATATTATTCATAAGGATGGAAAGCGCGTTTAATCTTGAACAATGTACTCTTTGGTACAGGTTTTTTCAAATTCGGGTTGAATGGTGCTGTGGTTGATGTGAAATTCGTCGTGCAAAACCGTTTCTATTTGGGATACCAATGAATTAAAATCGGAGATAGCAATGTTTTCTTTACAATCTAAATGCGCTTCAAAATGCAAGTCGTGGTCGTTCAAATGCCACAAATGAATGTGGTGCAAACGATGAATTCCAGTTACTTTGTGAATGCTATCCAAAATTTCAGCAATGTCTAGATTTTCAGGCGTAAATAGCATCAACATTTTCGTGCTGGCTTTTATCAAATCAAAACTCATATAAATTAGATAGATGGCAATTAGCAACGTAATGACGCTATCAATCCAAAACCATTGGAAATAATGCATTAAAACTCCACCCACTAAAACCGCAACCGAAGCGAGCATATCGGTAAAAAGATGCAAATAGGCCGACTTCATATTTAGATTATGTTCGGCATCTTTTTTTAGCAATAACGCCGAAAATCCGTTGAACGCAATTCCTAAAACAGAAAGCCAAATCACCAATTCGGATTGCACGCTGACCGGATTTGAAAACCGAACCATCGCTTCATATATCAAGAAAACAGCAACTATAACTAAAGCGGTGGCGTTGACAAATGCTGCGACGACTTCAGCTCGTTTGTACCCAAATGTATTTTTCGTTGTGGCTTGTTTTTTAGAATATCGATGTGCGATCCAGCTAAAAAGTAGTGATAAAACATCACTAAAATTGTGTAACGCATCGGAAAGTAATGACAAACTTCCGGATAGGAAACCACCAATAATTTGTGCAACGGTAATACCAACATTCAAAATAACCGCTGTAGAAAGATTTTTCCCGGTAACTTCGTGATGGTGGTGGTGGTGGTCGTGCGCCATCTTATTGGCAAGCTATTTTTTGAACTCTGTTGGCATGACGTCCGCCTTCAAAAGCAGTATTTAAAAAGGTTTCTACCATTTCTACTGCTTGTGGAATAGAGGTGAACCGAGCTGGAATACTAATGATATTCGCATCATTGTGTTGGCGCGCTAGTCCGGCAATTTCTCTGGTCCAGCATAAAGCGGCACGCACTTTCGGGTGTTTATTGACGGTCATCGCAATTCCGTTTCCACTACCGCAAATTACGATTCCAAAATGAGCGTTGTCTTCAGAAACGGCTTCGGCAACGGGGTGACCAAAATCGGGATAATCCACACTATCGGTAGTGTCGGTTCCAAAATTTAGTACTTCGTATCCTTTGGCCTGAAGCATCGCCACAATGGCTTTTTTATAATCGGGACCGGCGTGATCGTTGCCTATCGCTATTTTCATTTTTGTGTTTCTTTTAGTTGTGCTCGACAAATTTAATCAATCTGATGTAGAATTTACAGTTTCTTGAAAACGAATACTTGGATAGTGATTTTAAATTTAAGAAAACTCTCTTTTTAACCATTGTTAATCCTTTTTTACAATGCGTTGATTTTCAGTTAACTTTAAATTAACACTAAATGTTTATAACTTAAGATAGAAAATCAGAACTTTTTCTTGTTGGTTAGATTAAAAATTGTAATCCAAAATTGACTTTGAAAAACCAAATATACTTGGCGGTATTTTTAGAAAAGTTATGACACATTTTTGAAGGGTTATCAACATAAAAACTAGAAAAACTTATAGACAAAAGTGACTCATTTTTTCTTGTTAACAGTTGTTAATTGTTTTTAAGATTGATTTAAAAATGAACGTTTTACCAATCAATAACTATGTTAACAAGTCGGTATAAAAAAAGAAAACTACAAAAATCGCTTTTTTAAAAAAAAGTTATTGTAGCTATGAACACGCTATAATAACCATCATAAAATAATTTAATTTTAAATTTTCTTTTTGTAGTTTTTAATAGATGTTGAAAACTATTATTAATTACATTTGAAAGAATAACTAAAACGGATTTATGAGAACTTTATATCTATTCTTACTTTTACCTTTTTTTGGTTTAGGCCAAACACAGATTGGCGATGCCATTAATGGGGTTTCTGCCGGAGACTACTATGGAGAGAAAATAGGTTTATCTTCCGACGGTACCACTTTAATAGTTGCTTCGAGAGAGTATAATTCTTATAGTGGGCTTGTACGTGTTTATAAAAATATCTCAAATTCTTGGATACAGCAAGGCCAGGACTTAACAGGTCTTATGATTCCGGGTTCTTTCTTTGGATCTGATGTTGCCATTTCATCAAACGGAAATATCATCGCAGTAAGCAGTATCAATACCCCAGGAAATTTTTATGGAAAAGTAAGGTTATATGAAAACATCTCAGATATCTGGACACAAATAGGCGAAATCAATGATGCAGATACTGCAGAAGTAATTTCATTGTCAGCCGATGGGAATACCCTTGCAATCGGCGATCCTTACAATGCAGTGCAAAATACTGCAGGAAAAGTTAAAGTCTATACAAGAAGTTCTGGTTCTTGGATACCTGTTGGGCAGGATATCAATGGTTTTTTCTCTAATATGGCATTTGGAAAAAAAGTAGCATTATCAGGAGATGGTACGACCTTAGCAATAGGTGCACCCTATTATGAACAGTTTTTAAATAGCGGTGGTATCGCATTGGTGTATAGGAATATAAACAGTCAATGGGTACAAATAGGACAAGGTGTTTATGGTGAACAAAATTTTGATTATACAGGAGATAGTATTTCGTTGTCTTATAACGGGAATATATTAGCGGTGGGCACACCATTAAATGGTTCAAACGGTAGTTATAACGGCAAAGTTCGAATTTATGTAAACAATAATGATGTTTGGGAGCCACAAGGAGTATTGACTGGCGATACTGGCGATTTTTTTGGAGCATCTGTTTCGCTTTCTGAAGATGGAACAATGATCGCTGTAGGATCAAACCAAAACAGTAACAATGGATTTCGATCTGGAAATACCAAGCTTTTTAAATATCTATTGAATACATGGTCTCAGGTTGGTAATACAATTAATGGGCAGGCTGCAGAAGATTATTCTAGCAGTTGTGTTTCTTTATCGGCAAGCGGGTTGACTTTAGCAATCAATGCACCCCAGAATGATACCAACGGGAATAATTCAGGTCAAGTCAGGGTTTATGACTTATCTAATATACTATCTTCAAAGGGCTTTAATTTTAATAATTTTACGATTTCACCAAACCCAACTTCCGATATTGTAAACATCAATTTGAAAGATGGTTTAGAACTACAGAAAGTCAATATCTACACAACTTCAGGTCAATTATTAAAAACCGAAAAATCCAATAGTTTAAAAATAAACAATCTTTCAAAAGGGACTTATTATATCGAAGTAGTAACTAACAAAGGCAAAGCAACGAAAACCATTGTTGTAGAATAATTTATACAATCTTCAGATTATTTTCATCTAATAAATCATCTAAAATTTCCTTTACTCGTAATTCATCAGTCGGATGCACTTTCAGTTTGATGCCACCATAAGCAATACTAGCGAATGGATCAATCGAAATTAAATTCTCATTCTGAAACAAATACGGAATTCCCTCATGATCTAAAATGGTTTTTAGTATTGTGATTTCATGCGCAAAATTGAAAGTCGCTACCGTAATAAATTCCGTCATTGCTATTTTTTCCTAAAGATACTAAAGTTATTTTTTCTATAATTCTGAAATCTAAAATCTGAAATCTAAAATCTTCTTCGTAATTTTCAAACTTTAAGAACGACACTATGAGTAAGAAACCCAAAAAATTTGGTAAAAACGAGAAGACTTTCTCGGAAAGAATATTAAAAATTTTATCCCAAAACGCTAATAAACCCTTCAACTACAAACAAATTGCTGCTATTTTAGAATTGGATGATACCAAAAGCAGAAATGAAATCATCAAAGACTTAAAGATTCTAGCAGCTCAAAAAATAATTATTGAGTCGGAACCCGGAAAATATTTAGTCAAAGCAGTCAGTCAAGATTACTACGAAGGAACCATCGACATGACTTCTAGAAAAACAGCGTATTTCATTTGTGAAGATTTCGAAGACGATGTTTTTATTCCAACCAATAATTTGAATCACGCTTTAGACAAAGACAAAGTAAAAGTATACGTCTACAACCGAAGACGAGGAAAGAAACCAGAAGGCGAAGTTATTGAAATTATAGAAAGAGCCAAATCGGAATTCGTTGGTGTGATTGACATTCAAAAGAATTTTGCGTTTGTCACTACCGCGAATGCTAAAATGTATACGGATATTTTTATTCCAAAAGATAAGATAGGCGATGCCCAACAAGGCGATGTGGTAATTGCTAAAATCGAAGATTGGCCTAAAAAAGCGGATAGTCCGTTTGGAGCGATTATCAAAGTTTTAGGAAAACCTGGCGAACACGATACCGAGATTCACGCTATTTTGGCTGAATATGGTTTGCCTTATGATTTTCCGATTGAGGTGGAAGTTTATGCACAAAAGATTGATACTTCTATTCAAGAAAGTGAAATCAAAAAGCGTCGGGATATGCGCGATACCTTAACGTTTACGATTGATCCCAAAGATGCTAAAGATTTTGATGACGCATTATCTTTCAAGAAACTCGACAATGGAAATTATGAAATTGGAATTCACATTGCCGATGTTTCTTACTATTTAGAAGAAGGAACCATCCTTGATGACGAAGCTTATAAAAGAGCCACCTCTGTTTATTTAGTAGATCGAGTGGTGCCAATGCTTCCGGAAGTATTATCGAATTTTGCTTGCTCACTTCGACCTAATGAAGAAAAATATACCTTTTCTGCGATTTTTGAAATCAATGAAAAAGCACAAGTTATGAACCAATGGTTCGGAAGAACGGTCATTTTTTCAGATCAACGTTTTGCTTATGAAGAAGCGCAATACATTATAGAAACTAAAGACAATACGATTCCAGAAACGACTTCGATTACTGGAAAATCTTATGTAGTTAAAGATGAAATTGTTGCAGCTACTTTAAAATTAGATGAATTGGCCAAAATTCTTCGAAGAAATCGAATGAACGAAGGCGCCATTTCGTTTGATAAAGTAGAGGTAAAATTCAACTTAAATGATGCTGGTGAACCCGAAGGCGTTTATTTTAAAATCTCCAAAGATGCCAATCATTTGATTGAAGAATTCATGTTATTAGCCAATCGGAAAGTAGCTGAATTTATTGGAAAGCAAAAGAAAACCTTTGTTTACAGAATACACGACGAGCCTAATGAAGACAAGTTGATTAATTTGCAAACGATCATTTCTAAGTTTGGTTACAGCATTAACTTTAAATCGAAAGCTGATATTTCGAAATCATTGAATACTTTATTGAACGATGTTGTTGGAAAAAAAGAACAAAATTTAGTAGATACTTTGACCATTCGAAGTATGAGTAAAGCGAAATATTCTACGGATAATATTGGGCATTACGGATTGGCATTTGACTATTATTCGCATTTCACTTCGCCAATTCGTCGCTATCCTGATGTCATGGTACATCGCTTGTTGCAGTATTATTTAGACGGAGGAAAATCAGTTGATGCCGAAGTCTATGAAGAAAAGTGCGAACACACGTCCAACATGGAAGGTTTGGCTACCAATGCTGAGCGTGATAGCATCAAATACATGCAAGTGAAATACATGCAAGATCACAAAGATCAAGAGTTTTTAGGGGTTATTTCAGGGGTAACCGAATGGGGAATTTACGTTGAAATTGTCGAAAATAAATGCGAAGGCATGTGTAGAATTCGAGAAATTAAAGACGATTATTACACGTTTGACGACAAGCAATATGCTTTGGTAGGTGAGATTTCAAAAAATATTTTGCAATTGGGTGATGAAGTGATTGTGAAAGTGAAGAATGCCGATTTAGTGAAGAAACAACTGGACTTTCATTTTATCCGAAAAAACGAATAGCAAAATGAAAAAGATAAGCTTGATCTTACTGCTTTTTACTACAAAATTTCTTTTTGCTCAGGTTGAAAAACAAGTTGGTGATTTCAATAAATTAACTGCTTTTGATCAAATTGATGTGCAATTAATTCCGTCTCAAGAAACGAAAGTTGTTTTGAATGGAACCAATTCGGAAATTGTAGAAGTAATCAACAAGAATGGAGAAATAAAATTGCGAATGCCTTTAACCAATTTATTGAAAGGCGATAATGTATCAGCAACAGTTTATTACAAAAAACTAGACGCTGTGGAAGCTAACGAAGGTTCTAGAATTGCGAGTGAAACAGAAATTAATACTGCCAATTTTAGTATCATTGCAAAAGAAGGTTCTGATGTTTTTTTGAAATTAAATACAAATTCCTTAACGCTTAAATTGAATGATGGTTCTAAAGCAACGATACTTGGAACTACTCAAACGCAAGATGTTTTGATTAATGCCGGAAGTATTTATACTGCTAAGAATTTAAGAACTTCACAAACAGTAATTACTGCAAATGCCGGTGCACAAGCAACTATTTATGCTACAGATTTTGTCGATGCTAAAGTAAGAGCAGGTGGCGAAATTTCAATTTATGGCAAACCAAAAAAAGTCACTAAAAAGACGATTGCTGGTGGAAAAATTTATGAAAAAGAGGAATAAAAAATTATATTGTTATTTTTACATAAAAACAGATTGATGATTGAAGATATTGTTACAGGCATTCCGTTGGGTATTTTTTTAAGTTTTCTAATTGGACCTGTATTTTTTGTATTGTTAGAAACCAGTGCTGTAAAAGGATTTAGAGCGGCATTAGTGTTTGATCTTGGTGTCGTTTTAGCCGATATTCTTTTTATAGCCGTAGCTTATTTCAGTAGTTATAGGTTGATTTTAACCATCAAAAACGACCCAGCTATTTTCATTTTTGGAGGTATATCAATGCTAACTTATGGTATTATTTCTTTCGTTAAATTGAAAAAGGTTAGTAAGAATGTCGATGAAATTGCTGTGGAGGAATTGATTAAGAAAGACTATCTCAGCTTGTTTATCAAAGGGTTTTTATTAAACTTTATTAATGTAGGTGTTTTGATGTTTTGGTTCATGATCTTGATTACCATTGGTCCAAAATTGGAGTTAGAAACCTCTAGAATGGTTACGTTTTTCTCTGCTGTTTTAGTGACTTACTTACTTGTCGATATTGGTAAAATACTTTTAGCGAAACAATTAAGAAGTAAAATGACACCATCGAATATTTTAAAAATCAAGAAAGTTATTAGTATTTTGCTTGTAATTTTTGGTTTGACATTGATGTTTCAAGGATGGTTTCCAAGCGATCAAAAACTAGTTAAGAAAGCGTTAGAAAAGATTGAATAAGTTCAAAAAATTTTCTATCGAATGAAAATGACTTCTCCTCTCGAGAGGTCTTTTTTATAGTTCTCACGAAATACGGAATCAAAATAGTTTGTAAATTTCTGTGAATCTGTCAGAATAATGAACTGAAATCCCATTTTCTAAGTTTCAGTAAGATGAATCACTAAGGACCTCGAGGTTACTTCGAAACCTTTAGTGGTATTGTCTTTATTCGTGATTTCATTCACGGAATTATTCTAAAAATTAAACATAAAAAAACCTCCAAATTTCTTTTAAGGTTTCAGAGGCATTGTCCGGATTTGAGTTTCCTTTTATCTAATTTTTTCTAAAAATTAAACATAAAAAAACCTCCAAATTTCTATAAAGGTCTCTCAGGCATTGTCCGGATTCGAGTTTCCTTTTATCTAATTTTTTCTAAAAATTAAACATAAAAAAACCTCCGAATTTCTATAAAGGTCTCTCAGGCATTGTCCGGATTCGAGTTTCCTTTTATCTAATTTTTTCTAAAAATTAAACATAAAAAAAACCTCCAAATTTCTTTGAAGGTTTCAGAGGCATCGTCCGGATTCGAACCGGAGTAGGAGCTTTTGCAGAGCCCAGCCTAGCCGCTCGGCCACGACGCCATTGTAATGGACGGCAAACTTAATAAATTATTTTGAATTTCAAATTTTATATCTTCAAATTCTTTTTGAAATCGTATATCGAAAACCAAATATCTTAACTGCTTAATTTCGGTATTCTTCCATTTCTATGGTAACTGCTTCAACATCACCATCAATAGGTGGATTAATCTTGGATACCGCTAAAATAATTCTAGAAATAGAAGGAATTTCTTTAAATATTCTGGTAATAATGCGGTGAGCTACATGTTCTAATAACTTCGAACGAATCGCCATTTCCTCCACCACAATCCGATTTAAAGCCACATAATCAACGGTGTCTTGTAAGTCATCCGTAGTAGAAGACTTTCTTAAATCAGTCTTAACTTCCAGATTTACAGTATAGTCAGAGCCAATTTTACCTTCTTCAAGTAAACAGCCGTGATAAGAGTAGGTTCGGATATTTTTTAGTTTGATAGTTCCCATGGTACTACTTTCGCGAATTTGATTAGACGTTTATTTGGTAAAAGTATGAAATATTTAGGAAGTGCTACGGCTTTAAATAACGAACAATTTTAATAACTTTGCGATTCAAAAATTGGACTATGTCAACTGAAGAAAAAGCATTAAATTTTATTGAGCAAATCATAGAAGAAGATTTAAAAAGCGGCCTGTCGCCAGACAAATTGCGCTTTCGTTTTCCTCCCGAACCAAATGGCTATTTGCATATTGGTCATGCCAGTGCGATTGCCTTGAATTTTGGTTTAGGTATCAGTTACCAAGCGCCAGTTAATTTGCGTTTTGATGATACCAATCCGGCCAAAGAAGAACAAGAGTTTGTTGATTCGATCAAACGTGATGTGCAATGGTTGGGGTATCAATGGGCGGAAGAGCGCTATGCATCGGATTACTTCCAACAACTTTATGATTGGACCGTTGATTTTATAAAGAAAGGGAAAGCTTATGTCGACAGTCAAACATCGGAAGAAATGGCCATTCAAAAAGGAACACCTTCTACACCGGGTGTTGATAGTCCGTACCGCAATCGTTCCGTAGCTGAAAACTTAGATCTTTTTGAGCGCATGAAGAATGGAGAATTTCCAGAAGGCACGCATATTTTAAGAGCTAAAATTGACATGAAATCAACAAATATGTTGATGAGAGATCCTATTATGTACCGAATCTTGCACAAACATCATCACCGAACGGGTGACGCTTGGTGCATTTATCCGATGTATGATTGGGCTCATGGTGAAAGTGATTATATAGAACAAATATCGCATTCATTTTGCACCTTAGAGTTTTTGCCACATAGGGAATTATACGATTGGTTTTTAGATCAGATTTATGATTCGAATTTAATTCGGCCTAAACAGCGAGAATTTGCTAGGAGAAATTTAAGTCATACCGTTGTTAGCAAAAGAAAATTGCTGCAATTGGTAAAAGAAAATCATGTGAAAGGATGGGACGATCCTAGAATGTCTACTATTTCTGGGTTGCGAAGAAGAGGATATACGCCGGCTTCGTTGCGGAATTTTGCGGGAATGATTGGAATTGCAAAGCGCGATAACTTGATTGATGTTTCTGTTTTAGAGTATTGCATTCGCGAAGATTTAAACAAAATAGCACCCAGAGTAATGGCAGTTGTAGATCCCGTGAAGTTGGTGCTTACGAATTATCCTGAAGACCAAATCGAATGGTTGGAAGCGGAGAACAATCCCGAAGATGATGAAGCAGGGTTTCGTAAAATTCCCTTTTCACGAGAATTATATATTGAAAGAGAAGATTTTTTAGAAGAAGCTCCCGTTAAATTTTTCCGTTTGAGTGTTGGTAAAGAAGTTCGTTTGAAGAATGGTTATATCATTAAAGGCGAAAGTGTTATCAAAGATAACACCGGTGAAATTACAGAAATTCACGCCACCTACGATACCGAAAGTTTGAGTGGAAGCGGAACAGAGGCAAGCCAAAGAAAAGTGTCAGGCACCTTGCATTGGGTTTCTGTTGCACATGCCTTGGAAGCGGAAATCCGACTTTACGATCGTATGTTTGTGGATGAAGCACCCGATTCGCACAAAGAGAAAGATTTCTTAGAATTTGTGAATCCGGATTCATTGAAAGTCACTCGTGGGTTTGTAGAACCAAGTTTGGCTACGGCTCAAAATGAAGATAAGTTCCAATTCCAACGGTTGGGTTATTTTACTTTGGATAAAGACAGTACACAGGAACAATTGGTGTTCAATAAAACGGTCGGACTGAAAGATGCTTGGGAAGAAAAGGGAAAAAAAGAAGAGAATAGCATCAACAATTCATTGAAAGAAATCAATAAGTATTTCAAAGTGGAAAATCAAGAAGAGCGAACTCAGATCGAGAATACCATTGGTGAAAGCATTAAAGCATTATCTAATTTTAGTTTGTTGCAAAATGCCTTCAAGAAAAATATCAACAACAACAAGAGTTCCCTATTGTTTGCTAATTTTTTAATGAAACATTCAGATAAAATTAAACCTTCCGATTTTGATGAGGAAACATTGGTTAAATTTTACGGTATGTCTTTGAAAAGCGAATCGGCTTTCGTTCGTTTGGAAGGAATTGCAAATGTTGTTAATGATTTGGTTAATTTTGAAAATATCAAACCGCAATTGGAAGTTTTAAAAAGCTCTGAAAAAAATGAATTGGTTTTAGCTAAGTTGGCTTCGATTTAAAAATAGAAAAAAAATTATTCCATTTAATAAAAGTGCTTCTTGTAGAGGTACTTTTTTTGTATTGATAAAGACTATAGAATCAAAAAAAAGGATTTAAAAAAACTATCAAAACACGATTACATAAACAAACTTTAAGAGGTTTTTTTCTTAAAAACAGCCGAATGCATACCTCCTTTAAAATTCATTGATAAATTGCGCTTATTTTGATTAATAGCGTTGGATCTGCACTATTTTGAGAGTTATTAACCACAACATGTTAATAAATGTTGTATCTTTAGAGTATCAAAATTTTAAAACATAAAGTCATGTCAAACAATAATGGAAATACAGTATTGGCACTTTTGGCCGGAGCGGCATTGGGTGCTATTGCAGGAATTTTATTTGCTCCTGATAAAGGTTCTAAAACCAGAGATAAAATCAAAGACGGTTTTGGTGACGCTAAAGATAATTTGAAAAATAAATTTGAAAATGCGTCAGAAGATTTAAAACAGAAGATTTCACACGCCAAATTTGATTTAGAAGAAACATATGAAGATTTAGTTTCCAACATGAGTCACAAAACAGAAGACGTGATTTCTTTTTTAGAAACCAAATTGGCCGATTTAAAAAAGCAAAATGCAAAACTTCAAAAGTAAGTTTTGATTTCAACTCAGTTTCATCAAGCAAAAACAGTCCTATGGCTTTTGAAGAATTAAAAGAACAAACTGACAATATTCAAGACCAAGCGCAAGCTTATATTGAAAGTAATGTGGCATATTATAAGTTATGGGGATTTAAAGTCGCCATGAAATCGACCACGTTGATTTTAAAATTCACCTTGATTCTGTTATGTTTTTTAATGGTGCTTTTGTTTTGTTCGGTCGCAGGAGCTTTTGCCATTGGCAATTACTTGCACAGTTACGCTTTGGGTTTCTTAATCATTGGCGGCGTTTATTTAGTTTTCACGGGACTTCTGTTCTTGATAAAAGACAAAATCGTCGAAGGTTCTATTTTAGAAAAGTTTTCGGAAATATTTTTTAACGACTAGTCATGGAAACGAAACGATACTCATCTTATCAGGAAATCGAAAGAGATTTAGAAATCTTGAAATTAAAGAAAGAAATACAATACCAGAAATTGGTTCATAGTTTTCAAAAGACCAAAGAAAGCATTACGCCACAAAACATAGTACGTGGCTTTTTAGGATCGTATAAAACGTTGTTTTCCAATTCTTACGGAACACTATTAAACATTGCGCTACCGATTATAATTCAATGGATTTCAAAAAAGAAAGGAGGCCAGTAAGCCTCTTTTTTTATGAGTTTTTTCACGCGTTTTGATTTGTATTATAATTTAGTCAGAGATTAATCGTTTCTTTAAAAAAACCTATTATTTTAGCCTTTCTAAAAAACGCCAAATGAAAAACATACTACTAATATTCGCAATTGCAGCATTCAGTATTACGGCCAAAGCACAATATGGGTATCGCGATGGAAACCGAATCGGAATCACATTAGGAATTACACAAATGTCGCTGAACACCAATAATTTTAAAACAACACCAGCAACAGGTTGGATAGGAGGAATGGCAGTTAGAGGAAATTACTACAACGACTTCAGTATGATTTTCGGAATGCAGTTTACCGAAAGTAATTTTTCTGTAGAAACCTACATGCCTTTATCTACCAAAAAACAAGATGTAAAATATACTTTGTCTGGAGCTCAAATCCGATTGTTATTGAGTTATAATTTAGTAAAAGATCACGTATCGTTAGATTTTGGACCCGTATTGCAAGTAAATGGAAAGCTTAGAATTGATCAGAAAAATGTGGATAACGTAGTTACAGGAACCACATTAAAAGCAAACGACATCACTGACATTAGTAAAATTAATGGCAACCTATACATGGGTTTATCAGCCGGAAACCGCAGAGTAAGAGCGATTCTTTGTTACGAATATGGCTTCAATAACTTGCTAAACAATCTGAATAGTAAAGACGAATTAAAAGTCGCCAACAACAACAAAACGTTTAACGGTCACATGGGATTGGTAAGCGGACAGATTTTATTTAACCTATAGAGAATTCTTCACATTATATTTCAAAGGGGTATCGTACCCCTTTTTCTTTTAATTCAACTTTAAATTTTTTTTATGAAAAAAGTATGCATTGCCCTATTATTACTTACGTCTCTGGTAACAAAAGCGCAAATAAACCCTAAGAATTATGGTGAAAAACAAGATTTTGAAAATCTAAAAACAAGACCTCTTATCGTAGAAATCCTGGAAGAAGATCCTAAGACCTTGAAAAAACTTAGCAGCCCTAAAAAGGCTGAGGAATTAAAAAATTACGTCGATTTTATTAAAGAATTCAACAATAATTTTAAGACCTATGTCCAAAAATACTGGAAACTCAATAGTAAATTAGAGTTTAAAACTACGACAGAAGTGGATGCTTTAAATAAGCAAAAGAATACAACTTATGCTGTAATTCGATTTGTTTCTCTCAATGATATTGATAGTTATGGATTGAAATCGGGACTGAGTGTACCGGCTATTTCCTATTCTAGAATTGAAAGTGACAGAAGAAAACCGGATGCTAAGAATTATCTTCCGTATCGTTATTTTAGCAATGATGATAAATCGCTAAACGAAGGCGATTATAAATACGTTTTAGAAACGCTTCAAGCCAACATCGATTGGATTGTAAAAAATGACAAGACGATTAGTTTTGACAAATATTCTGAAAAAATGGCGATTGAAAATTGCCCGAAATTAAAAGGGAAAACCTTACTTATCGAAGACAATATGATGATGAAGGGAAGATCTACAGACGAAGCCAAAAAGAATTATGGTGGCGATTTAAAATTTGTATCAGAAACCGAAATTAATGACGCTTTTGTAAGCAAGAAAAAAAATACGGCGGTTTTGTATGCCGCACCTTTCGGAATCATAAAAGGCGGAATTGCCGTGGTGCAAGTTTCCAGAATCGTCTTTTTTAAGATCATCGTTGATTGTGAAACAGGCGAAATATTATACTTATACATGCCAGGCGGAATGAGTTATGGCGCAAATCTTTCCAATCAAATGACGGAAACAGAATTCAAGACGTTAGCAAACTGCAAAATACTTTAAGAAAAAAGCTCCTGAATTCAGGAGCTTTTTTGTTTTTATAAAGTAGCAATTGCTTTTTCTAACCGTTTGATAGTTTCTGTTTTTCCAAGCCACTCGGCAATATCAAAGAGGTGCGGTCCTTTTAAAGCTCCTACCAAGCTCAATCGGAAAGGTTGCATGATTTTCCCCATTCCAATTTCATTTTTAGCCATCCAGTCTTTTATGGTAGCCTCTATGGTTAAAGAAGAAAAGTCACCAATGTTTTCTAATACCGAAATCAATTCTTGCATTAATGCAGGAGTTTCTTCTTTCCAGTTTTTAGCTGCTTTTTCATCGTATGATGTTGGAGCTTCAAAAAAGAAAGCACTCAAATCCCAAAAATCGGAAACGAAATCAGCTCGTTCCTTAATCAATTCTATGAGACTTTCGAGTTTATCAGTTGAAACAGAAATGCCTTTTTCGGCCAAAATCGGGGCAAACGATGCCGCAAGAGAAGCATTAGTTTGAACTTGTAAATAATGATGGTTGAACCACTTGTTTTTTTCAGGATCGAATTTGGCTCCAGCTTTGTGAACCCGATTTAAATCAAAACTGTTCACTAATTCCTCTAAAGAAAAAATTTCCTTTTCGGTACCATCATTCCAGCCCAATAAGGCCAAAAAGTTGATTACTGCTTCAGGATAATAGCCTTTTTCTCTGTAACCAGAAGAAATACCTTCGTTCGTCTTCCATTCTAACGGAAACACTGGAAAGCCTAGTTTATCGCCATCGCGTTTTGATAATTTACCGTTGCCTACTGGTTTTAAAATCAATGGCAAATGAGCAAATTCAGGAGCTTCCCACCCAAACGCGCGATACAGCAGAACATGCAGCGGCATCGATGGCAACCATTCTTCTCCACGAATAACGTGAGAGGTTTCCATTAAATGATCGTCAACAATATTGGCTAAATGGTACGTTGGCATACCATCACTTTTAAATAAGACTTTATCGTCTAATAAAGAAGTTTCAAATTTCAAATCACCTCGAATGATGTCTTTTAAGTGTAAAGTTTCGTTTACTGGCGTTTTAAAACGAATTACGAATTCTTCTCCATTTGCAATTCGTTGGGCTGTTTCCTCTTTGGAAAGTACTAGTGAAGTGTCTAGTTTTTCGCGATTGTGCCAATTGTAAATAAACGTTTTCCCTTGTTCTTCGTGCTGTTTTCTATGCAAATCTAAGGCTTCAGCTGTATCGAAACCATAATATGCCCAACCAGAATTAATTAGTTGATCAGCATATTGTTGGTAAAATGCTTTTCGTTCGCTTTGACGATAAGGTCCGAATTTTTCATTTTTCCCGATGGTTTCACTTGGTGCAATTCCGAGCCAATCTAAAGCATCAAAAATGTATTGTTCCGCTCCGGGCACAAAGCGGTTTTGATCGGTATCTTCAATTCTCAGGAAGAAAACACCATTATGTTTTTTTGCAAATAAATAATTAAAAAGTGCGGTACGAACACCGCCAATGTGTAAAGGTCCGGTTGGACTAGGTGCAAATCGCACTCGAATAGGTTTCGACATCTTAAAAAATTTGTGCAAAGATACAACTATGGCTTCATTTCCAAAGGAATTCTTTTATTCATCACCGCAAACCAGAGGGGTGGAACAAATGCAAGGACCATACTTGTGGGGTAGCCAAAAGGCAATTGTGGACTGGTATCGTGATTTTCTAGGATCTGATATTTCTTTTGAGATTTGAAATGATGATCGCTATGTCGGGTTAATTCGTATAAGATAATCCGTCCAAGAATATGATTGGAATTCCAAGAGTGTTTTTCAGAAACGCGTTCCGGCCGACCTGAAATTAAGGAGTTTCTACGTAAGCCGTAATGTTCAATATAATTAATAGTTTCTAATAGAAGGAAGCCCGTTATACCAGCAAACAAAGCTAATAGTACCCCAAGTAGTCCAAAGTATAGTTGAATTCCAATTAAGTAACTCATTTGAATAATGGCGAACCAAAACATGTCATTTTTCCAAGAAAGTATGGGTCGACTTTCGATGTCATTTAATTTTACTTGAATTTCCCAAGCTTTTTGATAGGTTCCAAAAACAGATTGAACCCAAAAGGAAAAGAGATTTTGATTGTATTTGGCGGTAGATGGATCGGCATTTGTACCAACATTTAAGTGATGGCCATGATTGTGTTCGATATAGAAATGAGTATAATGACTCGGAATTAGGAGTGTTTTTCCTAAAATCCGTTCCCACCAGTTTTTTCGGTGCCCTAATTCATGTGCTACATTTATTCCGTTAGCGCCAAGAATAACACCCAAACTTAAGGTCATTCCAATCATTTCATAAATGGGCAAGTTGTCGTTTGTTATTTTATATAGCGAAAATCCTAAAGCACCGTAAACAATAGGAATATTGAGGTAGAGCAGTAGGTCGAAGAACTTATTTTTGAGTCTTTTTTCAACTTGAACTGCAGAGTAATTCCGAGTGTTTTTGGGCAAAAGTAATTCCAAAATAGGAATCAAAACAAAAGCGAAAAGTAAAGCGGAATAGCTCCAATAACCGCCATAATAAATTCCTAAGACACCTACAATTGGAATACTATAGGCTAATAAATATTTCATAATCTGAAGAATTTTTTTTAAAATTACAAAATCCTTGTGCATTTTCCTACGTGCAAAGTTTGCAAAATTTTTAACGTTTTGCAATTCAGATAAAATCGTACTTTTAGCGGTTATTAAAAACAATTTGTACGCATTGGAATCATCGAATATCATTTATCAAAAGCTTGAGGCTTTTATCAAAAAATACTATACAAATGAGTTAATTAAAGGAACGCTATTCTTTGTTGGATTGGGTTTGTTGTATTTTTTGTTTACGCTTTTTGTCGAGTATTTTCTTTGGTTAAAACCAAACGGACGGGCATACTTGTTTTGGACTTTTGTTGCTGTAGAAGCATTTTTATTCTTTCGCTTTATTGCATTTCCGATTTTCAGACTTTTCAAAATTCAAAAAGGAATTGATTATGCAACCGCATCGGCTATTATTGGAGATCATTTTTCAGAAGTAAACGATAAATTACTGAATTTTTTACAACTGTCCGCTTCGGGTGAAGCGTCAGAACTTTTAATAGCTTCCATAGATCAGAAAGCGAATTCATTGCAGCCGATTCCCTTTGGCAATGCCATTAATTACAATAATAACAGACGATATTTGCCTTTGGCGTTGCTTCCGATTTTCTTTTTTGCGTTTTTTTATTTCTCGGGAAATAGCAATATGATTTCACAAAGTTTTAATCGAGTGGTACATTTTAAAGATCAGTTTTCGCCGCCGGCTCCTTTTGAATTTGTGTTGATTAACAAGGTTTTGCAAACAGAACAAAACCAGGACTTTGTTTTACAAATTCAGACACTAGGCAAAATTGTACCTGAAAACGTCATGGTTTTTATGGATGGAGAAAGTTATTTTATGGAAGCTATTCGGCCCGGTGTTTTTCGATACAAATTTGCAAAGCCAATTGCCGATATTCCGTTTCATTTAGAAGCTAATACGGTTACTTCAGCCGAATATGAGTTGAAAGTGCTTACGGTTCCTGCTATTGCCAACTTTGAAATGCAATTGATTTTTCCAGCGTATTTGAATAAGAAAGGTGAAGTTATTAAAGGAACCGGAAATGCGATTCTTCCAGAAGGAACAAAGGTTTCTTGGAGAATTTCTACACAGGCAACACAGAAAGTGGCTTGGGTTGATGTAAATACTGCTGCTTCTTTTTTAAAAAATGAAGCTATGTTTACCTTTTCGAAGACCATTTTTCAGAACACAGCCTATCAAATTCAGACTTCTAACGCTAAGATTTTGAATTATGAGAAGTTGAATTATCAAATTTCGGTGATTAAGGATCAATTTCCGACTATTACGGTGAATGCCGCTCCTGATAGTTTGAAAGTGGAAAAGAAATACGTTATCGGAGAAATATCGGATGATTATGGCTTATCGAAACTGCAAGTGGTATACTACGAAAAAGACAAACCTCAAACAGCAAGAAGAGGTGTGATACCTGTGAAAAAAGATATTTATGATCAGTTTGTGTTTTCTTTTCCCAGCACACTTCCTGTTGAAGAGGGAGTTTCTTATGAGTATTATTTTGAGGTTTTTGACAATGATGCGATTCATAATTATAAAAGCACAAAATCACCTGTTTTTTCTAACCGTATAGCTACTGAAACGGAAAAGCAAGATCAAATTTTGCAACAACAAAACAGTACCATCAGTGGACTGGAAAAATCTTTAAAGAATCAAGACAAGCAAATTGCAGAGATTGAAAAACTTCAGAAATCGGGTAAAGAGAAAGATAATTTAGAATTTAAGGACCAACAAAAAGTAAGCGATTTTATAAAACGTCAGCAGAAGCAAGATGATATGATGAAAGAGTTTGCTGAAAAAATGAAGGATAACTTAGATAAGTTTAAAGCAGAAAAGAAAGATGAATTCAAAGAAGAGCTTCAAAAGAGATTGGATAACGCAGAAAAGGATTTGGAAAAAAATCAAAAGTTATTAGATGAATTGAAAGCTTTAAATGATAAGATCAAAAGTGAAGAGCTAATGGAAAAGCTGGATAAGTTCAAGCAGAATAGCAAGAATCAAACAAAGAATTTAGAACAGCTAGTAGAATTGACCAAGAAGTATTATGTTGAAAAGAAGGCGGAGCAAATCGCTGATAAGTTAGATAAGCTTTCTGAAAAGCAAGATAAACTAGCTGAAGATTTGAAAGAAAATAATACGGAGAAGCAAATTGAAATCAACAAGGAATTTGACAAAATTCAAGAAGATTTGAAGGATTTGGAAAAAGAAAATAAGGAGTTGAAATCTCCTGTAGCTATTCCAAACGACCCAGAGAAAGAGAAAAGTATTGATGATGACTTAAAGAAAGCCATGGACGAGTTGCAAAAGTCGAAGCAAGATAAGGCAAAGCCTAAGCAAAAAAGTGCTTCAAAGAAGATGAAAGAAATGTCAATGGACATGCAACAAAGTATGGATGGTGGCGAAATGGAACAAATGGAAGAGGATGTAAAGATGTTACGTCAAATTCTGGATAATTTATTGGCTTTTTCCTTCTCTCAAGAAGAAGTTATGGGTCAATTCAAAGGCTTGAAAAGAGGGTCGCCTTCGTTTAATAAGAATTTGAAAACGCAACAAGATCTAAAACTGCAATTTCAACATGTGGATGATAGTTTGTTTGCTATGTCTTTGCGAAATCCTAAAATTGCAGAAGATATAACTAAAGAGATTGGGAATGTACACTACAATGTGGACAAAGCTTTAGAGAGTTTGGTTGATGCTCAAATCCCAAAGGGTCTTTCCCATCAGCAATATTCTATCGCCTCGGCTAATAAGTTGGCAGATTTTTTAAGTGAAATTCTTAATAATATGCAAATGTCTTTGTCTGCAATGGGTGCTGGTAAGCCAAAACCGGGTAAAGGACAAGGTCAAGGAATGCAATTGCCCGATATTATTAAGAAGCAAGAAGGATTAGCAGATAAAATGAAAGAAGGAATGAAACCTGGAGCAAAGCCTGGAGAAGGAAAGAAGCCTGGAGAAGGAAGGAAACCTGGAGAAGGAAGTAAGCCTGGAGAAGGAAGTAAGCAGGGTCAGGGAAGTAAATCAGGGAATGATGGTAAAAATGGAAATAGCGATAGCCAAAATGATAGTGATAAAGATGGGGAAGGTGATGCCAAGGCAATCATGGAGATTTACAAGGAGCAGAAGGAGTTGCGGGAGGCTTTACAAAATGAATTGAACAAGCAAAATGGAAATGGTTTTGGGCAAAATGCTCTGGAGCAAATGAAGCAGGTGGAAAAGCAATTATTGAATAAGGGATTTAATAATGAAACACTTCAAAAGGCTTTGAATTTGAAGTATGAGTTGTTAAAACTGGAGAAGGCTTTGCAACAACAAGGCGAAGATAAGAAAAGACAATCCGAAACTAATAGAATGGAATTCAGCAACCGTTCTAGCTCGTTGCCTTTGAATTTGCAGCAATATCTTAACAGCATAGAGATTTTAAATAGACAAAGCTTACCTTTGCGATCCAATTTTAATCAAAAAGTGCAAGAATACTTTAAAAACAATGATTAGTTTTAACTACGAGACCGATTTTATACTAGAAAAAGAAGCTGCGCTATCCAAGTGGTTGTCGAGAGTGATTCTTTCAGAGAACAAAACAGAAGGTGATATTAATTACATATTTTGTGATGACGCATATTTGCTAGAATTAAATGAGGAGTATCTAAACCACGACACGCTAACCGACATTATTAGTTTTGACTATTCTGTAGGAAATGAATTACACGGGGATGTGTTTATTTCGATTGAAAGAGTTAAAGAAAACTCGCTTGATTTCAATGTGACCTTCGATGAGGAGTTAAATAGAGTGATGGTTCACGGACTATTGCATTATTGCGGTTATAAAGACAAAACAATTGATGAAGAATTAGAGATGAGGGAAAAGGAAAATGAAAAGATTAAAATGTTTCACGTGGAACAAATATAATTCTAAATCTAGTTAGATGTTTCAAGAAGTTTATGATGTTATTGTGGTTGGTGCTGGACACGCGGGCTCTGAAGCTGCCGCTGCTGCTGCTAATATGGGTTGTACAACCTTGTTGGTTACTATGAGTTTGCAAAATATTGCGCAGATGTCTTGTAATCCTGCTATGGGAGGAATCGCAAAGGGACAAATAGTAAGAGAAATTGATGCTTTAGGAGGTTATTCTGGAATTGTTTCCGACAGAACGGCTATTCAGTTTAAAATGTTGAATAAATCTAAGGGACCTGCGATGTGGTCGCCGCGTGTGCAAAGCGACCGAATGCGATTTGCAGAGGAATGGCGATTAATGTTAGAGCAAACACCTAACCTTGATTTTTATCAAGAAATGGTTAAGGGACTTATTATTGAAAACAATAAAGTTAAGGGAATCAAGACTTCCCTTGGAATTGAAATTAGAGGAAAGGCGGTAGTACTAACCAACGGTACTTTTTTAAATGGCTTAATCCATATTGGTGAAAAACAATATGGAGGTGGTAGGGCAGGAGAGAGTGCTGCTTATGGAATAACCGAAGATCTAGTATATGCTGGATTTGAGTCCGGTAGAATGAAGACCGGTACACCCCCAAGAGTGGACGGACGTTCTTTAGATTATTCAAGAATGAATGAAGAAAAAGGAGATGAAAATCCAGGTAAGTTTTCATATTCAGATGTAACCAAACCTTTGACCTATCAGAAATCTTGTCATATGACGTATACTTCTTTAGATGTTCATGATATTCTGAGAGAAGGTTTTGATCGTTCGCCTATGTTTAATGGAAGAATTAAGAGTATTGGCCCGAGATATTGTCCGTCCATAGAAGATAAAATTAATCGCTTTGCAGACAAGGAGAGGCACCAGTTGTTCGTGGAGCCAGAAGGCTGGAATACGGTTGAAGTTTATGTAAACGGCTTTTCTACTTCTTTACCAGAAGATATTCAGTTTAAAGCACTGCGTTCTGTTGTAGGCTTTGAAAAGGTTAAGTTTTTCAGACCAGGTTATGCTATAGAGTATGATTACTTTCCTCCAACACAATTGAAACATACGTTAGAGACAAAACTTGTTGACGGTTTGTATTTTGCAGGTCAAATCAATGGAACAACAGGATATGAAGAAGCTGCTTCTCAGGGTTTAATGGCGGGTATTAATGCAGCCTTAAAAGTAAAGGAGAACGAACCTTTAATACTTAAGAGAGATGAGGCTTATATTGGTGTTCTAATTGATGATTTAATAACGAAGGGAACTGAAGAGCCATACAGGATGTTTACTTCGCGCGCTGAGTATCGGACCTTGTTGCGTCAAGATAACGCAGACTATAGATTAACGCCCATATCTAATAGTATTGGCTTGGCTTCAGAGCAACGTTTGAAGAGGATGGAGCATAAATTTAACGAATCAGATAAGATGGTGGCTTTCTTTAAGGAGACTAGTGTTAGTGTTTCAGAAGCCAATCCGATTCTAACTAACAAGGAAACTGCTGCAATTAATCAATCAGACAAAATGTTTAAAGTGTTTTCTCGTCCACAAATTGATTTAGAAGACATGATGAAATTTGATAAAGTTACATCTTATGTAGAGGAAAACAAGTTAGATCAAGAAATTCTTGAACAAGCTGAAATACAGGTTAAGTACTCAGGATATATTGAAAAGGAGCGCAATAATGCCAATAAGTTGACTCGCTTGGAAGACGTAAAAATTCCCGAGTTTTTTGATTACAGCAAAATTAAGTCCATGTCAATAGAAGCAAAGCAAAAGCTAAGCGCTATTCGACCAGTGACTATTTCTCAAGCATCTAGAGTAAGTGGCGTATCACCAAGTGACATTTCTGTGTTGCTTATTTATATGGGTCGTTAAATGTTTCACGTGGAACTTAAGCTAAAAACACTTGCTATTAAAAGAGTTGGAGTAGTTTTATTCCTGTTATCTTTTGGTATTGGATGTATAGGCGCAAGGCAAACATTTCAAATATCTGATTATATAGTGTTGCCTAATGGAAAAGAAATTCTAGGTCAAAAGAAATTAACTGCCTTTATTTTTGAGAATAATGTTAAGAATCTACCGATCGAAAAATTTCTTTCAGAGAAATTCAAATCAGCAAATTATCTGGAAAAAGAATTTTGGGTTACTATCGACAAATCAAAATACAAGATTATTTTATATGACTACGACGAATTTGAAAAATACTTTAATAGCTCTAATTTTGTAGTTACGAATCAAGAACCTGAAAATAGTAAGAATGGCAATCAAAGAAAATTTATAGCCTTTTCAATGATAAATTCTTTTAATGAAGATTGTTTGGACGAACATTCTCTTTTTCAAAATATCGCAGTAAATTATTTAAAAGATTTAAAGGACGAATATTACAATAAGTAATGAATTTATTAAAACACCCACTTTTTCTTGAAGTTAAAGACCATTCTATTTCAAAGGAAACGTTTCATTTGTATAGAGATGAAACGTTGGATTTGGTCTATACTTTTCCACAACCTAGTTCTGAAAAACTGCCAAGATATTATGAAAGTGAAGATTATATTTCACATACAGATGGCAAACGCTCTCTTTTTGAAAAACTCTACCAGCTAATAAAGAATATTGCACTCAAAAGTAAATTAGATCTAATAGATTCTTCGCAAAAAACAAAAGGAAGTTTATTAGATATTGGAGCAGGAACTGGGGATTTTTTGTCTGTTGCGAGAAAACAAGGCTGGAAAGCAACAGGATTCGAGCCCAATGCAAAAGCCAAAGCAATTGCATTTTCTAAAGGCGTTTCGCTTCTCGATAACACTAATCTTGCCGAAGACCAGAGTTTTGATGTTATTACAATGTGGCATGTTTTAGAACATGTTCCTAATATTGAAATACAAATTAAAGAATTAAAGCGGTTACTGAAACCGACAGGAACCTTGTTCGTAGCCGTTCCAAATTTTAATTCTTACGATGCAAAACATTACGGCAGTTATTGGGCTGCTTATGATGTCCCCAGACATTTGTGGCATTTTTCAAAGAAAGCAATGAAAATGCTTTTTGAAAGAGAAGCGCTACATTTAGAAAAGATCTTGCCAATGCCTTTTGACGCATTTTACGTAGCGTTACTTTCAGAAAAATACAAGTATGGGAAAATGAATCTTATTAAAGCTTTCTTTATAGGCATACAGTCAAATTGGAAAGCTAAACAAACAAAAGAGTTCTCCTCGCACATTTATGTCTTTAAAAACAGTAAATAACCCAAATAAAGAGCTATAAGGGGCGGTAGGTGGCTTGGCTGACGTTCTGCTTAAAAAACGCAAAACAGCGTCTTAAAGCGATTGTTCTTATGTCAAAGTTCATAGTTGATTCTTATCTAAATTTTAAAATCGATAATAATCAGTGATACTTCATAAGTTTAAGTAATATTCTTAAAAATGGGATTCTCAATTTAATACATTTTAATTTTATACTTTTGAATCCAAATCTAACAATGTAAAAACAAAGCATGAAAAAAGCATTCCTAATTTCCGTATTAGCATTATCAATCGCTTCCTGCAACAACTCAGCCGGAACCGGAGCGAAAGAAGTCAAAACCGCGTATGTAGACACTTCTAAATTATTGGAAGAATATACGGAATCGAAAGATATCGAAGCAAAATACAAAGCCAAGTCGGAAGAAATGGGAAAAGAATTGGAAGGTGAAGTAGCCAAATTTAAAGCAGAAGCTGCTAATTTTCAAAAGAATGCTCAAGCCAACGGACAAGCGTGGGCCCAGGAAAATGGGGCAAGATTGCAAAAGAAAGAACAAGAGTTAAGTTATGCTCAACAAGCGATGTTGCAACAATTGCAACAGGAAAGCGGGGTTGAAATGGACACGCTTGTTAACAAAGTAAAAAAATTCATCAAAGTGTACGGAAAAGAGAAGGGCTATGCCTATATTTATGGAACAGGAGAAGCAGCATCCATTTTGTACGCAGAAGACAAATACGACATCACAAAAGATATAGTAAAACTGTTAAATGAAAAATACAGCGCTGCCGATAAAAAAGAAACTACCGATATCAAAGCTGAAGCTAAGAAAGAAATTGAAGCTTTAGAAAAGAAAAAGAAATAAACGCTGTACGATTTTACAAAGGCCTTCATCAACTCCTGATTGAAGGCTTTTTTTATAGCTTCAAATTGATAAGATGAATTTTCAATGAAAATGAAAAACAATTTTTACTATTTTTAGTATTCTAATTTATACGCCAAATGGAAACTATATCTGAAGCAGCTAAATATACACTGCAATTTATCAATCAAACTCATCGTTCTGTTTTTCTGACGGGAAAAGCAGGAACCGGAAAAACTACACTGTTACGTGAAATTATTCAAACCACACACAAGAATACGGTAGTAGTTGCTCCGACTGGAATTGCCGCTTTAAATGCAGCCGGAGTTACAATTCACTCCATGTTTCAATTACCTTTTGGAGGTTTTATTCCCGAGAACAAGACACCGAATTTTTCAGATACCGTAAAGTTTGAATCGAAAAGCACTTTAGCCAGACACTTCAAAATGAGTAGTTTAAAGAAATCAGTGATTCGAAATATGGAATTGTTGATCATTGATGAAGTCAGCATGCTACGAGCCGATTTGCTGGATGCCATTGATTTTATGCTGCAATCGGTTCGGAAGAAGAGAACTCCTTTTGGAGGCGTTCAAGTTTTGTTTATCGGTGACTTATTGCAATTACCACCCGTAATTCGCGAAGACGAATGGAAAGTACTAAAGGAATATTATAAAGGGAAATTTTTCTTTCATTCTCACGTTATTCAACAAAATCCGCCATTATATATTGAACTTTCCAAGATTTTTAGGCAAACGGACGACGTGTTTATTTCCATTTTGAACAATCTCAGAAACAATCAAATTTCGCAAGAAGACCTTCAAAATTTGGAGCAATATGTCCAACCCAACTTTGATTTAAAATCAAACAATGGCTATATTACTTTAACAACTCATAACGCCAAAGCGGATACTATAAATGCTCAGGCTCTTTCAGATTTGCACGGAGAAGCGAAAGTCTATCGCCCTGATCTTGTCGGTGATTTCCCCGAAAAAATTTATCCAGTCGAAGAGCAACTTCAATTAAAAGTAGGAGCACAGGTAATGTTTGTCAAAAACGATTTGTCTTTTTCGAAACTCTATTTCAATGGAAAAATGGGTGTCGTACAATCGCTTTCTGAACAGGAGGTTTTGGTGCATTTCCCAGAAGAAAATAAAACCATTGAAGTGGAAAAATACGAGTGGCAAAACATTCGGTATACCGTCAATGAAATGACCAAAGAAATCGAAGAGGAGGTTTTAGGAACATTTGTACATTATCCAATAAAATTAGCGTGGGCTATAACTGTTCACAAAAGTCAAGGGCTAACGTTTGATAAAGCTGCGCTAGATGTTTCGCAAGTTTTTCTTCCCGGGCAAGCCTATGTGGCACTTTCGCGATTACGCTCTTTAAACGGCTTAATTCTATTGTCGCCGCTTCGAATGAATGGTATTTCTAACGATCAAGAGGTTATGGATTATGCCTTAAATAAAGCCAACGAAGAACTTTTAGCAAACGCCTTAAAAAACGAAACGAAAAAGTTTATTCAAGAATACTTAAAAAGTGCTTTTGATTGGAGTGATTTGGCCCAAGAATGGCGCAACCATCAATTTAGTTACAATGAAAAATCGGAAGTTTCTGAAAAATCAAAACATGCTAGTTGGGCTAAGAAAAACGCTGAAATTATGGGGGAATTAATCGAACCTTCAAGAAAATTCCTATCCCAAATAAACAAACTTTTTTCAGACGAATCGCTTGATATTGTTTTTGTTACTGAAAGAATTCAAGCGGCGTATGATTATTTCTTTCTTCCTTTAGACAATCTAGTGTATGAAATTTATTGGAAATTGGAAGAAGTACAACGCATCAAAAAAGTTAAAGCTTTTTATGATGAACTATTAGTGCTAGAAGATATACAAACCAAAGCAGTGCTTCGTTTGATGAGGGCCAAGTTACTAGTTCAAACCGTTGCTTCTGGTAAAGAAATTTCAAAGGAAAGTCTTAACTCGCCCGCTATTAAGAACTACAAAAGCGCAAAAATAGAAAGCATTCAATCCAAATTTAGAGAAGTGAATGTGACGCTGATTGACGATGAGGAGGACGTAATTCGCTATACTTCCAAAAAGGAATCCAAAACAAAAGATCCCAAAAAATCGACATTCTTAACCACCTTTGAATTGTGGCAGGAAAAAAATAGCATTCACGACATTGCCAACATTCGAAAACTAACCACCCAAACGATAAGTTCCCATATTGCGAAACTAATTGAAATCAAAGCCATTAACATTTCTGATGTGCTGCCAAATGATAAATTGCAGGAATTAGCTAAAGCTTTTGAAGGTTACGCAGAGGAATCCCTTAATCCGTTGAAAGAAAAATACGGAAATACTTTTACCTGGGATGAATTAAAATTGTTTAAAGCAAGTTTGAATGTAAAATAACAGTTAACTCAACCAATAAACTACCATAACCGCTGGCATAAAATAGATCACGATAGTTCTAGCGCCATCATAATCTTTCGCTAGACGTTGTCCGAAAAGCAGCATGATTAGGGTAATACAAGAAAAAACACCGCCATACAACCCGAAGGTTCGTTCGTTGTTAACGAGTAATTGAATGCAACCAACCACACATAAAACTCCTGAAATTAATTCCAAAACCAACACGTGAAACAAGGCTAAAGGCACGTTGTTTTTGAGTTGTGTTTTGGCGAAATGTTCTTTTAGCCAACTGATATTTCCTTTCCAATCCATGACTTTATCATAACCCGATTGGATAAAGGTCACGGCTAGAAAAACTAAGATTAATATGGAGGCGATATTAAACATTGGGTTATTTTTTATGAATTAGACGAGTGAGCTTGATCGACAAATCGGTTAAAATAATTTTAGCGTTACCATTGCGTTCAATATGATACATCGCGTCGGAAAGCTCTTTAAAGATTTCGTGGATGTTGTTTCCGTTGACAAAAGGCGCAAAATTCTCCAATTTAAACTTTTCAATTTTTGGTTCTAAATAAACCAAGCTAGTGGTTTGATAATTTAGCAGTAACGCTTGGCGGAACATTTCAATGCAAAAACCTAAAAATTTCTTTTGTGTTTCTCTTCCCAAACCAGCAATTTGCTCACTCCAAGAAATAAGGTCTTGGATAGCAGCGGCATTTCCTTTAGCGCGAAAAGCAGCCCGAACCCAATCGACAAACCATTTTTCAAAAACAACGTCTTCACCTTTTTCATGAATAAGTTGAAGAGCTTTGTTAAAATTTCCTTGGGCTTGATGTGCTAGTTTAGAAGCCGATCTTAAGTCAATATTTTCTTTAGCAACCAAGGCTTCCGCAATTATTTTTTCGGGTAAGGCATTAAAATGCAAGACCTGGCAACGAGAACGAATCGTTTGAATGATATCTTCCTCGCTTTCCGCGATTAAGATGAAAAGTGTCTTATCAGTAGGCTCTTCCAATAATTTGAGCAATTTGTTCGACGCCGCGGTATTCATCTTTTCAGCCATCCAAACAATCATAATTTTATAACCGCCTTCGTAGGATTTTAGGGCTAAGGATTTTAAGATTTCTTGAGCATCTTCGACCCGAATTTCACCTTGTTTGTTTTGAACGCCTAAAACTTGGTACCAATCAAACAAGCTCCCGTAAGGGTTTTCCATTACAAACTGTCGCCAATCGGTAATAAAGTCAAGGCTTTTTGGTTTTGTTTTTACATCTTCGGTGGTAACTGTAGGGTAAATAAAATGCAAATCTGGATGTGAAATATTTTGAAATTTCAAATTACAAGCATCATTTCCGGCAGTATTTTCTTGGTTCAAATTGCCGCACAATAAATACTGAGCATAAGCTATCGCCAAAGGCAATGTGCCACAACCTTCGGGGCCAACAAACAATTGTGCATGGGGAATTCTCCCTGAAGTAGCGCTGGTCGCCAAATGATTCTTGATGTATTCTTGTCCTAAAATTTCTGAAAATAGCATAAGCAAATATACTAGAAAGTTGGTAAGTGGCAATTACATTTTTGAAGAAGTCGAAGGTTTTGAACAGCTCAGGTTTCCTCCAAAAAATATTAATTGTATATTTGTACCAACATAAACGAATCTTAAAAAAGACATGAAAACGCTACAAGACTTCAATTTTAAAAATAAAAAAGCATTAATCCGTGTTGACTTTAACGTGCCTTTGGATGAAAATTTCAATGTTACAGACGCAACTAGAATTGAAGCCGCAAAGCCAACCATTGATAAGATTTTAGCCGATGGTGGTAGCGTGATTTTAATGTCGCATTTAGGGCGACCGAAAGGAGTTGAAGCAAAATATTCTTTGAAACATATTTTAAAAACAGCATCATCCGTATTGGAAGTTCCCGTTTTGTTTTCTGAGAATTGTGTTGGCGCAACGGCAAAAACAGCTGCTGAAAATTTAAAACCAGGGGAAGTATTGTTGCTTGAAAATTTAAGATTTCACAATGAAGAAGAAGCTGGAGACATACCCTTTTCAAAAGAATTGGCTTCTTTAGGAGACATTTATGTAAACGATGCTTTTGGAACGGCCCATAGAGCCCATGCGTCTACTACAATAATTGCACAATTTTTCCCAAACAACAAATGTTTCGGAATGTTGTTGGCCAAAGAAATTGAAAGTTTGAATAGGGTTTTAAAAAACAGCGAAAAGCCAGTTACTGCAGTACTTGGAGGTTCTAAAGTTTCCTCTAAAATTACCGTTATCGAAAACATTTTAGACAAAGTTGATCACATGATTATTGGCGGCGGAATGACCTTCACTTTTGTAAAAGCATTAGGCGGAACGATTGGAGATTCCATTTGTGAAGACGACAAACAAGAATTGGCACTAGAAATTTTAAGATTGGCCAAAGAAAAAGGTGTTCAAATTCACATTCCAGTGGATGTGGTGGCTGCCGATGCCTTTTCGAACGATGCCAATACACAAATTGTATATGTCAATGCGATTCCAGACGGATGGCAAGGATTGGATGCCGGACCAAAATCATTAGAAAACTTTAAAAAAGTAATTTTAGAGTCGAAAACTATTTTGTGGAACGGACCTTTAGGCGTTTTTGAAATGCCCTCGTTTGCCAACGGAACGATCACTTTGGGAAATTTTATCGCTGAAGCTACTGAAAAAGGTGCTTTTTCTTTAGTAGGCGGTGGCGATTCGGTTTCGGCAGTTAAGCAATTTGGATTGGAAGAAAAAATGAGTTATGTATCCACGGGAGGTGGCGCTATGCTAGAAATGCTCGAAGGAAGAACGCTTCCTGGAATAGCCGCAATTCTCGACTAAACTCACAATTAACACGTCGAAAAGCAATAATTTACAATATTTAGGACAAGTTTAAGTTATTAGATTAGTTATATTTGTTATAAGATTCCTATTTTTGCCAAACATAATGATTTGAAAAATAACAACTTGTACTGCAAGTTATAGTAAAATCGAAATCACATTAAGAATTTAATTATCGAAATCACATTGTTTTCTACCTACAGAACGCAATTAAAATATACCGTATGAATTTAAAGAAAATCACATTAACCGTTTTGCTATTTGTAGCGGGACATTCCTTTGCTCAGGAAATTTTCAACAGGCCTCAAACGAACGCTTCCTACTTAGATTCCATCAAAAAAACATTCATCAAAGACAACATCGCGTCTTGCGTTGACAGTTTGTGGATGAAAGAATTAACCAATTTAGACTTGTACAATGATCTAGAAAATGATATCAAAAACATCAACCTAGATGAAAAAGTAGATTACGAATTACCGACCGAGTTGTTGAAAAAACGTTTGAAGGAAATGGATTCTAAATCGCCTTTCAACATTGAATACAATCAAGGTTTGGAAAACATCATTAAATCGTTCTTGAAAAACAGAAAAAAATCATTTGAACGCTTGATGGCCATCTCGGAATATTATTTCCCACTTTTTGAAGATGCTTTATCCAAACAAAATGTTCCCTTAGAAATTAAATATTTAGCTGTTGTAGAATCTGCTTTGAACCCGAAAGCTGTTTCTAGAGTAGGTGCTACTGGTCTTTGGCAGTTCATGTATCAAACCGGAAAGCAATACAATTTGAATATCGATTCTTATGTTGATGACCGAAGCGACCCATTAAAAGCAAGTGCTGCCGCTGCGCAATACATGACCAATATGTATAAAATCTTCGGTGATTGGGATTTGGTTTTGGCTTCTTATAATTCAGGACCAGGAAATGTTGCCAAAGCGATCCGTCGTTCCGGAGGACAACAAAGTTTCTGGAATATTAGAAAATACCTTCCGCAAGAAACTCAAGGATATGTGCCTGCTTTTTTAGCAACCATGTACATCTACGAATACCATAAAGAGCACGGAATTCACCCAGATCGTGCTATTGTAAAGCATTTTGCTACCGATACGATTATGATTAAAAAGCAAATGACGTTCAGACAAATATCAGATTTGTTAGATATTCCAGTTGCTCAATTACAATTGTTGAATCCGCAATTTAAATTGAATGTAATTCCTGTTTATTTTGATTCGAAGCATTACTTGCGATTGCCTTCTGAAAAAATAGCTGTTTTCACTTCTAACGAAGATAAGATTTATGCTTACGTTCAACACGAATTAGACCAAAGAGAGCGCCCGTTTTCAAGGTATCAACAAGCTTATGCTTCGAGAGATTCTTTGCGAAATGTAGATAGTGTCATGGTACAAAAGGTGAAATTTCACAAAGTGAGGCGAGGAGATGAGTTAGCCGAAATAGCCGATCGTTATGACGTGTCGGTTTCGGATATCAGGAAATGGAACAAGTTGAAGAAAAACAAAGCGCCACTGGGGAAAAACCTAAAAATTGTTACTACGGAACGCATCGCTTCGAGAGTGAAGAAAACCAAAGTAGATTCAACGGCTGTTGCAGCAACTACCAAATCTGTTGTTCCAACATCGAATACCGTTGCGCAGGTTTCTGCCAAAGAGCCTAAAGTTTATAAAGAAGAAAAAGTGGTTTCATTTCAAGATGTCACTAAATTTTATAAAGTTAAAAAAGGCGACAACTTGGGAGAGATTTCAGAAAAATATGATGTTGCCATCGCGGATATAAAAAAATGGAACAAGTTAAAAAACAATAATGTTCCGCTTGGTAAAAACTTAAAAATCATCACCAACGAAAGAGTGGTGACAACAGTTAAGAAATTGGTGAAATCAGAAAGCATTGCAATGTCTGATAGAACTAAAAAAGAAGCTGGTGCAAATTCTGAAAAAGCGGATGATTTTTATGTAGTTCAAAATGGTGATAATTTAAGTACCGTTGCCCGAAAATATAATGTGTCTGTAGACGATTTGAAAAAATGGAACAATCTTCAAGACAACACCATTCAATTGGAGAGCAAATTAAAAATAGCTGACATTACGATCGATAAGGAAGACAAAGAAGAAAGTGCTCCTAAAACAGAAATTAAGAATATCGAATACACCGTCCAAAAAGGAGATAACATCGCTAGTATTGCGAGAAAAAATGGTGTTTCTGTTTCAGATATTAAAACGTGGAATGATTTATCAGATGACACGATTCAATTTGGAGCCAAATTAATTGTGGCCAAAAAACTAGTGGTTGATAATAGCCAAGCGGTAGCAGAGAAAAACACTAAAAAAGAAAAGATTTCTAAAAACGAAAGAGACGATCACTACTACGTTCAAAAAGGCGATTCTCTTTTTAGTATTGCCAAAAAGTATCCAGGAGTTACCGTATCTGATATTAAGAAATGGAACGGTATAAACGGGAATAGTTTAAAACCCGGAATGAAATTGAAAATAAACGGATAATACCAAAAAATCTATATAAATTTAGGGCTTATTTCATAGAAGAAAAATTATGAAAAAAGCCCATTTTTTTGTGCTTTCAATTTCGCTATTCTTGGGCTCGTGCGTCAAAAAGCACGATAACAAAACGGAGAAGACCTCGGGAAAAATCAATACGATTTCGGTGATTATTGACGACCAACTTTGGAATGGAGAAGTGGGCGATAGCATTCGAAATAAGTTCGCTTCGCCTGTAATTGGGTTGCCACAGGAAGAACCTTTGTTTACCATCAATCAGTATCCGGTTAAATTGCTAGAAGGTTTCATGACCAATTCTAGAAACATCATCGTCGTTAAAAAAGAAGCTCAAAACAAATTTGAAATTGTTGAAAATGAATATGCGAGTCCACAAAATGTAATTCATATTTCAGGCAAAACTACTGCTAGTATTTTAGACTTGATTGAAGCAAATACCGCGACAATGATTACCAAAATGCGCCAAACTGAAATTGAAGAGAATCAAAGAATTCTGGACACTTCCAAAATTAATATTCAAAAAATAAAAAGAAAATTCAATATAGAAATGTCAGTTCCCAAAGGGTACAACTATGTATTGACTAGAAAGAAATTCATTTGGTTAAAAAAAGAAATTACGAGCGGGAACACCAGCATTTTGATATACCAAATTCCGATGAGTTCTTTGAAAAAGTCAATGCAACCTACCAACAGCATTATCAAAGTGCGCGATTCCATTGGTAGATTATATATTCACGGCAGGACACCGAATACTCAAATGGTGACGGAAGATTCTTATTCGCCCTATTTGTTTCATATCAATATCAAGGGAAAAGAAGCTTATGAAACCAAAGGAACTTGGGAATTGAAAAACGATTTTATGTCAGGACCCTTTATCAACTACAGCATCATCGACCGAACCAACAAGCGAATTCTTGTATTGGAAGGATTTTGTTATGACCCATCGAAAGAAAAAAGAGACTTAATGTTCGAATTGGAAGCCATCATCAAATCGGTTGAATTTCTAAAACCGAAAATCAAAAAATAACGCATGGAATTAAAATGGAAAATAAAGCGATTTGACGCACTTTCTCTGCACGAACTATACAAAGTTATGCAACTCCGAAGTGAAGTCTTTGTAGTGGAGCAGAACTGCGTTTATCAAGACATCGATGGGAAAGATCAAAAAGCATTGCATCTCCTTGGGGAATATGATGACAGTATTGTGGCGTATGCGCGTTTGTTTAAAGCGGCAGATTATTTTGAAGAGGCTTCTATTGGAAGAGTAGTCATTCACCCAATCTATCGCGATAAAAAATGGGGGCATGATCTTATGAAGCAAGCCATTCAAGGGATTGAAACTCATTTTGAAGAAACGAAGATTACCATATCGGCCCAATTGTATCTTCAAAAATTTTACGAAAGCAATGGATTTGTTGTAACAAGCGAAACATATTTAGAGGACGATATTCCGCACATTCAGATGAAAAAAGCCTAAGTTAGTTTTTGGTAATTACCAATTCAACACGACGATCATACTCCGAGCCTTTTCCTAAAGGCACAGTGTTTCCATAACCTTTGAATGTCATTCGGTTCTTTGGAATTTTCTTAAAAACCAAGTATTTGTATACCGATTCTGCTCGGTTTTGAGAAAGATTTCGTTTTCGCGTTTCTAAATCGATGGCTTCTTTTTGATAGGGTGGCGTACAACAAACATGACCCTGAATTTCGAATTCAAGTTTTTTATATTTGAACAACAGTTTGGCAATTTTATCCAGTTGGGTTTTTGCTTCGTAAGTCAACTTACTACTGCCTCGTTCAAACAATAAATTTTCGAGATAAATGTGATCGCCAACGATATGATTCTTTTGAATGGTAGTATAAAAACCTGGAATTTCAATTTTGGGCAATGCTTTTAAATTGATGACAACATCCACCCGACGGTTTTTGGACCTTTTTTCGGGAAGATTCTCTACCACATCATCGTCAATTAAGATGCGACCTTTACCTTCAATGGTAACAATGATTTTGTTTTTAATGCCACTTCCAATCAACTTTTCTTTAATGGTATTGGCTCGATTGGTTGAGAGTTTGAAATTATAAGCCTCTTTTCCAACATCGTCGGTATATCCAAAAATCTGAATCGATTCAATTCGGGTAGAATCGGTGTTTTTAATAAAATCAATGACCGCATTTCCTTGCTTTTCATCTAAATGAAATTTATCAAAATCAAAGTAAACCGATTGAACCACTTCTTCTTGTGCAAACAAAAATCCACTAAATAACAAGGGTAAAAATTTAAAAAATCGAATCATTATAGTTTTAATATTTTGTTGTACTCAGGCGTGTTGCTCAAAATAGAAGCGGCTTTCTTGACTTCAACATTATTTTTAATGTAGTATTGGTACAACCCTTCTTTGTATTGGTAGCGTTTAATAATTTCATCTAGAATCAAATTCTTAATTTCCTTCTGATTTTGATTTAGTTGATTTTCTTCGCTTTTTTGAATCGCCGTTAATAATTGTTGGTATTCTGTTGTAATGCTCTCGTCAATTTTTTCTTTTTTTGCGGCATTTAAAGTGGTTTTCAGAGCTAATTCCGTCTCCGTATCAAAATTGAAATGCTGTTTTTTCAAGTATTCTTTGAAAGCCGAAAAATCCGCATCAGAAATTATCGGAATTGTAGTTCCTAAATTTGGGTTCTTATAATAATACTCGGTTACATAGTTAAAAATCCCGTCATTTTTTACCAAGGCTTCAGAAATGGTACTCATTTTCGTTTCAGCGAGCACAACATCTGGTAAAATTCCACCGCCGTCATAAACAGTTCTTCCTTTTTTGGTCTTAAAAGCATTGTAATTCTCAGAAGCTGTTCGAATGGCCTTGCCGTCTTTATCTTTATGAGAATAATCTAACGCTTGAATGCATCTTCCGGAAGGGGTGTAGTAGCGAGAAATGGTAATTTTTATTTGTGTTCCATAAGTCAAATCGACAGGTCTTTGTACCAATCCTTTACCAAAACTGCGACTTCCAATAATGACTGCGCGATCTAAATCTTGCAAAGCGCCTGAAACAATTTCGGAGGCCGAAGCGCTTTTGCCGTCTACAATAATTGCTAACGGAATCTCCGTATCTATAGGCTCTCGAGTGGTTTTATAGGTATTGTTGTGTTTTTCAATTTTCGATTTTGTCGTTACGATAATTTCGTTTTTTGGTACAAATAAGTTGCAAATATTAACAGCTTCATTTAACAGACCACCGGGATTGCCTCGCAAATCTAAAATAATTCTCTCGGCACCTTCTTTTTTTAGTTGTTCGAGTGCTTCTTTGGTTTCTAAACTAGCTTTTTTATTGAATTGCGAAAGGACAATATAACCAGTTTTATCATCTACTTTTCCAAAGAAGGGAACAGCTTTGATTTCGACTTCGTCTAAGACTAATTGTGTAGTTAACGTTTTTCCTTGTCGGATGTACTTAATCTCAACTTTGGTGTTTTTAGCACCTTTTAGTAATTGTGAAGCATCGTCTTTAAAATCGGCTAAACTTACATCACCAATTTGGATAATTTCGTCACCCGCCTTTAAACCTGCTTTGTCTGCAGGGAAGTTTTTGTAGGGTTCTTTGATGATTAGTTTGCCTTCTTTACGAGTAATCATAGCACCAATTCCAGTGTATTCTCCCGTGTTGTTGATTTTAAATTTTACAACATCTTGTTCGTTGAAATAGTTGGTATACGGATCCAAATCGGCCAACATGCTTTTGATGGCTTTGTCCATTAATTCCCCGGGATTGGTTTCGTCAACATAGTTAGCATTCACCGCTTTAAATAAAGTGGTGAAAATTTCAATTTGTTTAGCAACTTCAAAGAAATCTTCATTAAAACTAACCCCAACAAACAAAAAGACGCTTGCTAGAGCGGGAATAATGTATCTTTTTTTAAGGAAGGAATAGGAGAATATAGGTTTCAATTTTTTTAAATTTAGGAAAATTAGAATGCAATTAATTTCAAATATAAAATTTTAAGGTTTAAAAACAATAATTATTAGGAAATCCTTATGTCATGCTAAGTGATCTAGGTTCTAAGAATTAAATATCCGCCTGAATTTGCGTTACAAACTTTTGAAATAAAAGCACTGTTTTTTCATTGATTTCGGCATAAGTCAAACGGTCTTTGCTTTGATAAAAGAACATAAAAGCGTATGGTTTGTCAATATTATTCAAGAGCAGTTCCTTGTTTATCCGATAAGTTTCTCGCAAAAGGCGTTTAAAATAATTGCGATCTACCGCTTTTTTAAAATTTTTTTTAGAAACAGAAACACCGAACTTGATTTTTTCATCACTCGCCAATTCTATCGGAACATAAACCAATCGTAAAGGATACTTTGAAGCCGATTTTCCTTCAGAAAAAAGTGCATCAATTGTGGTCTTGCTTTTTAGTTTTTCTGATTTGGAGTAGGTAGCCTTCATTTGTTTTTTTTGGAATCGAGACAAAGGTACAAAGACCATTGTAAAATTAAGCACATAGCGTAAAACGCTTACGTAACAAATTGATTAGGTTGATTGAATATCTAGACCTAGAGTTCTATAATAGTCTGAAAGTGTAAATCTTACAAGTCTACTACTGATTCTTGTAAAAGCTAACCTTCGAAATAGTAGTAATTTTACTAAACAAAAGAAGCACTTTCCGTAGGTTGAAGAAACAACTGCTATACTAAAACGGATAACCATCGAAAAGCATGCAGTCGCCGACATTCTAAAATTGAAAAAACCCTTACAAAATCTAGGCTGTAAGGGTTTTTTATTAAGAGTGAAGATCTACTTTTTAATTTCAGCGGGATAGCTATTGTTGTCTTTTTTCACATCAGCCATCAAACCACTTTCGTCTATCGTTATTTTTTGAATCGTATTTTTGGGTTTCGAAATAATAAAATCATAAGTTGGATAGGCCCATGCCCAATCTCTTAAAACGGTTCTGATTGATGAAGGGTTTGGGTTGGATTTGATAAAATTCATCATGCGCAAGGGAACATAAAAACTTTCCGAAGTGCCGTCTACATAAGTAACCATAAGGTCAAGTGGCATGGGCATTCGTCCGATGCGTTCTAAGGTTACCGTTGTGCTATTGCCGTTGTCCGCGACATTTTTGATGCCGTAATCAATGGTATTGGTGGTTTCGGTCCAATCCGTTAAATACCAATCTAAATTGGCGCCTGAAACGCGTTCTGCGGTTCTCTTGATATCGTTGGGTGTTGGATGTTTGAATTTAAAATCAGCGTAGTACTTTTTTAGCGTTTTAGCTAAATTTTCTTTTCCAATAAGATAGCTCAATTGCGATAAGAATATTTCCCCTTTACTGTAGGAAGTGATGCTATACATTTGGTTGAAATCATACCGATCAGAATGGGTAGTTTGGGGTTGTTCTTTGCCAGAATTCACCATGAAATAGTAGCCTCTGTATGAACCTTCGTGTGGATTAGCCACTTTTTTTTCTGCAATTTCGTTGGTGCCCAAATCTTCTAAATAGGAAGTAAACCCCTCATCCATCCATCCATGTTTACTTTCATTAGAAGCCAATACATGTTGAAACCACGAATGTGCCATTTCATGAGCAATAACACCGATTAATCCGTCGTAAGTGCCTTCGCCTAAAATTAGGGTGCACATGGCGTATTCCATTCCGCCATCGCCACCTTGAATTACCGAGTATTGATCGTAAGGATATTTACCAACGGTTTGATTGTAAAAGGCCATCAAGCGCGCGGTTTCGGGTTCAGCTTTTTTCCAGTTGGCAATAATTTTTGGATTGTTTTTGTAGAGAAAATGAAGGGTAGCTCCATTTGGAATTGGAAGGATATCGTGCAAGTAATTTTTATCAGCTGCCCAAGTGAAATCGTGTACGTTTGGTGCTATAAAATGCCAAGTTAAGGTTTTGGATTTCTTTGAACCAACGACTTTCACACCAGCATCTTCATAACCGTGACCAATTTCATTTTTGTTTTGTAAATAACCACTTCCGCCTAAAACATAGTCTTTATCAATGGTGATCTTCACATCAAAATTGCCCCAAACGCCGTGAAATTCTCTAGCAATATAGGGGTCGGCATGCCAGCCTTCGAAATCAAATTCAGCGATTTTTGGGTACCATTGCGACATTGAAAATTCGACACCTTCAACGTTGTTTCTTCCAGAACGACGAATTTGCACAGGAACTTGTCCTACAAAATTCAAAGTAAATGTTGTTTTAGAATTGGGCAATAATGGTTTTGCCAATGTAATTTCAAGGATGGTTCCTACTTCTTTTGTTTCGGCTGCAATTCCATCTTGTTTAAAATCGGAAATTCTTAAGTAACCAATTTCATTTGGAAGTAATGCCGCAATTCGACTAGACTTAATTTCTTTCCCATCTACTTTAGTCTTAGTGACCATGCGAGAATCAGGATCGGAAATCGACTTTACGCGAGCATCCATTTCGCTTCCAGGTTGAAAAGCATTTGGATACAAATGGTAGTAGACCCGTTTTAAAGTATCAGAAGAATTATTGGTGTAGACCAATTCTTGGTTGCCTTTGTATTGGTAGTTTTTGGCATCGACAATGACGTCCATTTTGTAATCAACATGTTGTTGCCAATACGAACTAGTTTGTGCAGAAAGCTCTAATGTTGAAAAGACAAGTAAAGCCAGAATTGAAATTTTTTTCATGAATTGAAATTTGAAATAAATAGAAACTAAAATAGGCTTATCAGAAATCCATATAATTTCTAACAAGCCTATTATATTTTAATTTAGGAGCAATTAACCTTTAACTTTTTTATGTTTTATTTTCTTAGACATTTGTTCTGCCATGGCAATAGCATTGTAAGCATTTACAATTTTACCGGTTTTAGAAATCGCATCCAATTTTCTTTTGTCGGAAGGATTTCCACCAACTATAACGTCATTTGGAATAGAGGTGCCAGAATTTAAAATAATGTATTTTACCTGTTTTGCGGTTAAATTTGGGTAATACGAACGAACTAAAGCGGCAACACCAGCAACATTAGGAGAAGCCATTGAAGTTCCCTGTTCGTATCGGTACGTATTGTTTGGCGTACTAGCATAAATTTGCATTCCCGGCGCAAAAACATCCACATTCATTTTACCATAGTTTGAAAATGGCGCTACGATTGCTTCTCCGTATTCGAAATTTAAAGCGCCAACAGTTATTACGTTATCTGCAAACTCTGTTTTCTTATCATCAGAATCATTTGGAAAATTGTTTTCGACATCAATGTCTTTGGCATCATTACCAGCGGCATGGACAATCAAAACGTCTTTACTTTCCGCATATTTAATAGCATCATAAACCCACTGTTTGTGAGGAGAATAGTTCTTACCAAAACTTCCATTAATTACTTTTGCGCCATTATCAACAGCATAACGAATAGCAAGCGCGATGTCTTTGTCGTATTCGTCGCCATTCGGAACTGCTCTAACAGCCATAATCGCGACATTGTCAGCAATACCATCGCCACCGATATTGTTATTTCTCATTTGAGCAATGATTCCGGCTACGTGTGTTCCGTGAAGAGCATCTTTTTTATCGGGTCCGTAAACGGTATTATTCCCGTATGATTTTGTGGAAAGATCATCGGCATTATCACCCAAGACTTTTCTTCCGTCAAAATCTTTATTCAAATTAAAATTGAGCATGTCATAAACTTGATCTTTGTAATCATTAAGCGCCTCGTTAAAGTCTGGGCCCGCTTGAGTGATAATACTAGACATCACTTGCTTACTTTTACTAACGTTTGGATCGGTTGAGACGATAGCTTTTACCTCATCAAGGGTATAATTGTCTTTCTTTAAAAAATCTTTAATGGTTTGATTGGCTTTAAAAATGAAGTCAACTTGCTGTTTTCCTTGCATATTTTGTTCCAACATTTTATCGTATTCAGCTTTGGCTGCTTTGTATGCTTCGGAACCATCGTCCGCTTTTTTCAAAATACGAGTCATTTCTAGATTTTCATTTCCTGAATTTCCTAAAAAATTCCAACCATGAATATCATCAACATAGCCGTTTTTGTCGTCGTCAATTCCATTGCCGGCAATTTCTTTTGGATTGGTCCAAATAACCGATTTCAAGTCATCGTGATCAATATCAACTCCTGAATCGACAACACCAACAATAATTTTTTTGCTTTTCTTGTTTTTTAATAATTCTGAATAGACACGGTCAACACTCATTCCGGGCACACTATCTTTCACTAAGTCTAGATGACTCCATCTTTTCAATTGGTTTTCGGAGAGAGCTCCTTTTTTTGCAGTAAAAGATGTTGAATTTTGGGCACTAGCAGATAAGGAAAAGAGCCATCCTAGTAAAAGTGTAAAACAAGTTGATTTAATAACTTTCATTTTTTTAGTTTTAGAGAATTCAAAAATAGTTAGGTTTTGTAATAGTAAAGAGTATTGTTAACATTATTTTAGGACGTAGAGTAGCATAAAACAAGGTCAATTGTCAATTTCAGTAAATCAAAAAATGGTTGATTAAATCGGAAATGGCACTACAGATGCTCCAAAAGCGAAAAAACAAAAATCACGGAATAGATAACTAATAGCGAAATAGTGCAGACTACTTGTAACATAAGATAAGGTTTAAGTTTGACAATTAGCAATAATTTTTTTCAAGGTTGCATTAAGGTTTTCGAGTTCTTCAAGTTGAATTCCCACTTGTGCTGTTTTTCTATTTTGCAGCACCAATTCTTGGACCTTATGAATAATTGCTTCTCCAGAATCGGTGACACTTAAAATAGATTTTCGCCGATCTTTGTTATTTACTTTTCGATTCAAGTATTTTGATTTCACCAACAAATCAATTATTCGTGTTACGGAAGCATTGTCTTTGAAGGCTCGTTCTGCTATTTCTTGTTGCGAAATACCAGGGTTTTCTAATAGCACTTTTATTATTAGCCATTGATCTACTGTAATATTATACCCATTTTCACGAAGCTTTTTTTGCGAATACATTCTGTAAGTTCGAATGGCTTTGTCTAACAAATAGAAGTTTATACTTTCTAAAGTTTCCATGAATTAAATTTTAGACAAACATAGGTTTGTTTTATCAATAATTGACATATCAACTATAATTTAACAAAATTTTATAAAAAGGCATGTGTCTAGTTATTAGTTGATTAAAATTATTTAAAAGACTTCGTCGCATGAAAATGCGCTTTTTAGACGAACTCCCTTTTCCGTTTTTTCAACAGTTATTATTTCGTTGTGAGCATCATGTTCAAGAAATAGGTAGTAGTTGTTTTCTGCAGCAAGCGTCAGGAATTTTTCCTTCTCGGGTAAAGTTAATAATGGTCTTGTGTCATATCCCATTACATATGGCAATGGAAGATGACCCGCGGTCGGAATCAAATCTGCCATAAAACAAATGGTTTTGTCTTGATACTGAATTTGAGGAAGCATCATTTTTTCGGTATGGCCGTCAACAAAGAAAATACCAAAGTTCAATTCAGATTGCTTGAGGAAATCACTTTCGGCTTTTTTTATGAAATTTAGTTGACCACTTTCTTGTATGGGAAGAATATTTTCGGTGAGAAAAGAAGCTTTTTCTCTAGCATTGGGTTTAGTGGCCCAATTCCAATGATTTTCATTTGTCCATAATTTGGCATTTTTGAAAGCCACTTCATAACCAGTTTTGTCGGCATTCCACTGCACACTTCCGCCGCAATGATCAAAGTGCAAATGCGTCATAAAAACATCGGTAATGTCGTCCCGATGAAAACCAAACTTTGCTAAAGACTTATCCATAGAATGTGTTCCCCAAAGTGAATAATAACCAAAAAACTTCTCTGATTGTTTGTTTCCCATTCCGGTATCAATAAGTATTAATCGGTTTCCGTCCTCGACCAATAAACAGCGTGCGGCAATATCAATCAAATTTTTATCATCAGCCGGATTGGTTTTATTCCATATTGTTTTTGGTACAACACCAAACATGGCGCCACCATCTAGTTTAAAATTGCCACTTTCTATTGGATAGAGTTTCATGCGAATTGTTTCTAAAATTAAAGCTGCAAATTAGTAAAAACCTATTGTTTAATGGAGGCAAATCGTTTTTTTCTATGTTAATATTTGTTATAAAAATGAAAGCCTTTGTGGCGAAAAGTTTATTTTAGTATATCTTTGTCGTTAATTTAGACAAAATCTACATAAGCTATGATACAGGTATCAGATACAGCAAGTAAAAAAATCGTCGAGATGATGAAAGACGATGGTTTTGACGCTTCCAAAGATTATGTTCGAGTAGGCGTGAAAAGCGGAGGATGTTCCGGCCTGTCTTACGAATTAAAATTTGATAAAGAAATTGGAGAAACTGACAAAGTTTTCGAAGTCAACCAAGTAAAAATTGCTGTCGAAAAGAAATCGTTTTTATATCTGGCAGGAACCATTTTAGAATTTTCAGGCGGATTAAACGGAAAAGGATTTGTATTTAACAATCCAAATGCAAGCAGAACTTGCGGTTGCGGAGAATCATTTTCGCTATAACATCAAAAAAAATTATGTCAAAATATACCGAAGACGATCTAAAAATTGAACTCGAAAACAAAGAGTACGAGTACGGTTTTTATACCGATATTGAATCGGACACTTTTCCTATAGGTTTAAACGAAGGCATCGTTCGAGCTATTTCCCTTAGAAAAGAGGAACCGCAATGGATGACTGATTGGAGAATTGAAGCCTTTCGCGCATGGGAGCAAATGAAAGAACCGGAATGGGCTAACGTTCATTATGTAAAACCAGACTTTCAAGCTATTTCTTATTATTCGGCTCCAAAAAGCAAAAGCAAATACGCTAGTTTAGACGAAGTCGACCCGGAACTTTTGGAAACTTTCAAAAAACTTGGAATTTCCATTGACGAACAAAAAATGCTTTCTGGCGTTGCAATGGATATTGTAGTGGATTCCGTTTCAGTAGCCACAACATTCAAAAAAACATTAGGAGAAAAAGGCATTATCTTTTGTTCCATTTCTGAAGCAATTCGCGAATATCCCGAGTTAGTGAAGAAATATTTGGGAACTGTTGTGCCTCAAAAAGATAATTTTTATGCCGCACTAAATTCAGCTGTTTTTTCAGATGGATCTTTCTGTTACATTCCGAAAGGAGTGCGTTGTCCTATGGAACTCTCTACTTATTTCCGAATCAACCAAGCTGGAACGGGCCAATTCGAAAGAACTTTAGTAATTGCAGATGAAGGCAGTTATGTGTCCTATCTTGAAGGTTGCACAGCGCCTAGTCGGGATGAAAATCAATTGCATGCCGCTGTAGTAGAATTGATTGCGTTAGACGATTCTGAAATTAAATATTCAACGGTACAAAACTGGTATCCTGGAAACAAAGAAGGAAAAGGCGGTGTTTTTAATTTTGTGACCAAAAGAGGATTGTGCGAAAAAAATGCTAAGATCTCTTGGACACAAGTAGAAACAGGTTCGGCCGTGACATGGAAATATCCATCCTGTGTTTTAAAAGGCGATAATTCTGTCGGTGAATTTTACTCTATTGCGGTGACCAATAATTTTCAACAAGCCGATACCGGAACGAAAATGATTCATTTAGGAAAAAACACGAAGTCAACAATTATATCTAAAGGAATTTCTGCAGGAAAATCACAAAATAGTTATCGTGGATTGGTTCAAATTAGTGCTAGAGCTGAAAATGCAAGAAATTTTTCCCAATGCGATTCGCTGTTAATGGGCAATAGTTGTGGAGCACATACATTTCCATACATCGAAAGTAAAAACCCAACAGCTAAAATCGAGCACGAAGCAACGACTTCAAAAATCGGAGAAGACCAAGTTTTTTATTGCAATCAACGTGGTATTCCGACAGAAAAGGCGATTGCACTTATTGTAAACGGTTTTAGTAAAGACGTCTTAAATAAATTACCCATGGAGTTTGCTGTTGAAGCTCAGAAGTTGCTAGAAATCTCGCTTGAAGGCAGCGTGGGTTAAAAATCTTATTCAAAATATAATTACATTCCAAAAATGTTAGAAATAAAAAATTTACACGCTTCAGTTGAAGACAAAGAGATATTAAAAGGCATCAATCTTAAAGTAAATGCAGGTGAAGTCCACGCAATTATGGGTCCAAACGGATCTGGGAAAAGCACTCTTTCTGCGGTAATTGCCGGAAACGAAAATTATGAAGTTACGGACGGAACAGTCTTCTTAAACGGGGAAGATTTATCTGATTTAGCTCCTGAAGAACGGGCGCACAAAGGAGTATTCCTTTCCTTCCAATATCCAGTAGAAATCCCAGGAGTTTCGGTAACTAATTTCATGAGAACTGCTATCAATGAAACTCGTAAAGCCCAAGGTTTAGAGGAAATGCCTGCCAATGAAATGCTTAAAACCATTCGTCAAAAATCAGAATTGCTCGAAATAGACCGAAAGTTCTTATCTCGTTCGCTTAATGAAGGCTTTTCAGGTGGAGAGAAAAAGCGGAATGAAATTTTTCAAATGGCCATGCTAGAACCCAAGTTAGCGATTCTCGACGAAACCGATTCTGGACTAGATATCGACGCACTAAGAATAGTAGCAAACGGTGTCAATAAACTAAAAAGTAAAGACAACGCCATCATTGTAATTACGCACTACCAAAGATTATTGGATTATATTGTACCTGATTTTGTTCACGTTTTATACAACGGAAAAATAGTAAAATCGGGAGGCAAAGAATTGGCTTACGAACTAGAAGAAAAAGGATACGACTGGATTAAAGCGGAGAACTAAAATGGAACTGAAAGAAAAATTACTATCCTCTTTTATGGCCTTTGAAGAGCAAGTTGATGTGAACGCCGATTTACACGATGTACGAACTTCCGCCATAAAAAACTTCGAAACAAAGGGTTTTCCCACCAAAAAAGAAGAAGCTTGGAAATACACCTCACTGAATGCCATTTTAAAAAATGATTTTTCGGTATTTCCAAAAAACGATAATGCCGTTGAGTTTGCCGACGTAAAAAAATATTTTCTGCACGAAATCGATACTTATAAAGTAGTCTTTATCGACGGGGTTTTCAGCTCATTTTTATCATCAACCACGCACGACGGAATCGATGTTTGCCTGATGTCGTCCGCCTTAAACAAGCCCAAATATAAAATGGTGATTGATAATTTTTTCAATAAAATCGCCAGCAAGGACGAAAGCTTAACCTCTTTAAACACCGCTTTTGCTAATGAAGGTGCTTACATCAACATCCCAAAAAGTAAGGTTGTTGACAAGCCAATCGAAATCATGTATTTCTCAACAGGTACCGAAGCAGCACTCTTAGTACAGCCCAGAAATCTAATTATCGTTGGTGAAAATTCTCATGTACAAATCATTGAACGCCATCAGAGTTTGAACGAAAATGCGGTCTTAACCAATTCCGTTACCGAAATTTTTGCCCAAAAAAGAGCCATCGTCAATTGCTATAAAATTCAAAACGACAACCACGCCGCCTCTTTAATCGATAATACTTACGTGTCGCAACAACTGGAAAGTCACGTCCATGTGAATACTTTTAGTTTTGGAGGAAACCTCACCAGAAACAACCTGAATTTCTACCATTTCGGAGAACGAATTGAAAGCCACCTGAACGGAATCACTATTATAGGCGAGAAACAACATGTCGATCATTATACTTTAGTGCATCATGCACAGCCAAACTGTGAGAGTTTTCAAGATTATAAAGGCATTTTTTCAGACCAAGCTACCGGCGTTTTTAACGGTAAAATCTATGTTGAAAGAGAAGCCCAAAAAACCAATGCGTTTCAAAAAAGCAATAACATTTTACTAAGCGACAAAGCAACCATTAACGCCAAACCGCAACTTGAAATCTTTGCCGATGATGTGAAATGTTCGCATGGCTGCACCATTGGTCAATTAGATGAAACGGCCATGTTTTACATGCAATCGCGAGGCATTCCAAAGAAAGAAGCCAAAGCATTATTGATGTACGCTTTCTCCAATGCAGTAATTGAAAGCATCAAAATTCCCGAATTAAAACAAAGAATAACCAAAATTATCGCCACGAAATTGGGCGTTAAAATGGGTTTCGATTTATAAATTTTTAGCAGCTATTTCCTGCTATACGCTACAATTCCTGTTTTTCGAAAAGTGATTTGGCAATCTACTTTCCGAAAAACAGGAGATTTGTGCTGCTATCAGGGCTAGGGATTCGGTATTCAAAAGAAATTTATCACAGCACTTTGCGACTTTGCACATCGGCGAGATTATTTTTTCAAACTGCCCACCACTTCTTTCAAAAACAAATTGAAATCAAATTTCGGATCTTCATTCAATCCCAAACGAACAATTACCAAGTCCAAAGAAGGAATGATCGCCACCATTTGTCCTTGAAAACCACTGCAGTAAAATAAATCTTTAGGAGCATCTGGAAACCGACCTCCAGCATTCAACCAGAAATGACCACCGTAGGCGCCGTTCGAAGTATTGGTTGGCGTTGCAGTATACTTTACCCAAGCCGGATCTAATAACTGTTCCCCATTCCAATTACCTTGGTGCAAATACAACAATCCAAATTTGGCCCAATCTCTTGCCGTTGCCCAACTGTAGGAAGAACCTACGTAGTTGCCTGCCATATCCGTTTCAACAACCATCGAATGCATTCCGATTTTATCAATCAAAGCCGAATACCAAAAATCCAAATATTCTTGATGCGTTTTGAATTGTTTTCGTAAAAGACCCGACAATAAATTACTCGTCCCCGAAGAATAATTCCAATGGGTATTGGGTTGAAATTGCAGCGGCTTATCAAGCTGTGAACGCGACATGTCTTTTGCCAAAAAAAGCATTTTAGTGGCGTCGCAAATTTTGGTGTAATCTTCTTCCCATTCCAAGCCAGAGTTCATGTGAAGCAAGTCACTGATGGTTATTTTTGCTCGTGAATCATTAGCCCACTCGGCAATAGGAGCCGGCTTGTAAATATCAATTTTCCCTTGTTTTTGTAAAACGCCAAATAAGGCACTCGTAATACTTTTAGTCATTGACCAACCTAAAAGTTTGCTGTTTTTGGAAAAACCAGGCGCATATTTTTCACCAATAATTTTGTCTTTATAAACCACCAATACCGCGCGACTTCTTTTCTTCTTTTCACCAATCTCATCAAAGGCATTATTAATTGCGGCTTGTAAATTTGGATAATTTATGTTCGAAAACAACGTGTCTTTTGCCGGAAGGTCTCCATAAGGAAAAGCAAAGTTATTTGTTGTTTGAAATCTTCGCGGAACTTCATAAGGTTTCGAAATTTCAAAATCATTATCAATCAAAGTGGCGCCCAAGCCGTCGCGATAAATGGCTTTACGTTCTTTCAATCCAAAAACGGATGCGGTAGCAAACTTGCCGTTTTCATCGATTTTATTCTTAGCCAAACCAATTAAAGGAATGTCGTTGTCTCCAGTCTCAATAATGTTTTGGGGGCGAGAATCAATAAAATGCCCCGAAGCCATGCTTTTCGCCGAAAAGCCGGAAATTAAGTCCAATTTCGGATAGCTTGTAAACCACAAATAGACTAGTAAGAGTAAGAAAGTAAAGGCTGCGTATTTAAAAATTTTTTTCATCGGAGTGTTTTTGAAATGAATTCGAGTAAAAGTAAAAATAAACGAACTATTAACAACCGTTACCCTAAAAATGTAATAGAAAATACTACTTTTGTATTTAGAAAAATTCTAAATAGACCTATGTTTGACATTCAAAAAATCAGAGCCGATTTCCCGATTCTTACTCAAAAAGTAAATGGAAAACCGTTAGTGTATTTTGATAATGGCGCCACCTCTCAAAAACCACAAGTCGTCATTGACGCAACCTCGAAATACTATCAAGAAATTAACGCCAACATCCACCGAGGCGTGCATACTTTAAGCCAATTGGCTACAGATGCCTACGAAGTTTCGCGAAAAAAAATTCAAGATCATCTTCATGCTGCACACCTTCATGAAGTAATTTTTACTTCAGGAACTACGCATGGAATTAATTTAGTAGCCAACGGTTTTGCAGCTTTTTTGAAAGCGGGCGATGAGGTTTTGGTTTCGGCTTTAGAACACCACAGCAATATTGTTCCTTGGCAAATGCTATGCGAGCGAACAGGCGCTATTTTAAAGGTGATTCCGATGAATGAAGATGGTGAATTAATTCAATCGGAATACGAGAAACTGTTGTCAGAGAAAACTAAGATTGTCACTGTAAACCAGATTTCAAATGCTTTAGGCACGATCAATCCCGTGAAGGAAATGATTGCCAAGGCCCATGAATTTGGGGCTGCTTTTTTAGTGGATGGGGCACAGGCCGTACCGCATTTAAGACCTGATGTCCAAGATTTGGATTGTGATTTTTATGTCTTTTCTGGACATAAATTATGCGGACCAACAGGAATTGGAGTTTTATATGGCAAAGAAGGTTGGTTAAAGAAGTTGCCACCGTATCAAGGCGGAGGCGAAATGATTGCCACCGTAACTTTCGAAAAAACAACGTACGCCGCATTGCCCCATAAATTTGAAGCTGGAACACCAAATATCGCGGGAGGAATTGTCCTCGGAACTGCGATTGATTATTTGAATGCAATTGGATTTGAAAATATCGCGTCGTACGAAATGGAATTGTTAGCCTACGCTACTCAAAAACTAGAAGCCATTCCGGGATTGAAAATTTTCGGAACTGCAAAAGAAAAAACTTCCGTAATTTCGTTTAACGTTGAAGGTATTCATCCCTATGATATTGGAACAATTATCGACAAAAAGGGAATCGCTGTCAGAACTGGCCATCACTGCGCACAACCGATCATGGATTTCTATAAAATACCCGGAACTTTGCGCGCATCGTTTGCCTTTTACAATACAAAAGAAGAAATAGACGTTATGGTGGAAGCCCTACAAAAAGCAATTCTAATGTTATCTTAACTCAAGAAAATGAAAGTACTCTCCCTATTATTTTTAACTTTTTTCCTAGGAAAAAGTTGTGACACTGAAAACAAACAAGATATTGAAACTGCGGTTATAGAATACGTGGCCAACACTCGAGGATTTTATCAAAAAATAACGGTTCAAAAACAAATGTATGCCGTTTCTAAAGATCGAAACAACAAGGAAATCGGTACTCCAAAAAAAATTACCGATGCCCAGTGGAAAAAAATGATTGCGGCTTTTCAAGAAGTACCTTTAGAGGAGTTGCCCAACTTAAAATCACCAACAGAAAAACGGTTTTATGACGGTGCCGCTGTAGCCAATTTGAAAATTACTTTTAAAGGAAAAACCTATGAAAGCATTGCTTTTGATCATGGAAATCCACCAGTAGAAATTGAAAAATTAGTAACAATAATAGCGGATTTGGCTAAAGAATAACCATGACAATCAAAGAAATACAAGAAGAAATTGTTGATGAATTCTCCCTTTTTGACGATTGGGACGAGCGCTTTCAATATGTAATCGATTTAGGCAAAAGCCTTCCTTTGATTGCAGAAGAATTTAAGACTGATGAAAACACCATCAAGGGATGCCAATCGAAAGTTTGGTTGCGTGGAAAAGAGGAAAATGGGAACGTTGTTTTTACCGCCGATAGCGATGCCATTATTACTAAAGGAATTATAGCCATTTTGATTCGGGTATTTTCCAATCAAAAAGCAGCTGATATTTTGTCTTCCGACACCAAATTTATAGATGAAATTGGTTTGAAAGAACAATTGTCGCCCACACGAGCCAACGGATTGGTTTCGATGATTAAACAAATAAAAATGTATGCACTAGCATTCGAATCGCAAAAATAAAAACTATGGAAACAGTAATAGACACCAACTTATTAGGAGAAGAAATCGTCAGAAAACTCAAGACCATTTACGACCCTGAAATCCCAGTAGATATATACGAATTAGGATTAATCTATGATGTAATGGTTAATGAAGATTACGAAGTAAAAATCTTAATGACACTAACCTCGCCCAATTGTCCAGTTGCGGAAACACTACCCAGAGAAGTAGAAGAAAAAGTAAAAGCAATTGAAAATGTAAAAGGCGCCGAGGTAGAAATTACATTTGATCCGCCTTGGAGCAAAGACTTGATGAGTGAAGAAGCAAAATTAGAACTAGGAATGCTTTAAAATGGCAGAAGAAATCATCAATAGAGTCACCAATTCTGTTTTGGAAGTTTTCGATTTAGAAGATTATTATCCAAAAGGAATTCGTACACAAATCGATCTCTCGCAATGGCTTTTGGAAGGCCTTCTTTTGAAAGAAAAGGATTTTCGAGAGCATTTAAGAAATCATGATTGGTCACAATACCAAGATCATTACGTAGCGGTTTTTTGTAGTACTGATGCCATAATCCCTGCATGGGCGTCGCTGTTGGTCACATTGGCAGTAGCACCTTTCGCCAATAAAGTAGTAGCCGGTTCTTTAGAAGATTTGGAAACGGCGTTGTTTCAAGAAATTTTGCCCAAGATTGATTACAAAGCGTACGAAAACAAACCAGTAATTCTCAAAGGCTGCGCCAAAAAGCCAGTACCTATAAGTGCGTATGTTTTGGCTATCCAAATGCTGCAACCTATTGCCAAAAGCATTATGTATGGTGAAGCCTGTTCCGCAGTTCCTTTATTTAAAGCGGCAAAAAAGTAATCCTTTTTATATCTTTGTGTCGTAAACCAAATACACAAACCGATGAAAAAAAGGCTCTTGTTACTAGCATTTCTTATAAATGCTATGCTGCTGCAGGCACAAACTGCGGAAAAAGAATTAATTTCCAACACGGAAAAAGCCGTGAAAATATTAACCGACACCATTAAGCCAGGCTGGAAAACAAAAGGAAATTTGATTTTTCTTTTCAATCAATCCAACTTCAACAATTGGTTAGCGGGTGGCGAAAACAACCTTTCTGGAAATTTAGGAATCAATTATGATTTCAATTATAAAAAACAGGAATGGACATGGGACAACAAAGTTATTGCGTCCTACGGGTTGCTTCAAACCAAGAATTCTGATTTCGAGAAAAAAACAGACGATCGCTTTGAATACAATTCCGTTCTAGGAAAAAAAGCATTTGGAGAATGGTACTACTCTTTCTTTCTAAATTTTAGAACTCAATTTACAAAAGGGTATGTTTACTCGAAAGACGCTAACGGAAAGGAAATTAGAACCGAAAACACCAATTTGTTTTCCCCAGCGTATTTGACTTTTGGACCAGGAATGTTTTGGAAGAAAAGTGATAATTTAAAAGTCAATTTGGCGCCTTTAACTTCTAAAGTAACGTATGTCGATCGTAATTTTACTTTAGCAAACGACAAATATTTTGGAGTGGAAGAAGGAAGAAGCTACCGTTATGAACTAGGTTTTTATGCTTCGGGCTATTATAAATTTAATTTGATGACCAATGTTTCTATGGAAAACACTTTGAATTTGTATTCCAATTATATGAAAGATCCTCAAAACGTTGACGTTGATTATACCTTGGCGGTTGTGATGCGTGTTAACCGTTATCTAACTTCCAATCTGGTATTTCAATCCATTTATGATGACAATGCTTTCCGAGGATTTCAAACCCGACAAATTTTTGGATTGGGAGTGAATTACGGATTTTAGAGGCAAATAACAGAAATAAAAAAAGACCTTTCTATACTTTAGAAAGGTCTTTTTTTTATTCTTCTTTTTCGATGGCATCTTTATAATCGGGATACAAAAACTTGTTGTAAGGGAAACGAGTAATGTGAATTTCTCTCACAGCTTCATATACTCGCGCTCGAAATTCCTCTAAATTTTCTTTGTTAATGGCCGAAATGAAAAGCGCATTTTTTTCACCTACATCGCTCATCCATGTTTGTTTCCATTCCTCAAGCGTATAATGTCTTTTCGTCTTTTCGGTAATCAAATCATCTTCATCTATAGTGAGATGTTTGTAGGCATCGATTTTATTAAAGACCAAAAGTGTTGGTTTGTTGTTGCTTTTAATATCCAATAAGGTTTGGTTGACTGATTCTATATGGTCTTCAAAATCAGGATGAGAAATATCAACAACATGCAACAAGAGATCGGCTTCACGAACTTCATCAAGTGTGCTTTTGAACGAATCTACTAATTGTGTAGGCAATTTTCTAATAAAACCAACAGTATCTGAAAGTAGGAACGGCAAATTTTTGATGACCACTTTTCGAACGGTAGTGTCTAACGTGGCAAACAATTTATTTTCCACAAATACGTCGCTTTTACTAATGACGTTCATCAAAGTAGATTTTCCAACATTGGTATAACCCACCAGCGCTACTCGAACCATTGCGCCGCGATTGCTTCGTTGCACCGACATCTGTTTATCGATGACTTTAATTTTTTCTTTTAATAGGGCGATTCGGTCTCGGACAATTCGACGGTCAGTTTCAATTTCGGTTTCCCCTGGCCCACGCATTCCGATTCCTCCTTTTTGCCGTTCCAAGTGTGTCCACATTCCAGAAAGGCGAGGTAATAAATATTGACATTGCGCCAGTTCCACTTGTGTTCTAGCATATGAAGTTTCAGCACGTTGCGCAAAAATATCCAAAATTAAGTTGGTACGGTCGAGTACTTTGCAATTCAAAATTTTGGTTATGTTTTTTTGTTGGGAAGGCGATAATTCGTCATCAAAAATCACCGTAGAAATCGCATGTTCTTTTACGTACAAATTGATTTCTTCCATTTTCCCAGTTCCTAAAAACGTTTTCGGATTGGGACGATCCATTTTCTGAAAAAAGCGCTTGACGACTTCTCCGCCGGCTGTAAATGTCAAAAAGTCAAGTTCATCTAAATATTCCGTCAATTTTTCTTCGGATTGATTTTGAGTAACTATACCAACGATTACCGTTTTTTCAAAGTTTATATTTTCTTTTTCTAACATATTATTTTTTCTAGTGCAAAGCTAAGGAATTCGACTTCATAATTTTTGAATAATCTGCTTTATATCGGTACATTAAAGGTATTAATTCGTTAAAAAACAAATTTATCTTAATGCTTTCATAATTTTTGTTAAATTTGGTGCTCAAAAAAATTACAAAACTATACTCAACCACTAAAATTTTCATTTTATGAAAAAATTTATTTTAATCTTTTTTATTGCTTTTTCCAATTTTGTTGGATACTCTCAATTAAACGAAGGGTTTGAAGGAGCAACATTTCCTCCAACGGGCTGGTTGGTTAAAGACAATAGAACAGATTCAGCTCCAAACTGGGGTTTTAATACCGCCACTTATCCAGCGTATGCAGGAGCTCATTCGGCGTTTGTCAATCTGGAGAATACTGGGGCAGGAGTGCTTTCGGAAGAATGGTTAATTACCAGTCAGGTAACTTTAGCTGCCAATAGCCAATTGCGGTTTTTTACCAGACAAACTTTAGCAGGCGATAGAGGAACGCTTTATCAGGTTAGAGTTTCTAGTTCTGCTGTTCAGAATGATTTAGGCGCCTACACGGTATTGGCAGAATATACGGAAACGGAACTAAGTACAATAACTGCTGACCAATTGGATTGGGAAGAAAAAGTAATTAACTTAGGTTTTAGTGGCCAAAGATATTTTGCTTTTGTAAAAGTATTTACACAACCAGCCGCTGTAACTAGTGGTGATCGTTGGTTGGTTGATGATGTGAAGACCGTGGTTCGTTGTACGAATCCATCGAATTTGGGTGCCAATAACATCAATGCTACTAATGCTACATTAACATGGACAGGTGCATCTCCACAATACAATATTATCTGGGGAGAATCAGGCTTTGATCCATTAATTTCAGGAACTCCAGTTACTGGTTTGACTGCTGCGACCTATACTTTTCCAAGTGGAACTTTGACTCCGTCAACCGCATATCAATATTATGTAACAGGTGTTTGCCCTGATTCTAATAGTGATTTGATAGGGCCATTTAATTTTAATACAAGAGCACTAGGATCCACATGTGCTTCTGCTATTCCTGTTACTTCTTTGCCTTACTCGAATGCTAGTAATACCACTATCTACGGAAATAATATAACAGCAACAACCCCAGGGAATACGGGTTGCGGAACAACAGGAGCATATCTTGGCGGGAACGATGTTGTTTATTCTTATACACCAACAGCAGGCGGATTTATTACCATTTCTATGAATCCTTATGGAGCAACCAATACAGGTATGTTTGTTTATAGTAGTTGTCCAAGTATTGGGGTTAGTTGTCTTGCAGGTGTTGGAAACACCAACTCGAATATTAGAACCGTACAAACATTACAAGTTACCGGTGGACTAACCTATTATATAGTATTATCCTCAACGACTGCTACGCCGACTTACGATTACAATTTAATTATTCAAGATGTAACTTGCGCGGCACCCATTACGCTTTCTGCAAGTGCTTTTGGAACTTCAAGCGGGACATTTTCATGGGTGAATGGTGCTACTAGCACTGCCACTTCATGGGAAGTTGCAATTCAGCCTGCGGGATCTACAATTCCTACAGGTGCTGGCGTGCAAACCAATACCAATACGAATTATCCTGTTACAGGATTAACGCCGGGAACTGCCTACCAATATTGGGTAAGAGCCGATTGTACCGGGGGACTTTTTAGTCCATGGTCTGGACCGTTTTTATTCAACACTTCTCTATGTGAATTAGTAGATCAATGTAGTTATACTTTTACATTGAGCGATACTGGAGGAAATGGATGGGAAAACGGTAGAATGCAAGTGAAACAAAACGGAGTGGTTATTGCCACCCTTGGAGCAACCATTACTACAGGCGGACCTACTACGGTTACGGTTCCAATGTGTAACAACCAACCTTTTGAATTATTTTGGAGCGTTGCCGGAACAACACCGTCAGAAATAAGAGTTTCTATAAAAAATAGTTTCAACCAAACGATTTATGCCTTAACAACGGCAAGTCCGGGGTTAGCGGGTACTTCATTGTATACAGGAACTGTTGATTGTGTGAACCCTTTGTGTTTAGCACCAACCGGAGTAAACGCCAATACCATTACTACCAATGGCGCCACGGTTACTTGGACTACTTCAGGCACACCTACTATTGGCTGGGGAATTTATGTTGTTCCAGTGGGAGACCCTGCGCCAACGGCAAGTACTCCACCAACTTATACTACAACAACGGCACCACCCTATTTACTTACAGGTTTACAACCAGATACTGCGTACAATATTTACGTACAGTCTATTTGTTCTGTGAATGGACCAAGTGGTTATGCCGGACCAAAAAATATTAGAACATTACCTACATGTCCTAAACCAACTGCTTTAACGGCAACATTAATAACACCATTTACTGCTCAATTGGGTTGGACCAGTACTGCTGCGTCTACTTCTTGGTTAGTGATAGCTGTTCCAGCAGGTTCGCCTATTCCTTTACCAACAGATCCAGCTTGGATTCCTGCTCCAACAAATCCATTTGTGTATCCTGGTTTAACTCCAGAAACCGCTTATGAATATTATGTTAGAGGAGATTGTGGTGCCAATGGAATTAGCACCATTTCAGGACCAAAAGCCTTTACTACCTTACCAACATGTCCTAAACCAACTGCTTTAACGGCAACTTTAATTGGACCACATCAAGCGCAATTAGGATGGACTAGTACTGCAGCCTCAACATCTTGGTTGGTGATTGCAGTTCCAGCAGGTTCTCCAGTTCCGTTACCAACAGATCCAGCTTGGGTTCCCGCACCAACCAATCCATTTGTATTAACGGGATTAACAGCAGAGACTGCTTATGATTATTATGTCAGAGGAGATTGCGGACCCGTAAATGGAATCAGTTCTATATCGGGACCAAAAGCTTTCACAACCACCCCAACTTGTTTCAAACCAACGGCTTTAACAGTAACTACCATTACCGATGTTTCGGCTCAATTAGGTTGGACGAATGTGGGCAACACTTCTTGGCAAGTCCTAATTTTGCCAGCAGGTTCTCCGGCACCAACAGCTTCAAGTACAGGATGGGTAGCCACCAATTCAAATCCTTATACTGCTTTAGGATTAACAGCTGCCACTTGCTATGATTATTATGTTAGAACCGATTGTGGTGCTACTGACGGATTAAGCACCTGGTCTGGACCTAAAAACTTTTGCACTACACTTTGTAATCCTACAACAAATCAATGTAATTATACCTTTACATTAACAGATTCTTTCGGAGACGGATGGAACGGTGCTACGATGCAAGTAAGACAAAATGGATTTGTAGTAGCTACTATTGGATCGACCTTTACCGCGGGTGCTGGACCAATTAACATTACGGTGCCTTTGTGTACCGGAGTGCCTTTTGATTTATTTTGGAATACTCCAGGAACTTTCCCAACGGAAGTTCGGGTGTCAATCACCAATTCATTCAGTCAAGTATTGTTTAATATGAATACGGCAAGTGCGGCATTAGCAGGAACAGTGATTTATACTGATTCGGCTGCGGATTGTCAATTTCCAAAATGTCTTCCACCTTCAGGATTGACCGCAACACCAAATATTTTCACAGCGCTTTTAGATTGGACACCGGCAATAAACAACACCACTTGGGATGTTTATGTACTGCCAACTGGTTCGCCAGCGCCTACCGCACTTTCAACTCCAACTTACCCTGGAGTAACCACTCATCCATTTACCGTAACTGGATTAAATCCAAGTACAACGTATCAATATTATGTTAGAGCGTTATGCGATGTTGGAAATCCAGGAGATATTGTTGGACCGTTTGAATTTACAACCTTACCAACTTGTCCACAACCAATCAATCTAAATTATGTAGCTACGAATACCAACTCTGCGGATTTAATTTGGACAGAACTTGGACCAGCCACAACTTGGCAAATTGTAGTGCAACCGTCAGGAGGCACAGCGCCAGGAGCAGCTTCAGGCGTACTAGTTTCTACATTGCCTACATTAACAACTCCATACAATACCTTGGCGCAATTTGGTGCTTTAACACCAGGATTCTATGAGTTTTATGTGAGAAGTAATTGTACTTCAAGTGATCAAAGCTTATGGTCAGGACCGTTTAATTTCTACATTACTGTGGCGAGCCCCGTATGTGCTAGTGTTGATGTAACGGTAGCTACAACGAGCCCGGGTGTAATTGATTTATGTCCTGGAAACAACTGTGTGGACCTTTCGGCTTCTTTTACCGATTCAGGAGACACTACAACTTATAATGTTTTACCAGTTGCATTTGCTCCGCCATTCCCATTTACGGGAGGTACGCAATTGCCAATTAATACGGATGATATTTGGTCGGCACCATTTACGCTTCCATTTAACTTTTGTTTCTTTGGTGTTAATTATCCTTCTATTAATGTGGGATCAAACGGAGTATTGACATTTACTCCTCAGGTAGCTAACTCGAACTGTCCTTGGTCTTATACACAATCATTGCCAGATCCGACATTACCAATTACGAATGCTATTTATGGTGTTTATCAAGATATTAATCCGGCGGTTAGTACAGATCCTATTATTCATAGCATCAATTATCAAGTATTAGGAACCGCACCTTGTAGAGCTTTCGTTGTGAACTATTACAATGTGGCTCAATTTAGTTGTGGTACTTCAGTTGGATTGCAAACTAGTCAAATAGTATTGTATGAAACTTCCAATGTGATAGAAGTATACGTTCAAGACAGAACAACTTGTGCCGGATGGAATGGAGGAAGAGGTCTTATTGGAATCCAAAATACTGCAGGAACTCAAGCACATTTCCCACCAGACAGAAATACAGGACAATGGGAAGCTCATAATGAAGCGTGGAGATTTACTCCAGCAGGTGCTTCGAATGTGGCGTTCTCTTGGTTGAAAGACGGTGTATTTTACAGCAGCAATCCAACGATTAACGTTTGTGTTTCTGAAACTACCAACATGACAGCTCAAGCAATCTACACAGGATGTGGAGGTCAAACGACTACTAAAACAGACGATGTATTATTGCACATTGCTCCATTAGTAATTCCACCAATGGCGAATGTAAACGCCTGTACAACTTATACTTTACCAGTATTAACTATTGGAAATTACTTCTCTCAACCAGGAGGGATAGGACCAATCGATCCATTAACTCCTATTACTGCTTTAGGAACAACAACAGTTTATGTTTATGCCACTTCTGGAACCGCTCCAGTTTGTACTGCAGAGATCAGCTTTACAGTAACTATTGGAGAGTTAATTCCTCCAACACCTACTGATGTGACTGCGTGTTTAACCTATACACTACCTCCTTTAGACCAACCATTTAATTATTATTCGCTTCCAAACGGAGGAGGTACCATGCACACTGGCGCTGGCGGAGATGTGATTACAAGCTCGCAAACATTATATATCTACGGGCAATCCGGAGTGTGTAGTGCAGAAAGTTCTTTCGTAATTACGATTGATTCGGTTACACTAGCAACTCAAGCGAATGTCGCTGATTGTAGTGGATTTACCTTACCAACTTTACCAGCTAATAACACTTATTATACTCAAACAGGAGGGCCGAATGGAACCGGAACAGTAATAGCTGGAGGAACATTAATAGATACCACTCAAACTATTTACATTTTTGCTCAGTCAGGAACATGTTCCGATCAAAGTAGCTTTACTGTTACCGTCAACGGAGTTGCTGCACCAACCTTGGCAATTACACAGGCGACTTGTGCTGTTACAACGGGATCTGCTACAGTGACTGCTCCAGTAGGAGGAAGCGGAGGCACTTTGCCAACCAACCTATTTATCTCTGAAGTAACTGATGAAGATGTAGGTTCATTAACTTATATTGAATTGTTCAACGGAACGGGAGTTCCGATTGACTTGAGTAATTATAAAATTAAAATTTATAACAACGGAAATGCAACTACTTCTTGTGATTTAGCATTATCAGGAACAATAGCGAACAACGCAACTAACGTGATTAAAGTTAGTTCTAATGCCGATCAAGGTGGTGTTGTTGCTAATCAAGCGTTCCCTTCTTGCGGAGGTGTTAACACCAATGATAATATTAGATTGACGACTAGTAGTGATGTTGAAATAGATGTCTGGGGAAGAACGGACGGTGTAGATTTTACTCCGAACAATCAAACTGGATATACTTACAGAAGATTAACTACTGCGGTTGCTCCAAGTACCACTTGGAATGATACGGAATGGACTGCAATTGATCCGCAGGATTATACTGATGTTGGACATTATCCAGCGATTGTTACTACTTCAAATTATGAATATAATATTGATAATGGTACTTGGCAATCTAGCACTCAGTTTAATACAATTGCCATTGGAACTCATACGATTTGTGTTCGTGATATTGCAACAACTTGTGTGGCTTGTACTACTTTTGAAATCGCACCGACAACTACAAACGTTCCGGTAACAGGATTTACTTACACCACACCAGTTTGTCCAAACAATCCTAATCTATTGCCAACAACAGCTACAGGATTTGCAACTGGAGGAACTTATTCCTCAACAGCAGGCTTGTCTATTAATGGCAGTACAGGTGAAATCAATGTAGTGGCATCTATTTCAGGAACTTACAATGTTACTTATGGTGTGGCGCAAGATTTGGCCAATTGTATGCAAGCAGGAAGTACTACTTTTGCGGTAACAATCAACCCTGGTTTAACTCCAGACTTCGCTCCGATTGCTGCATTCTGTGCAGGAACTGTGGCGCCAGTTTTGGGAACAACATCTCCAAACGGAATCCCAGGTACTTGGTCACCATCTACTATTGATAATGGAACAAGCGGATGTTATGTATTTACACCAGATCCAAATTTATGTGCTGCGCCGCAAACGCTTTGTGTGACGGTAAATGCATCAATAACACCTGATTTTGCTGCTATTGCTCCAATCTGTCAAGGATTAACAGCACCGGCATTGGGAGCAACGTCTCCAAATGGAATATCGGGTACTTGGTCACCAGCAACAATACAAACCACAACAGTAGGATTCTCAGATTATATCTTTACTCCAAATGTGGCTACGGTACCAAGTCCAAATTTGTTAGTGAATGGTGATTTCTCAGCAGGAAATACAGGATTTACATCAGATTATCAATTTTTAACGGTTACTATTCCAGTAGGTCAGCAAAAAACTTACGGTGTGGTCGCCAATCCGAATGGTTGGTTCGCTGGTTTTGCTGCTTGTCCAGATCATACTTCAGGTACTGGTAATATGATGGTTGCTGACGGTTCTACTTCAAACGGAGGAAACGATAGCTTGTGGAGTCAAACGATTCCGGTAACAGCTGGTTCAGATTATACTTTTAGTTATTATTTAGAATCTGTAGTGACTCAAAATCCAGCCCAAATTGATGTGGTTATTAACGGAACAGTAGTAGGTTCTGCAACTGCCGGAGCTACGGCTTGTAATTGGGTTGAATACAGTTATGTGTGGAATTCGGGAGCTAATACTACGGCTCAAATAAGTTTGTATGATAGAAATCTGTTAAGTGCTGGTAATGATTTTGCAATTGATGATTTATCGTTCAAACAGAATGGTAACCTTTGTGCGATTCCACAAACCTTAACGGTTGAGATTACTGCACCTACTATTAACCCTGGTTTTGCTGCAATTACTCCAAATTGTTCTGGTACAGCAGTGCCAACCTTGAGCACTACTTCTCCAGCACCAGCAAGCATAACAGGATCTTGGTCACCAGCAACGATTAGCAACACGCAAAGTGGAAGCTATGTGTTTACTCCAGATCCAGGACAATGTGCGATATCGCAGACGTTGAACGTTGTGATTTCAGCTCCAAGCATTGACCCAGGTTTTGCCGCCATCGGACCAATTTGTTCAGGAACAACAGTGCCAACTTTGAGTACTACTTCTCCTGCGCCTGCTAGTATTACAGGATCTTGGTCGCCAGCAACAATTAGTAACACGCAAAGCGGAAGCTATGTGTTTACTCCAGATGCAGGACAATGCGCTACAACACAAACGTTGAACATTGTGATTTCAGCGCCAAGTATTGATCCAGGATTTGCCAATATTGCTCCAATTTGTGCCGGTGGAAGTGTTCCAACATTGAGCACAACATCGCCAAGTCCGGCTAATATTACCGGAACATGGTCGCCAGCAACAATTAGCAATAGCGAAAATGGAAGTTATATCTTTACCCCTGATCCAGGTCAGTGTGCTACAACACAAACTTTGTCTGTGACAATTACTCCTAATCCAGTGTTTGCGATTAATGGTGGTTGTAAAAACGGAAGCTATGTTTTGGAAGTTTCGCCGACAGGATTTGATGTAGAAACGACTACCTTTATTTGGAGAGACAGTGCAGGAACAATAGTTGGAGAAAATGCTCCAACATTAGTTGTAACTTCAGCTGGAGCATATACTTGTGAAATTATAGATCAAGGTTGTTCTTCTATTGAACCATTTACAGCGACTACGATTTCATGTACCATTCAGAAAGGGATTTCTCCAAAAGGAGTTGGCCCTGGGGATAACTTAAATGACTATTTTGACTTGGAAGGGTTAAATGTTAAGAAATTAGAAATATTCAATCGTTATGGTACGAAAGTATATTCTAAAATGAACTATTCTAAAGAATGGTATGGTCAGTCTGATAAAGGAGATGAATTGCCAGACGGTACTTATTACTACGTTATCGAAAGAAACAACGTCCCTAACAAAACAGGTTGGATATATATTAACCGTGAGCAATAACAGTCTATAAAGCAGAAAAATTTGCTGTTTGTAATTCGCAAACAGCAAATTTCAACCATACAAAACACAATCAAATGAAGAAAATATTTTTTACAACGCTACTAATGGTCTTAGCATTCTTTGATGCCAATGCCCAACAAGACCCACATTATACACAATACATGTATAATATGAATGTGATAAATCCAGCGTATGCAGGGTCAAAAGAAAATCTGTCTTTCGGATTATTGTACCGAAAACAATGGGTAGATATTGAAGATGCTCCTTCTACGTTTTCCTTCTCAGGATCATTACCAGTCGGGAAAAATGTAGGTGTCGGACTTTCTATAATTTCCGATAAAATTGGACCTGTTGAAGAGAACAATGTTTATGGCGACTTTTCGTATACCTTAAACTTAGGAGGAGAGCACCGTTTGGCTTTTGGTATGAAGGCAGGGGCTACGTTTCAAAAAGTAGGTTTGTTTAGCGACATCGGAAATGGTAACGTTCCCGATTTGAATGATCCTGCGTTTTCAGAGAATTCTAGCAATACATTTTTAAATATTGGAGCAGGTTTGTTTTACTACACCAACAAATATTATTTAGCGTTCTCGGTGCCGAACATGCTTAAAGCAACACACTTAGATTACAACGGTAGAAAATTCGGAGCCGAAACTTCGCATTATTTCTTAACTGGTGGATACGTATTCGATTTGAATCCTAATTTGAAATTCAAACCATTTGCTATGGTGAAATCGGCTTTTGGGGCGCCAGTATCGTTTGATGTTTCTACCAACTTCTTATTTAATGAAAAATTTGAAATAGGAGCCACCTACCGTTACCAAGACAGTTTTGGAGCGATGGTAAATTATGCGATTAGCCCTAATGTTAGAATAGGCTATGCTTACGACCACATCATTTCCGATTTGAAAGTAACTACACCTTCCTCACACGAAGTCATTTTGTTATTCGATTTGAACTTCCCGAAAAAAGTATCACAATCACCTAGATATTTCTAATCTAAAAGAACCTTAAAAATGAAAAATCTCTATATAGCATTAAGTTTTGTGATAGCAAGTGGAAGTGTAATCGCACAAAACAAAGACACACAAAAGGCAGACAAATTATTCAACCGATATGAATATGTGACTGCCGCTCAAGAATATCTGAAGTTGGTGGATAAAGGAAAATCGGACGCTTATGTATACAAGCAATTGGCTGATACCTATTTCAACATGTTCAATACAACGGAAGCTGTAAAATGGTATGCCAGAGCCACTGAAAGCACTCAAGATGCGGAAACCTATTACCGTTATGCGCAAATGTTGAAAGCTAATGGTAAATATGAAGAGGCCAACAAACAAATGCAGAAGTTTGCCAATTTAGCGCCAAACGATCAACGGGCAAAAACGTTTAAGGAGAACCCGAATTATGTGCCTAGATTGTTAGACAAACAAAAACTATACGACGTAAAGACTTTAGAAATCAACAGTGATAAATCCGATTTTGGAGCTGTTCTATATGATAGTGAACTTTATTTTACGAGCGCTAGAAATGCGTCTAGAAGAGATTACGGATGGAACAAAGAACCGTTCTTGGATTTGTACAAAGCAGACTATAATATCGACGGAACGATTACCAATGCCAGAACTATTAGCGAGTTAAATTCTAAGTACCATGATGGACCTATCACGATAAGCTCTGACGGGAATACCGCATATTATGCTAGCGATAGTTTCAGAGAATCTTCTTTTGAAAAAGACAAAAAAAACAAACTAAAGTTAGGAAGAAATAATTTGTTTGTAGTTACAAAAGAAAACGGCAAATGGGCAAAAAGCATCTCCTTGCCGTTCAATAGCAAAGAGTATTCTACTAGTAACCCAAGTTTGAGCCGTGATGGCAAAACCTTGTTTTTCTCTTCAGACATGCCAGGAAGTATTGGTGGAGTTGATATCTGGAAAGTAGCGGTTAATGCGGATGGTAGCGTTGGAACACCTGTCAATTTAGGTAGTAAAGTGAACACAGAAGGCAACGAAAGTTTCCCTTTTATAGCCGATGATAATAGCACATTGTTTTTTGCTTCTAGTGGAAAACCTGGATTGGGAGGTTTGGATGTGTTTCAAATCGACTTAAATAAAGGGACAGAAGCAACGAATTTAGGAAAACCAGTGAATACTGAAAAAGACGATTTTGCATTTACATTCAACAAAGCGAAAAACTTAGGATTTCTTTCGAGCAATAGAAGCGGAAATGATGATATCTATGGAGCGACTCCAGTTTGTGGATTGGACGTTCTTACCGTAGTAACGGACGCCAAAACTGGAGCTATTTTAGCGAATGCAAAAGTGTCTATTGTTGACGACAAGAAAAATGTAATTGCAACAGAATCTAGTAATGATAAAGGAGAAGTTTCGTACCGAGTAGAATGTGAAAAAGCATACAGTGTGCAAGCTTCTAAAGACGGTTATGAAAGCAATACTTTCGCCGTGGCAAAAAGTAAAGGAGGGCAAACGAAAGTGGAGGCTGCCTTACAACCTATTGATGTGATTATTACAGAGACAGAGATTGTATTGAATCCGATCTTTTTCGACTTCAACAAAAGCAACATTACTCAAGAAGGTGCGTTTGAGTTGGACAAATTGGTTCAAGTCATGAAAAACAATGATAAGTTAGTTATTTTAGCAAAAGCCCACACGGATAACAGAGGAAGTGACAGCTATAACTTGAGCTTATCTGACAGAAGATCGAAAGCAACTGTTCAGTATGTAATCTCTAAAGGAATTGCCGCTAGCAGAATCTCAGGAAAAGGATTTGGCGAAACGGAACCTAAAGTAGATTGTAAAGAAAACTGTACCGAAGAGCAATTCGCTCAAAACAGACGTTCAGAGTTCTTGATTGTGAAATAAGAATCACACTTATAAAAAAAACCGAGCTGAAAAGTCTCGGTTTTTTTATGCCTTTTTGCGACGGACCGACAAATCATACAAAGAGAAAGGAAAAGTGGCTTAGAATGCTTTAAAACAAGTCGTAGAGCGGTTTTTGAGGCGACGTGATAAAGGATTAGAGTTGCATTTGTGGATTCGTAGCATAGCGAAGCTCTTACGTGGCAAAGTTTTTTTAAGTCATGTATTGGTGATGGTGGTTTTTGGGACCATAATGGACGGGTCTACTTGCCAAGAGGCCAAGAGAAATCCTGAAGGGTATTTCTTTAAATGGAATTTGCGCGTCACGTAAGGCAAGAAAAGGGACTCGGCATTGACAATTTTTATTGAGTAATGAATGTTCTAAATAGCAAGCGTATGTGTCTTTTGAAGCATTTTCTCAACAAGGCTTTGATAACTTCTCCTCAATCATAAATATCTCCCCATAAGTGTAAGACAAGTTAGGCACTAGAAGTGTGGTTAGATTACTTCATCGTCAATATAAAACAGGGACCACGAGAGCCATTTGAAATGTGGTAATTTCAAAGAAGCTAGAAGTATGAAGTATTCAGACTTGCATTTTTAATTGTTGTGGCAATGACTTTGTGTTACAAAAAAAAAGCTACTCGGTTAGGAGTAGCTTTTTTTTGGATGTTTAAAAGGAACTAGTTCCCAGACACTTTAACATTGTCTAGCTCCCAAGTAGAAGCAGCAGATGTTGTTGATGTGTATTTAAATGCTACATATACAGTGGTGTTTCCAGCACCTGTAAAAGCTGTAATATCAAGGTTACCAGAACTAGCCCAAGCATAGTTTCCAGCAGATAGTGTAAATCCAGTTAATGGAGTCCAAACTACACCTGCAGCTGTTGGGCTACCAGATCCAGAATAATTGTTTGAAATCAATACTTCGATAGGATTACCTGTAAATTTATAAGCATTATCAAAAGATAAGGTTGCTGATGTTAAAGAAGATAAGTTTTGAGCAGGAGAAATCAACCAGTCTTCGTTGTTTTGATTTGTACCAGCATACCCAGACATTTTAGCACAAGCACCTGGATTTCCAAAAGTAGCGCTAGGAGTCCAAACTTCGTTTCCAATTACACTAACGGCATTCCAAGAACCGATACCTCCAGAGAAAGATTCATTTAATAAAGGTGTAAATCTTGTACCATTAAAGTCGATATCATTTTCTGAACGAACTACAAATTGATAATCCGTATTGTATTTTGTCATAACCCCTCTTACTTTCCCACTTCCAGTAGCAACTGGTTTCGCAGAGAAATTAGCATAAGAACTAGTTCTAAAGATCAAAGAACTTCCTTGAACATCAATCAAGTTGTAGTTCGTAGCGCCACCTAAATCATTGGCAGCGTTATAATATGTTGAAGTGATTGCAGCAGGTTCGAATTCTACGTTGTCCAATTCGATTAATTTGTTGATGTAAGCATCCGACTTAGCTTGATCAATTGTAACGGTTTGCACCAATTGATCTTCATTTACGATAGTACAAGATCTTTTTACTGATTTATTAAAATCAGCTTCTGATAATCTTCCTACTTCTGCACCACCAGAAGAGTTTCCGTACAATCCACCAATTCGCATACCACCGTATTTTACGTCAGTATACAAACCATCCATTTTGATTAGTACTTTTCTTCCTGGTTCAAACTTAACGAATGTATTCGAGGCATCTACGGGAATAGCAAACGCTTTCGAACCGTCTAGAGTTTGGAAAGAAATAGATTTAAAGAAGTTTCCACCTATATCACTTGAAGTAACATAAGCTTCAATAACGTCAGATACATTCGTAACTGGATCAATGTTTGCGTGTTGTGCTACAACAGTTCCAGCTAAAATTTGAGATACTTCTCTGTTTTTTACTAGAGAGGTTTCGGTACAAGCAGCCAAAGTTGGTGTACCATAGTTATCATCTTTCACACAGCTAGTAAGTACTCCAGCCGACAGTGCTACAAAAAAAGCAGCTTTTAAAATATTTGTTTTCATATTGTATTTTTTTATGTATTAGAAATTAAGGTAAAGACTCAAGAAGTAAGTTCTTCCGTAGCCATAGAAATATTTGGGAGCAAACGCAGGAGTACCGCTAGATACGTCTTGATTTAATTCTCGGTAATTAGAGTTCCTTGCTTGTTCGTAACCACCTGTTTTATAGGTTACATCTAAAACGTTATTTACACTTGCAAAAAACCCAAAGGTATTGCTTTTTATTTTCCAAGATTTTCCTCCAGTTAAATTTAACAAATAAAAATCATCAAATTTTTCTTGTTTTAACAATTGATCACCTCTTTGTTGAGTAGCTTCAGGGAATGGACTTCCTGTAGCAAAGTCAGTGTAAAAACGATCAGTTCTTGTGATAGGAGCAATATCAATATAATTGCTACCCAAATAGTTGATATTTGCTTCAATGTACCAAAACTTAGGATCTCTGTATTCTAAACCAAAAGAAGCCGCTGTTTGTGGTGTTCCTGATTGTTTGTAGTTTTTAATATGAGCTTGACCGTAATTGATTATAGGATTAGTTCTAGTTGCCGTTGCGTTAGAATCGTTTGCTAAACTCACATTAGGGTTGTTAGCATAAACAAATTGTCCGTAGGCAGCACTAGCGCTAGCTTTTAAAGTAGAGGTGATTGGATATTCAGCACCAAATTCTAATCCCATATTTCTTTTAGCAAGATTGGTGATTGTTTCAGCAACGAATTGATTCAAGTCAGTGGTGCCCCCGCCAACTTCTCCATTGTCAACAGCAATACCGTCTGCAAAGAAAAATGAAGTTTCTGTTTGATTTTCAATTTTTGAAAAATAAGCTGTTATTCTTGTTTTCAATTTCGGTGCATTAATGATATAACTTGCATCTACACTTGAAACAGTTTCCGGAGTGACACCAGTGGTAATGTTATTGTTTACACGTGCATTACTGAATACATTTCTCATGCTAGGCGCTTTGGTCATAAAGGCTCCGTTAACGGTAAAGAACTGTCTTCCAGTAATTTTGTATGTAAATCCGCCTTTGAATCCAAACGTATTGTATTGTACTTTGTCACCATATCCATAAGAATTGGTTGGGTAATACCCATTTTTATACAACCCTTCTCTTTGGTATTCTACGTGAGAAAATGTTTGCCCAACATAAAAATCAACTTTTTTGTAAGTAAATTTGAACTGAGTAAAACCATTATAAGAAGTAGTAAACAAATTGTAATTGTAACCGAAAGTATCTCCTTTAACCACTTTTCTATCAGGATTATTCAAATCAATTTGTTGTTGATCGCCAGTACCATATAAAGTTACATCTCTAAAGTAAGTACCTCCTAATAAGTCCAATAGGTTTTTAAAGTTATGTGATTTCAATTTTGTGAAATTACCACCTGCATTTAAAACGATATTATCCGCCAATTGAGAGCTTAGAACTCCATTTGCAGTCCACTGTCTGTCATCAGTTCGGTCTTCATATAGGATGTATTTAGACCCTTCACCAATTTTGGTAGCTTTAGTGTTTACATCGTAAAGGTTGTACCAATCGATTTGTTTGTTGGTTAAGAATTTAGCATCAGCGGAACCAGTATCCCCTTCCCAAATTCCACCCAAGCCACCAGGTAAATAAACCGATGGATTGTTCAACATAACTGTTGCAGGATCATTTTCATATTGAGAAGTAAAGAAACTAGGCATGTTTCTGTAATATGTTGGGTCAGGATTGTTGACCCCTTGATAGTCCAAACGACTGTTTCCAATTTGACCAAATTGATAGGCAAAGTTCAAATTCAAATTGGTTTTTTTAGAAATTTTCCAGTAATCACTTAAGATGAACAAAGGTTCCTCAACAGTTTTTACTCTAGAGTTTCTTTTATCTCCATTTTGCCAACCCCAATAAGAGTTGTATTTTTCTCCCTCTAGATCCGTAACTTCTTTAGTATTTGGAGAGTTTTTTCCTCTTCTGTTTTGACCGTAAATAGCGGTAAAATTCAAAGAGTTTTTCTCGCTTAACTTTCTTTCAACACTGGCAAATAAAGAATTTGCATTGTAAGTAGTTCCGTCAAAATAACCGTTTTGTGCAAATCGTCTAGAAGCTGAAATGGTATAAGCCCAACCGTCATTACGCATTCCGGTTGCAGAAGTGGCCATAATTCGGCCCGTGTAATTGGTATTAGAACCCGCTACTGAAATACGAGATCCTTTTCTATAAATAGAAGCTCTTGTATTAATTTCTTGTGTTCCTAAAATACCACCAAAAGTATAATCTGATGGCGCTGAACCGTTAGTAAATTCTTGATTACGAGTCGCATCGTTCAATCCGCCCCAATTACTAAACTGTGGTCTTCCGTCATAGATCTTGTTCATGGTAATTCCATTAATCATGGTAGTACCATATTCACTATCTAATCCACGCATTCTAAAACGCGCTTGTCCCCAATTAAAGGCAGCCGATTGTTGAAATTCATCTCTACTGGCTTGCAATAAACCAGAAGTGCTTTCCGAACCGCTGTTGTCGTCACCAAGATCATTGTCAGTAATCGTAATTAAACTCAATTGCTGTTCTTGCGTGATGTCTTCGTCAGCGACTACAACACCTAAGTCTACCACTTGCCCTTTAACAACTACTACTTGTAGTAATTGATCTTTGTAACCTTGTGTTTTAATTTGCAACAATTGATTTCCCTGTGGCACGTCGCTAAACGTAAATTTCCCAGCTACGTCAGTGAGTTGGGTAAAATTAGTATTCAGAAGCGATGCAACAACGTTTTGTAATGGTTTTTGAGTTTTTGAATCCACAACTTTCCCAGTGATACCGGTCGTTGTTTGCGCAAAAGCAAAAAACACTTGCATTACAAATAGCGTACTAATAACAAGTTTTTTCATAAATAAAATTAAATTAATTCGTCTTTTCTTAAGAATAATCATTTCTTAACGGATGCAAATGTACCTATTAAATTAATATTAATTACTTTTACAGCCAAGTTTGTGTTAAACTTGATATTAAATTAATACAATCATTATATGAGAATTAAAAATTTTATTGCGCTTTTCATTGTAATATTCGCAATTGGCACTGCCAAATCACAGCAAAAAAAGTTTATTGTGCATACGGTTGCTTTCTACAATTTAGAAAATCTTTTCGACACGATCAACAATCCTAATAATGATGAAGAATGGACTCCGAAAGGAGCTCAAAACTGGACTTCAAAAAAATACCACCAAAAACTAGAAAACTTAGCCCGAGTATTGTCGGAAATAGGAACAGGTGAGAACCCAAACCTTCCTACACTAATAGGTGGATCTGAAATTGAAAATCGTGGCGTTCTAGAAGATCTAATAAAACAACCCAAACTAATTCCCGGCGATTATGGTATCGTTCATTTTGATTCTCCAGACAAAAGAGGGATTGATGTGGCTTTGTTGTACCAAAAGAAACACTTCAAACCAACCAGCTATATTAATATTCCGTTATTGATTTACAGAAAAGAAGCTAAAGAAAAAGCCAAAGACGACAAAGAAACGGCCGAAGAAAAAGCCGAAAGCGATAAACTTGAAGTAGATAAAGGAGAACGGGTTTACACAAGAGATATCTTACTAGTAACCGGATTTCTAGATGGAGACGAAGTGAATGTTATTGTAAACCACTGGCCATCAAGATCTGGAGGAGAAAAGAAAAGCAGCCCGTTTAGAGAAGCAGCCGGAAGAATGGATCGTAAAATCATGGATTCCATCTACAAAGTAAATCCAAATGCGAAAATTATTAACATGGGCGATTTGAACGATGGAACCTACAACAAAAGCGTAAAAGAAGGCGTTGGTGCCAAACTTAAAAAGGAACAAGTTAAAGAATTCGGAGTGTACAACCCATTCGAACAAATGGCCAAAGACGGGAATGCTTCTCTGTTTTACCGCGATGCAGGCGACATCTTCGACCAAATCATGGTGTCTGAAACGCTAATCAAAACCGATTATTCGTCTTTCCGTTATTGGAAAGCAGGAATCTACAACAAACCCTTCATGATTCAAACTACGGGTCAATATAAAGGATATCCGCTACGACATCAAGCCACCGAAGTCGGATTTAGCGATCACTTTCCGGTCTACATCTATTTGATCAAAGAAGTAAAATAAAATTAAAAAGGTTAGGTAACTCTAACCTTTTTTTATTTCCCTAAATTAGCACTGTAATTCGTAAAACTATGGCAACTTTAAAACCCTTCAACCTCAATAAATGGATTGATGAAAACCGTCACTTACTAAAACCACCCGTTGGGAATAAAAGCATTTATGTCGATTCGGAAGATTATATTGTGATGATTGTTGCCGGACCCAATGCCCGAAAAGACTACCACTACAACGAAACCGAAGAATTATTCTACCAATTAGAAGGAAGAATCAAAGTCATCGTTCAAGAAGAAGGACAACGCAAGGAAATGGAGCTGCACGCCGGCGACATGTATTTGCATCCCGCAAAAATGCCCCATTCCCCAGTACGATCGGAAAACTCCATCGGATTAGTGATCGAACGCAAACGCGCCGGAAAAGGATTCACCGATGGCCTGCTTTGGCACTGCGAAAACTGCAACCACAAACTCTACGAAGTCTATTTCGAATTGCACGATATCGAAAAAGATTTCCTTCCTCATTACGAACACTTCTACAATTCACTAACACTGCGAACCTGCGACATTTGTGGCACCATCATGGAAACCGATCCGCGATACACCGCAAGAAAATAAACTACATTTTATTAGTAGTTAAAGACTCAGGAGCGATTTCCCGCTATCCGTTGCAATCTTTTGTGCCACACGAGCGGAGCAAACTGTCGAAGTAATTGCAGGCACAAAAGGATTTCCACTACTATCGGGGCTAAGACATTCGTGCCGCAAGGAATTGTTAATTATTGATTATTAATTATCAATTAATAAGTACTTTTGCCTCGCAAACGATATAATTAAAACAAAATGACAACAATAGCAGACCAATTCGGAATGAAAGAAGCCTTAGCGCAATTGGGCGTGAAGGCCATCAACGAAGGAACTTCCACAGGACAAAATAATTTTTCCAACGGACCAATACTAGAAAGTTTTTCTCCAGTAGACGGACAATTAATCGGGCAAGTAAAAACATCGACGGCGGCCGATTATGAAAAAGTAATGCAAACCGCTACCGAAGCATTCAAGACCTTTCGATTGATGCCAGCTCCACAACGCGGTGAAATCGTACGTCAGTTTGGAGAAAAATTGCGCAAAAATAAAGAAGCCTTAGGAAAACTCGTTTCCTACGAAATGGGAAAGTCGTTGCAAGAAGGATACGGTGAAGTACAAGAAATGATTGACATCTGTGATTTCGCAGTAGGATTGTCCCGCCAATTGCACGGATTAACCATGCACTCCGAAAGACCAGGACATAGAATGTATGAACAATACCATCCTATGGGCGTAGTTGGAATTATCTCAGCGTTCAACTTTCCAGTAGCCGTTTGGGCTTGGAATACTTCATTAGCGTGGATTTGCGGAGACGTTTGCGTTTGGAAACCTTCTGAAAAAACACCACTTTGCGGTATCGCTTGTCAAAATATTATTGCCGAAGTCATCAAAGAAAACAACCTTCCAGAAGGAATTTCTTGCCTAATCAACGGAGATTATAAAATTGGTGAATTGCTAACTGCGGATAAAAGAGTGCCATTAATCTCAGCAACAGGTTCTACTCGTATGGGAAAAATTGTAGCCCAAACCGTTGCAGGACGATTAGGAAAATCATTATTAGAATTAGGCGGAAACAATGCTATTATAGTAACTCCAGATGCCGACATAAAAATGACCGTTATCGGTGCTGTATTCGGTGCTGTAGGAACTGCCGGACAACGATGTACATCAACCCGTCGTTTAATTATCCACGAAAGCATATACGACAAAGTAAAAGACGCAATTGTTTCGGCATACGGACAATTGAAAATTGGAAATCCGCTAGATCAAAACAATCACGTTGGACCACTGATCGACACGCATGCTGTTGAAATGTACAACAAAGCACTAGCTCAAGTAGTCGTTGAAGGCGGAAAAATATTAGTTGAAGGCGGCGTACTTTCGGGTGCTGGATATGAAAGCGGTTGCTATGTTAAGCCAGCCATTGCTGAAGCTACTAATTCTTTTGCGATTGTTCAACACGAAACCTTTGCACCGGTATTGTATTTGTTGAAATATTCAGGCGACGTAGAAAATGCTATCGAAGTTCAAAACGGAGTGGCACAAGGATTGTCGTCTGCCATTATGACTAATAATTTGAGAGAAGCCGAGCGTTTCCTTTCCGTAGCAGGTTCTGATTGTGGGATTGCCAATGTTAATATTGGAACTTCTGGAGCAGAAATAGGAGGTGCGTTTGGAGGAGAAAAAGAAACTGGTGGTGGAAGAGAATCGGGTTCTGATGCTTGGAAAATCTACATGAGAAGACAAACCAACACGATAAATTACACGACGAGTTTGCCTTTAGCGCAAGGAATCAAATTTGATTTGTAAGATTTAAAAGCAATAAAAAAGCGACTTGAAAAAGTCGCTTTTTTTATATGCAAAAGAAATGAACTACAAATTAAAACTAGCGCCAATATTCAAAACAAACTGGTTGTTATAATATCCAAAACCGCTCACGCTAGTGTCGTATTTAGCAATAGGAATTCCGGCTTCTGAAAAGACACCAAAACCATCAGTGAAGAAATAACGGAATCCAACGTGCGCTCCAAAATTACGCAATCCTAAATCCAATCCAGGATAGATATCCATTTTCTTATCCAATTGAAATACATTTCCTAAGTTGGCATTGAATCGGGCTTTCAAATCAGCACGATCTTCAAACTTTGGCTTAATACCGGCAATATTATCAGCATTTAAAAGGTAATTTCCTGTAAAGCCAACTGACATGTTTTCTCCAATTCCGAAATCTCCTGAAACAAAAATTCCAGCGCCTCCACTTTGAATATTCAAACCAACTTGTCCTTTAATATCTCCTTTTCCTTTAAAGGCTTGTCCGCTTGCAAGTGCAAGGGTAAATAATGCAAATACAGTAATAATTTTTTTCATGGGTTTAAAAGTTTAATATTTGAACAGCAAAATAAAAGAATTAAATTTAATTTCTCCCTTTTTCTGTTGGATAAAGTTGTGGTAAAGGTTCACTTTGCCAATATTCTTTGGTGTCAATGTCTAAAGCGGTCAGTGGTCCGGTAAAAGCGGCACCCGTGTCTACATTCCATACGTTTGCCATAACAGTAGGAGTAGTTTTTCCAATTTGAGTTACTGGTGTATGGCCAATATAGATTTCTTTGTAGAGTTTTAGACGTTTCGGATAGTGTACATTATCGGGTTTCAATTTTTTATCCAAAGCTAAAGCCATTTCCCACAAAGTTCGTTCCCAATAAAACAAACGCGGGAAATGTTCAAAAAACACACCATTTAAATTAGTAAATCCTGCATGAATAAAAAGGCGGTTTTTTTCGTCGAGATAATAATCTTGAAGCGATTGCAAAAATGCAACATGTTTTTGCTTAGTGGCAGCGCTGACCGTTGCATAAGCATTTACCGTTGCTTCTCCACCATGTTGATACCACATCCGGTTGTCTTTACTTTCACTGAGCCAATCTGACAGAAGCTCGTCGTGATTTCCTCGTATGAAGATGCAGGAATGCGTGCCTTTTAAACCAATCAAAAAATCAAGTACTTCTGGGGACTGACTCCATCCATCGACGTAATCTCCTAAAAAAATCAAATGATCGTTGGTCGTTATAGCAGCGCGTTCAAATAGTTGGTGTAAGGCATGAAGTCCTCCGTGGATGTCACCGATTACGAGAGTTCTCATATACTGGGAAATATTAAGTTGCAAAAATAAGCTAAATTCATTTAACATAAAGTATAGAAAAACTGCAACAAAATTCCAATTTCAAAAGGTAGCTTTACTATAACAAATGACTCGAGACAATTTGTAAAACTCATCAATTATTAACAATTTTAATTTTATTAGCCATGAAAAAATTATTTTTAGGTTTAGTTGCCACAATTTTATTTTCGACCGTTGGTCATGCACAACAAAAAGTAACCCTACAAAGCACCATTGCAGAAGAAGAATACAAATCAATGGACGTTGTGGATCAAAAACTAATCAATTACATCGACGCGTCCATAGGCGCATTATACGGATTGAATTTAAATGGAAAGCCCACAGTAAGATATGCAGCCACGATTAGCATTAGCGAAAAAGACAGTAAGCTAGACAATAATGTAGTACTAGCAGAATCGGAAGGAGGGGATACTTCCTCAGCGCAATCTTGTATGATTTGTAGTTTTGGTAGCGGAATGAAGTGCTTCAGAAAAATAAGAAGCCAATTGGGCAATGGTCCGGTTGTAATTACCGTGGAGTTAGTAGGAGACTGTGTTCAATTAACATGGTAGACAAGAATTAACAACGTCTGAATAATTTTCAAGAATAAGAATGCTTGTCGATTTGCGATTTTTATTCAGACGTTTTACTCCCTAGTATCCATCGTAGAGCCAAACTAAAGATTTGCTTTACCTTATAGTGCACTTCATTTTAATCTCCTTATTTGGATTTTAGACTCTGGATAAAAGGTTAATTAAAGATTCTTGACTGCACTTTTCAAAATGTACTTCCTAATCCAATTATCCTGTTCTTAGGACACATTAATTTCAAAAGCCATGAATAATCCAATCCAATATACTTTTGGACTGTGGCTATTGATTGTTTTTCAGGGTTACGCCAACTCCAATTTTCATGAAGCCAATCCCAATTTGATCGTTCAAGAATTAATTCATGAAATTAAAGGGATCAATCAGAAATATGCAAAAATCATTGAAATCAAACAACAGCAACTAATCCATACCAAAGTCGCCTTAAGCGAATCGACTATTTTAGAAAACAAAGTAGACTTGTTGATTTTGAAAGAGCAACTTCAAGAAGAAATAGTAGAACTTCAACAACAAAATGCGAACGACATCTCAAAAGTTCGGTACCTAAAAGGACTGCAAATTATTAAGATTCTCTATGAAAAAGTCTTGAGTTTAGACCATCACTTTGCTTCCGTGAGAACGTTTAATGAAATTAGCAAGATTGCTAATCCCAATCAATACCCAGAATATTCCAAACTCAAAGAAGTACTGGTAGCGAAAAGAGATAAAAAAACAGCTTTCGACTTAACAGCCTTATTGGGGACCAACACTATAGCTTCGGTTGTACAAACATTTACCAACATGATCAGTTCCACATTAAGTAAAGAAGAAAAAGAAAACGAACTTGCCAAAGTCGATTGCATTATGGATTTTACGTTACGAATGCAAAATGATTTAAACACCATTTATTTTGAAACCGCTTTTTTGCAAACGAGTAACGACAAAATCAAGCAAGATATTGAGATGTTGTTTAAGGATTATACAAAACCGATCGGGTATACTTCCACTTTAGAAAATTGCCGAATTAACGATGATTGGGAAACATTGACTCAAAAAATGGAAGAGTACATTTTTAAGATGAAACAAACGTCAGGATCTTCTCAATTCAAAATGCAAGTTAATATGGATTTTCCAATTGACCGCCTGTTGCAATTTATTGCACAGTATAATAATTTCATTGACCAAGGAGGAAAATTCTACGAGAAGTTTAGCATTATTTTGAATAGTTATGAAAACCAAAAACAGTGTGAATCGAAGTTGCCTTTAGAGTACAAAAAACTCAAAGCCGACATTGCTGTTGCTATCGACAAATTCAATGTAGCCTACAAACCGGTGGAAATCAACGGAACCAAAATGAAAGAAATTCTGTACGGGTTAAACGAATTTGATTAAACGATTTAAAATGAAAATTAGTTATCTTTTACTACTGACTTTACTTCCAATACAGAGCATCGTCGCCTTACACATTGATCAAGTTAGTGTCACAGTATTCTCCGAAACAGAGGTAAGCATTAGTATGAACACCGAAGCGGAAGAGTTATACTATTTTCAATCGTGGCAATACACTATTTATGGGGACACGATCGTCTTGGAGGCGCTTTTTATTCCGGGTTTTGGGTCTACGATTGCTTATTTGAATACTAATTTTCAAATCCCATTGAATACCACAAATGAAGCAGAGCACCATCTAATCGTAAAAGTGTATTATACGAATTACGAAAGCCAAAATCTTCAGGAAAGTGTTGAAGGTTTTTTTACTACACCTTTATTCAAGAGTATATTGTTGGATAAGAATTGTTTTCCAATGCCAAATGGTCCCGATTTTATCTTTGTAAACCCTTGCACTAATGGCGTGCTTGAAGTCAATCCGAAAATAGGGAGGATTTGGATATTTGATGCGCTAGGAAAATGCATTCAAAAAGATATCGGAGTTCAAGGCGAAATTAAGTTGTCAAATTATCAAGACGGAATTTATATTTTAGGTTATATCAGGAAAAATCAATTCAAAACAACGCAAATTATACTAAAGAATCAATAACATGCTATTGCACATCATATTTCATTTTTCTCAAAATACGAAGCGATTCTTTAAAAGCCAAATACACTTGGCCGTGCGGTTTTAAAAGTAGTTTAGCATCGATTAGTTTCTGTTTAGCATCTTCAAAACCGTTGAGGTAGCAAATCATAAAAGTAGAAGGCAAGTTGGCCAAATCTCGAGATTCTCGTTCGTTTAAAGATAACCCTTTTTGAAGCCTGCTCAACAATGCAATGTTCGAATTGTAAATATGAAAAAGCATTTTCTTGTTGAATTCAGGCGGTTCAAACAGCATCTCGCGGTCTATTTTATAATATCCGTTTTCATAAAAATAAAGCGTTTGCTTTTCCAATGGATAGTAACTCGTTTTGTCATTCAGTCCTAAAGGAACGTATTCCGTAATGGTGAAAGAATCTTCATCGTAAGTAATGGTGACTTCGTCTTGAGCCGAATAAAACAGTTTGATTTGTTCGTTAATCAATTCGATGTCCACTCGAGAAAGATAGGTCTTATCCCGCACTTTCTTAGGGTTACCAGCCCAACAAATCACAAACAATTCTTTGAAAACTTTGTATTTCGAAGCCATGTCTTTGTGCCTAAAATTCATGAAATCAATCACGCCGTCCAAAGTGTAGGCAATGCTGTTTCTCGAATTGTTTTCGATGCCAATAACCGTTTCCGTATTTTGATAATTCTTTTCAAATTCGTTTTCAATCGGAACTGTGTTGCTTCCGATGCGAATAAAAACAGTATTCGCTAATATGGTATGAATTCCTTTTTTGAAATACGATGTTTTGCTTTTAGGTTTAATAGTGACCAACCCAACGACTTTGTCCTTGGGCAAATTCGGAAACGGTACATTCTCGTATTGAATTTTAGGAGGGTTTTCAAGGAAAGCATTTACCAAATTTTGAATCCGACTGTCGTCAAAAAAGTCGTCGCCTACAATTTCATTGTCATGATCTTCAACACCGACAACAATATAGGAATTGTTCGTCGGATTGGAATTCGAGAGCGCGCAAATGTGTTTCAAAAATTTAGCTTTCCCCTCGCGAGAATGCAAATTTAACTGTCGCTTCTTATCATAAAAACTACACTCATCGTTATGAGCCAGAAGGTTTTTGATTAAAAGGCGTTTGTTAATCATGGTTTTATAAAGCTCTGTTCAAAATGGTTGAGGACGCTTGAGCCGTTGGCATGACCATCAAATCGGCAATGTTGACGTGATACGGTCGAGAAACCACGAAGTAGATAATGTCGGCGATGTCTTCAGGCTTTAACGGATCAAATCCTTTATATACTGAAGCCGCTCTTTCGCTATCGCCTTTAAAACGAACGTTCGAAAATTCCGTTTCCACCAAACCGGGATTGATGGCGCCCACTCGAATACCAAAAGGATTCAAATCCATGCGCATTCCTTGATTGATAGCATCTACGGCATATTTAGAGGCGCAATACACATTACCTTTGGGATACACTTCTTTTCCAGCTACGGAACCAATATTAATAATGTGCCCCGATTTTTTAGCAATCATTTTCGGAATAATCGCTTTCGAAACGTACAAAAGTCCTTTAACATTAATATCAATCATCGCATCCCAATCGGCATCGTCACCATCTTGAAGAAAATCAAAACCGTGAGCATTTCCGGCGCTGTTGATTAAAACGTCAATTTCGGAAAAGGATGCTGGTAAAGAATGGATCGCTGAGGCAACGGCTTTTTTGTCGCGAACGTCAAAAAGTAACGAATGCACTTCGGTAATTTGAGAAAGCTCTTTTTCGAGTGCTTGCATTAGTTCTGTTCTTCTGCCGCACAAGACGACTTTGTAATTGTTTTTAGCTAAGATAGTAGCAGTTGCTTTTCCAATTCCGCTAGTGGCACCTGTAATTAAGGCTGTTTTCATTTGATAGTATTTGGGATTTTATTTTGAATTAGAATTTTGATTGTTGGATTACGGAACTTCATGCCCCATGCTTTCCGTCCATATCGCAAACCAATCTTCTTTGTCCAATTGCAATTCGGTGGCTTTTAAAAGTGATTGGATTCGGGCTACGTTTACCGTGCCGGCAATCGGAATCACTTTGGCAGGATGTTGCAGAATCCAAGAAAGCAAAATGGTATCGGCGCCAAAATGGTATTTGGAAACTAAAGTGGCTAAAAGTTTTTTAAGTCGTCGGGTTTGGTCGTTGTCAGTTCTAAAAACCGTTCCTAAAGGATTCCATGACATGGGCCGAATGCCGTGTGTTTGCATATAGTCAAAACTTCCGTCGAGCATTGGCTCAAAATTAGTAGCGGAAAATTGCACTTGATTGTAACTCACTTCCGTTTTTTGTCGAATCAGTTCCGTTTGAGAAGTGGTGAAATTGGAAAGTCCAAATGCAATAATTTTCCCATCGCTTTTCAATTTAGAAACGGCTTCAGCAATTTCATCGGATTGCATTAACGGACTTGGGCGATGCAATAAAAAAACGTCCAAATAATCCGTCTGTAAATTTTTCAATGAGTTTTCTACTGACCAAATAATGTAGTCTTTCGAAAAATCGTAATGCTTGATGGTATTGGGTCGGTTTTTAGAAATCAGTTGGATGCCACATTTCGAAACCAACTGCATTTTTTCTCGAGCAATTTTACTTGCGGTGAATGCTTTTCCAAAATCAGACTCGGTGGAATAGGAACCATAAATATCGGCATGATCAAACGTGGTGATTTTGTTTTCAATGCAAATTTGAATCATGTTTTCCATTTCTTTTGGAGAAAGGTTTTTGTCCCAAATTCCCCAATTCATAGTGCCCGCAATTATTGGGGATAACGATGTTTTGTTCATGTTGTTTTTTTTAAAGGAATGCCTTACAACTTCGATTTCAAAGTCTTTTTTTTAAAGTTCTTAAAAATATAAAAATAGTATCACAAATCATCCTTAAAATTCAAGGTTTATCAGAAGTTTTAACCATTTTTTAACATCTTACTTCTAAAAAAAAATTCAATTTGCACCGTTAAAATTAACGGACGCACATCACCCTACTAAAATAAAGGAAATGGAAGAAAATACGGCGACTCTAGACATTAGAGCGATTAATGAAAAAATTGAAAGAGAAAGCGCATTTATTGATTTGCTTACGATGGAGATGAACAAAGTAATCGTAGGTCAAAAGCACATGACGGAGCGCTTGTTAATTGGTCTTTTAGGACAAGGGCACATCTTGTTAGAAGGTGTTCCTGGATTGGCAAAAACCTTAGCGATTAATACTTTAGCCAAAGCAGTTCACGGTTCGTTTAGTAGAATCCAATTTACTCCCGATTTGTTACCTGCCGATGTAGTAGGAACCATGATTTATAACATCAAACAAAACGAATTTTCTATCAAAAAAGGCCCAATCTTCGCCAATTTCGTTCTAGCAGATGAAATTAACCGTGCGCCAGCGAAAGTGCAATCGGCGTTGTTAGAAGCGATGCAAGAAAAACAAGTGACGATTGGTGACACTACTTTCAAATTAGACAGACCGTTTTTAGTTTTAGCGACTCAAAATCCAATTGAACAAGAAGGAACTTATCCACTACCAGAAGCGCAAGTCGACCGTTTCATGTTGAAAACCGTAATCGATTATCCAAAAATGGAAGAAGAGCGCATGGTTATTCGTCAAAACCTAAACGGCGCTTATGAAAAAGTAAATCCAGTAGTAACTGTCGAGCAAATTCTTCGGGCTCAAGAAACGGTTCGCGAAGTGTATATGGATGAAAAAATTGAAAAATACATTTTAGATATCGTTTTTGCGACACGCTATCCGGAAAAATACAAATTAGAAAGCTTAAAGCCATTGATTGGTTTTGGTGCTTCGCCGCGTGGAAGCATCAACTTAGCAAATGCTGCTAAATGTTATGCTTTTATCAAACGCCGTGGTTATGTAATTCCGGAAGACGTGCGTGCTGTTGTTCACGATGTGTTGCGTCACCGTATTGGAATTACCTATGAAGCCGAAGCGGAAAATATTACCTCAGTAGACATTATCAATAAAATCGTAAATGAAGTAGAAGTTCCTTAAATCAGTTGTCTGTTCTCCGTTTTCCGCTAGCTTTCGCAGATAGCTAATTTCGCCGACAACCGACAACCGACAACCGACAAACAAAACAGATGGAAACAAAAGACCTTCTCAAGAAAGTACGAAAAATTGAAATCAAAACCCGACGATTGAGCGATCACATCTTTTCGGGAGAATACCATACATCGTTTAAAGGACGTGGAATGACCTTTTCTGAAGTTCGTCCGTATCAATATGGAGACGATATTCGTGCTATCGATTGGAATGTAACGGCCAGGTATAACGAGGCGCACGTCAAGGTTTTTGAAGAAGAACGCGAACTTACCATGATGCTAATGGTAGACATCAGTGGCTCGGAAAGTTTTGGAACTAAAAACCAATTTAAAAAAGATATCGTTACTGAAATTGCCGCAACCATGGCTTTTTCAGCTACGCAAAATAATGATAAAATCGGGTTGATTTTATTCTCCGATCAAATCGAATTGTACATACCGCCCAAAAAAGGAAGATCACACGTGTTGCGCATCATTCGAGAATTGATCGAATTCGAACCCAAAAGCCATCAAACCGATTTAGCGCAAGCGTTGAAGTTCCTTTCGAGTACTCAAAAAAAGAAAGCTATCGTTTTTGTTATTTCTGATTTCATGTCGGAACCTTATGAACAAACATTGAAAATTGCTTCCAAAAAACACGATATTACAGGCATTAGAGTCTATGATATTCGCGAAGAAAAGATGCCAAACTTAGGAATGGTTTCGATGTTGGATGCTGAAACAGGTAACGTTCAATTGATCAACACTGGTTCTAAATCGGTTCGCATGAACTACGAAAAATACTATCAAGAGAAAATCAATTATTTTAAAGAAACCTTTAGTAAATCAGGTTCTGGAGTGGTGAACACTCGAGTTGATGAAAGTTACGTCACAAAATTATTAGGGTATTTTAAATCGAGATAAGCCAGGGTATTGCATCAAATCATGAAAAACTTCCTTTCCATTTTCTTATTATTTCTCGTAACGTCCGCGGTCTTTGCTCAGCAAAAGCAAGTGACGACGAGTATTGATGTGACCAAAAATAAAATTGGCGCCGAATTCAAATTGACGGTCAAAACCAATGTAGATACGCTTTCTAAAGTGGCGTTTCCGAACGTTAAAAATTTCGGAACGCTCGAAGTCATTCAATCCTATCCGATCGATACCATCAAAAAAAACGATCGCTACGAATTGATTAAGAAATACGGATTAACCCAATTTGATACTGGGAAATTTACGATTCCGAGAGCTTGTGTTTTGATTAACAACAAACCTTTTTTTACGGATAGCATCAAGGTCGAAGTGGCCAACGTGGTTGTGGATACGTTAAAACAAAAAATGTTTGATATTAAACCGATTGCCGAAGCTCCTTCAAGCAAAAGCTGGATTTGGAAATTACTGCTGACACTGTTGTTGCTTTTTGGCATTGGAGCCTTTGTTTATTGGTATTTAAAAATCCGTCAAAAGAAAAAAATCGAAGAAGATTTATACAAAACACCAATTGAAAAAGCCACCAGTTTGCTTAATTCTTTAGAAAAAAAACAGCTTTGGCAAAAAGGAGAAGTGAAAGAATATTACAGTCAATTGACCGATATCGCTAGAAATTATATTGAAGAAGCGATTGAAATTCCAGCTATGGAAAGCACGACTTCTGAATTAATTGAAGGTTTGCGAACGGCTTCTCTCAAAAAGAAAATGGCGCTTACACCCGAAACGATTGTTAATTTAGAACGGGTTTTGCAGCAAGCCGATTTGGTAAAATTCGCTAAATCAAAACCGCTAGATTTTGAAATCACCGAGGACCGTCAGAAAATTGAGCGCGCCATCGTAACCTTAGACAAATCGATTCCAGTTGTCGTTGAAAATCAAGAAGAATTATTACTAAATGAATTGCAACGTCAAGAGCAACTCAAAATGCAATTGAAGAAAAAACGCAAAGCGCGCCTTTATACTGCTTCGGCTATTGTTGTTGGAGTTGTTATCGCAGTATTTGTTTTCTTTGCCACAACGAGAGGACTCACTTATGTTAAAGATGTAGTATTTGGAAACACTTCCAAAGAATTGCTCGAAGGCGAATGGGTGCGAAGCGAATACGGAAATCCAAGTATTGTTATTGAAACGCCTCAAGTGCTGAAAAGAGTCGATATGACTAAATTTCTGCCGAAAAATGGGATGGCCTTAATCAAAGAAATGCAATCGTTTCGCTATGGTGGTTTGCTGGATGATTTTCAACTGATGGTTTCTACCTACAAGTTCAAACAAGAAAGTGAAATCGATTTGTCGAAATCCGTAGACGGTTCCATACAAGTCTTAGAATCACAAGGGGCTCAAGACATGCTTGTTAAACAGGACGAATTCAAAACCAAGCAGGGAATCAGAGGATTGAAAGCTTACGGAACGTTTTCGAGAATCAACACCATCACCAAAAGCAGCACGAAATTTTATTATGAAATCTTGTTGTTTAATCAAGAAGGCGGATTGCAACAGATTCTAATTATGCACCAAGAAGGCGATCAATATGCGAATCAAATTTCGGAGCGCATCTTAAATTCCGTAGAACTTAAAAAAGTAAGCGAATAATGAAAGAAGTCACTTTTTTAAATCCACAGTTTTTTTGGTTGTTTCTTTTACTTCCGGTAGCGATCGCTTGGTTTTTATGGAAAAGAAAGCAACAGTCGGCTACTTTAAAAATCAGTTCCTTGAAAGGATTTCAAGGTTCTAGTTCACTGTTAGCCAAATTAAAACCGATGCTTTTTATAATGCGTTTATTGGCGTTAAGCTCTTTAATTGTGGCCATGGCGCGACCAAGAACAGTAGACGTTAGCAACAAAACCAAAACAACTAAAGGTATTGATATTGTAATTGCAGTAGACGTATCCGGAAGTATGCTGGCCAAAGATTTGGTGCCTAATCGAATGGAAGCGCTAAAACGAGTAGCTTCAAATTTTGTGGAAGAACGACCAAACGATCGTATTGGATTGGTGGTCTATGCGGCAGAAGCCTATACTAAAACGCCTGTAACTAGTGACAAAGCCATTGTTTTGGATGCAATTAACAGCATTAAATATGACAATGTGTTGCAAGACGGAACCGGAATCGGAATGGGATTGACCACCGCCGTTAACCGATTGAAAGACAGCAAAGCCAAAAGTAAAGTGGTTATTCTTTTGACTGATGGAGTGAACAACGCCGGATTTATTGAGCCAGAAACCGCTTCTGATATTGCCGAACAATACGGAATTAAAGTATACACAATTGGAATAGGAACTAATGGCATGGCCGAATTTCCATACGCGATTGCTCCCAACGGACAATTTCTGTTTCGCATGATGCAAGTAGAAATCGATGAAAAATTAATGCAAAGCATTGCCAGAAAAACAGGCGGAAAATATTTTAGAGCGACAAGCAACAGCAAGTTGGCTAAAATTTATGAGGAAATCAACAAATTGGAAACCACCGAAATCGAGGAATTACGGTTTTACGATTACGACGAAAAATACCGACCGTTTGTTTACATAGCCGGGATTTTGCTTTTGATAGAAATAGGATTACGCAATACAATTTTTAGAAGTTTTATATAAAAAGTATGTACGAGTTAGAAGAAAAAGGCTATTTGTATCTTTTAGGAATCATCCCCGTTTTGGTGGTGTTGTTCTTGTACATCCAGTTTTGGAAAAGAAAAAAACAACGCGAATTTGGCGATTTAGAACTAGTGAAAAAACTAACTCCAGAACGTTCCGTTTTTAAACCCATATTGAAATTTGTTTTAATGCTTTTAGCATTGGTAGGGTTGATATTAGGGTTGGTGAATCCGAAAATAGGCACCAAAATGGAAACCGTCAAACGAGAAGGTATTGATATTGTTTTTGCCGTCGATGTTTCCAAAAGTATGCTAGCCGAAGATGTGGCACCAAGCCGCTTGGAAAAAAGCAAGCAAATCGTTTCGCAAATCATCAACCAATTAGGAAACGACCGCATCGGAATTGTGGCTTATGCCGGAAGTGCCTTTCCTGTTTTGCCCATTACGACGGATTATGGTGTGGCAAAAATGTTCTTACAAAGCATGAATACCACCATGGTTTCATCGCAAGGAACCTCGTTGGATGACGCGATTAAATTGTCTTCCACGTATTTTGATAAAGGAAATAAAACCAGCAAATTGTTGATTTTAATCTCCGATGGAGAAGATCATTCGGAAGGTGCCGAAGAAGCCGCGGCAGAAGCCAATAAAAACGGAATGAAAATCATTACCATTGGTGTCGGAACTGAAAAAGGTGGTCCGATTCCATTAAAGCGAAATGGTGTGGTGGAAAGTTTTAAAAGAGACAACAACAACGAGGTGGTAATTACCAAATTGAATCCAGAAAGTTTAACAGCAATTGCAAAAAGCACCAAAGGCGGTTATATCAACGGAAACAATACCAAAGCCGTTTTAGAATACATTAAAAAAGCGTTGGAAAACATTCAAAAAACCGAGTTTGAAGCTACGGAAATGGCCGATTTCCAATCGCAATTCCAATGGTTCTTAGGCATCGCATTTGTCCTTTTATTTTTAGATATTTTCTTATTAGACAAAACAACGAATTGGATTAAAAAGTTGAACTTATTTAACGAAAAGGAATAATGAAGCAGCTACTACTATACAGTTTGTTTTTACTCTCTCTAGCTACTTTTGCTCAAGAGAAGGATAAGAATTTACCCAAGGGGAACGAAGACTTTGAAGCCAAAAAATATGATGAAGCGGAAGCAAATTACCGTATTTCACAATCAATGAAAGCAAAAAATGCAGCGGCATCCTATAATTTAGGAAACTCCATTTACCGACAAAATCAAGCTAGCGAAGCTAAATTTTCTTACCTAAAAGCAATTGAAAACACAAAGGATAGAGCGCAAAAGCATCAAGCGTTTCACAACTTAGGAAATGTCTTCATGAAAGAGAAAGATTATGGGAAAGCGGTGGAAGCCTACAAAAATGCTTTGCGAAATGATCCTAGCGATGAAGAATCGCGATACAATTTCGCTTTGGCAAAAAAAATGTTGAAAGATCATCCGCCAAAAGACGATAAGAAAGACAAAAAGAAAGATAAAAAGGACGACAAGAAAGACGATAAAAAAGATAAGGACAAAGACAAGAAAGACGACAAGAAAGACGGAAAAGACAAGGATAAAGAGAAGAAGGACGGCGATAAGGATAAGAAAGACGACCAAGGTAAAAACGACAAACCCAACGGTCAGCCACAACCCAAACCAGGAGGAATCTCTAAAGAAAGGTTGCAAAACTTACTAGATGCCGTAAACAACGAAGAGAAAAAAGTACAAGATAAAGTCAACGCTCAAAAAGTGAAAGGTAAACCAGTGCAAACGGAAAAAGATTGGTAAAACGTCGCCCTAATCAAAGGTCTAGATTTTCAGAAAAGGGTTAAGAAATACAAGAATGAAAAAATTTATAGTTTTATTTTTAATAAGTTTTCAAGGACTTTTGGCTCAAGTGCAATTTGAAGCAAAAGTCAGCAAGAATACTTTGGGTCTTAACGAAAGGCTGCGCATCGACTTCACCATGAATGCCGATGGCGACAACTTTACGCCACCTACTTTTGAAGGCTTTCGAATTGTTGGCGGACCAAGCCAGCAAGTCAGCCAATCATGGATTAACGGAAGAAGTTCGTTCAATAAGTCGTATTCCTATTTTCTGTTACCTACTCAAAAAGGCGCGCTGACCATCAAACAAGCGTCGGTAGAAATCAACGGACAGATTTATAAAACCAATCCGATAAAAATCAATGTTACCGCCGCGGTTCCTCAACCTCGAGACCCGAACGACGAACCTCAAGTGTCTACGGATGACGCCATTCATTTAGTGGCTGAAATCTCGAAAGGAAATCCGTATGTCAACGAACCTATAACAGTAGTTTATAAGTTGTATTTCAGTTACAACATCGGCATTACAAATTGGCGCGAATTGAACAAACCAAAATACAATGATTTTTGGAGTCAGAATATCGACATCAAACAATTGGTAGCCGAAGAAGGCCGATACAATGGCGAAAAATACCGTTGCGTAGTTTTGAGAAAAACGGTTTTATATCCGCAAAAATCGGGGAAACTTGAAATTGAGCCGCTATCGCTAGACATCGACGTACAAGTGCCGACCAACCGAAGAAATATTTTCGGACAAGTTCAAATAGTAGACGATAACAAACGAGTTTCAGCCGGTAGCAAAACCATCACTGTAAAACCATTGCCAGAAGCAGGTAAACCAGCGGATTTTTCAGGAGCTGTGGGCCGATTTAATTTTGCGGTAACACCATCCAAAACCAATATCAAAAACGGAGAATCACTGGATCTAAAAGTGGTTGCTTCAGGAACTGGAAACTTAAAATTATTTACTTTACCGAAACCAGTTGTGCCGAACTCATTAGAAATGTACGATGCAGTCCACAACGAACAAGTGCAAACACCACTTTCAGGAATGACTGGAAGCATTTCCGATTCGTACACCATTATTCCACAGTTTAAAGGGAAATATCCCATAAAACCAATGGTTTTTACCTATTTTGATTTGGGAACCAACAGCTATAAAACGATTACGGCTCCCGAAATTATGATTAACGTGTTGGACGGACCGACTGCAGCCAATGCAGATGCAGAAGCCAACTCGAGCGCTACTGGAGCTTCTAAGATGAAAGTATCCGCCAACGAGCAATTTGAATTTATCAAATTAAAAACAACTCTTTCTGCACTGCATCCAAAAGATTTCTTAGGATCGACGTTGTTTTATTTGTTGCTGATTTTGCCTTTTGTTTGCCTTCCAATTATTGTGTTGTTGAAAAAGAAAAAAGAAGCCATCGACGGCGATATTGTGGGTAACAAGATAAAAATGTCGAATAGATTAGCAAAGAAATATTTATCCGAAGCCAAACAGCAAATCAACAACAAAGAACCGTTTTATATTGCTTTGGAAAGATCCATGCACAATTTCTTAAAAGCGAAATTGAACATCGAAACTTCCGAAATGAGTAAAGTAAAGATAGAAGAAATCCTATTGTCTAAAAATGCCAAAAATGAAACGGTTCAAGCTTTTCTTGATTTGACTCAAAATTGTGAATTGGCCCGCTATGCGCCTTCATCCAGCGTGGCAATTCAGCAAGATTATGACAAAGCAGTATCCATCTTATCCGATTTAGAAAAACAGATTTAGACATGGATTATTTACAATTGACAGCAAAAACGATGAAAAATTTAACGATTTTATTGCTTCTACTACCGCAAGTTTTCTTGGCGCAAGACGGCTTTGAAAAGGGTAATGCCTTGTATCAAAAAGGGAATTATGATGAAGCAGTTACAGCCTACGAAAGCGTGTTAAGCACCAAAAAACAATCGGCAGAATTGTATTTTAATATGGCCAATTGTTATTATAAATTAAATAAAGTGGCGCCTGCCATTTACAATTATGAAAAAGCATTGGTATTGAGTCCGAACGACAAATCCATCAAAAACAATCTAAAATTCGCTCAAAAATTGACCATTGATGAAATCAAAGAAGTGCCCAAAGTAGGTTTTGCAAAGTTACTTAGGGATTTTACGGCCTATTTTCACTACGATACTTGGGCGTGGATTGCTGTTAGTTTTGCGATGTTGTTTTTAGTGTTTTTTATAGGCTATTATTTTTCTCAATATACCTTATCAAAACGCATCTTTTTTTTCGGGATGTTTGTCTTGGTTTTTCTAATCTTAATCAGTGTATCAGCCGCCCTTTTTGAGAAAAGTCATTTTGAAAATGAAAGACCCGCGATTGTTTTTGCTGAGGTAACTTCAGTAAAAAGTGAACCTAAATCTTCGGGTTCGGATGCTTATGTTTTGCACGAAGGCACCAAAGTTTATGTGCAGGAAACGTTAGACAACTGGAAGAAAATTGAATTGACGGACGGTTCTGAAGGTTGGATTGAAAGCAGCGCCATTAAGGAAGTAAAATAATTACGATTTTTTGTCGGAGTTTTCAAGTTTAAAATCTTTCGATTGAAAGACTTCAAACCATTCGGAAATCGCTGGATAAATGGTTTTGGATACTTCTTGTACCGGAACATAAAGTTTCGATTGATTCCGAGTTTCTTCCGAAAGCAATTTGTTGTTGGGATTGATTTTTTGAAACAAATTCAACAACACGCTCAATATCAAAATCGATTTAAGAACCCCAAAAACGCCACCAAGGATACTATTCAAAATCCCTAAAGCCGCAAAATTCGCTAACGAAGTAAACACTTTTGCTAAAAGAGAAACTAGAATAATTACACCAATAAAAGTAATCGCAAAGGCAGCAACTTGAATCGATTTCGGATTCCAAGACACATGATGCTCCAAATACGATTTTGTAAGATAAGAGCATTTGATCGCAATGAAAATCCCCAAAAGGATCGAAACCAACGAAGCCAATTCTACAAAAAAACCATTCCGAAATCCTTTGAACAAACCCAATACCAAAAACAAACCCAAAAAGCCATCTAAATAATGCATCAAGTACGGTTTAAAATTCCTCACAAATATAAAAGAATTGCAACGTATCGGATGTCAAATTTCAAGTTCTTATCTTTGCTTTCGATTTTAGCTAAGAATCCTATCGTAAATCTAAAATCCAAAATCCAAAATCACCTTCATGTCAAGAGATATACAACTTAAAGAGCGCTGGGAACAGCTGGTTAAACTACTTTCCGATCAATTTTCTCAAGGAGAAGATTTGGATTTGGACGCTATCATTTATTTAATCGGCGTGCAAGAACTCGGGAAAGTACATCAAAAATTTAAAAAAGACGAAAAGCTTAACCTCATGCATATCGCCATTTGCCGACTACTAGAACCTTACGGGTTTTACGAATTTGAGTATTTTGACGATGAAGGCTGGCCGCATTACAAAGTCAAAGAAGAATTACCGCCATTAAAAGCTGGCGAACAATCGGTTTTGATGAAAGAAGCCATTGTGAATTACTTTTTAGAGCGTGAAATCATTCAATAATTTTTATTGTAATAAGGCGTTTTCGGAGTGATAATTTCTAAAAAGTGCCAAACCGCACAGACGTTAAGAAATTAATAAATAAGGCAACTCGAAAAACCTTGCAAACTTTGCCGTTAAATTCCTAAATTTGCCCTTTCCATTACGAGAAGACCATGATAGACAAAATTAAAGCATATACCGCCGAAGCCCAAGAATTCGCTGCACAAAACAAAGAGGAGCTAGAAGTATTCCGAATCAAGTTTCTAGGAAGCAAGGGCCTTCTAAAAGAGTTTTTTGCCGAATTCAAAAACGTTCCGAACGAACAAAAAAAGGAATTTGGTCAAGTCATTAATTTGCTAAAAACAGCTGCCGAAGAAAAAGTAAAAACCATTCAAGAAGCACTCGAAAGCAAGGAAGAAACCAAAGGTTTTTACGGCGATTTAACACGTCCAAGCGAACCAATCACGATTGGTTCTCGCCATCCTATTTCGTTGGTTAAAAATCAAATCATCGACATCTTTTCCAACATCGGATTTAACGTTTCCGAAGGGCCAGAAATTGAAGACGATTGGCACAATTTCACTGCATTGAATTTGCCCGAATACCATCCGGCACGCGACATGCAAGACACCTTTTTTATTCAAACCAATCCCGATATTTTGCTAAGAACGCACACGTCATCGGTGCAAGTGCGTTACATGGAAAACAATAAACCGCCCATTCGAACCATTTCGCCTGGGCGAGTGTTCCGAAATGAAGCCGTTTCTTCGCGTTCCCATTGTATTTTTCACCAAGTGGAAGGCTTGTATATTGACAAAGATGTTTCGTTTGCCGATTTAAAGCAAACGCTCTTATATTTCACCAAAGAAATGTTCGGAAAGTCGAAAATCCGATTGCGTCCGTCCTATTTCCCGTTTACCGAACCTAGCGCTGAGGTCGATATCTATTGGGGTTTGAAAACAGAGACCGATTACCGCATTACTAAAGGAACAGGCTGGTTAGAAATCATGGGTTGTGGTATGGTCGATCCGAATGTTTTGAAAAACTGTGGTATCAATCCCGACGAATACAATGGATTTGCCTTCGGAATGGGTATCGAACGAATCGCAATGTTGCTATATCAAATTGGCGACATCCGAATGTTTTATGAAAACGACGTTCGTTTCTTAGAGCAATTCAAATCCAGCATTTAAATTATTAATTGACCCAGGAGCTATTCCAGCTATCCACTATATCTTTTTAATAAGGCTTTCAGTCTTTAACGGCCTGAAAGCCTTATTAAAAAGGATGCCGTTCCTATCTGGGCTAGGGAATTGCTTTAACATTTATTAACAACCAACCAATTATGAAAAAAGCCATTCTAATCGTTACTATTTTTTTAGCTACTATTGCAACCACTCGTGCGCAATGGACGCCAATAACCGTGAATACTACGGCTAAATTAGATGCTATTCATTTTATAGATGCTCAAACGGGTTTTTGTGGCGGAGGTTTTACAGGAGTTAGAAAAACCGTAAACGGCGGCACCACTTGGACAACCGTTTCGACACAAAATGCTAGGGATTTTAGTTTTTTCGATAACACGAATGCTTATATCGCGTCAGTTGTTGGAACATCCATGGCGAAAACTGTAAACGGAGGAACCACTTGGACATCAATCACACCGCCCACTTCAAATTCCTTATGGGGCGTTGCGGCAACCAGTGCAACAACCGCTTACTTTATTGGAACGGGCGGGGTTTTGTGGAAAACCGCCAATGGCGGCACTACTGTTACGGTTTTAAATTCAGGCACTACCGGCCAATTAAACGATATTATTTTTACCAATGCAACCACAGGCTATATCTTAGAGCAATCAGGAAAAATTAGAAAAACAACGAATAGCGGCACAACGTGGACCGTTGTTTATACTGGCAGTATTTTATTTACAGAAATGTATTTTGTGGATCAAAACATTGGATACGCCGTGGGCGCGGGAGGTAAAGTATTAAAAACAATAGACGCAGGCGCCACTTGGAATCTTTTAACTACCAATAGCACGAGCTATTTACAAGGAGTTAACTTCTTTGATGCCAATAGCGGAATCGTTGTGGGTACCGGTGGTACTATTCTTTATACTAGTGACGGCGGGCTTACTTGGGTAGCTCAGACTTCGGGAACGACAAAAGACTTATATGATGTTGCGATGCTAACTGCTTCTAGTGCAGTTGTGGTTGGCGATACCGGAACGATTTTAAAAAGTGGTAATTTATTAAGCATTCCAGCTAATGATTTCTTAAACGCAAGAATAAGCATTCTGACTAATCCAGTGGTTTCCGAATTGAAGATTGAATCCAAAAGCGACATCCAAAATGTTCAAATTTTTGATCTTTTAGGAAAATCTTTATTTTCGGCAGACAAACCAGTAAAAGGAGATACTTATTCTTTTAATGTCGACTTCTTAAAGGAAGGGATTTATTTAGTGGTGATCAAGACAAGTGACAACCAATATGTTGTAGAAAAAATAGTAAAAACCGTTAAGTAGTTGTTGGGATGAAAAAAGACATTACGATACCCGAAGTAGAGAATGTATTCTTAGCCGCCATACAAGAATGGAGCGATGACTTCATGGAAAAGGTCTGGTACGTTCATCTAGTAAACGACAGCGATTTCCAACTCGATAGTGTTATGGTCGTTTCCAAAGCATTCGGAACACTAAATGGCGAAATGAAAAAAACCTCTTTATTGCGTCACGCCTTTATGGAAATTCCACCCGTATCCGTTGTAAAAGTGGAAATGATAGAAAAAAGTGTTTTAGCGCTCAACAACGAGTTTATGGTGACGTTTTTTATCGGGAACACGTTATATGATAAGAAGTATGTTTTTAAAGCGAATTCTATTACTGAAAACGCCGTAGAAGAAGTGCCGATTTTGTTTGTTGATGGTGTGATTGTGAAATAGAGAAAAGAATAAAGATACAAGAGCAAAGTATAGTCTTGCTTTTTTTCGTCTTTTATCTTTCTTTTGTAGACTAATCCAACTTATCGGTTAGTTTCTTAAATACTTTTTTAGCTTCTTTTCCTTCGTATAAAATACTGTAAACCGCGTCAATGATTGGTGTATTTGCTCCGTACTTTTGATTCAATTCCCAGGCACTTTTCGTGGCGTAATAGCCTTCAGCAACCATACTCATTTCCATCATAGCACTTTTCACGGTATAGCCTTTTCCAATCATGTTGCCGAACATCCGGTTTCTGGAAAATACGGAATAACCAGTTACCAACAAATCGCCTAAGTAAGCCGAGTTGTTGATGTTGCGTTTCATTTTGTGCACTTTTCGTATGAACTTTTTCATTTCACGAATGCCATTACTCATCAACACCGATTGAAAATTATCACCATAACCCAAACCGTGAGCCATTCCAGCGGCAATCGCATAGATGTTTTTCAGCATCGCGGCATATTCGGTTCCGATGATGTCGTCTGTGATTTTTGCTTTGATGTAATTGCTCGACAAATAGGTAGCTACAATTTTGGCTTTTTTAGAATCACCGCAAGCAATGGTTAAGTAGGACAAACGCTCTAATGCTACTTCTTCCGCATGACACGGCCCGGTAATTACGCCAATATTTTCAAAGGGGATGTCATACACTTTATTGAAATGTTCGCCCACAATCAAACTGGTTTCAGGCACAATTCCTTTGATGGCCGAGAAGATGACTTTGCCTTGCAACGACTCGGTTAATTTGGATAACTCAGTGCTCAAAAAAGCAGAAGGGATTGCAAAAATAATATAGTCGGCATACTTTACCGCCTCATTGATGTCGCTAGTGAGTTTGAGCTTTTCAACATGAAATTCTACTGAGCTCAAGTAATTGGGATTGTGATGCTGTGTCTTGATGTGTTCTATGGCATCTTCGTTTCGCATGTACCACGAAATTTCAGGAAGGTTCACGCACAACATTTTTGCGATAGCAGTGGCCCAGCTTCCTCCGCCAATTACTGCAAACTTTGGGTATTCTGTCATTGTTTTATTTTTTTAGCCCCGATAGTAGCAAGTATCCTTTTTTGAGTGGCGCCGAAGGAAGTCCTCTTAAAAAAGATACTGCGAATAGCGGGAATGGCTCCTGAAGAAAAAAATCATAAGGAAGATTTGATTCGACCATCCAAAAGTAACCAAATTTTTATGATTTGAAATAAAATCAAAAAGAAGAATCATCTAGCAAAAGTTCTTTTTGAAAGACAAAATCCAAACAAATCATAATTTTTTGATTGTCAATACAATATAATCAAAAAAGCGTCGTTGAATAACAAACGAGTGTTGAGTTGGTTTATTAATCTCGTTTTAGAGTTAGTTAAGTTTTGTTTTAATTATTATTCAAAAAGGCGTTCCGGAACAATCTTCTGGAACGCCTTTTATTTTGAAAAAACGGGCTCGTTTTAGTAGCTCATTTCGACGATTTCTTTTACTTTTTCTGGAGTAATGTTTTGACGTTCACCCAACGCTTTCCAACCTCGTTCTTCAAAACGATTGACAATGAAGTCGGCGGTTTTAGCGAATTCTGGAGTGTATTCCGAGAGTTTAGTTTGCATGCCCATTTTGTGGAAAAAGGCCACGGTTTTCTCGATGGCGTTGGTTGCTTTTTCATCTATGGTTGTGCCGTCCACTTGCCAAACGCGTTCGCCGTATTGGGCTAATTTTTCTTTCTTGGTTTCAAAAAGAACGAGGTACAAATTTGGACCAATAATAGCCAAAGTTCTGGCGTGATCGATGTTGTATAAAGCGGTTAATTCGTGACCAATCATGTGCGTGGCCCAATCTACAGGAACGCCTTTGTTTAGGAGTCCGTTTAAAGCCATAGTGCAACACCACATATAATTCGAAGCTAACTTATAATTGGTTGGGTTTTCGACGACCTCGGGCCCGATTTCAATCAACGTTTGTAGGATGCTTTCTGCGATTCGGTCTTGTAATAGCGCGTCATGTGGATACGTTAGATACTGTTCCATCACGTGGGTAAAGGCATCAACAATGCCATTTTGAATTTGTCTTTTGGGTAAGGAAGCAATAAAGGTCGGATCGCATATTGAGAATTTCGGAAACAAGGCGCTACCGCCGAAGGAAAGTTTTTCTTGAGTGGCTTTAATGGTAACTACGGATCCAGAGTTCATTTCGCTTCCCGTCGCAGGTAAGGTTAACACCGTTCCGAACGGGATGACTTGTTCGGGATCTTTGATTAGCAATCTTTTTAGAAGGATGTCTTTTGGATCGCCTTCAAATTTTGCAGCAGCTGAAATGAATTTTACTCCATCGATAACGCTTCCGCCACCTACTGCTAAAAGAAATGTGATGTTTTGTTCGCGGACAATGGTGATGGCTTTTAATAAGGTTTCGAAATGCGGGTTGGGTTCGATGCCGCCAAACTCGACTACTTCAAAGCCTTGAAGCGCAGCGATGACTTGTTCATGAATTCCGTTTTTGAAGATGCTTCCACCGCCATAGGCCAGTAGAATTTTAGCATCTTTTGGAAGTAGGGCCGTTATTTTTTCGATTTGACCTTTTCCGAAAACAAGGTTGGTTGGATTGTATAATTCGAAGTTTAACATAGCAGTTTGTATTATAATTTAGAGTACAAAACTACAAAAGGAGTAACGGAAGAGTCGTAAAACTATGTTAAGGAATGCGATAAATTTTCGAAAGGGGAAAAAGTGATTTTTGGAAGACAGTAAATCGCATATTCCTGTTTTCTCGCGAGTCAACGATTACTTTTTATACAAATTGTTGTAATCGATAAATTCCCAAACTTTAAAAGGCAATAACGGTTGTACGTTTTTTTTCTTTTTAAGATTTTCTCTTATAAAAGTGGATGAAATCTCAACGATTGGCGCATCGATTTTGTGCACTCTCGGGTGATTTTTTAAGTCTAATTCCGACAATTCCGCACTGATTCTGGGATAAACATACAAGTCATAATTCTCTAAAATCACTTCGTAGTTTTTCCACTTGTGAAGTGATTTCAGATTGTCTTCGCCCATAATTAAAGCAAATTCGTGTTGCGGATATTTGTCTTGCAAATGTGCTAACGTATTCACCGTGTAATTGGGTTGTGCCAATTTGAATTCGATATCGGAAGGTTTTATTTTTGGAAAATCTTCAGTGGCTAAGGCTACCAGTTGCATGCGTTTGAAATCTTCGAGCAACGTGTTTTTCTTTTTCAGCGGATTGTGTGGCGTTACTACCATCCATACTTGCTCTAAATCGGAGTATTCTGCCATGTGGTTGGCAATAATCATGTGACCGACATGAATGGGATTAAACGTTCCGAAATACAATCCGATTTTCATAACTGCGGAGTTAGTTTTTTAAGAAAGATTTTACCAATTGATAGGCTTCTTCCTTGGCGACATCCAAATCGTAATTCTTGATAATTTTATCAAACTGAGGCGCGGTGGCCAATTCTACCGAAGCTTTGGCAATGCGCATGTTGATTTTATCATCGCTTTCCGTGGAGCGTTTTTTGAGGCGAATTTTCAACTCGTCGATGCTCGGTGGTTTTACAAAAACAGCCAATGTTTCTTCTGGAAATTTCGATTTAATACGCAAGCCACCGGCGACATCAATATCGAAAATTACATTTTTGCCTAAAGCCCAAATGCGTTCCACTTCGCTTTTCAAAGTTCCATAAAAATTGTCTCGGTATACTTCTTCCCATTCTAAAAAATCGGACGCTTTGATGTGGTTTTTAAAATCGGCTAATGAAATAAAATAATAATCTTTTCCGTTGACTTCTTCCCCTCGAGGTTCTCGAGAAGTCGCGGAAATTGAAAACTCTAAATTCAAATCGGGTTGTGCTAGTAAATGCCGCACTATCGTTGTTTTTCCGGAACCAGACGGCGCTGAAAAGACTAATAATTTTCCTTTTTTCATGTTGGTTTTTGCTTTGAACACTGCTTTTTATAGCACGTTGAGAACTTGTTCCTTTATTTTTTCCAATTCGTCTTTCATCATCACAACCAATTTTTGCATTTGGGCATGATTGGCTTTCGACCCCATAGTGTTGATTTCACGACCCATTTCTTGAGTGATAAAACCTAATTTTCGACCATTGGCTTCGGTTCCGTTGATGGTTTCAATAAAATAGTCCAGATGGTTGGTCAAGCGCACTTTTTCTTCTGTAATGTCCAATTTTTCGAGGTAATAAATCAATTCTTGTTCGAAGCGATTTTCATCAACATTCACTTTCAATTCGGAAATCGCAGTTTGCAAACGGTCTTTAATGGCTTGCACTCTTTCAGGATCTAAAGCCAATGCATCGGTCATGTATTGGCGAATGTTTCCGATGCGCAATTGGAATTCTTTTTCCAACGACTTGCCTTCATCCATGCGGAAATTGGCAATATTGTCTAACGCCTCTTTGATTACTTTTTGAATTTCTTTCCAATCATTTTCATCAATCTCGTCGCGTTCTGTTTTAAGAGCATCGGGCATGCGAACGGCCATTTTCATCAATTCGGTTTCATCGGCATTGGCAATTACTTCGCGCATTTGTTGGATATACGCTTTTACGATGGGTACATTGACTTTAGTGGAAGTTTGTTCTCCAGTCATTTCTATGTATATCGAAAAATCAATTTTACCGCGTTCTAGTCTTAAGGCGATTTCGTTGCGCAAACCCAACTCCATTTCGCGGTATACCGAAGGCATTCGCACGTTCAAATCCATTCCTTTGCTATTCAAAGATTTGACTTCCACAGTAATTTTCTTGGAGGGCAATTGCAGGGTTGCTTTGCCAAAACCGGTCATTGATTGTATCATATTTTTATACTAAAAAGAGTTCAAAGATAAGGAAAATGGGGATTGGTTAGGACTCGATTTCTTTCGGATTTTTTTGAGTTACTAAATAGACGCCAGAGAAGATGAGCAAAGCCGAAATTGCCTTTACCCAACTCAAAGTATCTTTCCCTAAACCAATTGCGATAACGGTAGCAAAAAAAGGTTGCAGGTATATGAAAACGGCGATGGTAGTCGGTTTTAATTCTCGCATCGAAAGCAGGTTGAGCAAGTACGTAAAAAAGGTAGAAAACAAAACGACAAAGCCAATTTTCCAATACAAATTAGTTGGAATAGTATGCCAAGGAATAGCCTGAAATTCATTAAAACCAAAAGGCAAGACCATTAAAAAACCAAAAGTGTATATCCATTTTACGAAGGTAAATGCATTGTATTTGTCCATTAATTTTTTAACGACAATCAAATAGATTCCATAAGTGGTGGCGTTGATAAAAACCAAGAAATTACCCAAACGAGCATTGGTAGCGGATCCGATGGACTTTCCATACAAAATTAGAAATGCGGTTCCCAACAAACCCAAAAGGATTCCGATTATTTTTCTTTTTTGCATTTTTTCTTTCAGCAGAATCGCGGAAAACACTAGTACAATAATCGGCGTCGTCACCATAATGACGGCTGCTGAGATAGGAGAAGTCATGCTTAATCCCTTAAAGAAGGCTAGCATATTAATGGCAACTCCAAAGGCAGCAGCGGCAATTATTCTAGGAAAGTCTTCGAGGTCAATTTTTTCTTTTGGACCCCAAAATCCGACAATCCAAAACAAAGTGACTGCGCCGCCAACCCGCAACACAATGAACCCAAAAGGCGCAATGTAAAGCGGCATGACATCTTTGGCTATAGTGAAAGTCATACCATAGATTAGCGACACTAAAGTGGCGCCGATTAGCGCAAGAATTCTTTTTGACATTAGGTTAAAGCTTGAAGTGCTTCGTGAATGTTTTTCGGACCGTTCCCAATAAATACTTTGTTATTAATGATAAAAACGGGGCGGCTTAAGAAAGTGTAGTGTTCTAGCAAGTATTTTTTATAATCCAATTCGGTTAAGTTTTTGTTTTTTAAATCCAACGATTTATACAATTGCGCTTTCTTACTGAACAAGGCCTCGTAACTTCCCGAAAGTTGATGGAGTTCTTCCAATTCGGATTCGGTAATTGGATTTTGTTTAATGTCGTGATAGACTAAATCAGCGTTTTTCGGTAAGGATTTTATAATTTTCCGACAAGTGTCGCAAGAGGCGAGGTAATAGATTTTGTTCATTTGGAATTCTTTTTACAAAGAAAATTCTTTTGCTTTTGAAAATGCCTATTTTTATGAAAAAATAACATGCATCAAGTTTTTGAAATCACTCGCACTAGTAGAAAAGTATTAGCTCAGTTTATAGAACAGCATACTTTAGAGCAGCTTAACAAAATTCCAGAAGGGTTCAACAACAATTTGATATGGAATCTTGGGCATTGCATCGTAGTGCAACAAATGTTAGTTTATAAATTATCGGGTTTGCCCATGTTGGTTTCTGATGCGATGGTCGAAAAGTATCGAAAAGGAACCAAGCCCGAGAGTGAGGTTTCCCAAGCTGAAATTGAAGAACTAAAAGCAATGCTTTTCGAAACCATCAATCAAACTAAAACGGATATTGCGCGTAAAATTTTCAAAAACTATGATGAATTTACCTCTATGTCAGGCTTTACGATGCGAAATATTGAAGACGCAATGGCTTTCAATTATTACCATGAAGCCATGCATATCGGCATGATGATGAGTATTCGAAAATTTATTTAACTAAAAGAAACTCTTCCACGATTTTATAAGGAACCTCAATGTCAATCGGGCCCGAGGCATAGGAAGCAACTTCATAAGGATTGTAATGAAAAACCAAGTTTTGTTCTTTAAACAAAATATTCTTAGGCAATATAAAAGCGGAGTTTGGGAAAAAATAACCTTCGTCGTTTAAGGAAGCGGTAGCAGCGATATTGAATTTTTTTCGAAAGGCCTGCTCCACCAATGGGGTTACTTTACTAGTGTCAGAAAAAAGCATATTTACGGGAATAGTCTTGCCTGTTTTTGGGTTAAGGAGCAACGAACGGACAGCTCCGATTCCGTGAGCGCCGCCGGTAAAAATATAGTATTCGATAACTACATTTAGTATGTTTTTTGATTGAAATCCTACCGTTGCTGTAGCAGAAGCTTCCCAGGAAGCTGTTCCAGAAATACCACTTTGCGCCAATTCTTTTTCTACTTGAGCATAGGAAGTAATAAACGAATGAGTGAGTTCCTTGTAATTTTTAACTGCTTTTGGATTTTCGCCAGCATAAACACTGTTTTTAACGGCATTAAAAATAGCTTTGTTGACGCTATCGGAAACAGTATTCTTCGAAGCTGCTTCCAGAACATCTAATTTGATTTTGGCACATCCTTGCGCAGCAGTACAATTAGCGTTAGAACTTTCGGAATAACTTCTAGGTTCCAATTCCATTTTTGTATTACACGCTACTAAAACAAATGCTAATGCTAGTAAAGTCCATCTTGTTTTCATAGCCAAAAGTTATTTATTTGTAAAGGTAGTTTTTCATTAAACAATTAAACAATAACTTTGGCAAAAATTCTAAGTTACATGAAATTTAATACGAAAACCATTCATGGTGGACAACATCATGACCCTAGTACTGGAGCCGTAATGCCTCCAGTATATCAAACATCAACGTTTGCTCAAGTTAGCCCAGGACAACCGGTTAATCCAGATTATGAATATAGTAGAGCAGCCAATCCAACAAGGACGGCATTGGAACAGGCTTTGGCTAGTATTGAGAATGGAACCCGCGGATTGGCTTTTTCATCTGGATTAGCAGCAACCGATTGCTTGTTGCGTTCTTTCAAAGCTGGTGACGAAGTGATCGCCATGGATGATTTGTATGGAGGAACCTACCGAATGTTTACTAGGATCTACAAAGATTCTGGTATCAAATTTCATTTTGTGGATATGAATGATACGGCAAAGTTTGAATCGTTGATTAACGAAAACACCAAATTGGTATGGGTGGAAACGCCAACTAATCCGTTGATGAAATTGGCTGACATTCAAGAAATTGCTAAAATCACGAAAGCTAAAAAGATATTGTTTGCAGTGGATAATACTTTTGCAACGCCTTATTTGCAACGCCCTCTAGATTTAGGTGCTGATGTGGTAATGCATTCTGCCACAAAATATTTAGGAGGCCATTCCGATGTGATTGCCGGTGCGCTGATTGTAAAAGACGAAGCATTAGGGGAACAATTGCATTTTCAGCAATTTGCAACAGGAGCGACCTTAGGTCCGATGGATAGTTTTTTAGTTTTAAGAGGAATCAAAACCTTGCATTTGCGTGTGCAAAGACATTGTGAAAATGGCGGAAAAGTGGCTGCGTTTTTAAGTAACCATCCCAAAGTGAAAACCGTTTATTATCCTGGATTGCCAAGTCATCCTTATCATGACATTGCCAAAAAGCAAATGAGTGGTTTTGGAGGAATGGTTTCCTTTACATTTGCTTCTGGCAAGAAAGAGGATGCTATAGCATTTTTAGAAAAACTAAAGGTATTTACGCTAGCAGAATCATTAGGAGGAGTTGAGTCGCTAGCAAATCACCCAGCATTAATGACGCATGCATCGATTCCAGAAGACAAAAGAAAAGAAATTGGAATCACCGACGATTTGGTTCGTTTGAGTGTTGGAATCGAAGACGAAGAAGATTTAATAGCCGATTTGATACAGGCACTCCAATAAGGGAATTCAATAAAAAAAACCAATACAAGCGTATTGGTTTTTTTTATTTTATAAAAAATCCGCTGATTACTGTATGTAATAGATATAACCTACATTAAACCAAACCAGCCAATCGTTTGCTTTGTTTTCAGGATATACAGAAGGATTTGGATTCAATCCGTCAACCCAATTTGAAAAGTAATATTGCAAACGCATGTCGACCATTAAATCCGACAATGGCGCAATCTTATAACGAGTTCCAACACTACCTACGACAGACCAAACTGTACCTCCAGCGTTTTGAGTCGCATTGTAATATTTAATAGGAGTAGTTGCAGGGGTATTTAATTTTCCTAATGTCGAAGACGCTTTAGGGTCATAAAAACTAAATTGACCGCCCAAACTTACGAAAGGAGCAAGAGCCCCAACAGTAGCTGTAAAATCTCTAATACTTAAAGGAAAAAACTCCAACTGCATACCAATATTTGTTACTGCAGTACTTCCTTTCATTGCTCTCAATTGATCGTTGAATAATTTTTTTCTCTTGGGATCAACCCATTCGCCAAAGTGTTTCAAATTGCTTTTGTTATAAGACAATTCACTTCTCAGTTTGAAGTGATCGTTAAAATACGTTTCAGGAGTATAACAATTACAATCGGCTTTGTATGAGAAGTTTAGGTAATGTATTAGCCCAATTCCATACCCGGAATTTCCAGCATTTGTAGAAAAATCATGTCTTTCACCGTAATCCGATTGAAAGGCTACAGGGCCAACAATAACACCGACTTCATGAGAAAAACCAAATTGAGCAAGAGTCTTGTTGGAAAATCCAAATAAAAGCAAGACGGTTATGATAAGATATTTGGGCATTAGGATACGGATTAGTTCAATTATCGACAAATATATAAAAACATCATTCACTTATAAAATAAAATAAAAAAATACTTATTTATAAACGAGAATTAACACAAATACTTATAAAATAGAGCATTAAATACTATTTTTTAAGTGTACTTCCGGTGAAAAAAATAAATCGGTTCAGATTCTAAAAAAAAGTTTACGGATATTTTTATAAAATGTATATTTGTCGCCAATTAACGAAAACGTTTTCTTAAACGGTAATAATCTAACAATCATGTCACAAAGTATCAACACTTTTATTGAATCAGTTTCAAAAAGAAATCCAAACGAGCCTGAATTTATGCAGGCAGTTAAAGAAGTTGCTGAAACTGTAATTCCATTTATTGAACAAAATAAAAAATACCAAAACAAAATGCTTTTGGAGCGTATGGTCGAAGCCGAACGCATCATCATGTTTCGCGTCACTTGGATCGACGACTCAGGAACAACTCAAGTAAATAGAGGGTACAGAATACAAATGAATTCTGCTATCGGACCATATAAAGGAGGAATTCGTTTTCATCCATCGGTGAACTTAAGCATCTTAAAATTCTTAGCTTTCGAACAAACGTTTAAAAATAGTTTGACTACATTGCCAATGGGCGGTGGAAAAGGTGGAGCCGACTTTGATCCAAAAGGAAAATCTGATATTGAAATCATGCGTTTCTGTCAAGCGTTCATGACCGAATTATCGAAACATATCGGCGCGGACACTGACGTTCCAGCCGGAGATATTGGTGTTGGTGGGCGCGAAGTAGGATACATGTTCGGACAATACAAAAAATTAAGAAATGAATTTACTGGAGTATTAACTGGAAAAGGAATTTCTTTCGGAGGATCTTTAATTCGTCCAGAAGCTACAGGTTATGGAGATGTTTATTTTGCTCAAAGCATGTTAGCAACAAGAGGAGATAGTTTTACAGGAAAAACCGTTGTTATTTCTGGATCAGGAAATGTCGCACAATACGCTGCTGAGAAAGCTACGCAATTAGGTGGAAAAGTAGTAACTATGTCAGATTCTGCTGGGTACATTTACGATGCTGACGGAATCAATGCTGAGAAATTAGCCTACGTTATGGAAATTAAAAACTTAAACTATGGCAGAATTAGCGATTATTTGAACAAATATCCTAATGCAAAATACGTTGCAGGAAAACGTCCTTGGGAAGTAAAATGCGATGTTGCCTTACCTTGCGCAACTCAAAACGAATTGAACGAAGCAGAAGCAAAAACGTTAGTAGCAAACGGTTGTATTTGTGTGGCCGAAGGAGCAAACATGCCTTCTACACCAGAAGCTGTTGAAGTGTTCCAACACGCTAAAATTTTGTTCGCGCCAGGAAAAGCCTCTAATGCAGGAGGTGTGGCTACTTCAGGTTTAGAAATGTCTCAAAACTCTTTGCGATTGAGCTGGACATCAGAAGAAGTTGACGAAAGATTGAAAAGAATTATGTTAGACATTCACAGTTCTTGTGTAAAATATGGCTCTGAAGCCAATGGATATGTTGACTACGTAAAAGGAGCCAACATCGCTGGCTTTGTTAAAGTGGCCGATGCTATGCTTGGACAAGGTGTTGTATAATGCACCTAAAATATAATTTAAAAAAGCCTTTATGCTGGTAAAACAGATAGAGGCTTTTTTTTGTTTGCAATATTAAAAATCAAATTTTTTCGTTTTGTAGTATATTTGTTTTAAATCTTGACGCATTCTAAATGAAACGATATTGGCTATTACTGCTTTCCCTTTTGACACTTTCGACGGGTTTCTCTCAAAACAATAAGTTATGGAAAGGATACTTCTCTTACAACGAAATTAAGGACCTGTCTCAAAGTACTGAAAAAGTTTTTGCTGCGTCTGAAAATGCTTTTTTCTCACAAGACATTTTATCGGGAACGATTAAAACCACCAATACTGTTGATGGACTTTCAGGCCAAACCATTACTTCTTTCTATCATAGTCCAACCTTAAAGAAGTCTTTAATTGGCTACGAAAATGGGTTAATGATTGTTATTAATGAAGTAGATGGTAGCATGCTCAATGTGGTTGACATCATCAATAAATCGATTCCGCAAAATGTAAAGAAAATCAACCATTTCATGGAGCATAACGGAATTATTTATGTTTCATGTGATTTTGGAATTGTGCAATACAATTTAGGAACTCTTCAATTTGGAGACACTTATTTTATTGGGAACAATGGTGCTCAAATTAGTATTCAACAAACGGCGTATTTTGAAGGAAAAATTTATGCCGCTTCTCTTTACAATGGAATTTTGACAGCAGACCTCAACAATCCCAACCTCAATGATTTTAGCCAGTGGACAACAATTTCAGCTTTTGGATGGTACGGAATTGAAACTTTTGGCACTAATTTAATGGCCACTACAACTACAGGAAGTTTGCAAAAATTATCAGGAGGTACTTTTGTTGCAATTGCTCAGCTTCCTCAAGCCGCCGTTGATTTGAGATCGAATGGTAGCTACCTAACCGTAACTACTAAGAATCACGTACTTACTTACAATGCGACTTTGAGTCAAACCTCTGACATTACTAGTGCACAAATTCCAGAATCAGGTGTAGAATTTACCTGCGCCACAGTTATCAATGACTTGATTTTCATAGGAACCAAAGGGAATGGTTTATACAGTAAAAGTTTTACAGCATCAACGTTTGAAAACAGTACGCCTGACGGCCCTTTCAAAAATGCTATTTTCGCAATCAATGCCAGTACCAAGAATCTCTGGGCAGTATATGGCGGATATAATATTGACTACAATCCTTTTCTTTACGATTCTTTTGGGACTGTTAACACATATGGAGTGAGTAAACTAAAAGAAAACGGGTGGTTCTACATTCCGTACTCTGACCTTCAAGTCTCTGTCGGGCAACCCGCAAACTCACTAGTTCGCATAACAGTTAATCCAATCAATGAAAATCAAGTATATGTTAGTTCTTATCATTCGGGGCTATTAAAAATAGAAGATGAAGTACCTACAGTACTTTATGACGAAAACAATAGCGGGCTCGATCCAATGCCTGGCACAGATTATGTTCGAACCAATGGAACTGCTTTCGATGAATCTGGAAATTTGTGGGTCACCAACGCTCGTGTCGCCAAGGGATTAAAAGTATTCAAAACCAATGGGCAATGGCAGGCCTACACGGTCGATTTTAGCGCTATCAATTTATTCGAAACCGGAAGATTGGTCATCGATAAGAACGGAACCAAATGGATGACTACTGTAAATGACGGGGTGCTGGCATTCAATGAACGCTACAACAATCGTTTTAAAACATTAAAAGAAAGTTCTGATACTGGAAACCTTCCAATCAATGATGCGCGAGTGGTAGCCATTGACAATAGAGACCAATTGTGGATCGGAACTCGGAAAGGGTTACGGGTATTATCCAGCGTCGATAATTTTTTATCGGATGCACAAATGACTTCGGACGCGATTATTATTTTAGAAGAAAACCTGGCACAGGAATTACTTTACGAACAATCCATTACCGATATTTTTGTAGACGGCGCCAATAACAAATGGATTGGCACGGCCGATTCCGGAGTATTTCTAGTTTCGTCCGATGGGCAAAAAACAATCTATCATTTCACCATCGACAATTCACCTTTGCCTAGCAACAATATTAATGACATCGACATTAACGGATTTACAGGGGAAGTCTTTTTTGCCACCACCAAAGGGATGGTTTCTTTTAAAGGCGTATCCACTTTGGCCAACGATAATTTGAACAACGTTTTTGTGTATCCGAATCCCGTGCGACCGGAGTTTAATGGTACCGTAAAAATAAGCGGTTTGATGGATAAGGTTCATGTAAAAATCACCGATATCGAAGGGAATTTAGTCAATGAGTCCATTTCAGAAGGAGGCACAATCGAATGGGACACGACCGCTTTCGGAAAGTACAAAGTGGCTTCCGGGGTGTACATGATTTTTGTTTCTTCCGAAGATGGAGCTGAAACCAAAGTAAAAAAAGTGATGATTATTCGGTAAGAATGTTCCTGTCGTAAGTTTGGTTCTGAAAAACCGACAACCCACAACTCCTCATGCAAGTCAAAACCAAAGCCATTGTCATTTCGTCATTAAAATACCAAGAGAAAAGCTTGATTGTAAAATGCTTTACGTTGTCGGATGGTTTGAAATCCTATTTCGTTCGCGATGCATTTTCGGGTCGCAAATCAAATCAAAAAATCGCCTATTTTCAACCATTGACGATTCTTGAAATTGAAGCCATTCACAAAAACAAAGGCACTTTAGAAAGCTTCAAAGAGATTAAAATCGCAACGCCCTTTCAAACCATTCATTCTGATGTAATCAAAAGCACCATCGTTATGTTTGTCTCCGAAATCTTGCACTATTCCATTCAAGAAGAAGAAAAAAACGAAGCACTATTTGCCTTTCTGGAAACGGCTTTAGACTGGCTAGATCACCACGAAGAAACGGTCAATTTCCATTTGATTTTGCTGCTCGAAATCACCAGGTACCTTGGGTTTTATCCCGATATTTCAGAAGCGAACTTCAATTTTTTTGAAATGTCAGAAGGTATTTTTACACCTTTACAATCCATAAGCGCACTTACGCAACACGAAACCCAGCTTTTTAAAAAACTCCTCGATTTAGACTTTAGCAATACCCAGAAGACCTTTCATGTCATTGAACGACAACTGCTTCTCAAAATTCTCATCGAGTACTACAGCATTCATCTCGATGGCTTTAAAAAACCAAAATCAATAGAGGTGTTGAAAGAAGTGTTTTCTTAAAACTAGGGCGTGACCACGCCGAAAAAGGCGGGTCGGGCTTTCCGTTCCCAATCTTTTGCGCTACCCAATCAAAAGGAATAGAGTAAATGGGAGCAAGCGCAAAAGGATTTCCACTATAATCCCTCACGCAAACCAAACTAAAAAACAGCCTTTACAGTCTTGTCACACTGCGCGCAGCAGCGTCACTGAAGGTTTTCAATCAGCCCCAGACTTCCATCAATAGTGGAAACAACTACCACCGTAAAAACTTGGCACTCATACCCTATAACTCATAACAATTTATTACTTTCGCAACTCGATTTTTAGAAAAGGATATTATGAGCACTAAATTTACAGAATACAAGGGACTCGACTTGCCTACAGTTGCTTCCGAAGTTCTTGATTTTTGGAAAAAAGAAAACATCTTCGAAAAAAGCATCACGACCCGCGAAGGCCAAGCGCCTTTTGTATTTTTTGAAGGACCACCATCTGCTAACGGGTTGCCTGGAATTCACCACGTGATGGCACGCGCCATTAAAGATATATTTTGCCGCTATAAAACTCAAAAAGGATTTCAAGTCAAACGAAAAGCAGGTTGGGATACGCACGGCTTGCCAGTAGAATTAGGCACTGAAAAAGAATTGGGGATCACCAAAGAAGATATAGGAACAAAAATTTCCATTGAAGAATACAACGAAGCCTGTAAAAAAACGGTCATGCGCTACACCGATGTGTGGAACGACTTGACGGAAAAAATGGGCTATTGGGTCGACATGGAAAATCCCTATGTTACCTACAAACCCAAATACATGGAAAGCGTTTGGTGGCTTCTTAAACAAATCTACAACAAGGATTTGATGTACAAAGGCTACACTATTCAACCGTATTCTCCAAAAGCCGGAACGGGTTTGAGTTCGCACGAAGTGAATCAACCAGGAAGTTACCGTGATGTGACGGATACGACTGTTGTGGCTCAATTTAAAGCAAAGGAAGAATCGCTTCCAGATTTCTTAAAAAGTTACGGGGAAATACACATTCTTGCTTGGACGACTACACCGTGGACGTTGCCATCTAATACTGCTTTAACCGTTGGTCCAAAAATCGATTATGTTCTAGTGAATACGTTCAATCAATATACTTTTCAGCCAACGAAAGTAGTATTGGCCAGGAACTTAGTGGGAAAGCAATTTGGGAAAACATTTTTTGAAAGCAACGAACAGAGTGACTTTGAAAACTTCAAAGAAGGCGATAAAAAAATACCGTATCAAATTTTAACGGAATGCAAAGGCACTGATTTAGTAGGGATTCGCTACGAACAACTTTTACCATTTGTACTTCCCTATCAAAATCCTGAAAATGCTTTTCGGGTAATCTCAGGTGATTTTGTTACTACAGAAGACGGAACCGGAATTGTACATACCGCGCCAACTTTTGGTGCAGACGATGCCAAAGTGGCCAAAGAAGCGACTCCGGAAGTTCCACCGATGTTGGTTTTAGACGACAATGGAAATCCAGTGCCACTTGTAGATTTGCAAGGAAAATTCACATCTCATGTTGGTGAATATGCTGGAAAATATGTAAAGAACGAATATTACGACGAAGGGCAAGCGCCGGAGAAATCCGTAGATGTTGAAATCGCCATTCGATTAAAAGAAGAAAACAAAGCGTTCAAAGTAGAAAAATACGTGCACAGTTATCCGCACAGTTGGAGAACCGATGAGCCACTTTTATACTATCCGCTCGATTCCTGGTTCATCAAAGTAACGGAAATCCGTGATCGAATGTTCGACCTGAACGAAACCATCAATTGGAAACCCAAAGCTACCGGAGAGGGACGTTTCGGAAATTGGTTGAAAAATGCTAACGATTGGAATTTATCCCGTTCTAGATATTGGGGAATTCCGTTGCCAATTTGGAGAACAGAAGACAAGAAAGAAGAAATTCTAATTGGTTCTGTGGAAGAATTGTACAAGGAAATTGAAAAGTCCATTCAAGCCGGCTATCAAAAAGAAAATCCTTTTCAAGGTTTTGAAATTGGAAATATGAGCGATAGCAATTATGATCTAATTGATTTGCATAAGAATATAGTGGACGCCATTACCCTAGTGTCGCCTTCTGGAAAACCAATGCAACGCGAAGCGGATTTGATTGACGTTTGGTTCGATTCGGGCGCAATGCCTTATGCACAATGGCATTATCCGTTTGAAAACCAAGATAAGATCGACGAGAATAAAGATTTTCCTGCTGATTTTATAGCCGAAGGTGTCGATCAAACGCGCGGTTGGTTTTATACCTTGCACGCCATTGGAACCTTAGTGTTCGACAAAATTGCTTATAAAAATGTAGTGTCTAACGGATTGGTTTTAGATAAGAACGGTCAAAAAATGTCGAAACGTTTGGGCAATGCCGTAGATCCGTTTACGACTTTGTCAGAGTACGGTCCGGATGCCACACGTTGGTACATGATTTCCAATGCGAATCCATGGGACAACTTAAAATTTGATATTGAAGGCATTGCGGAGGTGCGTCGAAAATTCTTCGGAACACTTTACAATACCTATTCGTTCTTTGCTTTGTATGCCAACATCGACCAATTCAAATACGAGGAAGCCGAAGTGCCGCTAAACGAAAGACCAGAAATTGATCGTTGGATTATCTCCGAATTGAATACGCTGGTGAAAGATGTAGATGCCTATTACGCCGATTACGAACCCACCAAAGCGGCGCGAGCAATATCTGATTTTGTTCAAGAGAATTTAAGTAATTGGTATGTCCGCTTGTGCCGTCGTCGCTTCTGGAAAGGCGACTATGCGCAAGATAAAATTGCAGCATATCAAACGTTATATACTTGTTTGATTACCGTTAGTAAATTGGGTGCGCCAATCGCTCCGTTCTTTATGGACAAGCTTTACCGCGATTTAACACAAGCCACTTCGTCAGATAAATTTGACAGCGTGCATTTGGCGGATTTCCCCAAATTCGTTGAAAACTTTGTTGATAAATCATTAGAGAGTAAAATGCAGAAAGCACAGACCATTTCTTCCCTAGTGTTGTCACTAAGAAAAAAGGAAATGATCAAAGTGCGTCAACCGTTGCAAAAGATAATGATACCAATACTTGACGAGCATCAACGTCTTGAAATTGAGGCGATTTCCGACCTCATTAAAGCCGAAGTAAACGTCAAAGAAATTCAACTTTTAGACGACGCATCGGGTATTTTAGTGAAACAAATTAAACCGAATTTCAAGACTTTAGGGCCTCGATTCGGAAAAGACATGGGGTTGATTTCCAAACAGATACAGGCGTTAACACCGGAACAAATCAATCAGTTAGATACGTTAGGAGTACTGAATATTGAAATCTCAGGAAATACTATAACTTTATCACAAGCAGATGTGGAGATTTCCTCGCAAGATATTGAAGGTTGGTTAGTTGCCAATGCCAACGGAATCACAGTAGCGTTGGATATTTCCATCTCCGATGAATTGAAAGAAGAAGGCATCGCCAGAGAATTGGTCAACCGAATTCAAAACATCCGAAAAGATTCTGGTTTTGAAGTGACTGATAAAATAAAAGTGTCGTTGCAAAAAAATCCTGATTTAGAGAAAGCCGTGAAAGCCAACGAGACGTATATCAAATCGGAAACCCTAACGGAGACTTTAGTCTTTGTAGAAACAATAAACAACGGATCTGAAATAGAATTCGACGAAATAAAAACAAGAATACTAATAACAAAATAAGAAGAACATGGTAGATGAAATTGCAAGATACTCGGATGCTGACTTAGCAGAGTTCAAAGAATTAATCCTAAAAAAAATTAACAAAGCACAATCCGATTTAGATTTGATCAAAAGTGCCTATATGAATGACTTAAACAACGGCACTGACGACACATCACCCACTTTCAAAGCTTTTGAAGAAGGAAGTGAAACCATGTCTAAAGAAGCCAATTCCCAATTGGCCATCCGTCAAGAAAAATTCATTCGCGACTTAAAAAACGCATTATTCCGTGTAGAAAACAAAACTTACGGCGTTTGTAAAGTCACCGGTAAATTAATCAGCAAAGAACGCTTAATGATTGTGCCTCATGCAACCATGAGTATTGAAGCCAAAAACATGCAACGTTAAGCAAGAATTTATACAATAATTAACGCTCCATTAGGAGCGTTTTTTTTAGAAAATAATAGTATTTTTGGCCCATTAAAAAAATAAAAATGTCCTTACGAAAAGCATACCTCTTAATTTTCATTATTTTACTGGTAGACCAACTGACTAAAATTTACATCAAGACCAATTTTGTTCTTGGTGAAGAAGTGAGTATTTTCGGATGGTTCAAAATTCTCTTTATTGAAAACGAAGGTATGGCTTGGGGAACCGAAATTCCTGGTACCTATGGCAAATTATTCCTAACGTTATTTCGTTTGGTTGCTGTAACCGCTATCGGCTATTGGCTTTGGGATTCCGTGCACAAACATAGCTCTAATTATTTGGTGGTAGCGATTGCCTTAATCTTGGCAGGAGCGTTCGGAAACATCATCGACTCGGTGTTCTACGGCATCTTTTTCGATGACAGCCACCAACATTTGGCCACGCTTTTCTCCGACAAACCTTACGGGAAATTATTACACGGAAAAGTGGTCGACATGCTTTATTTCCCAATCTATGAAGGCTATTTTCCTAATTGGTTCCCAGTTTGGGGCGGCAAAGATTTCAAATTCTTCAACGCTATTTTCAACATTGCCGATATGGCGATTTCTACCGGAGTAGGGATTTTAATTGTCTTCAATAAAAAAGCGTTCCACAGACCAGCTTAATTTTTAGGAGCTTTTCCCGCTATCCACTTTATCTTTTCCTGGCTAAAGAAGCCAGCAAAAGGATGCCGTTGCTATCGGGGCTAGGATTTAGAACTCGTAAATGCGTTCGGGAGTAACACAAAAATCCAACTGGACATCGCTTTCAAAAACGCCATCAATAAAGTCTTCTGCTTCAAAGAACGACAATCCAATTTTGACAGTTTCAGGGCGGCATTCCGATAAAAACTGATCGTAAAATCCTTTGCCATATCCCACACGATGTCCTTGTTGGTCAAATGCCAGCAGTGGTACAAAAACTACGTCTATTTTAGAAACGGGAACTTCCAAACCATCCACAGGTTCGGGAATGTTATAGGAATTGGTTTTAATTTTAGTGTTGTCGGTCAGCAAATAATGCGTCATTTTTCGTGTTTCAAAATCGCTTTTAGAAAGCACCACTTCTTTGTCTTTGCCTGCTAAAAGGTGCAACAGGAATTCCGTATCCACTTCTTTTTGGGATTGAATCGGGAGAAACAAATGAAAGTAGGTTTTCTCCCAAATAGGAAGTGCCAGTGCAGCATTGGCAATAGCCAAACTGTTTTCTTCCAATTCGGTTTTGGAAAGTTGCCGACGCAATTCTTTGTATTTATGTCTTAATTCGGTTTTAAGCATGCTAGCGACAGTTTCAAATCGGCTATAAAAGTAGTTAAATGCGACACTTCTACGTGATGCATCACCACAATTTTATACCAACGGTTGTTGCCGTGATGGTTTTCCGGAACCAAATGGTATTTTGCCGCAAGTGTTTTCGGAATGCTTTCGGCTGCGATTGTCACAATATTCATAAAAGGCTCTCGAAAATACGACACATTGAGGTTGTCTAAAGCATTGCACAAAAACTGCGTCCGCATTTGCAAGACGCTCACTTTTTCAAACCAACAAAACGGACCGTAAGTAAACAAAATCATCCAAACGGCAACAGCATTGGCTCCCGACCGGCTGCCACATAGCGTTAAATCCATGCCTTCTACATAAGCCGCCTCACGAGTTAGCACGTTTTCAATTAGTCCTTTCCGACAAATGAAAACACCAGTGCCGTAAGGCGCTTGCAACATTTTGTGTGCGTCAATGGTAATCGAACTGATTTTCTCGTTTTCAAAAGTAATAATCGATTTTTCATTGCTAAATGGATAGACAAAACCGCCGTAAGCACCGTCAATATGAAGTTTGTATTCTAAATTGTATTTTTCCAAAACGGAAGTATAGTCTAACGGATTGTCAACCGAACCAAACATCGTGGTTCCCATATTGGAAACTACGATAAAGTATTTTTTGCCTTGCTTTTTGCCTTCGAGTACTAATTCTTCTAAAGCGGTTTTGTTCAGTCTTCGATCCTCAAAAGCAACGGGAACTTTAATCCAATCCAATTGCAATACGTTAGCACCTTTAGGAATCGAATAATGCGTGTCTTCCGACGCGAGGATTGCTATTTCCTGCAACGAAGCCCCTTTTTGATATTGGAAGTAGTTTCGATACATCCACAACGCTTGAATGTTGGCTTCAGTTCCTCCTGGTGAAATGTACCCGTCGAAGGAATCGGGTTTTGCTTTAAAAACATCCACTGCCAAGACATTCAACACTTCTTTTTCTATTTCTTGTGTACCGCTGAAGATATTTTCGGAGTCGCCTAAAGTATGACAACCAATATGGTTTGGGTTGGCAACAAAGGTTAACAATGTGGGAGCTTCTTTCAAAAACGGAGCATCATCATAAAACACTTTTCCGTCCAATTTGGACGCAGGATAGCCTAAAGAAATGTCTTTAGAGAAATTGATATTTTCCGATAAAGCCTCTTGAATCCTGGTTTTTCGTTCTTCTTGCGATAATTTCTTCCAATACAACATTAGTGTAAATTTTTCTCAAAACTAAGCCGTTCCTGTGAGACAAAACATGATAATTGTTAGGTGGGCTTGCTCTTGTATTTTGAAACATTTAAAGTAACTTTGTGTCATGCAAAAACCGTCTTTAGAACTTCAAATACAATCGCTTCCCGACAGTCCGGGCGTGTATCAATATTATGATAAAGAAGAGAAGATTTTGTATGTAGGCAAAGCCAAAAACCTTAAGAAACGCGTGTCATCGTATTTCAATAAAATTCATGACACCGCAAAAACGAATGTGCTGGTCAAGAAAATTGTCACCATCAAACACATTGTCGTTCCCACCGAAACCGATGCGTTACTGCTCGAAAACAACTTAATCAAAAAATTACAGCCGCGCTACAATGTCCTGCTGCGGGACGATAAAAGTTATCCTTGGCTTTGCATCAAAAAAGAACCGTTTCCGAGAGTGTTTACTACTAGAAGAATGGTTAAAGACGGCTCAGAATACTTCGGGCCGTATACTAGCTTCAAAACCGTTAGCACCATTTTAGATTTGATTAAAGAATTGTATCCGTTGCGCACTTGCAACTACGATCTGAATCAAAACAACATCAAAAATCACAAGTTTAAAGTGTGTTTAGAATACCATATTGGCAATTGCAAAGGGCCTTGCGAAGGATTTGAATCGGTTGAAAATTACCAAACACAAGTGGATGCTATTCGCGAAATTTTGAAAGGAAACTTCAAAGCCAGCTTAAAAGATTTCAAAAAGAAAATGTCTGATTTAGCGGCAGCCATGCATTTTGAAGAAGCGCAAAAAATCAAAGAAAAAATCGAAGTTTTAGAAAATTACCAATCGAGATCGACGATTATCAATCCGAAAATTACGAATATCGATGTGTTTTCTATTGTTTCGGATGAAGGTGCCGCCTACGTCAATTTTCTTCAAATTGCCCATGGTTCAATTATTCGATCGCACACGTTAGAAATCAAAAAGAAACTTGACGAAACTGATGAAGAGTTATTAGAGTTGGCCATTATTGAATTGCGAGAGCGGTTTCATTTGCTATCCAAAGAAATCATCGTTCCTTTTGAAGTCGAAGTTGGAGAGCACATCAGAGTTACGGTACCCCAATTGGGCGATAAGAAGCAAATTTTAGAATTATCTATTCGCAATGCTAAATTCTACAGAATCGAACAATTGAAGCAGCTGCAAATCGTAGATCCCGATCGACACACGAACCGCATTATGGCGCAAATGCAAAAGGACTTGCGTTTGTCTGTGGAGCCGAGACATATTGAATGTTTTGACAACTCGAATATTCAAGGAACTAATCCTGTAGCGGCTTGCGTGGTTTTTAAAGATGGCAAACCGAGCAAAAAAGACTATCGCCATTTTAATATTAAATCGGTGGAAGGCCCGAATGATTTTGCTTCGATGGAAGAAGTGGTTTACCGCCGTTATAAAAGAATGCTCGACGAACAACAACCGTTGCCACAACTCATTATTATTGACGGCGGAAAAGGCCAATTGTCTTCAGCACTTAAAAGTATCGATGCTCTTGAATTGAGAGGAAAAATAGCCATTGTGGGCATTGCCAAACGGTTGGAAGAATTGTTTTATCCAGGTGATTCAGCGCCGTTGTATTTGGATAAAAAGTCGGAAACCCTAAAAGTAATCCAATATTTGCGCAACGAAGCGCACCGTTTTGGAATCACATTTCATCGCGACAAGCGAAGTCAATCTGCCTTGAATTCGTCGATAGAATCGATTCCTGGCATTGGGGAAAAAACGATGTTGGCGTTAATTCAACATTTCAAAAGTGTTAAAAGATTGAAATTGGCTACTGAAAGGGAAATTTCTGAAGTGGTTGGTGTTTCAAAAGCCAAAAAAATTACCGACTTTTACCAAACATCTAATCCGTAGAGCGTCAATGAAAAAAATGGCTTTATTCATTATAGCATTTTTTACTTTAATGAATTCGTATTCCCAGGAACAAGAAAAGCGAAAACCAAAAATTGGATTGGTTCTCAGTGGTGGTGGTGCGAAAGGTTTTGCACACATTGGCGTTTTGAAAGTGTTGGAACAAGCGGGTATTAAAATCGATTATATTGGAGGAACCAGCATGGGTGCGGTGGTTGGCGGTTTATACGCCTCAGGATATACGGCCAATCAAATCGATTCAATTTTTAAGGCTACTAATTTTGATGAGTTGTTGAGCGACTATATTCCAAGATCGTCTAAGAATTTTTATGAAAAAAGGAATGACGAAATGTATGCTTTTTCGTTGCCTTTTAACAAACTTAAAATTGGAATACCCACCTCGATTTCAAAAGGAATTTACAATTACAATTTGTTAAACAAACTCACTTATAAAGTCCGACATATTCGCGACTTTAACCAATTACCCATTCCTTTTTTGTGCATTGCGACTGATATAGAATCGGGAGAAGATGTCGTCCTAAACAAAGGATATTTGGCGCAAGCCATGCTAGCCAGTGGTGCTTTTCCGACTCTTTTTTCACCTGTAGAAATTAATGGGAGATTGCTTGTGGACGGTGGTGTAACCAATAATTTCCCTGTAGATGAAATTAAGAAACTAGGTGCCGATATTATTATTGGCGTGGATGTACAAGACGATTTAAAAGATCGAAAATCTTTAAAAGACGCTACAAAAATTTTGGTACAAATCTCGAATCTACAAATGATTGAGAAGATGAAGCAAAAAATCAAAGACACCGATATTTACATCAAACCCGACATTAGTGATTTTAGTGTGATTTCGTTCGACGAAGGCCAAGCGATTGTTCAAAAAGGAGAAGAAGCCGCATTTGCTCAGTACGAAAAAATCATGAAACTCGGAGATTCTACCAGGGTAAACACTCCAAATCGCTCGATGAAAGCCGATAGTTTGGATATAAATTTCATAAACATTAGAACATTAAAAAACTATACGCGGTCGTATATTATTGGAAAACTTCGGTTTAAACCTCATACAAAAATTTCCTATGACGATTTGAAAATCGGAATTAACAATTTGTCGGCCACGCAAAACTTCAACACTATAAATTACACAATTGAAAAAGATGAAGATAAAGATGACTTGATGTTAGATCTTTCCGAAAACTCAAACAAGACTTTCCTAAAGTTTGCGTTGCATTATGACGGCTTGTATAAGAGCGGGATTTTGGTCAACTTAACTCAGAAAAAAGCATTGTTTAAAAACGACATTACCTCAATAGATCTTGTATTGGGCGATAATCTCCGATACAATTTTGATTATTATATCGACAATGGTTTTTATTGGAGTTTTGGATTAAAATCAAGGTTCAGCACTTTTAACAGAAACACAGAAAATGATTTTAACGAAAACAATCTTTTGAATAAATTGAGAATCAATTCCATAAATATTGATTATTCTGATTTGACGAATCAAGCTTATATGCAAACCATATTCATTCAAAAATTCCTAATTGGAACAGGTTTGGAGTGGAAGCATTTGAAAATAAAATCCAAAACAATTGAAAATGCTACCTCCGTATTTGAGAATAGTGACTATGCTAGTATTTTCGGGTATTTGAAATATGATTCTCTAGACAATAGGTACTTTCCTAAAACGGGCTGGTATTTTTCGGGCGATTTTCAAACCTATTTTTATTCCTCTAATTTTTCAGGAAAGTTCAAGAAGTATTCTATTGCCAAGAGTGATGTGGAGTTTGCGCGGACCATTTTTAAGTCGGCTACTTTTAGATTCAATTCGGAAGCCGGTTTTGTCGTCGGAAAAGAAAGCAATCCGTACTTAGATTTTGCCTTAGGCGGATACGGATTTAACCCAGTCAATAATTTCAGACCTTTTTATGGTTATGATTTCTTGAGCCTTTCGGGGGATAGTTATATTAAATCATCCGTAACCATCGATTACGAAATTTTTAAAAAGAATCACATCAATGTTTCGGCAAATTATGCCAATATTGAGGACAATCTTTTCGATACCTCCAAGTGGTTTACCAAAGTTAAGTATTCTGGATACGCTGTAGGGTATGGAATTGAATCGATTCTTGGGCCGCTCGAATTCAAATATTCTTGGTCGCCTGAGTTAGGGAAAGGATTTGCATGGTTCGCGGTTGGATTTTGGTTCTAGAAAGTGGCGGCGCTAAATTTTATGCTTTGATGTTATCAAAAAACTATATATTTGAAATCTTATAACCAATTTAAAATAGTTAAGTATGTCTATTTGGAAGAAAAAACCACTATCACAATTATTAAATGAAGCAGGAGAATCTGAAAAAGGATTGAAAAGAACCTTAACAGCTTGGTCCTTAATTGCCTTGGGAATTGGTGCCATTATTGGTGCGGGACTTTTTGTTAGAACAGCAACTGCTGCGGCACAAAATGCGGGTCCATCAGTAACCTTAGGATTTATTGTTGCTGCAATAGGCTGTGCTTTAGCGGGATTATGTTATGCAGAACTTTCATCTTCCATTCCCATTTCAGGTAGTGCATACACCTATACCTATGCCACAATGGGCGAGTTGTTAGCGTGGATTATTGGTTGGGATTTAATTTTAGAATATGCTGTAGGAGCTGCAACAGTAGGAATTGCTTGGAGTGAGTATCTCAACAATCTGCTGGTCAATGTCCTGCATATGTCACCCATCCCGTTTTCTCTTTCACATTCTCCCTTTCAAACTTCAGATTTGGGGGAACATGGTATTATCAATTTGCCCGCCTTTTTTATAGTAGCCATCATTAGTTTGTTATTAATCAAAGGAACCCAAGAATCAGCATTTGTCAATGGATTGATTGTGGTCGTTAAAGTTGCCATCGTAATCTTGATTATTGTTTTGGGCTGGAATTTTATTCGCCCTGAAAACCATACGCCTTACATTCCGCAGGATTCTGTTTTTACAGATGAACATGGTGTAGGACATCATTTCGGCGGCATTATGGGAATTTTAGGAGCTGCTGGAACCGTGTTTTTCGCCTTTATTGGCTTTGATGCCGTGAGTACAGCAGCACAAGAAACTAAAAATCCGAAAAGAGATATGCCAATTGGTATTCTGGGTTCATTAGCGGTATGTACCATTTTGTATATCTTATTTGCCCATGTATTGACAGGTCTGGAATCCGTAGAATTTTTTAGAACCGGTGGAAAAGAAGCATCTGTTGCGAATGCCATTACGTCTTCTATGGGGGCATCTTACCAATGGTTGGCACAGTTTGTAACCGTAGCGATTTTGTTTGGTTTCACCTCCGTAATTTTAGTAATGTTGTTAGGACAATCCCGTGTTTTTTACTCTATGGGTAAAGATGGATTGTTGCCAAAATCATTTGGAGATTTACATCCAAAATACAAAACACCTTACAAAGCAAACTTGGTAATTTTGGTGATTGTCGGTTTGTTTGCTGCCTTTATTCCTGGTGACATTGTTGGAGATATGACTAGTATTGGAACATTATTCGCCTTTATTTTAGTTTGTATTTCAGTTATCGTTTTAAGAAAAACAGAACCAGATATGAAAAGAGAATTTAAAACTCCTTTTGTACCATTGGTGCCAATTTTGGGAGTTGTTGTATGTTTGGCCATGATTTATGGTTTGGGCTGGACGAACTGGTTAAGACTAATTGTTTGGTTAGCCATCGGACTTGTTATTTATTTCTTTTACGGAAGAAAAAATAGTACGCTAAACAATCCTGAGAAATAGCAATTTCTTCAGAAAAATTGAAAGGCATTAAAAAGTTGATTTATCAATTCTTTAATGCCTTTTCTGCTTTTATAAATATTTCGAAAGAATAAGCCCCTAAAAATAAATTTTTCCGATATTTGTTACTATGAAAAACCCATGGAAAGGATTGTTAGAACACCTGAAATTCCTAATCAAAAGGAATCCGGAATGATTGTTTGATACTTTGCTGTCAAGCTAAGCACCACCGATGTGCTGAAATCATAACTCTAAAACACAAAACCATGCCTATTTATCACAAACTTGGAAATTTTCCTCAAAAAAGACACATCGTTTTTGAAAAGCCCAACGGTGGTTTTTATTACGAACAACTTTTCGGGACAGAAGGATTCAGCGGACATTCGTCCTTACTGTACCATACTCATCGACCAACACAAGTCAAAGAAATCGCTAAATCGTATTCTGTTGAGCCTAAAATTGCCATAGGAAAAAACATCAAATCCTTATTATTAAAAGGCTTTGAACTTAAACCAACTGCCGATTTTCTTGAAAGTCGCAAGGCCATGTTACTCAATCGCGATTGCACGATTGGTTTAGCAGCACCTCAAGAATCACTAACAAAATATTTTTACAAGAATGCCGATGCCGACGAAATGATTTTCATTCACAAAGGAAAAGGCAAATTGCGAACCATGATGGGCAATATTTCTTTTGAATATGGTGATTACCTCATAATTCCTCGTGGCATCATTTATCAAATCGAATTTGAAACTTCCGAAAACCGATTGTTCTACGTAGAATCCTTTGCACCATTTTATACTCCTAAACGGTATAAAAATGAATCCGGTCAACATTTAGAACACGCACCGTTTTGCGAACGCGATTTCAAATTACCAACCGAATTGGAAACCCACGACGAAAAGGGCGACTTTTTAATCAAAATGAAAAAGGAGGGGATGATCCATGAAGTAGTTTATGCCACGCATCCTTTTGACGTTATCGGCTGGGATGGGTATAATTTTCCCTACGGATTTAGCATTCACAATTTTGAACCTATAACAGGACGTGTGCACCAACCGCCGCCTGTGCATCAAACTTTCGAAACGTCTACCTTTGTGGTTTGCTCTTTCGTACCTCGACTTTACGATTACCACCCCAAAGCAATTCCTGCGCCATACAACCACAGCAATATCGACAGCGATGAGGTGTTGTACTATGTAGATGGCGATTTTATGAGCAGAAACAATATTGAGCAAGGTCACATTACGTTGCATCCAAAAGGAATTCCACATGGACCTGCACCTGGCGCCATGGAACGAAGTATTGGTCAAAAAGAAACTCAAGAATTAGCAGTTATGGTAGATACGTTCCGTCCTTTAATGGTCACTGAAGAAGCCATGGGAATCGACGATGGGAAGTACTATAAATCTTGGGTCGAGTAAGGAGCTATTTCCTGCTGTTCGTTTTATCTTTTTCTTTTTTCTTAAAAAGAAAAAGGATGCCACTACCATCAGGGCTGGGACTATGGTTCTTACAACACGATTCGTTTAATTAATTATAATCTTTAAAAACTGGTTTGAAATGCTTTGACAAGCAAGAAGAATCGGTTTACAAAAAATAAATCAATATGTCAAAAGAAGTAACTTCCGTGGAATACGGACTCGAAAAAATATTCGAAGGAGCGCAAGATTTCCTTCCGTTAATGGGAACTGACTATGTAGAATTTTACGTCGGCAATGCCAAACAAGCGGCTCATTTTTACAAAACGGCTTTCGGTTTTCAATCGTTAGCCTATGCTGGACTGGAAACCGGACTACGTGACAGAACGTCTTATGTGCTGAAACAAGACAAAATCCGATTGGTCTTAACTACAGCATTAAATAGTGATTCTCCAATTGGCGAACACGTAAAGAAACATGGTGACGGAGTAAAAGTAGTAGCGTTGTGGGTAGAAGATGCCCGAAAATCCTTTGAAGAAACTACTAAAAGAGGCGCTAAAGTATTCCAAGAACCAATTGTTGAAAAAGACGAATTCGGAGAAGTAGTGCGAGCTGGAATCTACACTTACGGTGAAACAGTACACATGTTTGTAGAACGCAAAAACTATAAAGGTTCATTCTTGCCAGGATTTGCCGACTGGAAGTCGGATTATAATCCAACACCTATCGGATTAAAATACATTGATCACATGGTTGGGAACGTAGGCTGGAACCAAATGAACACTTGGGTAAAATGGTACGAAGACGTAATGGGATTTGTAAATTTCTTGTCGTTTGACGACAAACAAATTCATACGGAGTATTCCGCTTTGATGAGTAAAGTCATGAGCAATGGAAACGGTAGAATAAAATTCCCTATCAACGAACCTGCAAAAGGAAACAAACGGTCTCAAATAGAAGAATATTTAGATTATTATGAAGGTTCAGGTGTGCAGCATATTGCAGTAGCAACGGATGATATTATTGCTACAGTAACAGAATTGCGAGCAAGAGGCGTTGAGTTTCTATCCGCACCTCCAAAAGCGTATTATGAAGATATTCCAAATCGTTTGGGAGAGCATATGAAAATGATGAAAGAAGACATTGCTGTGATTGAGAAGTTAGCCATTATGGTAGATGCTGATGAAGACGGTTACTTGTTACAAATTTTCACAAAACCAGTGGAAGATAGACCGACTTTATTTTTTGAAATTATTCAAAGAATGGGTGCAAAAGGATTTGGAGCCGGAAATTTCAAAGCGCTTTTCGAATCCATTGAAAGAGAACAAGAAAAAAGAGGAACTCTTTAAGAAAAACAAAATTTATTAAACAATCATCAAAATACAACGTTGTAGTAGTGTTGTTGTTGAATAAAATGTGTTAAAGTTGATTTTTTTATAAAAATACAATAAAAAACCAATATCTTTGCACCATCAAAAATGAAGGAGTGGTTTCCGGAAATTTTTATATAAATTTTCATAATTTATAGTTTTTTGGTTGGTTAATAGCATAAAAACTCTGTCATAACTTGACGGAGTTTTTTTGTTTTAATACATTTGGAACAGAAATTGCTTTCCCGGGTGAAATCAATTCAAAAATATTATGAGAAAAGCCATTATAGTCTTACTAGTAGTTTCCACTCTTGGATTCAGTTCGCAAAAAGAAAGAGCTTTTGACGCAGGGGAATGGTTCAAATTCAGAATTCACTACGGGCTAATCAATGCGGGCTACGCTACCCTTGAAGTAAAAGAAGCGGTACGGAACAACAAAAAAGTATATCATGCCATAGGGAAAGGATATACCACAGGAATGTCCCGATTTTTCTTTAAAGTAGACGATACTTACGAAAGCTATTTTGATAAAGAAACCGGAAATCCGTATCAGTTTGTTAGAAAAATTGACGAGGGAGGTTATACGAAAAACCAAGAAGGGTTCTTCAATCAAACAGCGAACAAAATTTTAGTGAAGGACTATAAAGGTAAAACGGAAAAAACAATAGCTATCCCGGAAAATGCACAAGACATCATGTCAACGTTTTATTATTTAAGAAATTATCCAACAATAGATAAACTTAAACCGGGAGAATCCATCGCAATTGACATGTTTTTTGATGATGAAACAACAAAATTTAAGTTAAAATTTCTTGGAAATGAGGATGTTGATACCAAATTCGGGATTGTCCCTTGTATGGTATTTCGACCTCTAGTTCAATCCGGAAGAGTTTTTAAAGAAGAAGAAAGTTTGACCGTGTGGATTTCCGATGACGATAACAAACTTCCAATCCGAATTAAAGCCAGTTTGGCAGTGGGCTCCATTAAAGCCGATTTAGATTCTTTCAAAGGATTAAAATATTCCTTCAAAGTAAAAGTAAAACCCTAATGAGTAATTCCAATACCACCAAAGAAATTCTACAGAATTTAGATCAGAAATTCGAAGCAATTAATCAAAAGACAAACACCCATCTAGAAGGATTACTTTGGTCAAAACCGATTACCTACTGGGATTATATCCAAACCGACGCCCTTTTAAATCTTCAAACACAACGAACAACGTTGCCAGATGAAATGGTTTTTATCATGTATCATCAAGTCAACGAACTATTGTTCAAAATGATTCTTTGGGAAATTAACCAAATAGCCAGTGACCAAAAACCAGAAACCGCTTTTTTTACCGAAAGACTAATGCGAATCAGCCGCTATTTCGATATGCTAACGACTTCTTTCGACATTATGGGTGACGGAATGGAAGTAGACCAATACATGAAATTTCGAAATACACTAACGCCTGCAAGCGGGTTTCAAAGTGCCCAATATCGATTAATCGAATTTGCCTCCACAGATTTAATAAACCTAATTGATTATCGTTTTAGAGCAACTATTGATCGAAATACACCGTACGAACATGCTTTTGAACATTTGTATTGGCAAGCTGCTGGAAAAGATCACGAAACGGGAGAAAAATCGTTTTTAATTCTAGAATTTGAACGCAAATACAAAGCTCTTTTCTTGAGAGAAATGGAGCAATACAATACTATTAATCTTTGGCAGAAATTCAAACAATTACCGGAGATTGACCAGCAAAATAAGGGATTAATTCAAGCAATGAGACACTACGACCATACTGTAAACATCACATGGGTCATGGGCCATTTAAATGCTGCCAAAAAATATATTGAAAGCGGTCAAGGAACCGGAGAAGCCACCGGCGGAAGTGATTGGAAAAAATACATGCATCCCAAATACCAAAGAAGAATATTTTTCCCTGAATTGTGGAATGAATCAGAATTGAAACATTGGGGAGAAGAAAACTAAATTATGGCTTTAGTATTAAAAATTTTAAAAAGAGTTGTAGTATTCTCGGTTGTACTAGTTGCAGTTTGTTCTTGCAATGACTCGGAAAAGAAAGAAGTATTCGAAACCGTGAAGCCTCTTCCCATAGTGGAGCAATTTGGTTTCAAATACAATGACTTCAATGTCGCCAACGATACCATCCAAAAAGGAGACACGTTCGGTAGTATTCTCGATACCCAAAACTTAGGCGATCAGAAAGTTTACGATATCATCGAAAAAGTAAAAGATAGTTTTGACGTGCGTATGATGCGCATTGGAAAACCATTTACGCTCTTTCGATCCAAAGATCGAAAAAAGAAATTAGAAGCCTTTGTTTACCAACCTGATAGAGGGACTTTTTACGTAATTGATCTCCGAGATTCCCTTAAAGTATTCAAAAAAACTCGACCTATTCGCATTAAAACCAGAACCATTGCCGGAAGTCTCGACGGATCACTATCTGAAGCTCTGGGGAGACAAGGTGTTGACGCTGGTTTGGCCAATAAATTAACCAAAGTGTATGCTTGGTCCATCGACTTTTTCAAACTTAAGAAAGGGGATAAATTCGGAATCACATTTACAGAACGCTATATTGACGACACCATATATGACGGTGTTGATAGCTTGAAAGCGGCCTTTTTTGAGTACAAAGGAAAAACCATTTATGCCTTTCCGTTTGCCCAAAATGAAGCCTCAGGAAAACTCGATTATTACGACGATGAAGGAAAAGCACTGAAGAATTTTTTCCTCAAAGCGCCCTTGAAGTTTGTAAATATTACATCGCATTTTACACAAAACAGATTCCATCCCGTGCAGCTGATTTGGAAAGCACATAAAGGAACGGATTATGCGGCACCCACCGGAACCCCCATTATGACAACAGCTTCCGGAGTTGTAGAACAAACCGGTTTTACTGCTGGAAACGGAAATTTCGTAAAAGTTAAACACGACCGAACCTATGCGACACAATATTTACACATGTCGAAAATTCTCGTCCGAAGAGGGCAACACGTGAATCAAGGAGATGTGATAGGGAAAGTCGGAAGTACCGGCTTGGCGACGGGCCCACATGTTTGTTATCGCTTTTGGAAAAACGGAGTCCAAGTAGATGCCTTAAAACTTAAATTGCCCAATTCAGAACCGATGGACAAACGAAATTTACCTCGTTTTCTAGCGCAAATGAAACCACTGAAGAAAGAATTAGATAGCATAGCAAATCTAAAATTCAAAAAATAAGCAATAATTAATTTTTTAGAAGCAATTTCCAGCTGTTCATTGCAACTTTTTGTCAACACACTTTGTTTTCATTGGCAAAAAGGAGCTTCTGCTAGGCGCTCTTTTTACCAAGAAAACAAAAGCCTTTTTTCCGGCAAAGTTTCCATTGCCATCTGGGCTAAATCTTAACGCTGAATTTACAAACAATAATTGTAAATTTGCACCTCAATAAACAAACACAAAGTAGCATGGCTTTACCTAATAATAATCCAACGCAGACCAACGCTTGGCAAAAATTAACGCAGCATTTCGAATCCATTCAGAAAACATCCATCAAAGAACTGTTTCAGCAGAATCCAAATAGAGCTACAGAATTTCACATTCAATGGAACGATTTCGTAGTCGATTATTCGAAAAACAATATTGATAAGCAAACCTTGGACTTATTGTTAGAATTAACTTCTGAAGTTCAATTGAAATCAGCAATAGAAGCCTATTTCAAAGGTGAAAGCATCAACCAAACCGAAAACCGCGCTGTACTTCATACCGCATTGCGTTCTCCGCAAACAGCCGTGATTAAAGTAGCTGGGGAAAATGTAATCCCAGAAATCTTTGAAGTCAAAGAAAAAATAAAAACATTCACCAACGAAATAGTTCAAGGGCAACGAAAAGGCTATACCGGAAAACCATTTACCGACGTAGTCAATATTGGCATCGGTGGCTCCGATTTAGGCCCGGCGATGGTTGTAGAAGCATTGCAGTATTACAAAAACCAGTTAAACCTTCACTTTGTGTCTAATGTTGATGGCGACCATGTTCAAGAAGTGCTTAAAAAAATCAATCCAGAAACGACTCTTTTTGTAATCGTTTCTAAAACATTTACAACGCAAGAAACGCTGACCAATTCGGAAACCATCAGAACATGGTTTTTACAAACGGCAAAACAAGAAGATGTAGCCAAACATTTTGTGGCCGTATCCACCAATATCAAAAACGTAACCGAATTTGGCATCGATGCCAACAATATCTTCCCAATGTGGGATTGGGTTGGCGGTCGTTTTTCACTTTGGAGCGCCGTAGGATTATCGATCAGCTTAGCTATTGGCTTTGAAAATTTCGATCAGCTTTTAGAAGGAGCACACGACATGGACGAGCATTTTAAAACCGCTGATTTCGACAAAAACATACCCGTAATTTTGGCTTTACTAAGTATTTGGTACAATAACTTTTTTGGTGCCGAAAGCGAAGCACTAATCCCATACACGCAATACTTACAAAAGTTGGCGCCTTACCTTCAGCAAGGGATTATGGAAAGTAATGGAAAAAGTATCGGGCGCGATGGAAAACCTGTCAACTATCAAACTGGAACGATTATTTGGGGTGAACCAGGAACCAATTCGCAACACGCTTTTTTTCAATTGATTCACCAAGGCACAAAATTGATTCCAACCGATTTTATTGGATATGTAAAACCATTGTACGGTGACCAAGACCATCACAACAAATTGATGTCGAATTTCTTTGCACAAACAGAAGCTTTGTTAAATGGAAAAACCAAAGAACAAGTACAAGCCGAATTTGACAAACAAAGCATTTCTGAAGAAAAAGCAACCTTTCTTTTGCCATTTAAAGTATTTACAGGAAACAAGCCAACCAATACTCTTTTAATTCAACAGCTAACACCAAAATCATTAGGATCGTTAGTAGCTTTATACGAACACAAAATTTTTGTTCAAGGAATTATTTGGAATATTTTCAGTTATGATCAATGGGGTGTCGAGCTAGGAAAACAATTGGCCAATTCCATTTTATCCGAAATTGAGTCGAAACAAATCCAAGATCACGATAGCTCTACTACATTCCTTTTATCCCATTTTTTAAAGAATAAGTAATATAAATTCAATATAGTTCAGAAACCTCAAAGTGTCTGGAGGTTTTTTTATCCTTTTTTCCTATATTTGATTTTCTAAAATAAAAACTATGTATACTTTTATTCAAAAATTCCATTCCGGCTGGGCCTATTTAGCACTTCTGCTTTTAGTGATTGCTGTTGCTAATGCTGCGATTGGAATGACATCCAATAAAGAATTCTCACCAAGAGACCGGAAACTAGCTTTATTTGCTTTAATAGGAGCGCACATCCAATTGGTAATCGGGTTGGTTTTGTACTTCATTTCACCATTAGGAATGGCTTCATTTGGTCAAATGAGTGACAAAGCACTTCGCTTAACCTCTTTAGAACATCCCTTAGTAAACATCATAGCGATTGTTTTAATAACGATCGGTTGGTCAAAACATAAAAAAACGGAATTAAGTAACGCTAAGTTCAAATCAATCGCCATTTTTTATGGATTGGGCTTGTTGCTAATTTTGTCTAGAATTCCATGGTCGTTGTGGTTTTAAGAATACTAGAAAAGTCCTGAAAAGGACTTTTTTTAGCGACCAATAAATTCTAAAATCAAGAGTTTCATTTAAATATGTTCAAATGAGAAAAATTCTAATACTCTATATCTTACTAAATTTTATGGGAGTTGGTGTGGCGCAAGTTGCGACTAAGGAAAAATCTAAATCAACAACTATAACAACTAGTAAAGAATTAAAAACGGCTCCAATTGCTAACAAAGAAAAAGGAAAAGCTCCAGTTGTAAAAGATACGCTAAAGAAGGAGAAAGTAGCTGCAATTCAGCCAGAAATCATTTTCAACGATACTGTTATTGCAGTAAAGGGAAAGTTTAAGCTTTACAAAAAAGACGTGCATGCTTCTTATTATGCGAATAAATTTAACGGGAAGCGAACCGCTAGTGGTCAAAGATTTGACAATGCTAAATATACGGCAGCGCATCGGAAATTCCCTTTTGGGACCAAACTCCGAGTTACGAATGAAGCGAACGGATTGTCCGTAATCGTTGAGGTGACCGATCGTGGCCCTTTTTCGAGAGGAAGAGAAATTGATTTGTCAAGAAAAGCCTTTATGGAAATTGCTAGCAATCAAAACAGCGGCAGTGTTATTGTGAAAATTGAAGAAATCAATTAGTTATTGCCAAGTTTTAAACGGGTTCTGACTCAAATAGGCATTATAATAGCGGTTATCGTTGGTCACTTCTTTTCCTATCCAATTCGGAATTTCAAAAGTTTCGTTTTCATCGGATAACTCAATTTCTGCAATAATTAATCCTTCATTATCGTCAGAGAACACATCTACTTCGAAAGTATGTTTTCCAATGGGAACTTCATAACGTGTTTTATGAATAACGCCTTTTTCACATAATTCTAGGAGCGGTTTTGCATCTAATAATGAAATCTCAGTTTCCCATTCAAAACGCGTAATTCCGGTTTCGTTACCTTTTCCTTTAATGGTTAAAAAGCCGCTTTCCCCTTGAATTCTAACACGAACGGTTCTCTCTGGATGCGAGCTCAAGTAGCCTTGCGCAATCAAATGTTTGGTTTCTGCCAATGCTTTAAAGGCTTCGGATGTTACTAAAAACTTGCGTTCTATTTCTACCATAGGTATTTTTTTCTATCGGATTACTTCAAAGATATTACAATTATTTATGTAAAGAACGGCAATACTTATGCATTCTGTCTATAAATTTGTCTAATGGAAGAAATGACACCTCAACGAAAAATTATTCACGTCGATATGGACGCGTTTTATGCTTCCGTTGAGCAAATGGATAATCCATCTTTGAGAGGAAAACCCATAGCAGTCGGTGGTGGTGAAAATCGTGGCGTTGTTTCGGCGGCTAGTTATGAAGCTAGAAAATTTGGAGTACGCAGTGCCATCAGCGGCTATTTGGCAAAAAAAAATTGCCCAGATTTGATTTTTGTTAAACCCAGATTTGATAGATACAAAGAAATCTCGCAAAAAATCCGAAAAATATTTTATGACTATACTGATTTGGTAGAGCCACTATCACTCGATGAAGCCTATTTAGATGTTACACAAAATAAGAAAGGGAATCCAAGTGCGACTATGATTGCACAAGAAATTAGAAGGCGAATTTTTGATGAAGTTGGGTTGACTGCTTCTGCAGGAATTTCAGTCAATAAGTTTGTAGCGAAAATTGCTTCAGATTACAACAAACCCAATGGTCAGAAGACGGTCAACCCAGATGAAGTGCAGGTGTTTTTGGAAGGATTACCGATTCGAAAATTTTATGGCGTAGGTAAAGTGACCACAGAAAAAATGTACCAATTGGGGATTTTTACCGGATTGGATCTGAAAAGCAGATCCCTAGAATTTTTGGAAAAGCATTTTGGGAAATCAGGAAGTTTCTACTATCATGTAGTTCGTGGTATTCATAATGGAGAAGTCAAACCAGAGCGAGTGACCAAGTCAGTGGCTGCGGAACATACTTTTGATGAGAATTTGTCCTCAGAGATTTTCATGTTAGAGAAACTCGAACTCATTGCTGGAGAACTAGAGCGACGGTTAAAAAAAAATCAAATAGCAGGAAAAACAGTTACTTTAAAAATAAAATATAGCGATTTCACGCTTCAAACACGAAGCAAAACCTTGCCCTATTTCATTTCCGACAAAGCACTACTTTTCGAAACCACGAGAGAATTGCTCTTTCAAGAACGAATGAAAGATTCGGTTAGATTGCTCGGAATTTCTTTAAATAATTTGAATACTGAAATTAAGAAAACGGTTGTAGTTCAGTTGAAATTTGACTTTTAAAACAAAAAAACCTTCACTATTAATGAAGGTTTTTTTCAATTCTATATCTTGTTGCTTATTTTTCTATTTCGGATACTCGCAACGTATTCACCATTCCTTTATCAGCAACAGGCATTGCTGCAAGATTGATAAGAAAATCACCTTTGTCTACAAACCCACGATCACGAGCCATTTGATTGATATCGGTTACCGTGTCGTCAGTGCTTACAAATTTATCGTAGTAGAATGATTTTACTCCCCAAAGCAAGCTTAATTGTGTTAGAATACGTTTATTGGAAGTAAACACTAAAATATGTGCTGATGGTCGCCAAGCTGAGATTTGAAAAGCAGTATAACCACTATTGGTTAACGTACAAATGGCTTTTGCTTTGATTACGTTAGCCATTGTCGCAGCGTGATGACATATCGATTTTGTAATAAATCGTTTGGTTCGAACTTGAGGTGTATTTTGAGGTACTTGAATTAGCGGAGAGTCTTCAACTGCTTCAATGATTTGAGTCATTTTTTCAATAACCTGAACAGGATAATTTCCGACGGATGTTTCACCCGAAAGCATTACAGCATCGGCGCCATCCATTACTGAATTCGCTACGTCATTTACTTCCGCTCGTGTTGGAGTTAAACTAGTAATCATGGTTTCCATCATCTGAGTGGCAATAATTACAGGGATTCGAGCTGTTTTCGCGCGGTTTACTAGTTTTTTCTGAATTAAGGGAACTTCATGCGCTGGAACTTCAACACCCAAATCGCCACGAGCAACCATCAATCCGTCGCAATAAGCTACAATTTTATCGATATTCTCTACCGCTTCTGGTTTTTCAATTTTAGCGATAATTGGAATTTTGTGATCGGTATGTTTGGAAATTAAGTCTTGTAATTCTTCTAAATCTTTAGGAGTTCTTACGAAAGAAAGCGCTATCCAATCGACTTTTTGCTCGATTGCAAAAATGGCGTCTTTAATGTCTTTCTTAGTCAAGGCAGGTAAAGAAACTTTAGTGTTTGGAAGGTTTACCCCTTTTTTAGATTTCAATGGACCACCTTGAATTACTCGACAAAGTACCTCTGTAGTATTGTTGGTTTCAATAGCTTCAAACATCAATTTCCCGTCATCCAACAATATTTTTTCACCAGGTTTTACATCTCTTGGGAATTCTTTATAATTCATGTAAACTCTGTCTGCGGTGCCTGGTATATCTTCTGCAGTTTGAAAGGTAATTAAGTCACCAGGATTTACAACTACATCTTCTTTCATCACTCCAACTCGTAGTTTTGGACCTTGTAAATCTCCTAAAATAGCGGTGGTATACCCAAATTCTTCATTTAGACCTCGAATCAAGTCTATTTTTTCTTTGACATCAGCATAATCGGCGTGAGAAAAATTGACTCTAAAGACATTTACTCCGGCGTCGATCATGTTTTTTAACACTTCTCTAGTACTACAAGCCGGACCTAATGTGGCCACAATTTTAGTTTTTTTGTTTGTTGGCATTGGTATTAAAAAATTAAATTGTTTTTTGATTTTATTTTTTCAGGATTGACCGTGTATACGGCTGCAATTCGGTCAATTTTTTTTAAGTTTTGAATGGTTTCTTCCGCAGCGAAAGGAGATTTATTATTCTCAATTTTTAGAAAATAATCTACTTTTTTTAGTTCTGAAATCAAATAGACTTTTGTGGCAATTTCGACATTGGCATTCAAGAAGAGGTTTTGGCCAGTGCTCTTTTTATGAACAATAATTTCATTCTTGTTTTGAATTAAACTCCAAAGCGTATCATTTTTTAAATCTTCAAAGAAATATTTAGAGAAAAACACTTCACCTTCTTTTACAGTGACGCCAATTTCGTCTTTGCTTTTACTTAAGATAATCGGCAGATTTTGATTAATGAAATAAGCTAACCGATAATCTTCCATAGAAGAATGAATCGCAATAAGGTCATAATCAACTTCGTCAAATTCGTCAAGATTTAACTTTAGAACCGCCATATTTGAAATTAAATAAGTCGTAAATATAGTATTTCTTATTGAGAAAAAGTGCTAGAAAGGAGCTTGTTAACGATAAATTAGTAACGAAATCGATATAGTATTGGGAAAGTATAGGTTATTTAGAATCGATTTTATTTTGAAGTGCAAAATAGGCTCGTTGGGATGCTTTTTCTTCTGCTTTCTTCTTAGAAGTTGCCCTGGCTTTGGCAATTATTTTTTGATCAATACTTAATTTCACTCCGAAAAGACGTTCGCCTGTAATACTATTGTCTTCAAAAACATCATAATGAAAGGCTTTTTTCTCCTTTTGACACCACTCAATTACTAAGCTTTTGTAGCTGATCACTTTGCCTTCTAATTTGGCAATATCTACATAGGGAACAATCACCCTTTTTTGGATAAATTTTTCACAGTATCCGTAGCCTTGGTCTAGATAAATTGCTCCAACCAATGCTTCAAAAACATTTCCGTGAATGTTTTCTCCAAAGTGCGAGGAAGGTACTTTGCTTTCAATAAATTGTATTAAGTTGAAATCGCGACCTAGCTCGTTCAAATGTTCGCGACTTACAATTTTAGATCGCATCTTAGTTAGATAACCCTCATCGCCTTCTGGTGCTTTATTGAAAAGATGGGCGGCGATTACGGCACTAAGCATTGCATCACCTAGGAACTCTAATCGTTCATAGTTGATGGCATTTCCTTTTTCATCTTGCTTATTTGAAGAACGGTGAGTGAAGGCTTTTTTGTATATAGCAATCTTCACAGGTCTAAAACCTAAAATTTCTTCAATAGCAGTAAAAAAAATCCCGTCTTCAGTAGAACGGGAGTTTTTAAATAGTTTAGGAATTAGTCGTTTCAAGATTAATTTTCTAGTTTTTTAAACAATACACAAGCATTGTGACCACCAAAACCAAAAGTATTACTCATGGCGACTTTAACGTCTCTTTTTTGAGCTTTATTTAAAGTTAAGTTTAAGGTTGGGTCGATATTCTCATCCACAACAGTGTGGTTAATTGTGGGCGGAACAATTCCATATTTCATTGCTAAAATAGAAGCAATTGCTTCAATAGCTCCGGCGGCACCAAGCAAATGCCCCGTCATTGATTTTGTGGAATTGATATTAATGTTCTTAGCATGCTCGCCAAAAACGGCGCTTATTGCTTTCAATTCTGCAACATCTCCTAATGGAGTTGAAGTTCCATGAGTATTAATGTGATCTACTTGTTCCGGAGTCATTCCAGCATCTCGCAAGGTGTTTTCCATCACGGCAATTACACCAATTCCTTCAGGATGTGGAGCGGTCAAGTGGTACGCGTCTGATGACATTCCACCACCACCAACTTCACAGTATATTTTGGCTCCACGAGCTTTCGCGTGTTCGTATTCTTCTAAAACTAAAGCGCCGGCACCTTCACCCAAAACAAATCCATCACGAGTAGCATCAAAAGGTCTTGAAGCAGTTTCTGGGCTATCATTTCTAGTTGAAAGGGCCTGCATTGAATTAAACCCACCCATTCCAGCGATAGTCACAGCAGCTTCTGAGCCTCCTGATATAATGACATCACACATACCTAAGCGAATGTAATTGAAAGCATCTATCAAGGCATTCGCTGACGATGCACAAGCTGATACAGTAGTATAATTGGGTCCCATAAATCCATTTCGCATCGAAATGTGTGCGGGAGCAATATCAGCAATCATTTTAGGTATAAAGAAAGGGTTAAATCTTGGCGTTCCATCGCCGTTGGCGTAGCTAATCACTTCTTCTTGAAATGTTTCTAAACCACCAATTCCAGCGCCCCAAATTACACCAACTCTATGTTTATTAACATTTTCTGCAGTAATACCAGCGTCTTTAATGGCTTCTTCACTAGCGGCTACGGCATATTGAGCAAATTTATCCATTCGACGGGCTTCTTTGCGGTCCATAAAATCTTCAATATTGAAGTTTTTTACTTCGCAAGCAAATTTGGTCTTATGTTTTTCGGTATCGTAATACGTAATCGGAGCAGCACCGCTTTTCCCACTTACAAGGGCATCCCAGTATTCTTGGATGTTATTTCCTATTGGGGTAAGTGCACCTAAACCTGTTACTACAACTCGTTTTAACACCATAATATTGTTTTTGTTGATTTGATTTTAAACAAATAATACCCATATGGTTCTTCATGTATATAAATCACAAAAGAGACATGGGTATTAAGAATATCTTTTTGATTGAAACTCAATCAGTAAATACATGAAAAAATAATAACACCCGCAAATACAATTTACGGGTGATTGATTTATTATTTTTTTGCTTCTTCGATGTAAGAAATAGCTTGACCAACAGTAGCGATGTTTTCCGCTTGGTCATCTGGAATTTGAATGTCGAATTCTTTTTCGAACTCCATGATAAGCTCAACAGTATCTAGTGAATCTGCTCCTAAATCATTTGTGAAGCTAGCTTCTGTTACAACTTCGTTTTCGTCAACGCCTAATTTGTCTACGATAATCGCTTTAACTCTTGATGCAATGTCTGACATAATCTTTAATTTTAGAATTTAATTTGTTGGCAAAAATAAAAAACTTTATTTTAAAACCACGATTTAGTTAATAAATGTGCATACGAATTTAAAAAATTTATTTCACAAAGGCAGTTTAAATCCTTTTAATATGGTTTTTTATTCTTTTTTTTGTTGTGTTAAATGAGCTATACATGAAAAACATTGTTTTATTTGCTTCGGGATCGGGTACTAATGCAGAAAACATCATTTTGCATTTCCAAAAATCGGCGGTAGCAAAAGTAGCAGCGGTTTTTACCAATAATCCTAAGGCAAAAGTGATAGAAAAAGCTAATAATCATAATGTTCCTGTATTTCAGTTCTCAAAAGAGGAATTACACGCTGGAATTGTGTTAGAAAAAATTAAGGAATACCAACCAGACTTGATTGTTTTAGCTGGATTTTTATTACAATTTCCACAAACTTTGATTGAAGCTTTTCCAAATAAGATTATAAACATTCATCCGGCTTTATTGCCAAAATATGGTGGAAAAGGAATGTACGGAATGCGAGTGCACCAAGCAGTTTTAGAGAATCAAGAAAAAGAGACGGGTATTTCGATTCATTTGGTAAATGAACATTACGATGACGGGGAAATTATTTTTCAAAAAGCAATGAACATTGATAGTTGTAGTACACCGCAAGACATAGCTGAAAAAATCCACGAATTAGAATACGAATATTTCCCCAAAGTAATTGAAAATTATCTTACTCAAATAACAAATTAAGTTTTGAATACTTCTCACGATGTTCATATTTACACGGATGGTGCCGCAAAAGGGAATCCAGGAAACGGTGGCTACGGTGTGGTTATGGAGTGGGTGGGTAAGCCCTATAAAAAAGAGTTTTACGAAGGCTTTCGACATACAACCAATAACCGAATGGAACTGCTCGCCGTAATTGTCGGATTAGAAAAACTTAAGAACCCCAAAACGAAAGTCTTAGTGGTTTCCGATTCTAAATATGTTGTAGATGCAGTCGAAAAAAGATGGGTCTTTGGATGGGAAAAAAAAGGGTATGCTGGTAAGAAGAATCCTGATTTGTGGAAACGGTTTTTGATAATTTACCGCCAGCATCAAGTAGATTTTAAGTGGATCAAAGGACATAACAACCATCCTCAAAACGAACGGTGCGATGCATTAGCGGTAATGGCCTCACAACAAAAAGAGCTTTCAATTGACGCTTTTTATGAAAAAGAGGAATCTAAACTATTGTGATTTTTTAGGGAATTATCCTTTTGCAACTCTAAAACTTATCTCCTATCTTTGCACCTTAATTTCAATCACTTCAAATGAACAAATTACTGATTGTCGGAACGGTTGCTTTCGACGCTATTGAAACTCCTTTTGGTAAAACAGATAAAATTTTAGGCGGAGCCGGAACTTATATCGGACTATCGGCCGCGCATTTTAATTTACAATCGGCGATAGTTTCGGTAGTAGGAGATGACTTTCCACAAGAATATTTAGATTTATTAACTAGCAGAAATATTGACATATCTGGGCTTGAAGTAGTAAAAGGAGGAAAGACTTTCTTCTGGAGCGGACGCTATCACAACGATTTGAATTCTAGAGATACTTTAGATACGCAATTAAATGTGTTGGCAGATTTTCAACCTAAAGTCCCTCAAAATTTTCAAGATGCGGACGTAGTGATGTTAGGGAATTTGCACCCTTTAGTGCAAAGTAGTGTTTTAGATCAAATGGTCAAACAACCGAAATTAGTAGTTTTAGACACCATGAATTTCTGGATGGATTGTGCCTTACCAGAATTACTAGACGTGATTAAAAGAATCGATGTTATTACGATTAATGATGAAGAAGCTAGACAATTATCTGGAGAATATTCTTTGGTAAAAGCCGCCGCTAGGATTCATACTATGGGGCCAAAATACGTAGTAATCAAAAAAGGAGAACATGGTGCCTTACTATTTCACAACAAGGAGGTGTTTTTTGCTCCGGCATTACCATTGGAAGAAGTTTTCGATCCCACAGGAGCTGGAGACACGTTCGCGGGAGGATTTGCGGGGTTCATTACGCAAAGCGAGAACATTACCTTCAATAATATGAAAAGTGCTATTATTCAGGGTTCTAACTTAGCTTCTTTTTGTGTTGAAAAATTTGGAACCGAAAGAATGCTCGACCTGAAAAAAGAAGAGGTACAAGAGCGATTGAAACAATTCAAATCGTTAACACAATTTGACATCACAATATAACAACCAAACTATGCCTCGGAAACGAGGCATTTTTTTATTAACATAACTACACAACTATCATGAGCGATGCCATCAAACACGAATGTGGAATTGCACTCCTTCGATTAAAAAAACCGTTATCCTTTTACAAAGAAAAATACGGTTCTGCTTTTTATGGGATACAGAAAATGTATCTTCTTATGGAAAAACAACACAACCGCGGTCAAGATGGCGCTGGCTTCGCGTCGATAAAACTAGATGTTGAACCAGGAGAACGGTATATTAGTCGCGTGCGTTCGAATGATGCACAAGCCATACAGGATGTCTTTGCTCAAATCAACGCTCGAATTAATGAGGAAATGTTGGCACATCCAGAATACGCTTCTGATGTGACGTTGCAAAAAAAGAACATTCCATATATAGGCGAATTGTTTTTAGGACATGTTCGGTATGGTACTTTTGGAAAAAATAGTATCGAAAGTGTGCATCCCTTTTTACGGCAGAACAATTGGATGCATCGCAATTTGATAGTAGCAGGAAACTTCAACATGACCAATGTGACGGAGCTTTTCAATAGTTTGGTCGAATTAGGGCAGCATCCCAAAGAAATGACGGATACCGTTACTGTAATGGAAAAGATTGGACATTTTCTAGACGACGAGGTTACAGAGTTGTATCAAGAATGCAAAATAAACGGATTGTCTAAACGGGAAGCATCACCAGTTATAGCCGAGCGTTTGGATATTGCTAAGATTCTTCAAAAAGCGTCCAAAGGTTGGGATGGAGGATATGCCATGGCAGGACTTTTCGGACATGGAGATGCCTTCGTTTTTAGAGATCCTGCGGGAATTCGACCAGTTTATTTTTATGAAGATGATGAGATTGTAGTTGTGGCCTCTGAAAGACCAGTGATTCAAACGGTTTTTAATGTTGATTTTGACAAGGTGCAAGAATTACAGCCTGGCAATGCGTTACTAATTAAGAAAAATGGGAACGTAACTCAACAAGAAATAATTCCGCCTACGATTAAAAAAGCTTGCTCATTTGAGCGGATATACTTTTCACGAGGAAGTGATGCGGAAATTTATCAAGAAAGAAAAGAATTGGGTAAATATATTCTTCCTGCCGTTCTTGATGCTATTGATAATGACACAGACAACACTGTTTTTTCATATATTCCGAACACAGCCGAAACATCATTCTACGGCATGATTGAGGCGGCTCAAGATTTCTTAAATCAAAGAAAAAACAAATACATTCTTGATAATCGTAAAACACTAACCAAAGAAAAGCTAGAAGAAATCTTGTCCGTAAAAATACGGACCGAAAAAATAGCTATTAAAGATGCCAAATTGCGAACTTTTATTACCGAAGATAGTAGTCGCGATGATTTAGTAGCGCACGTATACGATGTAACGTACGGAGTTATCAAAACCACAGACAATCTGGTAATCATAGACGATAGTATAGTTAGAGGTACAACGCTTAAAATGAGCATCTTAAAAATGATGGATCGCTTAAAACCAAAACGGATTGTTGTGGTTTCCTCAGCGCCACAAATCCGATACCCTGATTGTTATGGGATTGATATGGCAAAACTAGAAGGATTGGTTGCCTTCAGAGCTGCTTTGGCTTTATTGAAAGAAAGAAATCTGTACCATATTGTTGACGAAGTATATCATAAATGCAAAGGGCAAGAAAGTTTTAAGGATACTGAAGTAACCAATTTTGTGACTGAGATTTACGCGCCCTTTCAACCTCAAGAAATATCCGACAAGATTGCAACCATGTTGAGTTCTCCCGAGATCAATGCGGAGGTTAAGATTATTTTTCAAACCGTTGAAAACTTACACAGGGCTTGCCCTAAAAATTTAGGGGATTGGTACTTTACAGGAGAGTATCCTACGCCAGGAGGCAATAGAGTGGTGAACAAAGCCTTTATGAATTTCTACGAAGGAAAAGACGCTAGAGCCTATTAAAAGGGTATTAATCAAGCACTTTATCGAGTTTTGGTGTATTTCGTCTAATTTATTTGTTGGAACCGCAGTGCTGCTATATATTTGGTGAACCATAGCATTAGTAGGTTAAGTTTATGGTAGATTTGGGGCAAAAAGGGTGAAAGAAATTTCACCTTTTTTATTTTAATAAACTTCGAAAAAAGGCTCAAATTATGTTAATACACTCTTATTTGCCTATCATTCCAATTAATTTCAGTAAAGTCACTTTATTTAACTCAGAAAGTGCGTAGTTTTAACCTACCATAATTTAGTAGGTTTAAGCTTATGGTAGATTTGGGGCAAAAAGGGTGAAAGCAATTTCACCTTTTTTATTGGAATAAAGTCAACGAAAAAAAGCCGATTTCAAAAGTTTGAAATCGGCTTTCTATAGTTTAAGCAGATTGTTTTATTTTTCTAAAGCGTACCTTCTAGTAACTTCCGTCCAATTAATTACATTAAAAAAAGCTTCAATATAATCCGGGCGACGGTTTTGGTAATGCAAGTAGTAAGCATGTTCCCACACATCCATTCCCAAAATTGGAGTTCCTCCACAACCAACACCTGGCATCAAAGGATTGTCCTGATTTGGAGTTCCACAAATATCTAGCTTTCCACCTTTGTGAACACACAGCCAAGCCCATCCTGAGCCAAACTGAGTGATTCCTGCTTTGGAAAAACGAGCTTTAAACTCTTCAAAAGATTCAAAATCTCGTTCAATGGCATCTAATAAATCGCCAGTTGGCAGACCACCACCTGTAGGAGACATCACCGTCCAAAACAAATTATGATTGTAAAAACCACCACCGTTGTTGCGTACAGCAGCGTTTTTTAAATCTAAATTAATTAGGATATTGTCAATAGTTTTTCCTTCTAAATCAGTTCCAGCAATGGCTGCATTTAAATTGGTTGTATAAGCATTGTGATGTTTAGAATGGTGAATTTCCATCGTGCGGGCATCAATATTCGGTTCCAATGCGTCATAGGCATAGGGTAATTGTGGTAATTCAAAAGCCATAATATGTTTGTTTTAATGATTTATAAATATTTTTATTCAAAATTAAACATTTAACTTTGGAATTGAAATAAGGCCTCGTTATAATTTCTTTAAAATGTAAATTATATAATTTTTGAAGCTATATCCAGCTTTACGCTACAATCTTTTGCTGGTTAAAGAAACCAGCAAAAGGATTTTCACTTCAATCTGGGCTAGTTACCGCACTTGAATAAATGGCAATACTTACATGACAAACAAAGTAGAACTAATAAAAACAAAACCGTCGTTTTCTATTTATGATGCCTCGGCGGGCTCCGGAAAAACATACACTTTAGTCAAAGAATACCTCAAAATTATTCTCACCGCAAAAAGGAATGATGCTTATCGAAACATTTTGGCAATTACTTTTACAAACAAGGCGGTGCACGAAATGAAAAGTCGTATCGTAGAAAGCTTGTCTGAATTTATGAAACCTGAGCCTAATTTGAAAGCATCGCAATTAATAGCAACCCTTTCGGAGGAGACAGCAATCTCAGGGGAGGAAATCAAAATCAAGGCACGGCAAATCATAAAACACATTATTCACAATTATGCAGCCTTCGATATTTCAACGATTGACAAATTCACTTACAAGATAATCAAAGCGTTTGCTTACGATTTAGACTTACCGATTACTTTCGAAGTTACATTAGATACCGACGCACTTTTAACAGAAGCCGTTGATGCGATTATCGCCAAAGCGGGCGAAGACCAATTGCTCACCGAGTTACTAGTAGATTTTACATTGGAAAAGACAGATGAGGATAGAAGCTGGGACATCTCAAGAGAAATTGCAGAAGTGGGTAAGTTAATGACCAACGAAAATAACCGAGAGGAAATCTCTCACTTTCACAGCACCACGTTAGAAGATTTCTTAAAAATAAAAAAAAGCGCCCGAGAGATTTCTAAAGATTTGGGAAAGGCTATCAGTGAACTGGGGAATCGCGGATTGCAATTAATCGAAAATAATGGAATTGAAGTTGCGTCTTTTTACTCAAGTTACGTACCTAAGTTCTTAATGAAACTGAAATCAGGGGAAATTCTCAAAAACGAAGGGCTTTATAAATATCTAGAAGAAAGTGAAGGGAAACGATACAGTTCCAAAACGCTTCAAAATCAAAAAGAATGTATTGATTCAATCGCTACTACTTTGCTGGAAATAGTAACTGAAGTGAATCACACAGTTGAAAAACATTCTTATTACAAAGCAATCTTAAAGAACATTACACCACTTTCCTTGTTAAACACTTTGAGTGGTGAATTGACAAAAATTCAAGAAGATCAAAATACGCTATCTATTTCTGAATTCAATGCCATCATATTTAGAGAAATTCAAAACCAACCCGCTTTATTCATTTATGAACGATTAGGAGAGCGCTATCGTCATTTTTTTATTGACGAATTTCAAGACACTTCTGAAATGCAATGGCAGAATCTAATTCCACTAATAGATAATGCATTGTCGAGCCAAGATGACTTTGGACAAAAAGGGACCTTAATGATTGTTGGAGATCCCAAGCAATCCATATACCGTTGGCGAGGCGGTAAAGCGGAGCAATTTATAGCGTTGGGTAAGAATCAAAACCCATTCAATACGATAGACAAGCAAGTTTTTCACTTGGATAAAAATTTTAGGAGTTATTCTGAAATCATAAATTTCAATAATGATTTTTTTGAATTTATTTCAAGTGAGTTCGAGAATGAAGAATATCAAGATTTGTATAAAAACCATAGCCGACAAAAAACAAATGACAGGTTTGGAGGATATGTAAATCTTAAATTTCTTACGCTTTCAGCTAATCTGACAGGGCTAGAAGATGATAGCCAAGATAAAAACGAACACTACTGTTTTGAGACACTTCAAACCATAAAAAAAGTAATACAACAAGGTTTTCGATACAGTGAAATTGCGATATTAACCCGAAAAAGAGATCAAGGGGTCTTGTTGGCAAATTATTTATCCAAACATGCCATTCCATTATTATCGTCAGAAACGTTAATGATTCAAAATGCTTCAGAAGTACGGTTCATTATCTACTTTTTGAAATACTTGCAAAACAATTTGGATGTAGAGTCCAAGGCTCACTTTCTTCTTTATATCGCTCAGAACGGCCAAAAAGAACTTCCGATACATGATTTTATCGCAACAGGAACCGCGTTGAAAAGCGAACCTGATTTTGAACGCTGGTTACAATTATTTGACATATCAATTATATTTAATGACGTAAGGAAAAAACCTTTATACGAAGCGGTAGAAACCATCATTCAGAAGTTCATACAACCCAATACAAACAACGCCTATATTCATTATTTCTTAGATATAGTTTTGGAACGAGATTTTCATAAACAGTCCGGAATTTCTGACTTTCTTACTTTTTGGGAAAAGAGTGCGCAGAAGTTTAGTATTCCATCTCCAGAGGGGAATGATGCTGTTCGAATGTTGACAATACACAAGTCAAAGGGGTTAGAATTTCCTGTAGTAATTATTCCATTTGTCGACGAAGATTATGCTAGAAAGCCCAAAGATAAGCTGTGGATTGACGCTGAAAAAGAATACGGTACAACCATTGGAATTTCAAAAGTCTTAGTCGACAATAACAGTACCGTTGAAGGCTTTGGCGAAAATGCCGCAACGGTGTATAAGAAAACCCGACAAGAAGATCTTTTGGATAACATCAATGTTTTGTATGTTGCATTAACCCGCGCGGAAGAACAGTTGTATTTAATTTCGCAAATGATAAAACCTAAAAAGGAACGCAAGTATTCGAATACAATGGCCGCTTTTTTTATAACGTTTTTGATCGAAAAGAATAGGTTTGATGAAAACCAATTCGAATTCGAATTTGGCAATCCCAGTAAACTTTCGCAAGCAACATCGGCTCACAAAGAAACGCCGCAGATTGAAAATCGTTTTACTGTATTGAACCCAAAAAACATTAAGATTGCTCAAAAAGAAGCTTTAATGTGGGGCTCTAAGCAACAAGAAGCAATAGAATATGGGAATGTAATACACGAGATATTGTCCAACATCGAGACAAGTAAAGATATTGACTTAGCGCTTCAAAAAGCGCTTGAAAAAGGCTTAATCAATAGAAGCCAAAGAGAAATTGTAGCAGCAACCTTGAGTCAAATAGTAAATCATAACGATTTAATGATTTATTTTGCTGAGGGGAATCGAGTTTTGAATGAAAAATCAATTATTCAAATGGAGCATAGTACAGCAAAACCTGACCGAATAGTGATTACAAAAGAAAATCGCGTTTTATTGTTAGATTATAAGACAGGTGCCCATCAAGAAAAATATCGTTTGCAATTAGAAAATTACCAAACTATTCTTGAAAGTATGAATTGGAAAGTGGCTCAAAAAGCATTGGTCTACATCGGATCTACAATAGAAATAAAACATATATAATTTATTTAAAAGCTATGTACGGAAAAATTAAGGAATATCTTCAAGGAGAATTAGACAGCATTGAAGCTAATGGGATTTTTAAGAAAGAGCGAATCATTACATCGCCACAAGGTCCTGAAATTACGATTTCAACAGGGGAAACCGTATTGAATTTTTGTGCCAATAATTATTTAGGTTTGTCGTCGCATCCACAAGTAATTCAAGCGGCAAAAGATGCTTTGGACAGTCATGGTTTTGGGATGTCGTCCGTTCGGTTTATTTGCGGAACACAAGATATTCATAAAGAATTGGAAAAAAAGATAGCTGATTTCTATGGAACTGAGGATACCATTTTGTATGCCGCCGCATTTGATGCGAATGGAGGCGTTTTTGAACCATTATTAAATGAACAGGATGCTATAATTTCGGATAGCTTAAATCACGCTTCCATTATAGACGGCGTGCGTCTTTGCAAAGCCGCGCGCTATCGTTATGAAAATAGTAATATGGCAGACTTAGAACAACAATTAATAAAAGCCACTGAAGCAGGAGTTCGACATAAATTGATTGTAACCGATGGCGTTTTTTCAATGGATGGAATTGTTGCTCCACTAGATAAAATATGCGATTTAGCAGACAAATACGATGCTATGGTGATGGTAGATGAATGTCATGCTGCAGGTTTTATAGGGCCAACCGGTAAAGGGACTTTAGAGGCGAAAGGCGTAATGGGAAGAGTGGATATCATTACAGGAACTTTAGGGAAAGCATTGGGTGGAGCAATGGGAGGCTATACCACCGCCAAAAAAGAAATTATAGAAATCTTACGCCAACGTTCTCGTCCCTATTTGTTTTCTAATTCATTAGCGCCAGCAATCGTCGGAGCTTCAATCAAAGTTTTCGAACTACTAGAAAAAGAAACCACACTTAGAGACACTTTAGAATGGAATACTAATTATTTCAAAGCTGGAATAAAAGACGCTGGATTTGATATCGTCGATGGTGATTCCGCTATTGTACCAGTAATGTTATATGACGCAAAATTGGCTCAAAATATGGCGAACGAATTGCTAAAAAAAGGAATTTATGTCATTGGCTTTTTCTTTCCAGTTGTTCCAAAAGGTAAAGCGAGAATCAGAGTTCAGCTATCCGCAGCGCACACCAAAGAGCATTTAGATAAAGCAATCATAGCATTTAAAGAAGTAGGAAAAGCTTTAAATGTTATATAATTCATACATTTCTTGTTTTTACCCCTATTTTTTTAACATTTCATTTTGTAGTTAAAAAATTACGTATTACTTTTGCCACATAAAGTATTGTAATCTAACAAAATTTAAGTATGAAACATCTTAACAAATTATTTGCTGCTGTGTTAATGTTTATTGGACTAAGTTCACAAGCACAAGACAGTAACAATCCATGGGCTATTACCTTTGGAACGAACGCTGTAGACACTAGAGTTAGTGCCGCAACAAAAATTGAAGATCAATTTTCTCAGTATTTCAAAGTTAATGACAACTGGAATATCTTACCATCGGTATCTTATTTTAATGTGTCAAGAAATGTTGGTGGAAGTTTTTCATTCGGAGTAACAGGATCTATCAACAAAATCAAAAGATGGGTTCTTCCTAGAGTAACAGTTCCTGGAGATTATCCAGTTGTAAACCCTGGTGATTTGAACTATTATGCTGCAGACGGTGTTATTAAATACAGTTTTGCAAATTGGTTTGGTTGGAAAGTTATTGATCCATCAGCACATATTGGTGGTGGTTATACTTTCTTAGGAGATGCAAGTTATGGTACTGCAAACGGAGGATTTGGTTTAACTTTCTGGTTCTCTGAGATGGTAGGTTTGTCTTTACAATCTACTTATAAATATTCTTTCGACGACAACACAAGAGTTGCTAACGCTGATGTACCTTCACACATGCAACACTTTGCAGGTTTGACTTTCAAATTTGGAGGTAAAGATACTGACGGAGACGGAATTTATGATAAAGATGATGCATGTCCAGAAGTTGCTGGATTAAAACAATTCAAAGGATGCCCTGATACAGATGGAGACGGAATTATCGACGGAAGCGATTCTTGTCCAGATGTTGCTGGTTTAGCTGAATTCCAAGGTTGTCCAGATACAGATGCTGATGGTATTGCTGATAAAGATGATGCTTGTCCAGATGTTGCTGGTCCAAAAGCATTAAACGGTTGTCCAGATGCTGACGGTGACGGAATCGCTGACAAATCTGATAAATGTCCACAAGTTAAAGGACCAAAAGAAAACGGTGGTTGTCCTTGGCCAGATACTGACGGAGACGGAGTATTAGACAAAGATGATAAATGTATTGACGTTAAAGGAACCGTTGCAAACAATGGTTGTCCTGAAATTTCAGAAGAGCAAGTAAACAAATTGAATGCTTATGCTAAAACAATTTTGTTCAACTCTGGAAAATCAACATTCCAACAACAAACTTTCCCTGTATTGCAATCAATCGCAGCTATCTTAAAAGAATATCCTTCTTCTAAATTTAGCATCGAAGGTCACACAGATAGCGATGGTAAAGATGCAGCGAACCAAAAATTATCAGAAGATAGAGCAAAAGCGGTTAAAGATTACTTAATTACTAATGGAATTGCTGATAATAGATTGTCTTCAGCTGGTTTCGGTGAATCTAAACCAATTGACTCTAACAAAACTAAAGCTGGTAAAGCTAACAACAGAAGAGTTGAAGTGAAATTAGTAAAATAATTCCCTTAAAATATTTACTCAAAAACGCCTCGATTTATCGAGGCGTTTTTTTATTTTTATAAAATGATAACAACCTCTTTTTTGGATAAGATTGCTCAAGTTTTACTTGAAAACTATTCTGAAAATCTCGCTGAGGTTGTCGTTGTTTTACCCAATAAAAGAGCGAAAATATTTCTTATTGAGGCGCTAAAAAAACAAACTAGCAGCACTATTTTTTCTCCGGAAATAATTAGCATAGAAGATTTTGTTCAAGATATTGCAGGAATTCGATCAGTTGATGCGGTGGAACTGTTATTTCAATTCTATGAAGTATATGTCAGTTTAACAGAGAAGACCAAGCAACAGTCGTTTGAAGTCTTTGCCAACTGGGCCAAAACGCTCTTACAAGATTTCAACGAAATTGATCGTTATCTTTTAAATCCAGATAAAGTCTTAAAGTATCTGGATGATATTAAGGAAATTGAACATTGGTCGTTAGATAAGGAAAATCGGACAGAGCTAATCCAAAAGCATCTCGCTTTTTGGAAGTTACTACCATTGTACTATCATTCTTTTTATTCCTATTTACTTAATAACGGTATAGGTTATCAAGGGATGATTTATCGGGAAGCAGTAAAGAACTTGCCGCATTTCTCCAGAGAAGTGGAAAGCAAGCCACTTATTTTTGCAGGATTTAATGCCTTAAACAAAGCAGAGGAAACCATTATTCAACATCTGATAAAAGAGAACAATGCCCTTATTTATTGGGATATTGATCAGACTTTTTTAGACGATTACTCACACGATGCAGGATTGTTTACAAGGCGTTTTAAATCGCAGTGGGACCATTATAAATCAAATCCGTTTGAATGGATTTCCTCTGATTTTTCCGCCGTGAAAAACATTGAAATTATTGGCACTCCTAAATCTATAGGTCAAGCAAAGATTGTTGGTAGCATCATAGAAAAGGAACTTCGTGCCAATCCAAAGAGCTCCTTGAATCATGTTGCTGTCGTTCTTGGAGAAGAAAGTCTCTTAATTCCTGTTTTGTACGCATTACCTGAGACCGTTGGTGCATTAAATGTTACGATGGGGTATTCTACTAAAAATAATCCCGCTCAAATTCTAATTGCCAAGTTATTTAAAATGCATGCCAATGCAGCATCTAGGAATGCATCAAATTATGTGTATTATTACAAGGATGTAGTAACAATCTTAACACATCCATTAGTAGAACCCTATATAGACGCCAGAGATTTAGTAACAACGATTCATCAAAATAACTATAGTTTTATTACTCACAAACGTTTATTCGAACTCTATCATAGAGACAATCCTTTCTTTGATTTGTTATTCAAACCTTGGGATCGTGAATCGCTGACTGTTTTGGAGACGATATCTACGATTCTTCAAGAAATCAAGAAACAACTTAACAATGAAAATGAAGAAGAAAAAATCAGCAAGGCTTTTGTCTACGCAATTTTTAAAGCAATCAATAAGCTGATTAGTTATTACTCACAATACCAGCATACCGACAAACTGGAAACGCTTTTTTCAATTTACAAACAGGTAATTGAAGTTGCCGAAGTCTCTTTTGAGGGAGAACCTTTAAATGGGCTTCAAATTATGGGCGTTCTAGAAAGCAGAGTATTAGATTTTGATACCGTAATAATAACAGCAATGAATGAAGGAAAGTTCCCTGCAGGGAAATCACAAAACTCATTCATTCCTTATGATGTGAAAAAAGAATTGGGACTACCAACATTTAAGGAAAAAGACGCTATTTATACCTATCACTTCTACCATTTATTGCAACGTGCTAAGAAGGTTTTTCTACTATACAATACAGAAAGTGATGGTATTGATGCTGGAGAAAAAAGTCGCTTTATCACCCAACTTGAAATAGAAAAGCAGCCTAATCATGTTCTGTCGCACGAGATTTATAGTGTGGCTGTCCCTGAAATTATTGCAACGCCGATCAGCATTCCTAAATCGGAAATGATTCAAGATAGGCTTAGAGAAATAGCCCAAAAAGGATTTTCACCTTCGGCACTAACCTCTTATGTGCGTAACCCGATTGATTTCTATTTTCAGAAGATACTAAACATACGAGAAGCCGAGGAAGTCGAAGAAAGTATCGCGTTAAACACGTTAGGAACAATTATTCATGAAGCACTTAAAGATTTATACGAACCTTTTATTGGCCGATTTTTGACTGTTGATGATATAAAACATTCTTTGACTTTAGTGAATGAAATCGTTCTAAAGCAATTCAAGTTAGTGTACAAAGAAGGAGAAATAAAGAAAGGGCGCAATTTGTTGGCTTTTGAAGTGGCCAAAAGAAACGTTTCAAATTTCTTAAAACTGGAATTAGAAAGCGTCGAAAAAGGAGATGCCATCAAGATTCTATTTCTTGAAAAGCGATTTGAACGAATCCTGGAACATCCCACCTTACCCTTTCCAATTAGAATTGGCGGCTCCGTCGATCGAATCGAAGAGCGTGAAGGACGCATTCGTATAATCGATTATAAAACCGGAAAAGTTGAAAAAGGAAATGTAGTACTAAAAACATGGAAAGGCTTAACAGAAAACGTCAAAAACGACAAAATCATTCAGATTTTAGCCTACGCTTATATGTTTGAAGAGGAGACTAATGGGAAACCGATGGAAGCAGGGATTATTTCATTCAAAAACTTAAAATCGGGATTCTTGCCATTTACTTTCAAGGAAGATAAAGAAGAGACTTCTGTGATTGACAGCACAATTTTAGAGGATTATTTAGAACAAATCGCACTTTTGTTAAACGAAATACTAGATGAATCCATTCCTTTTTTAGAGAAAGTTTAAGCTAAAAATTAGGTCATATTCCCTTCAAAAACCCTAATAGTGAGACTTTTAATTCTAATTGATTTTCGATGTGACTCATGTGTCCGTCGAGAAAAGTAACTAATTTTACCTCCGTATTAGTAAGTTGTTCCAAGTTTTCTTCATAATTCAAAACTGGATCTTGTTTGCCTAAAACTATCATTTTCGGATAAGAACTTAAATGCAACAAGGCTTCTCGGTCTTTTCTAATCTTCATGCCTTCTAAAGCAGCGACAATACCTTGCAGCGGAGTCTTTAAAGCCTCTAGCTTGACCGATTCTATTTCCTTAAGCAATTTCGTTCTGTTGGCTTCACTAAATAAATTGGCGATAGAGAGTCGAACAAAGGAGGTATGATCCTTTTTAACAGCTTTTATAGCCCGATCGCGATTGGCTTTTCTTTCTGCACTATCAGCTTTGGACGTAGAGTTTAACAAGACCAATCCTTTTATAAATTCAGGATACAATTCGGCAAATGCCAAAGCCACATACCCGCCCATAGAATGCCCAATAAAAACTGCTTTTCGAAGACGCAATTCAGTTAGTACATAATGCGCCATATCCGCTTGATCTTCCATTTCATGAATGTATCCCAAACAAGAAGTAGCGCCGTGTCCCAATAAATCAATAGTAATCACCCGATATTTTTTGGACAACTCCGGAATAAAAGCATCCCACATACTCTGGTTCTCTAAAAAGCCATGAAGCAAAACGACAGCGGTTCCTTTTCCAGAATCGGAATAGGCAATAGCCGTATTTTTATAGGTTGTTGTTTTGATTTCCATAATCTATTCCAAAAGGAGGTGCAAAAATAGTTCTAAAAAACAATCAAAAAGAAAACGGTTTACAAACCTGCAAACCGTTTTAATTTAATAGTAGTGCCGATTAGGCATTCATCAAATGCTCGATTTCATCGATTTCGATAGGAATATTGCGCATTAAATTAAAGGGTTCTCCTTTTTCCTGAACAACAACATTGTCTTCCAATCGAATGCCAAAGCCTTCGGCTGGAATATAAATGCCGGGCTCTACAGTAAAGACCATATTGGCTTTAATAGGTTCGTGCAACAAACCATAATCGTGCGTGTCTAATCCCATATGATGTGAGGTTCCATGCATGAAATATTTTTTATAAGCTGGCCAATCTGGATTTTCATTTTGCACATCGGATTTATCAATCAATCCCAAACCTAGCAACTCCGAAGTCATTAGTTTCCCAACTTCGATGTGATATTGCTTCCAAAGCGCTCCGGGCGTCAACATTTTTGTAGCTTCATTTTTCACTCGCAAAACAGCGTGGTAAACCGCTTTTTGTCTTTCAGAATAACGACCAGAAACGGGAATAGTACGCGTTAAGTCGCTTGAATAATTTGCATATTCTGCCGCAACATCCAATAAAATTAAATCGCCTGCCATACATTGTTGGTTGTTTTCAATGTAATGAAGCACATTCGCATTGTTGCCAGAAGCGATAATTGGTGTATAAGCAAATCCTTTCGATCGATTGCGAACAAACTCATGAATCAATTCGGCTTCAATTTCATACTCCATCACATTTGGTTTTACAAATGATAAAAGTCTTCTGAAACCAAGTTCGGTAATGTTGCAAGCTTGTTGAATTAAATCCACTTCTTCGCTTTCTTTCACCGAACGTAATCGCTGTAAAATCGGGTTGCTTTTCGCTACTTGATGTGCTGGATATTTAGCTTTCCACCATTTTACGAAACGATCTTCGCGAGTTTCAGTTTCTACGGCTGCGCGATAATGCTCGTTAGTGTTAATGTAAATCGTATCGGAATACGTCATCATTTCATTCAGAATCTTATGAAAATCGGTCAACCAATAAACGGTTTTGATTCCGGAAACTTCAAATGCACGTTCTTTAGTAAGTTTCTCACCTTCCCAAATCGCTATATGTTCACTAGTTTCTTTTAGAAACAACATTTCGCGTTGGTGCTCATAAGGTGCGTCAGGAAAAAGCAATAAGATACTTTCTTCTTGATCAACACCTGATAAATAGAAAATGTCCCGATGCTGTGCAAAAGGCAGCGTACTATCGGCAGAAACAGGATAAATATCATTAGAATTAAAAACAGCGACGCTATTGGGCTTCATTTGAGCACAAAATTTCGTGCGGTTCTTTATGAATAAATTGCGGTCAATTTGATGGTATTTCATGATAATGGATAATTTTAGAATACAAATCTAATCAATCCATTTGTAATAACGTGCACCCATCAAGTTCGGAATTTCATTTTCGATGCGATCCAAGACCCATTCTTTTTTGGGTTTTCGAACGGATTGATTTTGCTCTTTTTTGTGGAGCTTTTCGTAGGTATAGAAATCAATTTCTTGACTTTCACTCAGTGTTTCAAACAACTTTACATTTACCATGGCACTTTTCCAATCAGCTTGAACAGGTCCTTCAAAAACTTTCGATTTCGAACCGCTTCCGTACGCTAAAAACCCAAAAGTTTTTCCTGAGAGTTCTGTTTGTATTTCATAAAAATGAGCCAAAGTCGAAACCAATCCCATAAAAATGGAGCCAGCATATAAATTTCCAATCAACGAAGAGGCACGTTCAGCAGGTTGCAATTTCTCAACAACAAATCTTTGGTAGATCTCTGATTTCGACACTTCTTTTATTTTGCTTTGGTAATCAGTGTGAGCACTATCGAGCGATTCCGTTTTGTTTTCCGCATCCAAAACATAAATTTCGGGCAACATTCGTCTTCCTTGAAAGGCATAGGGCAAGTGCATGATGATGCTTTCCCAAGTAGAGTATAAGGATGAGGATGTTTCTTTGATTTTTTTGAAAGAGAAATAGGCGTTTCGAGTTCGATCCATATAACATTGATTCGAATATTGGCCGTCGAACACCGGTTGGTCTTTATGAATTTCAATGGTGGCCTCTAAGTTGTCAAACCAAGGTTCGTTGGTGTTGGTTTGGGTGATTTCGCTCTTGGCTAGTTTTCGATAAGGTTTAAAAAAATCAAAAACGCCTTTGGTATTGGTAGCCCACAGGTTTTCGAAAGCTATAATTCTTGGATTTGAAGTAACCAACATCGCTAAAGCGCCCGCTCCTTGAGTATATTCCCCAGTCGAGTTTAAATCGTATTTTGCAATATCAGTAGTGACAACAATGGCCTTCTTGTTGGGATTTAATCGAACGAAATCCATACAATTTTGAAGTGCATCTACACCGCCAATACAAGCAAAGGTGAAATCAACCACGTCGCATTCGATTAAGACATCCAGACCGAATTTTTGCTCCATTAACGCAATCAAAAACGAAGCAATAGGTTTTGAGTTATCAATTCCACTCTCAGTGCCCACATATATTCGGCCAATTTCACTTAAATTGATTTGATGGTCTTCAATTAATTTGGTCAAAGCGTTGGCGCCAAAAACAACCGGATCTTGATGGACATCTGGCAAAGTCATTTGAAGCAAACCCAATCCTTTTTCTAATTTCTCAGGATCAATATTTCTTTCATTTGCTAAAGTTTTGATGGGTAAATGTATTTTAGCCACGTCAAAGGTAATAGCATCAATTCCTATTTTCATTTTCTTTTTTTTAAGCGTACAAATTTACAATTATGGTAAGCAATGAAACGTCTTTTTATTTTGAAATAGTGTAAGAGTTGTAATTTTTATGGAATTGAAATTTTTAAAAGCAGTATGTTAGTAAATCCATAATAATATTTTGAATGTATCGGTTTAATGCCTATTTTAGTATGAATTTTGAAAGACTTCCCATGAAATTACGAATAGCTGTACTAGCGTTTTTTTATGCTCACTTGATGTGTGCTCAAGACCGAATGCCATACCAACTTTTTGACGCCAATGGCAACCAAGTGTCCTACAAAAAGTTGCTTCATACTAGTCAAAATAGTGAAGTTCTTTTGTTTGGAGAGTTTCACGACAATCCTATTGCACATTGGTTGGAATTGGAACTCACCAAAGATCTAGCACAAAAAAGAGAATTGGTTTTAGGAGCTGAAATGATCGAATCTGACAATCAAGGCCAACTAAATTCCTATTTAAACGGAGACATTGATCAAAAAAAATTAGACAGCACGGCTAGACTTTGGCCCAATTATAAAACAGATTACAAGCAGTTGGTTGATTTTGCCAAAGAGAAAAAGTTTTCATTTGTGGCGACAAACATTCCGAGACGGTATGCGAGCTTGGTTTTCAAAGAGGGTTTTGAAGCCTTAGACAAATTGTCCACGGAAGAAAAAAACTGGATGGCACCTTTACCGATTTTGTATGATGAAAGTTTAGCAGGTTACGCGAAAATGAGAACCGAAATTGCCGGGCATGAAAGCAATAATCTACCCAAAGCGCAAGCCATTAAAGATGCTACGATGGCTTATTTTATTGACAAAAACAAAAAGGAGCATACGCTTTTTATACATTTCAACGGATCCTATCACAGTGATAATTATGAAGGGATTTACTGGTATTTAAGAAAGCTTCAACCCAACATCAAAATCGTCACAATTGCAACTGTAACTCAAAATCAAGTAGAAAAACTTGAAAAAGAGCATTACAATAAAGCAGACTTCATTCTCGTTATAGACCAAGATGTCACTACATCTTATTAAATTATTAGAAGAAGTACCAATTCAAATATAACGATATGATTTATCGCCGCTTTTTTTCTTTTGTAATTTGCACTCTCGTTTTTATGCTGTTCTCTTGCGAAAAGGAAGATATTAAAACAGAACCGCTGCTAATAGTCAAATTTAAATTTGACAAAAATCAACCGCGTTTAAACAATTTTGGACAGCCAACGGTAGTGGCAAATGGAAACGCCGCGTTATCACCAAATTTTCATTTCATTTCCTCACACTACTTAGAGTTGGCGCCTACTGCCAATACGCAATTAGGTGCTGGTGAAATTCTCTACCATGCTCCAGAAACGGTGGAAGGAGGAAGTAAGGCTATCGACTTTAGCAAGTCAAAAATAGTAGCAGAAGACGAAACATTTTTAGCCATTCCCTTACGTTTAGTTCATGCAGGAAGTTATGAATGGGTTCGAGTTTCCTTGTCCTATCAAAATTTTGATATTGCCGTCCGAAATTCGGGAACCGATTACGTTGGGACATTAGCGAGTTTTGTTGGCTTCAATACATATATTAAAAGCTACAACATAGGCAACAGCTTTTTTCAAATAGATGCTAATAAACTACAGGGATATTGGGGATTTGCTCTGAACGATGCCGGTTATTCTACTCAAGGTCAGGCGCCACCTGGAGCGACAACAGTTCCGAATCCAATCGCGGCTACCTCCCCAATTCCGGCAGGATCTTGTGTGGTTACAGGAAAGTTCTTGAACAAATTGGTGTTTACTGGGAATGAAAAAAAGAATGTAGTTGTCACACTTTCACTATCCATTAACAATAGTTTCGAATGGCACGAAGTAACTCAAGACGGCAAATATGAGCCAGCGATTGGTGAAAATGTCGTAGATATGGGTTTACGAGGTTTGATTCCGTCCTTTCAATACCAATAACCTACTTCTTTTTGTCTAAGTAGAATGTTGAAATTAGGGCGTTCCGCTTTGTTTAATAGCACACTTCTTTTGCTTTCGAATTAAACATTTTAAAATGATTATAAATTAGACCGAAAAGGTTGTAGTTAATGTCAAATAGCCTTATTTTTGTTTGATTTTTAAAACAAATTATTCAAATCTTATGGCAAAATCTGCAATATTAAAGTCATCAATAGCGAAGAAATATTGGATGGCTCTAACAGGTTTATTTTTATGCTTGTTCTTAACAGGTCACTTAGCAGGAAATCTCCAATTAATTTTTAGCGACGCACTACACTTCAACCAGTATGCTTTGTTTATGACCTCCAATCCAGCTGTAAAAATACTTTCCTACCTGACTTACATTTCTATAGTTTTTCATGCGGTGGATGGAATTATGTTGACTATTCAAAATAAAGCAGCAAGACCGATTCAATACGCTAAGAACAACCCTTCTAAAAACAGTGCTTGGGCTTCAAGAAACATGGCGATTTTAGGAACGGTAATTCTTGTTTTTATCGTAACACACATGGTAAATTTTTGGGCGAAAATGCATTTTGATGAGAATATGCCGTTGCAAACCGTAACAATTCAAGCTCAAGGACAAGCACAAGAGTTTTATTTAACAACCGATGGCGGTTATTTGCCGAAAGCACAAGTAGATCAAAAAATGATTTTGATTAAAGATCGAACTAATTTTTATGATGCCGGTGCAAATGTGAAAATCAAAGAAGGATACAAGGATTTGTATAAAATTACCGTAGCCTTTTTTAAAGATCCAAAATACGGATTGATTTTTACCGTGCTATATGTGTTGTCTATGTTAGTATTGTCTTTCCACTTATTACACGGCTTTAAGAGTGCTTTTCAATCTATAGGTTTGAATCACCCAAAATACACTCCAACCATTACCTTTTTTGGGAAAGCTTTTGCAATAGTAGTGCCACTAGTTTTTGCTATCATCCCAGTTTTCATTCATTTTTTCTTAAAATAATCAACATCAGAAATACATTATGAAGTTAGATTCTAAAATACCAGAAGGTCCAATTTCGGACAAATGGACCGATTATAAAGATCATCTAAAATTAGTAGCGCCAAATAACAGACCAAAAATTGATGTTATTGTTGTAGGAACTGGATTGGCAGGTGCCTCTGCAGCTGCTTCTTTAGGAGAAATGGGGTACAATGTCAAAGCATTTTGTTACCAAGATTCGCCAAGACGTGCGCACTCTATTGCAGCACAAGGCGGAATTAATGCCGCTAAAAACTATCAAAACGATGGAGATAGCACCTTCCGATTGTTTTACGACACTATCAAAGGAGGCGATTACAGAGCTCGTGAAGCGAATGTGCATCGTTTAGCGGAAGTGTCATCTAATATTATTGATCAATGTGTAGCTCAAGGAGTTCCCTTTGCAAGAGATTATGGTGGATTGCTTGACAATCGCTCCTTTGGAGGAACTCAAGTACAACGAACGTTTTATGCCGCCGGTCAAACAGGACAGCAATTATTGCTAGGTGCTTATTCGGCTTTGTCCAGACAAATCGGTCAAGGGCGAGTTGAAATGTTCAACCGTCATGAAATGTTGGATTTGGTAAAAGTGGATGGTAAAGCCCGTGGAATCATTGCAAGAAACCTAGTAACAGGGGAATTGGAACGACATGCTGCGCATGCTGTAATTATTGCTTCTGGAGGTTATGGGAATGTATATTTTCTTTCAACCAATGCTATGGGAAGTAATGTAACGGCAGGTTGGAAAGTCCATAAAAGAGGGGCATTGTTCGCGAATCCTTGTTTTGTTCAAATTCACCCAACTTGTATTCCGGTACATGGTGTAAACCAATCAAAATTAACCTTAATGTCAGAATCTTTAAGAAACTCTGGACGTATTTGGGTACCGAAGAAAAAAGAAGATGCGGAAGCTATTCGAGCTGGAAAATTAAAACCAACCGAACTTAAAGAAGACGAAAGAGATTATTTCTTAGAAAGAAGATATCCTGCTTTTGGGAATTTAGTACCAAGAGATGTAGCGTCAAGAGCTGCCAAAGAACGATGTGATGAAGGATTCGGAGTCGAAGCAAACGACACCAATGAAGGAGTTTATTTAGATTTCTCTACAGAGATTCATAATAAGGGAAAACAAACTGCTTACGCCAAAGGAAATCACAACGCTTCAGAAGAAGAAATCACTGCATTAGGAAAAAAATGGTTGGAAGAAAAGTACGGTAACTTGTTTGAAATGTACCAAAAAATCACCGACGAGAATCCATACGAGACACCAATGAAAATATATCCTGCCGTGCATTATACCATGGGCGGTGTATGGGTGGATTATAATTTACAATCTACAATTCCGGGTTGTTTCGTAGCAGGAGAAGCGAATTTCTCAGATCACGGTGCCAATAGATTGGGCGCTTCGGCTTTGATGCAAGGATTAGCCGATGGTTATTTTGTATTGCCCTACACCGTTTCGAATTATTTAGCGGATGAAATTAGAACAGGTAAAATTTCAACAAGTACTGCCGAATTTGACGAAGCAGAAAACAATGTTAGAGAAACGATTAACAAATTCTTGAATAATAAAGGATCGAAATCGGTAGATCATTTCCACAAACGCCTTGGTTTGATCATGTGGAATAAGGTCGGAATGGGTCGAAATGAATCAGGCTTGAAACATGCTATAGCCGAAATTGCTGCTTTGAAAGAGGAATTCTACAAAGAAGTTTATGTTCCGGGCAGTTCAGATGAGTTGAATCCAGAGTTAGAAAAAGCATTAAGAGTAGCTGATTTTATTGACTTAGGACAGTTGATGGCTATGGACGCTTTACAAAGAAATGAATCTTGTGGAGGCCACTTCCGTGAAGAATACCAAGATGCAGAAGGAGAAACATTGCGAGATGATGAAAACTTCTCGTTCGTTGGTGCTTGGGAATACAAAGGGAATGATATTAGTCAAGAAGTATTAAACAAAGAAGAATTGAAATACGAGTTTATTAAAATTGCAGCTAGAAATTACAAATAATATACCTATGTCTTCAGCAAAAAACATCAATATAAACCTGAAAATTTGGCGTCAAAAAAACGCGAAAGCTAAAGGAAACATGGAAACTTACAAATTAGATAATGTTTCTACTGCAAGTTCGTTTCTAGAAATGCTAGACCAATTGAACGAGCAATTAATTAATGATAAAAAAGAACCTGTAGCTTTCGATCATGATTGTCGTGAAGGAATTTGTGGAATGTGCTCACTTTACATTAATGGAAGAGCGCACGGTCCGGACACAGGAACAACCACCTGCCAATTGCACATGAGAAAGTTCAATGATGGCGACACGATTTTCATCGAACCCTGGAGAAGCAAAGCATTTCCGGTTGTTAAGGATTTAGTAGTCGACAGAAGTGCTTTCGATAGAATTCAACAAGCGGGCGGATTTGTGTCTGTAAACACTTCTGGAAGAACCATTGATGCTAATGCTACTCCAGTTCCAAAAGACGATGCTGATAAAGCCTTTATGGCAGCGGCTTGTATTGGATGTGGTGCTTGTGTGGCTACTTGTAAAAACGGATCAGCGATGCTATTTGTTGGAGCAAAAGTGTCACAGTATGCATTATTGCCTCAAGGAAAAGTAGAGGCAGCAACACGTGTTCTTAATATGGTGCGTCAAATGGATGAAGAAGGTTTCGGAAATTGCACGAATACTGGCGCATGTGAAATTGAATGTCCAAAAGGAATTTCCCTAGAAAATATTGCTCGAATGAATCGTGAGTATTTAAAAGCTAGTTTGAAATAATATAGAAATAATTACTATTCTAACAATCCCAATCTTTTTAGGTTGGGATTTTGTATTTTTATAAAATGAAAGTTGCCATCATTCAATCTAATTTGATTTGGGAAGACCCAGCTGCCAATCGAAGAATATTCGAAGAAAAAATCAATGAAATTACCGAAAATGTCGATTTGATAGTACTTCCTGAAATGTTTACCACAGGATTTACTATGTATCCGGTTGAAGTGGCAGAGTCGATGCAAGGCGAAACTATTCATTGGATGCAATCTATTTCAAATTCTAAAAAATCGGCAATAATAGGCAGCTTGATAGTCAAAGAAGGCGGCAGATATTACAATCGTCTCGTCTTTATCCTTCCTTCCGGAGAAATATCCTATTACGATAAGAAACACTTATTTACCCTTGCCGGAGAAGATAGAATTTACACACCAGGAACAGAAAAGTTGATCGTCGAATATATGGGATTTCGGATATGCCCGTTGATTTGTTACGATTTAAGATTCCCAGTTTTCTCGAGGAATTCGGAAGATTATGACTTGTTGCTTTATGTGGCCAATTGGCCAAAGGCTAGGATTAATGCCTGGGATATTTTACTCAAAGCACGTTCTGTTGAAAACATGTGTTATACAATAGGTGTAAACCGTGTTGGCGCAGATAATAACCAATTTGAGTATGTAGGGCATTCTCAAGCCGTAGATTTTTTTGGCGGATATTTAGTAGCACCTCAAGAATCAGAAGGAATATTCTACGCGATTATAGACAAAGACAATTTGCTGGAATATAGAAGAAAATTTGGGTTTCTAAATGATAGAGATCCCTTTACTTTTTCAAGTTAAATGTTTGTTGAACATCCCAATTGGCTCGTACGTCAATTTCCTTTGGGAAATAGATAACTTCTTCAGATTGCCTTTTTTCTAAAAAACTTCCCGGATCCCATTCTTTATTCTTGTTTTCATCATACACTACCCTCAAAGTGTATAAAGCGGGTTTAATAGCATTAAAATCGATTTGAGTGCTGTTTTCAGAATATGTCGTCAATTGTACATCGCCATTCTTATCGGTTAATTCAATAATTATGGGAAATTGCTTTACATTCTCTAAATTCAGACGCAAATTTCCATAATCGGAACTGTTATTAGTCTCAAATTTAAAGGTAATCGCAGCGTTAGTTGCATCTAGATAGTCCGTGAGGGCGCCAGGAAAAAGTTTTAATTTGTATTTTTCTAATGGTTCTTTTTGAAAATCAAATTTTAAAGCAAGATGCAAATCGTCATATTCTGTTTTGAATGGAATGGAAGTAGAATCTTTAGAAATCAATTGTATTTTAGAATTATCGATCTTGGTGAGTGGTAGAGTAGCATTCAGAGTAAATCTTTCGCCTAAGGGCAAAACACTCGTTTGAATTGCGGTTAATTTTAAAGAATCCACTTTTTGAGTCTTAATTTTAAAGGTAAAATCTTGGTGGTACTTTTCTTTTGAAACCGAAAGCTGTAAAGAATCGATCGTGTTTTTCTCCATTTTTATAGGCTTGTACCAAAGTTGTAAGGAGTCTTTTTTTGGAACTTGAGTAACGATCGCATTTAAGTTTTCGTTGCCTTTCTTTAGAATAAATTGAGCATCTTTCGCGTTTCCTTCATAGCCAATGGTAATAATGTTTCCGGCGGTTTGTGAAGGTTTAAGTGCTTTAAACTTTGCTTTTTCTTTGAACAAATCAATCTCAAAGAGGCTGTCATTTGGAATCGTGATGTATTGTTTATGAAATCCTATTTTTTCTGTTTTCGAATTGAATTTGTTGTCGTTATTAAGATCTTTTAGCGCTACTAATAGGTATTTCCCAGCTTTTAAGTTTTCCAATTTAAAAGTAACAGCACTGTCTAAAGTATTGGTAATATATCTTGGATTTTCCTTGTAAACAATCGAGTCGTTGTACTTGTCGTTAATTTCATACAGCATCACGTTTACAAAGGCATCTGTTTTTTTCAAATGAGCATCTTTTATGCTGCCACTTAAGGATAAAGAATCAATAAATTTTCCGGTTGAAAAAACGTATTTGAATTGACGGTAAGGGTTTCCTTCATTATTGTCTTCGATGCTTTGTCCAAAATTCAGACTGTAAGTAGTGTTGGTTTGTAATGAATCTAAAAAATTTATTGTTATGGATTTGCTAGCGGTGGCAGGAAGAATTTGGGGTCTTTTGCTTAATGGTGGCGAGATAATTAATTGCTTCTCGACATTCTTTAACTTTACATACTCGTCAAAGGTTAATTTGATTGTTTTTCCTTTAAAATCAGTTGTGTAATTTTTCGGAAAACTAATTTTTAATATAGGTGCAATGGTGTCCTTTAAACCACCCGAAATCGAACCTCGCTTGGCACAACCTATTAACGTAAGGACAAATAGACACAATAAAAGGAGCGTTTGCTTTTTCAAGGTAGTGGGTTTTTTTTTGCACCACAAAATAACAATTATATTTACTGGTATTAAAAAAAATTAGGGATTAATTAAATTATTTTTTTGAAAGATAGCCGTTAAATTTACCCAAAGCACGTTGTGATTATGTACTAATTTATGGCGTAAAATACAGTTCTGCAGCGTAATGTGTTTTGGAAATAGAATAATAGTAGTTGTGTACATTAATTTAGGAATGCGACATAGCCATGCAAATAATGCTAACCTTAGTTCCTGGAATTTTCAAAAGTGCTTTTCCACAGGCTTCCAACGTTGAGCCCGTAGTCAAGACATCATCAATGAGGAGAAAATGTTTGTTGGTATCTTTTTCAGAATAAGTAACATCAAATAGAGATTGATCATTCACTTCAATACGTCCGAGTAGCGTTTTTTTTGTTTGCGTTTTGGAATAGATTTTTCTATGCAGAATCGATTCATTCATTGGTATTTGAAGATTTTCCGACAATGATTTTCCGAATGTTATCACTTGGTTGTAGCCTCGTTCTTTCTTTTTTCGAGGATGTAGCGGAACCGGAATAATTTCATCTACAGTTTGAATTGTAGGAATCGTTTTTAAGTCCTCACTGAACCAATCTCCAATGGCAGTGCCAACTTCTTCATGTCCTTTGTATTTTAAATTGTGAATGAGTTGTTGAACAATCCCTTTTTTATGATAATAAACCAAAGTAACGGCAAATCCTATGGGTAGTTTGCCGTAAAACTTTTGAAAAGCTTCGTTTTCTGGATTTAAATGATGGTTTGTAATAGGAATTTGGTGGCGGCAGCGGGTACAAATTACATTTTCGCTAAATAATAGTAAGGAATTGCAACCCACGCAAACCTTTGGAAAGAAGAGGTTTATAATATTTTCGAACATCTGAATGGCTTTTATACTATAAAAATATAAAAAACTCGGATTCGATAGTGTTTTATGTTAATTTTTAATTTCACTTTTTATATTTTTGCAGCACTATGGCAAAACAAGAAGATTTATTTAAGAATGTAGTTTCGCATGCAAAAGAGTACGGATTTATTTTTCCGTCTAGCGAAATTTATGATGGTTTAAGCGCAGTCTATGATTATGCGCAAAACGGAGTGGAATTAAAGAAGAATATTCGTGAGTATTGGTGGAAATCGATGGTTCAGATGCACGAAAATATTGTAGGATTAGATGCGGCGATATTAATGCACCCAACCACGTGGAAAGCTTCCGGTCACGTTGATGCTTTCAACGATCCATTAATTGACAACAAAGATTCGAAAAAAAGATATAGAGCCGACGTTTTGATTGAGGATTACGCCGAGAAACTAAATCAAAAAGCCGAAAAAGAAATTGAAAAAGCGGCAATTCGTTTTGGAGAAGCTTTTAACAGAGAAGAATTTATTACCACAAATGCTCGTGTAGTCGAATATTTGGCTAAAAAGAAGGAAATTCTAGAAAGAATGGCTAAATCTTTAGGCGACGAAAACCTGGAAGATGTAAAGGCTTTGATTGAAGAATTGGAAATTGCTGATCCTGAAACGGGTTCAAAAAACTGGACAGAAGTGCGTCAATTCAACTTGATGTTTGGAACAAAATTAGGCGCGTCAGCCGAAAGTGCGATGGATTTATACCTTCGTCCAGAAACGGCGCAAGGAATTTTCGTAAATTTTCTAAATGTTCAAAAATCAGGTCGAATGAAGATTCCGTTTGGGATTGCGCAAACCGGTAAAGCATTTAGAAATGAAATTGTAGCAAGACAATTTATTTTTCGAATGAGAGAGTTTGAGCAAATGGAAATGCAATTTTTCGTTAAGCCAGGTGAAGAGATGAAATGGTATGACTATTGGAAAACTACACGTTTGAATTGGCATTTATCCCTTGGCTTAGGAAAAGAGAATTACCGTTTTCACGACCATGAAAAACTAGCGCATTATGCTAATGCAGCCGCAGATATTGAGTTTAATTTCCCCTTTGGATTCAAAGAATTGGAAGGAATTCACTCTAGAACTGATTTTGATTTAAAAGCGCACGAGCAGTTTTCCGGAAAGAAAATGCAATATTTTGATACCGAAACAAATTCGAATTACACTCCTTATGTGGTCGAAACCTCAGTAGGATTAGACAGAATGTTCCTGGCAGTTTTTTCAAATTCTCTTAAAGAAGAAGTGCTAGAAGATGGATCAATAAGAACTGTATTACAATTGCCATCGGTTTTAGCGCCAACAAAAGCGGCTGTATTACCGTTAGTAAAAAAAGACGGGTTGCCTGAAATAGCAAGAAAAATCATAGAAGATTTGAAATGGGATTTTAATGTAACCTACGATGAAAAAGATGCCGTTGGAAGACGATATAGAAGGCAAGATGCTCTAGGAACGCCATTTTGCATCACTGTTGATCATCAAACTATCGAAGACCAAACCGTAACTATTAGACATAGAGATTCAATGAAACAAGACCGAATTCATATCAGTGATTTGAAAGCAACAATCGAAAATGAAGTGGATATGAAGCATTGGTTGATGAAGGCGCGTGTTTAATATTAAGTAGTGAGATAAGAAAGCTCGCCCCAAGCAAGGGCGAGTTTTTTTTGAATTTATTTTAGCAATATTTTATTAAAATTGGAAAGAACCACTTTTTCACTGGTGTCCATATTAGATAGTAAAGGAAGCTTAGTTCTATAATTTCTATTAATAGGATGTGTACGATTTAATAATTGCAAGAATACTGGCCAGTTGTGATTAGTTACTTTCAACAAAGTGAGAATACTGATTAGGTATTCTTTAATTTCCAGATGCTCGTTTTGTTGGGGTTGGTTTCCTTTTCTTTTGTAACTCCTTTTAGGTGCTGAAGAGCGAATGCTATCAAGTACAGAATCTGAAAGGCGAGTAAAAATGACCTCGTAAAGAATTTGAGCGATTTTTATTGGATTTTCTCTTATAAGTACCCAATTTAAATCATGAATTTCAAACAAAGCAGTCCAAAATGATTTTTGAAAAGTCTTAATCCATTCAAATGCCCTATCATTAGTGTGTTTTGTGTAATACGCAGCCAAAATGGTAAAGGCGTGTTCTTTGGTCAAAGCATATCCAGTACGTTCTTCAATTTCCAGATAGAGATTTCTAGATCTTATTAAACCGAGTATTTTTTTTGCGTTCTGATTTATGGCTTTACTGTTGTCAAAAAGCGGATTTTTTGTCGTTGCAGCGTATAAAATTTCGCAAGTTTCTATGAAAGTGGGCAAGGCAACTATTTCAAGATTAAAAATGTCTTCGTTTAGAATGTGATGCGCTATTAAAGGGTTTCTGTAGGCATCAAATAGTTCTGTAGGAATAGATATTCTTGAATTAAAGTCTTCTAAAACTTCCAAGAGCCACATTGTTGAATTTCCCAGAAAACCAAAGCTCTTGTGGATACTTGACAACAAAATAGCACAATCACCATTTTCAAGAACAACACATTCGAATTGGAAATCAGCGAATCGTAGGGAACCCACTTTCGTGCCAGCAGCTATGTTTTGGTTTTTTGTAAACATTGTTTATTTCGTAATTATTTGAAGCCATTCTAATAATTGATGTTTGTCTTTGATGACATTGGTATCTAACGATTCGTAGTTGGCATTTAATTTTGATATTTTTTCAACAAACTGGGCTTTGTTTTCTTTTTTTGAAGATTCATTGAGCGAATAGTAATTCCTAACGCGGCGTATCATGAACCAAGCGGTCTTTTGAGTACTATTTAGAATTTGGCTCATTTCAATAGATGAAATTTTCCGTTGTTCATGAGTTAGAAGCCAAATGGCAATAAACCATTTTTGCAATTCGATTTTACTATTATGAAAAAGAGTGCCCGTTTTTGCATTGAAGTATTTTCCTGTATTCTTGCAACGAAACCTATTCTTAGAAC